>WNFB01001432.1_pt1 | contig 20304 bp, 20 predicted proteins | sample 5400501 | NCBI WGS metagenome assembly WNFB01 (sample SAMN13153341, study PRJNA577476) | soil metagenome | isolation source: 200 cm saprolite under Douglas fir tree site 2 hole 1 | place: USA:California | collected 2015-04-18 | reverse complement strand
CTCGTGGCCTCACTGCTCGTCATCAATTCGCTGATCGAGCAGAAGTTTGCGTTTCTCAGCTTCTATTATCTGCCCATTATCCTCGCGGGCTTCTATGGCGGCCGGCGCTTTGCCGTGGTATCCGGCCTGTTCACCGTGTCGTTCGTCTTCTTCCTGCAGGCTACGCAAGGGATGGTGATGGAAGCGGGGCTGACACAGGACGCGCTGCTGACGTTGGTCCCGTGGGGCGGCTTTCTGATCCTGACCGGGTACGTGGTGGGTGGGCTCGCCGAGCAGCGCGCCGCGCGCCTGGCGGACTTGAAGAACGCCTATCTGGCGACGCTGGAAGTTCTCACCTTCCACATTGAATCGGCCGAGAGCAATCAGCAGGGCCATTCGACGCGCGTTGCCGAGCTCGCGGCGGCGATGGGGGTGGAATTGGAGCTGTCCGAAGGTGAGCTGGAGAATCTTCGTATCGCGGCATTGCTCCACGAGGTGGGAACGGCGGATCAGCGGCTGCTCAAGCTGCTGTCGCGCTCCGTCACGGACGAGTCGGTGGTGGTCGCGCGCGCGCTGCGGGGGGCCGCCGAGATCATCGCCGAGTACTCGCATTACTACGAGATCGTCGGCGACGATTGGGATATCGAGGCGCTGCCGATGGCGATCACCGTGAAAGTGTTGGCGGTCGCCGACGCGTTTGAGACACTGCAGATGGCAACGCCGGTACGGCCGGCATTTACGCGCTGGAGCGCGTTGGAAGAAGTCGAGAAGAGCGCGGGGAAGACTTTTGCGCGTGAAGCGGTGCGGGCTCTACGGGTCGTGGCGGGCCGCCCTGAAATGGCGGCGCCCGCCAAAGCGTTGCGCGTCAGCTAACTCCCCGGAGGGAGGGCCGGAGGGCCGGAGCGCCCGCTCGCGACTCCTCCCGCGACGCCGATACCGAAGGCAACGGCAGTGCCAATCGTTACGATCGGGAGTATTGTGATCGGCAGTGCGACGACCGCGGCCGCTGCCCCGGCGATCAACGGCGCGGCCGGCTTCTGAACCGCATCGACGAAGCGCAGCCGGCGTCGCACGAAACCACGACTGACCACGAACCCGCCGATCAACGCGGCGGCACTCACAACTAGCCCGAGCAGCATCGTGTTCTCCTGTAGGTACCGCGTTCTACGCAACTTGCGTGAGTGGCGTTTCAGGCGCAATTGTGAGCGCGATGGCTAAAGGCCCCCGGTACAGCGATGCCAGTGATGCCATTCGCCTGGTGCGAGTGGCGGCGTGGTTCGGGCCGGCGTGCTTCGCGATGCTGTCGTCGTTCTGGTATTTCATGCTCAACAAGGGCTGGATTTCCTACGTCGGATTCGTGTTCCTCCTCATCCTCACCATCCCGGTCACTATCGCCGGCATTCTCGCGATCCACCGCACTGTGGGCGCCACCGCCGTGCTGATGGTTAAGACGATGTTCGCCGATGGAGACATCCCGCCGCCGCCGACGTACCCGCGCCAGGACGTCCTGATCGCACAAGGGAAGTATGCGGAAGCAGCAGACTGGTTTCGCGATCATCTGCGGATCGAGCCTGGCGATCACGAAGCCCGGCTGCAGCTGGCGCACCTGCTGGAGATGCGGCTCAACGGCCATGACGAGGCGGAACGCCTGTACCTGGAAATCCGCAATGCGCAACCTGCTGCGAACCAATACGAACAGATGCGTGCAACGAACGGGTTGATCGACGTGTATCGCAAACTGGGGCGGACCGCCCGGCTGAAAGTCGAGCTTGCACGCTTCGTGGATCGCTACCGCGGGTCCGCGTTGGCTGCGGGTGCGGCGCGAGAGCTCAAGGAGTTGAAAGAGATCGATTCTACCAGCGGATCGCGGCACTTCCCCACGTAAAGCCCGAACCGAACGCCGTCAGTACGAGCAGATCGCCTCGTTTCAATCGTCCTTCGGCAAGGGCTTCATCGAGCGCGATCGGAATCGAGGCCGCGGTGGTGTTGCCGTACTTCTGAATGTTGCTATAGACCTGATCATCGCGCAGACCGGCGGCTTTTTGCACCATCTCGATGATGCGTTGGTTGGCTTGATGCGGGACGAGCAGCTTGATGTCGGCGGGAGTGAGACGGTTGGTCTTGAGCGCGATGGCGACGGACTCCGGCATCTTCAGTGATGCGAACTTGAAAACGTCGCGCCCCTCCATCACGGCGCGGTGCAGCCCCTGCTCCAGCATCTCCACGCTCACGTAGGGATCGTGCGCCAGGCCGGGCCCGTCGACCCACAGCTTCTCTGCATACCGGCCGTCGGCAAAGATGTGCGTCGACAGCACGCCGCGGCCGTCTTCCGCGATCGGCCCGAGCACAGCCGCGCCGGCGCCGTCGCCGAACAGCACCGCGGTGTCGCGGCCGCGCGTCGTCTTATCGAGCCCGCGCGAGTGCACTTCGGCGCCGACCAGCAGGATGTGCTTGTACTGGCCCGTCCGGATCCAGGCATCGGCGATGGACAATCCATAGATGAAACCACTGCACTGATTGCGCACGTCGACGGCGGGAATGTCGGTGAGGCCGAGCTCCCGCTGCAGGAAGACCCCGTTGCCGGGCTCGAAGTGATCGGGGGTACACGTGCAGTAGATGATGCAATCGAGATCGCTCGGCACGAGCCCCGCTTTGTCGAGCGCTTTCTTTGACGCCTCGCGGGCGAGCGCGACGCCGGTGTCGCCCTTGTCCACCCAGTAGCGCGTCTTGATGCCGCTGCGCTGCACGATCCACTCGTCGGACGTGTCCATGATCTTCGCGAGGTCGTCGTTGGTGACGACGCGCGCGGGGACGTGAAAACCGGTGGACAGGAATGCGGTGCGGGGCATCGATGCTCTGGGTTGCGGGTGACAACGAAGGTACCAAGATTAGCGCATGGACCTGACGGTGACTAGACAACAGTACGACGCGGTCCGGAATGCCAAGCACCTGCCCGATGTGCTCAAGAATGTGCTCGACAAGGCGAGCAAGAACGCGAATGGCCACGTGCTGCATCTCACGTATGAAGAAGCGACCGCGCTGAACGAGCTCGCCGTGTGGAACGTGCACACCGATAGCGAGGGCAACGTGACGCCGGAGTCGCAGCTCTTCGACGATCTGGTACGCGCAATCCTCACCCACCCGGAGTACTGAATGCGCTTTGCCTGTCTGCTGCTGCTGATCGCCTCTCCACTCGCTGCCCAAAGGCGCGCCATCACGTTCGAAGACTACATCGCGCTGAAGGCCGTCAGCGATCCGCAGCTCTCGCCCGACGGCAAATGGGTGGCGTATACCGTCTCGACGCCGTCGCTGCAGGACAACCGCAACGTCGCGCGCGTGTGGGTTGCCGACGTTGCGACCGGCCGGTCGCGGCCGCTCACCGGTGGGCCTGGCTCGGACCGGCAGCCGCGCTGGTCGCCCGACGGCAAGACGCTCGCCTTCATCTCGACGCGCGACAGTGGCGCGCAGGTCTGGGTTCTGCCGATTGGCGGCGGGGATGCCCGGAAGGTGTCGCACCTTGCCGATGGTGTGTCCGATCCGCTGTGGCTGCCCGACGGCTCGGGGTTGGTCGTCGTCAGCGACATCAAGTGGCCGCCGAATCAGGAGATCGATCAGCGCAACGGCGCCTATCCGACCGAGGCACGCATCTGGACGGGTCTGATGTGGCGGCACTGGGATGATTTCCGGGCGGGGAAGCGACAGCATCTGTTCCGCGTGGATCTCGCGAGCGGAAAGGCGACGGACGTCGCGCCTGTGGATCACGACGTGCCGACGATCGCCACGGGCGGCGATGGCGACGTGGCGGTTTCACCGGACGCCAAAGACATCCTGATCGCGATGCACGGTGACTCGAGCGTCGCCGACAACACGAACGTCGACATCTATGCGGTGGACGGCCCGGCTCTCCGACGAATCACCACAAGTCCTGGCGCGGATAACACGCCGAGATACTCCCCGGACGGGAAATGGCTCGCCTACCTGTCGATGGAGCGTGCGGGGTTCGAGGCCGATCGAGTGCGCCTGATGTTACTGCGACGGAACGACGGAAGGACGGAAGGTGGTAACGCAGTCGATGCGACTGCGGGCTGGACCCTGTCGGTCGGATCGTATACATGGTGCCCGAATTCGTCCTGTGTCTACGCCGTCGTCGAAGAACGCGGGCGCGACAAGATTTACCGTATAGACATTCCGTCTTTCCGTCGTTCCGTCGTCGTACCCAGTGGAGTCAACACCGGCGTTCAGGTCGCTCCCGACAATCGCACGCTCGCCTATCTCCACCAGAGCAACACACAGCCGCCCGAGGTCTGGGTCGCGGGCAAGGCGCTGACCCATCACAACGACTCCGCCCTCGCGACTCTGGATCTGCCGCCGCTCGAGGAGTTCGGTTTTGTCGGCGCCCTGGGCGACTCAGTGTTCGGTTGGTCCCAGAAGCCGCCTGGCTTCGATCCCGCGAGAAGGTATCCGCTGATCTATCTCATTCACGGCGGCCCGCAGGGAGCGTGGACCGACAGCTGGGGCCCGCGCTGGAACAATCAGATGTTCGCCGCCCGAGGGGGGGGCTTCGTCGTCGCCGAGGTGAACTTCCACGGCTCGACCGGCTACGGCCAGAAGTTCACCGACGCGATCTCGCAGCATTGGGGCGATTACCCCTTCGACGACCTCATGAAGGGTTTGGACGTCGTCGCTCGGCTGCCGTACGTGGACTCGACGCGCATGGGCGCCGCGGGGGCTTCGTACGGCGGCTACATGATCTTGTGGATGGCCGGCCACACGAACCGCTTCAAGGTGCTCGTGGACCACGACGGCGTCTTCAATCCTGTGAGCATGGCCGGCAGCACCGAAGAGCTGTGGTTCACCGACTGGGAGTTCGGCGGGCCGTTGTACGCGAATCGCGCGCTGTACGACAAGTGGTCACCGCTCAACCATGTGAGCGACTGGAAGACGCCACTGCTGGTCGTGCACGGGCAGCTTGATTATCGTGTGGACCTGTCGGAAGGCTATCAGGTGTTCACGGCCGCCAAGCGCATGGGTCTGGACGCGAAGTTCCTGTACTTCCCCGACGAAGGACACTGGGTGCTGCGGCCTCGGAACCGCCGCATTTGGTGGGGCACAGTCCTCGACTGGCTGGAGGTGCACCTGCATGAAAGCGCTCACCCGTAACACGCTGCTGTCGGTGCCGCTGGCGCTGCTGCTCGTGGCTGTGCTGCCACGTCATGGCACCTTTGGCTGGGACTTTCTCGACGCATTCACGCTCGCGTTCTCCTTTACGTACGTCGGGCACCTGGTGGAGGTCCTGTTGCTGAAGATTCCCGGCATCGAGACTCCTGGTGGGAAAATTGTCCGGGTGTTTGGTTGGTTTGCCGGTGGCCTGTGGTGTTACGAGGTGGCGCGTTTGGCGCTGCTCTTGTACGGCCGCAACACCGGCGAGCTGCCGCCCCTCTGGTGGGGCGGTGTTTTCTTTGTGGGTCTGGAGTTCGTGGTGCATGGGCTCTTGCAAGCGTCCGGCAAACCCAACTTCTATAGTGGTCAGCTGTCAGAACCCAGCCTTCAGTAGAGTTGCACAGACGCCGAAGTTGCAAAGTGGCCTCAAGTTCATAGCTCCAAGCTTGAGGCCACTTCGCAACATGGCGTCTGCGCAACTTCTCTAGGGCCTTGCAGCGGGCTGCACATCAACGACGGCGTCTCGTCCCTCTCGCAGGTAGCCGGCTGCAACGCCGCCGACGACCATTATCAAGCCGACCCAGCCAATCACCGTGAGTCCCTGGCTCAGCAGCAGGAACGCGAGCAGCGCGCCGACGACCGGCTCGATGGTCGCGGCGACGGCGGTCGGCGTCGCTTCGATGCGGCGCACGCCCCCGAAGAACAGGAAGTTCGCCAGCACGACGCCACCGGCCGCGAGCGCGATGACATACAGCCACGCCGTGCTGGTGGGCGGTGGCGCGGGTGCGTGGCCGGCGAGCGGCAGGACGATCGCGAGAATCACGACGCCGCCGAGCGCTTCCCAAAACAGCATGCGGTAGGAGCCGTAGCGGGGGACCGTCCAGCGGGCGAGCACTGTGGTCGTCGCGTAGCTCACCGCCGCGAGCAGTCCGCCAAAAATGCCCACGACGAGACTGGGCAACGCGATCGCGCTTTGTGTGGTCGTTCCACTCTTCCCCGTGACGGTCATGGCGGCGCCGATCATCACGACGACGGCGAGCGCAAAGCGCAGCGATGTGAGTCGCTCGCCGAGCAGCGGCTTGGCGACGAGGGCGACCATGACGGGCGCGGTGTAGAGGAGGGCGGCGGCGCCCGCGACACCCGCGCCGGCGATCCCGAATTGGTAGGCGACTTCGAACAGCGCGACCATCGCGCCCCCCAACCCGCCCATCAGCAGCAAGCCTTTGCGGTCGACCTTGAAGACGTCGCGTTGAAACAGGACCGCCCACAGCGCGAGGCCGGCGGTGCCGAGCATCAGGCGCCAGAAGCCGATGCCGGTGATGGCGGCGCCTTCGGCGTAGAGTTTGGTGGACAGGGGGCCGGTCGTGCCCCACACGGAGCCCGCGCCGAGGGCGCAGAGGTAGCCGATGAGTCGGGATCGTTGGTCGTTGGTCACGACGCCATATTGCCCGTGGTCAGTTCGCCGCGCAACACCGTGACGGCTTGCCCGCCCAGTCGCACGCGATCGCCGTCGAGCCGCAGCCGCAACTCCCCGCCACGCGCCGACGCCTGATAGGCGACAAGCTCGTTCTTCCCCAACTTCGCGCTCCAGTATGGTGTGAGGGCACAGTGTGCGGAGCCGGTCACCGGATCTTCGGGAACGCCCGATTGCGGGGCGAAGAAGCGGGAGACGAAGTGGTACTTGCTCTTGGCGTCGGCGCGGCTCGTCACGATGACACCGCGTGCTTTTACCTCACCAAGGGCGCTGAGGTTGGGGGAGAGTTTTCGAACCGTTGCCTCACTGTCGAGTTCGACGAGGTAATCGAAGCGACTGCGCCCGACGAATGTCGGCTTTGCGCCGAGGGCCTCGATCAGGCCCGTGGGAGGAGGTGCGAGCGTCGCAGGCGTGGCCGGGAAGTCGAGCTCTATCCACCCATCGCGACGATCGGCCGTCAAAAGCCCGCTCTTGGTATGGAAGCGGGCCTCCGAATCTGGGTTGAGATGACCGTCTTCCCACAGTACGTGCGCGCTGGCCAGCGTCGCATGGCCGCAGAGATCCACTTCGACCGCCGGGGTGAACCAGCGGAGATCGTAGCCGTCGCGCTGCGGAACGAGGAACGCGGTCTCCGCGAGGTTCATCTCGCGCGCGACGTTCTGCATCCAGGCGGGATCGGCGACCTTGGGAAGAATGCAGACGGCGGCGGGATTGCCGGCGAAGGGGCGATTGGTGAACGCGTCGACTTGAGTGATGCGCAGCGGCATGGGCTCAATCTAGCGGTGTCAGGTGTCGGGTGTCTGGTGTCAGCATGCGTGGAATGGATCAACATCGCGCTGAACGGATGATATCTGCAGGTCTGCGGAAGTGAATCTTCAGCTCATGGCCTTGCAACCAGCATCGAAAGTGCGGTCCTACAGCGATCTCCTTGTTTGGCGAAGGTCAATGGATCTCGTAGAGTTGGCATATCGGACCTCGCGGACATTTCCGAGGGAGGAACAGTTTGGGCTAACGAGTCAGCTGCGTCGAGCGGTCGTTTCAGTGCCGTCGAACATCGCCGAAGGGCATGGCCGAGAAAGTCTGGGCGAGTACCTCCATCATCTCTCAATCGCCAACGGTTCCCTTATGGAATTCGAAACCCAAATCGCCATCTCATCCCGACTTGCGTATCTCCCTGCCGAGGGACAAACGCCAGTGCTCGAATTGAGCAAAGAAGTAGGTCGCATGCTGGCTGGTCTCACACGCGCGCTCAAATCTCGGCGAAGAGCGTCCTGACACCCGACACCTGACACCTGGCACCTATCCCGGCAAGCGAAAAACCGTCTTGCCGTGCAATAAACTGTTCTCATGACCAATGATGAACGTCGTCTCGGGGTCGTTATTCCGCAGTACAAACCGCAGGCCCTTTGCATCTGCAGGCAGGTCGAACACGATGTCTGTCGTATACGACTCGCCGGGAACGAGCTTGCGCTTCAGCCCGTCGGTCGATCCCCGGTACTGGTGGCCCGCGTCATCCACCAACGCGACGTAGCGACTGTTGGGCTGGAGTGTCGCGTCTCGCGGGCGGCGCGACGAGATCGTCTCCTCGTCGAATCGCACCTTGACCGTCACCGTGTGCCGCACCAGCCCGGTCGGCAGTGGTTCCGATTTCGTCGCAGCAACCGAATACGCCAGGTGACAGTCGATTTCGCAGATGTGTTTCTCTGCGCCGACCGCCAGCACACGATTGCGGCTGGTGAGTGAAGCAAGCAGGAAGAGCACCACATAGACGCCCGCTCCGCCGGCCAGCAGACGCAGCGTGATCCGCGCGACCGGCTCGCGCTTCGTCACTCGCGCGATCACGTAGAGGACGATGAGCGTCGCGCCAGCGAGAACCGCACCCATAAAGAGCAGCACCGTGAACGGATTCAAGCCATCAGTGATCATGGCGCTGGCTCCTTTGGCTTGGGTGGACACGACGCTTTCAACGCGTCGGCCTGGTTGCGGACGAGCGTACGCGCGCGTGCTCGACTCCAGTTCCAGGTGCGCCAATCGGCATCCTCTTTGTCCCAGCGCGCCAGCAGGCCGTGCACGACGACGCAACGGTCTTCGGTGCCGAGCTGCGGCAGCGCAGCGAGGAGCGGTGGCACGGCGTCCCCGCCCAGCGTCAGCGCGTAGTGCGCGTCGAAGGGACGCTCTGCCGCCGGCCGGTTGAGGTTTGTCTTTACGATGAAAGCATCGGGGTTGAGCAGATGGAGGCCGGCCAGCACGGCGAGCCCCTGCATCAGCGAACCGAACACGAAGCGCTGCCGGTTGCCGCGCAGCACCGTCCACGCAAACCAGGCGAGCACGCCGGGCAGCAACACCATGAACGCCGTCGCGTACAGTCGCGTTGTGGACAGGCCGAACGCCCCGACGTACAGCCGCATGCGCTCGAGCGCGGACGCCATGATCACGGCGAGCAGGCCGAGCAGCAGACCCGCCAGCTGACGGAACACGCGGATCTGCCCGGGCGTGCCGCCGTGGACGAGCGCCTCGGCGCCGAGCAGAATGGGAAGGACCCAGCCGCTTGCCGTCATCAGCTCGAAAAAGCCGCGCCGCGCATACTCCGCGTAGGTCAGTCCACTCGTTTCCTCGACCAGCGCGGCTCCGCCGAAAAAGTACCGGAGCTGCACGACCACGAAGAGAAGGAACAGCGCGTTGAGCAGTCCCAGTGCAGTTGCCAGCGGCAGCACGCTCGTCACTGCTTTCGGCCCGTTCGTGAAGGCTTGGACCGGATGACCAAGGAATGACCAGCGGAGATACCCGGCAACGAGAAATGCCCAAAAGCCGAAGACGATCGTGTGGGAGATGACCGTGACGGCGTCGAACGCAAAGAGGTTCGTCATCACGTTGCTGAAGACCTGGTCGGCGGATGCGAAGAGCGCCGCGAACACCAGCAACAGCGGTGTCGCGAGCGCAACGCCCCACAGCACCCGGCGGACATTGCGGAGTCGATCGTCCTGCGGCAGCTCACGCCACTGGATGTCATTCGCCAGCAGCACGAAGCCGCCGAAGATGCTCGCGCCGGTCGCGGTAATGACTCCACGGATCAGATCGAGGATGTACCAGTTCCCAATGAGCTCGCCCTGCAGACTCGCGGCCGCGAGGGCCAGCGCCCCGATCAGGGCGAGGGCGTCGAGCGCGGCGAGGGTCGCGGCGTCGCGGCGCAGAAATGCCAGTCCCAGCAGCAGCGCCGTGATCGCCAGCCACGCCGCGTCGGGTCCATGTTTGAGGTGGTGACGGCGGACCAGCCAGGCGCCGGCGCCCACGAGTGCGGTCGTGCCCAGCGCGACGTTCAGACCCCACGGCATCGCGCGCAGCAGCGTATCCCCGACGATGCCAGCGACGGCGCCGGCGGCGACGATCTCGAGACTCAACCTGGTTCGCGTCACACAGCCTCCCGCGTCGGCAATCCGCCGAACCGGCGGTCGCGTGAGTGGAACTCGTGAATGGCGGCCGCCAGCTGGGGCGCGCCAAAATCCGGCCACATCCGGTCCGTGAACCACAGCTCGGCGTAGGCGCATTCCCACAGCAGGAAATCGGACAACCGCTGCTCCCCGCCCGTGCGGATGAGGAGATCGACGTCGGGAAGGAGCGTACCGGAGCGAATCGCCTGGCGCGCGGAGTAGTCCACGGCAATCCGCAGGTCGAGGCGTGTCCCGCCCGCCGTTCCCTGTTCGGCCGCCGTGATCGCCGTGACGAGCGAGCGGGGCAGCCGGTCGCGCCGGCCGATCACCGTCAGCTTGACGCCTTGCGCGGCGAGCTCATCGGTCTCCGTGCGCAAATGGCGGGCGAACAAGCGCATCAGCATCGAGACCTCGGCGGCGGGCCGGCTCCAGTTGTCGGACGAAAAGGCGTACAGCGTGAGGGCGGTGATGCCGCAGCCGGGCGCGATTCGAACGACGTGGCGCACCGCCTCGGCGCCCGAGCGGTGACCGGCAGCGCGGGGCAAGCCGCGACGCGACGCCCAACGCCCGTTGCCGTCCATGACGATGGCCACGTGGAAGGAAGTACTTTGTTTCATAAAGCTATCCTGCAAAAAAAAGAGTCCACGTCAGCGCCCCCCCCCAGCCCCCCCGCGGGTCGCGCGGATCAACGCTTCCATGTGATCGAGGTAGCGCTCGAGCGCCCGCCTGCCGAGAGCGGTGAGTCGGTATTCGGTTTTGGGGACGCGGCCTTCGAACGACTTGTCGCACGTGATGTACTCGGCATCCTCGAGCTTGCGCGCGTGGACGCTGAGATTGCCGTCGCTCGTCTTGAGCAGCGCCTTAAGCTCGTTGAACGTGAGGCTCTCGCGCACCGCGAGCGCACTCACGATCGCGAGCCGCACGCGCTCGTGAATCAGCCGGTCCAGATCCGCCGGAGCCGGTTGCCGTTTCGTCTTCACCGGTCGTTCCGCTGCTGCGCTGGTGATCCGCGCCGTGTTGCTCTTAGCCACCGTACCTCCGTGCGATGATTAGTCCAAAGACGATGTGCAGCCCGCCGAATCCCGCCGCGAGGAGCCACGCGTCCCAGGCCAATGGCGCGAACAGCGCCGCCGTGCCCAGGATCATGAAACAAATTCCCATCACGGGGACAACCCTCATTGAGAATGCACCGCCCGTGACCACGCCGGCGCCGTAGCACAACATCCACACGGCAGGGAGGAGCGCGAGCTGCTTCGCGTGCCAAAGCACGTAGGTCAGCAGCGCCCCGACGATGAACGGTGGCAGCACGCTGAGTCCGAAGCGTCGGCCCGGGCCGTGGACGATGGCATCGCCGGCGCGCATGGCCTTATACAGGAGCGCGGCGACACCGATCCCGGCCCCGAGCAACGCCTCGAACATCCAGACCCAGAGCCAGTGACTGTGCGACGTGCCGTAGACCGGCGCGACCGGCAGAGCTCCGGCGAATGCCGAGGCAATTAGCGCCGTCAAGCCGAGCACGACCATGCCCCAGCCCGGCACCGCCGTGAACGAACCGGCCCGCTCCATGGTCGAGCGGATGAACTGCAGGTTGTCGAGCGCACGATCGTGCAGCGGCCGCGGGGCGGTCATGGCTCGAAGTAAAGCACTTTGCTATGCAAAGTCAAGTACGGCGAGTTTTGAGCCGCCGCACCAGTTTGAGCCCCGACCAGACGTCGTCCACCGCGGCTACTTTCACGTCCACGAGACCTGCGGGCAATGCGATCTCCCGCACGACGTCCTCGGTCATATCCGTCGGCACGCCGGACGCCTTCTTGGGCCAGGAGACCCACAGCGCCCCGGCAGGTTCAAGACTTTTCACCAGCACGGCGAATTTCCGCTCGAGCTCCGTGCGAGTAGTCGTAAAGAATTGAATGAAGGGGAGTTGCCCGCGAGCGGTTGTGCCGATACGCACGCCCGGGGGCAGCCTCCCGAGCGTGGCGCGGTACCCCCGGGGCGCATTGAGAATCGCGATCCGGATGCCGGGCTTGATACCCAGCTTCTCGACCAGGGAGCGTGGACTGTAACCCGAAGCCATGCTATCAAGGTATACAGTTGAAGGAGGCCGTCATGAAATCTCTGTTGTCAGTGCTGGTCGCGGTCATAATCACGGGCTGTGATGGTGCCACCGCACCGCGCTCCGTCCGGTCCACCGTCGACGACTCGCGGGTGCCCGCTGAACTGCGCGCGGCGTACTTCGAAGACGCATCCCGTTTGGCGCTGCGCGACCTCCTCGCCAATGGTTTTACGGAGATCTCGATCCCCGGTGAGGTGGTGCGACCGTACTACGACGCGCTCGTGCTGGTCTACAACGCCAACGCGATCCCGGCGCGCGACACGGTCGTGGATATCTACCGCATGCACACGATTGGTCCCACAACCCGCAGCTTGATGCTGCAGCTCGTGGGAACCGAGACGTGGGTTCAGCATTTGGCGCGCCGAGAGATTCCTACCGGCGACCCAACGGTCGATACTCTCTTGGCGCGCTACGCCCTTTCAGTGGGCAGCGTGTATACGCTCCACGATGGCGACGTACTCATCACCCTCGCGCCACCGGAGCCGCTCAACATCAAAGCCCTCGCGCGACTGTTCAACGGGATTACGGGGGTCAGGTTCGCCGAGCCGAACGGCGTTGTGGGCGACGGAAACGATATTGCCGGATCGGTCGGGGATTCACGCGTGCTACTCGATTACAGCGTGGGCTACGGCGACTGTCCCGCGGGCTGCATCGCACGGCGCTTCTATCATTTCGCCATCCACGACGACGGCACCGTCGATTACCTCGGCGCGACTGGCTCACCGCCACCCAAGCCAGGCCAACCCTGAAACAAAACCGGGCCCGTGTAACCACGGGCCCGGTTCTACGTTTCGGAACGGCTATTGCACGCAATTCCCGTGTGGGTCCGGTTTCGGCTTATCAACAACCACACGATGGTCGAGATTCGCGACTGCCGTCGCCACGTCGTACACGAACTGCGACACGTGCGCCAGCTTGTCGTAGTCGATGTACTCCGGCTCGTCCGTCACCTGATGGTAGTCGCGGTGGTTGCCCGTCGTGAAGAACGCGATGGGGATGCCGTAGCGCGCGTACATGTAGTGATCGCTGCGGCAGTAGTACTGCTCCGGATGGCCCGTGGCGTCGAACTGATAATCGAACGTGAACGGCTGCTTCCGGGCCTTGTTCACGGTCTCGATCAAGTCGCCGAGCTCGGTCGAGAGGCGGCGCGTGCCGATGAGCTGCACGTATCCCGGCCCCCCGCCATTCTCGTCATCGGCGCGGCCGCGGCCCACCATGTCCATGTTGAGCTGCGCCACGATCGAGTCGCGCGGGACGGTCGGGTGATCGGTGAAATACTGCGAACCGAACAGTCCCAGCTCCTCGCCGGTATGCCAGACGAAGATGAGCGACCGCTTCGGCTTTACCCGCGCGCCGGCGAACGCCTCCGCGATCTCCAGCGCTGCGGTCGTCCCCGAGCCGTCGTCATCCGCGCCATTATAGATCGAATCGCGCCGCGCGGGATGCGCGCGGTGCAGGCTGTCCACGTTCACATGGATCTGCTGCATCTGATCCGGCGTCACCCGATGGTTGGGCGCGGCCAGCTCCAGCCGTCGCAAGGCGTCGTTGAACGCGCGAAGGGAATCGTGGTCGGCCGGCGTCGCGTCGAAGCCAATGTGATCGTTATGGGCGCCGATCGCGACGTACTCCCCCTTCAACTTCGGGTCGCTGCCCGGCAAAATGGCGACGACGTTGCGCGCTGGGGCGGGCGTCTCGACGAACGACACGGAGCCGTGCACCGTCTTGCCCGCCGCGCCCGCGCGTATGCTGTCGAGTGGGGCGCCGAGCAGGAGCCGGGCGCCGGCGGCACTGACGTACACGTAGACGGGCAAGCTGGTGGTATCGCCCAGCGGCGCGGCATCACGCAGGATCGTCTGCGGCTGCCGGAAAAAGTTCATGGCCTGTGGCGGGAACTGTTCGAGCGCCACCACCGCGATGCCTGCTGCGGTCCGAAACCGCGCGAGCAGCGATCCGCGATTCACCTGCGCCGAGGGAGGCACATTCGGCCCGGTGCGCACGGCGATCACGATGAACTTTCCGCTCGCCTGGTCCGGCGTCACCATCGTGCTGTCGCCCAGCACTCCGGCATAGACCGCTTGCGCGCCGTCGAAGGTCTTCGTCGTCCGGCCCGGATCGCGCGGCACGAAACCATCCCACGGGCGCAATGCCGTGCCGTCGACCGAGAGTCCCGCGCTCGCATCGAGCTGCCGTTTGACGAGCGGCACGTTCTGGAAATAGCCGCCGGAGTCACCCGCGGGCACCAGCCCAAAGCGTTTGACCTCAGAGGCGATATACGCGGTGGCTTTGAGATTGTATTCGCTGCCGGCCAGCCGGCCCATCATCGAGTCGTCCGAGTAGAGGTACAGACGAGTCATGAGGTCCGCCGGCGTGATCGCGGTTTGCGTGCGGGCGGGTGCGTGCTTCAGCGGCAGCGCCCCCCCGGTTTGCGCGCGTGCTTGCGCCGTGAGCGCGACGAATGCCCCGAGGACTACGAACCGACCTGCTGCCTGCATGGGACAAGTCTCCAAAGAATGAAGGAAAGGGAAGATCACCGATTGGTTGCGCGCTGTCATGTCGGGGTCTCGTTAGGAACGGCAGCCTTGCGGCGACGCCCCAGCGATCGTGCCAGGATGCCCAGGCCGGCTCCCTGACCCTCCCGGCGGGGCATCGCCCGATACAGCAGGATAACAACGACCCATGTGAGCCAGCTCGCGCGCTCGCTCCAGCTCAACGAGCGCAGCATGAACCACGGCTGGGTCAGCGCTGCGGTCCAAGCGAACCGATCGCCCTGCACCAGCGCGAGCGCCCGCGCAAAGACGCGATTGGTGTGAAAGCCCTGCGCCCCCGGTCGCGAGACGTTCCAGACGCACGTGACCTGTCCCCAGCCGTGGTTGTCGCTCGCGCCGACGACCATCAGATCGTGGTTGCCCGCGAGCGCGAGCACCTCGCGGCGCAGGTCCGGCGGGAACCCCAGCGCCTTCGGGGCGCAGTTCACGATCTCGAACCCGTCCACGCCCGCCACGACGAATGCGCCGAGATCTTCCCAGTGATTGCGCCAGTACTCGGGGAGCGATGCGATGCTGAGCCCTCCCTGGCGCTCGATCGCAGCGAAGATCCGTAACATTCGCGCCGTGCTCCCTCCGAAGCTGTCGCGCGGCAGTGCCTCGACCGGCCCGATCGCCACCACGTGTTGCTGATGGACGCTCCATTCGACGCCGGGCAACAGACTGATCGACGTGCCCGCTGGGGCGGGAAGCGAGCCGTCGTACACGACGTTGTGGTCGGTCACGTACGACGCTTCGAATCCTTGCCGCTCATGCCACTCGGCGAGCTTCGCGAGCGTCCACCCCGGCCGGCCATCGTGCGAGAGATTGGTGTGTGCGTGATAATCGATTACCGTACCGATGCCGTCCGTCGTGAGACGGGGAACAGGGCGGGGCAACAGCACGGCGGCGACGCCGAGCAGGATGAGCACTCCGGGGCCGACCAACGCACGCGCGACGCGGCGGCGCCACGTGAGCGGCGTCGCCGAGCGACGCAGCGCGCCCCAGGCGCCGAGCACCAGGATCCACACGGCGAACGCCCACTCCGCGCGGGGCTGGCTGAGAAATGTGAGCGCGTCGAGTGAGTTCGAGAGCGGCGCGAACAGGACGTACAGGATCGGACGATCGAGGTCCGCGTCTCCCGGCGCGGAGCTGGTCACCGCGTCGACGAGCGGGGACAGCGGGTGAATGGCGGTCGCGAGAAGCAGGACCACCAGCGCGATCGCAACCGGGTGGCGGCGCAGCAGGTTCACTCGCAAATTCCCCGCATGTCGGGTCGGATGGAAACTACTGGTCAGCGGCCCCGCACGCGATGACGAGTATGAACCCGCTCGGTGACCTGCCGAACCTCGTGCTCGGTCCGCTACGCGGGCGGCCGGATAGCGAGTGGCAGCGTGGGCCGGCCGGAAAGTGGACGCCGGCACAGATCGTCGAGCATCTCGCGCTGGGGCTCGGGCTGAGCGCGGAGACATTTCAGGCGCGGCGCAATCACGCGCCCATGGCGCGGCGGCCCCGGACTCCCGCCGAGAAGATCGCCAAGCTGTTCATTTTCGGATTGCGCTGGTTTCCGCCGGGACGGAAAGCACCCGAACGGACCACGCCCCCGTCGCAGATCGACCGCGCGAGCGCCGAGGCGCATTTCCTGGCCGCGGTCGAGGCCTGGGATCAAGTCGACCGCGCGCTCTTGCCCGAGCGACGCGCTGATTTGTTCGTGAAGCACCCGCGCATGGGCGATCTGACCGTCGAGGAGTGGATGCGCTTCCACATCATCCATGCTCGCCACCACGCCCGACAGATCAGGCAACGCCTCGGCAGATGAGCCGGAAGCGTGAGAAGGAAAAAGTCGTCGTGCGTGTGCCGAACCCGGACGCGCCGATCAAGGAGCGGTTGAAGACTCCCTCCCATAAAGTGCATCGTTCCAAAAAGGGGTATCGCCGGCGCGAAAAGCATCCGCGAGCGCCGGAACACGAGCTCTAGAACCTGAAGCCGGCCGCCAGATTCAGGTGATTCACCGTAAAATCGCCGGCCTGGTACCGCGTCTGGAGTCGTCGAAATTCGAACCCGAAGACGAGTGGACCCGGCGGACGCCATTGGACGTGGCCCTCGCACACGAAATTGCGGAACCGGCCGTTCGGCAGGACGTCGGCATCCTTCGGGTCGTCGATTCCGCAGCCGCCGCCGAACATCCATTCGGGCCGCGGGCTCAGGTTGATCTGGCCCCAGCCACCCCGCGTGCGCACGGCAGCTCCCTTAACGCCGGCGTTCTGTCCAATCGCGCCACCTCCAAGCCCGGCAAGCGCTTGGCCGATGAACGCTTCGCCCAGGATCTCGGCGGGCCCGAACTTCAGTCGCGTGTCAAACGTGACGGCGCGCGACTTGAGCAGCGAGTCGCCTGTCAGGGAGTCGAGCCCGCGCAGCCAGCCGATGTGGCCGCCAATTGCCACTTCGCTGGGATCGTCAGTCGGACCCCAGCCGAGCCGTAGCCGCGCCTCGAGGTAGGGCCGGCTGGTGCGCTCGCCCGAATCCGCCTGGGTTGCTGACGCGCCCTGAATCGCGCCGGAAATCGGTGCCAGGACGGCGCCTTGAACGGCGAGACGCAGCGTGTAGCCGTACTCGGCCGTGACGCGCACCTGCGGAATCCAGAACCAGAGGTTGCCGGCGAGACTGAAGTCCGGAACGCCCACGCCTGCCAGTGAGCGTGGATTGCGGTCCGAGACGAGCGCGGTCTCCTGACCGAGCATGAGCTGGAGATGCGTCCATTGAACGGTTGCGATGGCACGCCGCAGCCGCAGCAACGGGAAGGTGCGGTTACCGGCAGCCGGTTGCTGGCCGCCGAAGAAATCGACGTCGATCTCACCGCTGAAACTGCCGCCCAGCACCTGCGGATCGCTGACGAAGACACCCACGCGCGTCTGCCGCATCGTCGCGCTCGACCCTTTGACGCCGACCGCATCGGTATCGGCGAATACGGGGTCGTCGCTGTTGTTGGTGCGCGCACTATTATAGAAGCCGTTCATCAGGACGGTGCCCGTGAACTCCACGGTGCGCTTGGCGGGGGCGGCAGATGGTGGAGGAGGTGGAGGCGATGCAGGTTGCTGCGCGGTGATACAAAGGAAAAGCAAGACCCGCATCACGGCCCGCTCCTGGCGAGTTGGATAGCACTACAGTAAGCTCCACGCCCTTGGACGCAACAGTTTCCGGGAGATTGGCGATGCGTGTGTTGATGGGAATCGTCGCTCTAGTCGCTGTCGTGGCGTTTTCTCCCGCCGCTCGCGTGGCGGGGCGGATCGTCATTCTCGAGAAAGACAACAAGCCATCGCCTGATCTCAGCGACGCCGTGCTCTATCTCGAAGCGCCGGCCTCTGTGACGACTGCCGCCCGTCCCATGGCCGTCGAAGTCGCGATCACCGACAAGACCTATGCGCCCCACGTGCTCGTCGTGCCGCTCGGCTCGACTGTCCGGTTTCCGAACCACGATCCGTTCAACCACAACGTGTTTTCGGTGAGCGACCCCAACAGCTTCGACCTGGGATTGTATGGCCGCGGCGATGCGAAGAGCTACACGTTCGATCATCCGGGCCTGGTGCGCGTGTACTGCAACGTGCACCCGCGGATGGTCGCGTACGTGCTGGTGATGGAAAACCGGTACTACGCCCAGCCCGCGGGCGACGGCAGCTTTGCGATCGACAACGTGCCCCCCGGACGCTATCGCCTGCATGTGTGGCACGAGCGCATCCCTACTGAGGTCGTCAAGGATGTTTCGGCCGGCAGCGCGCAATCGGATGTGCAGATCGCGCTGAATGCCCGCGGCTACAAGTGGGAGCCCCATCACAACAAGTACGGACGAGCCTACCCCACCAATGCCGGCCGCGAGCGCTACTAAACCCGCGTTCGGCCTGACCGCGAAGATCTTTCTCGCCTCGACGCTGCTCGTTGTGGCGGTGCTGGGCATCACGTTCGGCGTCACATCGGTCAAGGCGCACCGCACCGCCGATGCCTCGATCCACCGCGCGCTCCTGGCCACGCGCCGGGCGGTGGACGACTATCTCGCGGCGCGCACGCGCACGCTGGGCCGCGCGAGCACGGTCGCGACGGACGTCCCGCAGTACCGGCAGCGCCTGCTCAACGAACGCGCGCGCTCGGAAGCGCTGGATCAGGCCGACGACATCCGCGGCCTGGTCGACGCGGCATGGGTGCTGGTGACAAACAGCGAAGGCATCCTGATCGCGCGAACCGATTACCGCGAGCAGTATGACCGCGACCTGTCGATTGCCCCGCTGGTCGCGAACGCGCTGAGCGGCGAGCAGACCAGCGGCGCGTGGCTCGACGACGTGCGGGGCACGATGTTCATGGCGATCGGCACGCCGCTGCGCGATCGCCCCACGGCCGCTCCACTCGGCGCGCTCGTCGCGACCTACCCGATCGACGACTCGCTCGCCACCGCCATCAAGCAGGCCACGAACTCGGACGTGGTGTTCTTCGCGCTCGATACGCTCAACAAGCCCGTCGTGGTCGGGAGCACTGTGCCCGCGCGGGACATCGCACCGGCGTTGGAGAGCACGGTGAAGACCGATGCGCTCGCCGCTGACACCGGTGGCGAGGGAATGCCGCTCGCCGCCGCGATGGGCGACCAGCATCTCATTGGTCTGGCGGGCGCGATTCGTTCGCCCAGTGGCGACGTGCGCGGCGGCTTCGTGGCACTGCGCTCGCGTGAATCGGAGCTCGCGGCGTTCAATGCGCTGCAACGGACCATGCTGTGGGCGGTCGCGCTGGGTGTGGTGCTGGCGCTGATCTTCGCCTTCGTGCAGGCACGCCAGATCACTGGGCCGGTGCGCCGCCTCGCGGTCGCGACGCGCCAGGTGCAGGAAGGCAATTACGGCGTGGAGATCGCCGTGAACTCGCGCGACGAGATCGGCATTTTGTCGCAGGCGTTCAAGGGGTTGGTCGAAGACCTCAAGGAAAAGGCCGCTCTCGTCGAGTACATGACGGCGGCGTCCGCGTCCGCCGCGACACAACAGATCGTCACGACGCAAACGGGGTCCGCGATCCGGCCGGGCTCGACGTTTGCGGGGCGGTACGACATCAAGGAGATCCTCGGCTCCGGCGGCATGGGCGTCGTGTACCGGGCGTTCGACCGCGAATTGCAGGAGCCTGTCGCCATCAAGACGCTCAAGCCGGAGGCCATGGCCGGCGGGACCGCGGCGCTCGAGCGCTTCAAGCAGGAGATCCGGCTGGCGCGGCGGATCGCGCATCGCAACGTCGTGCGCACTTACGACCTCGGCGAGCAGAACGGCATGTACTACCTGACGATGGAATACGTCGAGGGCACGTCGCTGAAGCAGCTGATCGTCACCCGCGGCAAGCTGCCCGTCGCTGTGACGCTTACCGTGGGCAAGCAGCTGTGCCGGGCCCTCGAGGTCGCGCATGCCGAAGGGGTGATCCACCGCGACATCAAGCCGCAGAACATCGTCGTGGAGCCGAGCGGCTTTCTGAAAGTGATGGACTTCGGGATCGCGCGGCTCGCCAATCCGCCGCAGGGCAAAGGCCTCACGGAGGCGGGCACGTCGATCGGGACGCCGGATTACATGTCGCCCGAGCAGCTCTCGGGTGCCGAGCTCGATCCGCGGA
>WNFB01001431.1_pt1 | contig 20309 bp, 14 predicted proteins | sample 5400501 | NCBI WGS metagenome assembly WNFB01 (sample SAMN13153341, study PRJNA577476) | soil metagenome | isolation source: 200 cm saprolite under Douglas fir tree site 2 hole 1 | place: USA:California | collected 2015-04-18 | reverse complement strand
CCTCCTCCTCCTTCTCGCGTTCGTCGTGACCGCGCCCCGCGCGGCGGTGGCGAAGGCACCCGACGCCGCCGGCGGTCCGACCCCCGAGATCCTCGTCTCGCGCGGCCTCATGCGGGAGCGCGGCCTTTCGGTCGGCCAGGTCGTGATGCTCTCCGCCGACGCGCGCGGCGCGGGCGCGCGGCCCTTCCGCATCGCCGGCATCTATGAGCCCACGCCCGATCCTTCCCGCTTCACCGCGAAGCGGCTCGAGGCGCGGATGCACCTTCCGGACCTGCTGGCCCTCACCGCCGACCCGGGCGAAGCCGGCGCGGTCGATGCCGTGGGCGCGATCAACATCGCCCTCAAGGACCCGGCCGATGCGAGCGCCTTCGCCCGCGAGCTGGGCGCCCGCGCTCCCGCCGTATCCGTCGTGCGCGCCGCGGCGGGAGACGACGCGCACTTCGTGATCATCGAGCGCTTCCACGTCGCGATCTCGGTCGTGACGATGATCGGGAGCACGGCGTTCCTGCTCGCGCTGATGGTGATCCGCGCCGACGAGCGCCGCGAGATCGCGGGCCTCCTGCGGCTGCTCGGCCTTCGCCGGCGCCGCATCCTGCTCCAGGCCCTTCTCGAGGGACTATGCATCGCCGCCGCGGGCGCGGTCTTCGGGGTGCTCTTCGCCGCCGTCACCCAGGGCGCCGTGAACGCCTTCTTCCAATGGCGCTACGACACGACGCTGGTCTTCGTGCGCGTGACCCCGGCGATCGCCGCCCGCTGCGTCGCCCTCGCGCTTCCGCTGGGCGTGACGGCGGGGTTGCTGGCCTCGTGGACCCTCCTGCGGCGTCCCGTCCTGGACCTGCTGCGCCGGTGAGCCCCCTCCAATTCGCCTGGCGAAGCCTGTCGCGCCGGCCCGCCCGCGCCGTGCTCGGGCTCACCGGGGTCGCGGTGGTGGGGGCGCTCCTCTTCGACATGCTGATGCTGTCGCGCGGGCTGATCGTCTCGTTTCGCGACCTCCTCGAGAGCACCGGCTTCGACGTGCGGGTGACCGCCACCGAGGCGCTGCCGGGGATGGGACCGGTGGTGTCGGAGGCGGCGGCGACGGTCGAGGCGCTCCGCCGCCTGCCGGAGCTGGCCGCGGTGGTGCCGGTGCGCTTCGGCGTCGCCGCCGTCGACGCGCGTGACAAGAAGACGCGCGAGGTCGCGATCATCGGCAGCGAGACGCGACGGCGCGGCGAGTGGCGGCTCGTCCAGGGCGCCGATCTCGCCGAAGACTCCGCCGCCGGCCGGCCCGGCATGGTGGTGAACCGCACCTTCGCGCGCGATCAGGGGCTGGGGCCGGGATCGATCGTCCGGCTCGCATCGACGCTGACGCCGCGCGAGTTCCGGGTGAGCGGCATCGTCGAGTTCCCCTTCGAGGCGGCCGGCGAGCGGATGGCCGGCGTGACCTTGAACGGCTTCACGCGGGCGTTCCCCTCCGCCCGGCGCGACGAGGCCGATCTCCTGCTCGTGGCCTCGCAGCCCGGCGTGGGCGCCGAGACCGCGGTCAGCGCCATCCGGCGTGCGCGTCCGGACCTGCACGCCTTCTCGATCGACGAGGTGCTGGAGCGCCTGCGGCAGGCGGAGTTCTCGTACTTCCGGCAAGTCTCCTTCGTGCTCGCCACGATCGCGTCCTTCTTCGCGTTGCTCCTGGTGACGACGCTGCTGACGGTGTCGGTCAACCAGCGGCTGGGGGAGGTCGCCGCCCTGCGCGCGCTCGGCTTCTCGCGGAGGCGCATCACCTTCGATCTGCTCGCCGAATCGGCGCTGCTGGTGGGCGGGGGCGGGATCGTGGCCGTCCCCCTCGGCCTTCTCCTCGCCCGCGTGCTCGACTCGATCCTTCGCCAGATGCCGGACCTCCCGTCGCGGCTCCACTTCTTCGTGTTCGAGCCGCGCGCCCTCGCGATCCACCTGGCCTTCCTCGTCCTCGCCGCGCTCGTCGCCGCCGCCTACCCGGTGATCCTGGCCGCGCGCCTCCCCATCGCGGCCACGCTGCGGAAGGAGAGCATCTCGTGAGCGCGCCCGTCGCCATCGTGGAGGCCCGCGGCGTGAGCAAGGTGTACCCGATGCCCGCGGGGCCCGTGGAGGCGCTGCGCGACGTCTCGCTCACGGTGGCGCCCGGCGAATACGTGGCGATCTCCGGGCCGTCGGGCTGCGGCAAGTCGACGCTGCTCCACCTCCTCGGCTGCGTCGACACGCCCACCGCCGGCTCGCTGCTCTTCGAAGGGCGCCCCGTGCTCCCGATGGGAGAGCAAGAGAGGAGCCGGATCCGGCTGCGCCGCATCGGCTTCGTGTTCCAGCGGTTCTACCTGCTGCCGATGCTCACCGCCTGGGAGAACGTCGAGCTGGTGCAGAGCGAGGCGGGGATGCCCGCCGCCGAGCGCCGGGCGCGGACGCGCGCGCTGCTCGAGTACGTGGGGCTGGGCGAACGCGCCGCACACCTCCCGTCGCAGCTCTCCGGGGGTGAGATGCAGAGGGTGGCGATCGCGCGCGCCCTCGCCAATCGGCCGGGCCTCGTGCTCGCCGACGAGCCGACGGGCGAGCTGGACGACGAGACCGGCGAGCAGATCGGCGACCTGTTCGACCGGGTCAACGCCGACGGCACCACGCTCGTCATCGTTACCCACAATCCCGCGCTGGCGGCGCGGGCGCGGCGCCGGCTCGCGATGCGCAGCGGCCGCATCGCGGCTCCCTCCGTGGGGGCGGGCTCGTGACCCTTCGCCTCGTCCTGCGCACGCTCGCGGCCCGGCCGGTGCGGACGGCCGTGCTCTCCGGCGGCTTCGGCTTCGGCGTCGCGGTCATGGCCGCGCTGCTCGGCGTGGGGGACGTGATCCTCGAGCAGTCTCGGTCGCCGGCCCTGCGCGGCGGGGGCGACCTGGTGGTCGTGGGCCGGGCGGGCGACGTCTCGAGCGCGCGCTTCCTACTCTCCTCGGTCCTGGGCGCGCCGCCGCTGGCCGCGCGGGTGGCGGCCGTCTCCCCCACTCAGCGGCGCCCGCTCTTCCTCGTCGAGGGCGGCCGCGTCACCCGCCTGCGGGCGCGGGGCGGCATCCCGAGCCTCGAGAAGGCGGTGGGCGACCCGGAGGTCGCCCGCGCGCCCGCGTGGAAGGACGCGCCGTCCGACCGGAGCTGGACGGCTCCCGACCCCCGCGAGCTGCTGCGCGCGATGGACCGCTTCCACCCGATCCCGGACGCGACCGCCTGGGCCGACTCGTGGGCGGAGTGGCTGTACTTCAACGGCCGCACGGCGGACGGCTCGGTCCGCTTCTATCTCTCTTTCATGACCGGGCCGCGGACCCGGGACGGGGGGGTCCGGGGGGACCGGAGAGTCCCCCCGGCTCAAAGAGCGAGCGCGGATTGCTGCGCGCCTCCACCGCGTGGAGCCGCGCCAGCGGGACCTCGCGACGCTCGGTCCACATTCCGCGCGAGCGAACGATCTGCGGGCGTGCGGCTCCAACTCGAGCGCAACGGAAAGGCGGAGAGCTTCTCGCGCCGGGGCATGATCCCCGAAGCAACGCTCCTCGCCGAAGCGCCCGACGTCGACATCGCGGGCAACCGGGTCCGGCTCGAGGGGCTGCGCTATCACATCACGCTCGACCTCGCGGCCGAACGCGGCGGAGCCGGCGCGAAAGGCGACATCACGTTGGAGGCGCCGCCCGGCCGGTCCGTGCCTCCGTTCGTCCTGCGGGGCCAGTCGGGCTGGCTGTCCGGCTACGTGGTGCCCGTGCTCTCGGGCGCGATGAGCGGCACGCTCGCCGCCGGCCGCGGGACGGTCTCGCTCCAGGGCGCGACCGGGTATCACGACCACAACTGGGGCTTCTGGCGCGGCGTCTCGTGGCAGTGGGGGCAGGTGACGCACGAGGGCTACTCGTTCCTCTACGGGCGCGTGCGGCCTCCCGCCGATGCCGTGTCCCCCGAGCAGGCGGACCGCATCCCCGGCGTCCTCGCCGTCATCGGGCCGGCCGGGCCGATCGCCTTCGCGAAGAGCGCGCAGATCGAAGAGACGTCGTCGCCCGACGGCGGCCGGCCGGAGTCGATCCAGATCCTGGTCCGCGAGGCCGGGCTCGAGGTACGCATGGACATTCGCGTGCAGGACGTGATCCGCACGCCGATGGGCCGGCCGGGCGTGCCGGCGCAGGGCCCGACCCAGTTCTTGCAGCTGCGCGCCCTCTATCACGTGACGGGAAAGGTCGGCGACCGCCAGCTCGACTTCACCGCCCTCGGCTCCGCCGAGACGTTCCGGGAGCCGCCGTCCGTGGCTGGCCACCGCCTCCGCTGAGCTGTCAGGGCGCGCCCGGTGGAAGCTGTGGCCAAATGGCATCGGAGAACTCGGGCCGGAATGGTGTCCACCACAGGGGCCAGAACCTCAGCACCTTCGGGGGCCGCACCTCGTAGGTTGGCACCAGGACGCTGAGCAAGACGAGCGCCCACGCGCAGCGCTCGAGGCTCGGTTCACTCTGACGCGTGCGGAAGCGCTCCGCCCCCCTAAGGATCGCCGGGAAGGCCAGCCCCATGAGCCGGCTGACGTCGTGCCCGAAGGCGAGCTGGGCGCAGGCACCGCCGACGACCGCCGCCATCCACAGCGCTGGTCGCCATTCCCGGGCGGCCATCGAGTCGAACAGGGCATAGACCGGGAAGAACCAGAACAGACGAAACGCCTCGAAGATGCCCAGCGGATACAGCTCCCAGATGATGTCCAGGTTCTTCCGGACCCTGTGCAGGTAGAACTCGTTCGAGAAGCGGACCTCCGCGTGAGACGAGACCCAATCACGCCACAGGAAGAGCAGCCCGACCATGAGGGCGCAGAGCGCCAGGTTGAGGGCGGTCCGCCTGGAGACGAGCCTCTCGTCGTCCGCGGGCAGCAGCATCCACGGCAGCGCGAAGAGCGCGCTCTCGTGGTTGAAGAGAGCCAGGCCGAAGAGCAGCGCCCGCAGGAGAGGACGATCGTGCAGCGCGAAACACCAGAACAGGAGGAGCGTCGAGGTCGGGTCGACATACCCGGCTCCGTAGAGCGGGAAGAAAACGAGCGTCGAGAACGCCATCATCGAGGCGAGCCCGAGGCTGGCTACCTCGCCGAAGCGCCGCCGCCGGTAGTGCCAGTAGACCGAAGCCAGGAAGAGCCACGCGAAGACCCACGGGAGCGCGATGAACGCGCGGCCCCGGAGGTGGAGCGCGTGGCCCAGGAGCGGCGTCAGAATCCGCGTCTGGACCCAGTTCTCCTCGGCGAAGCTCAGGGGCGCCTCCGAGAGCCGGGCGTAGAGCACGCCGTGGTTCACGGGCTTGAGCGAGGGCGTGCTTTCCACAGCGGCCAGGCCGAGCAGCAGGCCGCCCAGGACCAGCGCCGCCCCGGCCCGTCCGTACCGGGCCTCGAGCTCGGCGCAGATCCGCTGCACCCACCTGACGAACCCACCGAGCACGGAGCCCAACGAGGCCCCGCCCCGCACCACCTCTACCATCGCGTTCTCTTGTCCGTTACTTCAGCCGCTGCACGATCTCCCGGATGCTGAGCCGCCGCGGCAAGATGGTCGGACCGCTCACCTCGAAGCTCGGGCCGGCGTTGTGGATCAGGATCCGCCCCGTCGCCATCGAGACTGCGGTCTGCAACCCGCCCGCCCGCTGGAGGCCGGGGATGTAGAGCCGCTCGACGTACGCGGAATCGCTGGACGTATCGAATTGTCCCACGTCGAGGACGGCGCGATCGACGGGCGCGAGGGCGAGCGCGAGCACCGCCGCCGGCCCGGCATCGCCGTCGGCGACCAGGATCGCGTGGGGCGTCTCGGTCAGGGCGCGCGCGATGTCGGCGACGCGCTGGCTCGCCGGCGTGCGGTTGTACGTCTCGAAGTGCGCGACCTTCGTCGCGGCCTCTGGATCCTGAGGGATGAAGGTCACGCGGCGGATCGAGAATCCGTCGCGCGCCAGCGCCGGCTCCAGCTCGGGGTCCTCGCTGGCGAGGACGACCGTCTTCCGCGCGGCTCCCGGTCGCGGCTTCGCCTGGATCGCGGGCCCGAGCGCATGGAGCAACGCCGAGCGCAGGGTCTGCGGATCGGCGCCGCTCCACTGGCTGCGAGCGGCGGCGATCCAGCCTGCGGTGAGCTGTTCGGCGTTGACGGCGCCCTCCGGTAGCGGCCGCTGATGGAAGACGAGCAGGGCGGGAAGCGGCTCGGGCTGGAAGGGCTTTTCCTCGACGCGCGCATCCGCGGGCGCGCCCTCCAGCCAGCGCGCCATCCACGCGTAGAGCGCCTCGCGGGTGGCGCGGTTGTAGTTGTGCTCCGCGTCCACCTGGAACGAATGCAGCCGGTCCTCGGCCCCCATGAGCGCGTACAACCTCCTCATCTCGGGATACTCGACCTGCGGCGTCTCGGCGGTCCAGTCGCCGGTGGCGGAGATCATCAGCATCGGGCGGGGCGCGATGGTCGCGGCCAGCTCGACGTTGTTGGTGTCGAGGCGCAGGCCCGGCGGGTTCTCGCAGAGGCACCCGCCCTGCATGTGGAGCGAGATCATGTTGACGGGGACCGCGACCTTCACGCGCTCGTCCACGGCCGCGAGCAGGAACGTCTGGGTCCCGCCTCCCGACGCTCCCGCGCAGCCGATCCGCTCCCCGTCGACCTCCGGCCGCGACTGGAGGAAGTCGAGGCTCCGGATGCCGTTCCAGAGCTGGAGCCCGGCCAGGCTCAGACCCCACAAGCTCTCCCGCTTGCCGCCGAACGTGTGCGGGAGCTGCCGGCTGTCGTCGTAGCCGACCATGTCGTAGGTGAACGCGACGAAGCCCTGGCGTGCGAGGCTGATGGCGGACCCGGGGATCGAGGAGATCTCCGTGTTCTCGAGGCGCCCGTAGGTCCAGTGGCCATGCGGCAGCAGGACGGCGGGAAACGGGCCGCGGCCCGCGGGCGCGTAGAGGTTCCCGGTCACGAAGAAGCCGGGCAGGCTCTGGAAATACACCTTGGCGACCGAGTAGTCGTCGTGCTTCTGCTCGTCGAAGACCTGGGCCCGCAGCGGCGTCTTCTCCGGCAGCGGAAGCAGGCCGGACGAAGCCAGGACGTGCTCGCGGAGGTACGCGGCTCGCTCCTGCCACTCGGCGAGCGAGTACCGGGGAACGGCGAAGCGGTCGTCGAGCGTCCGGTAGGCGGGTCGGTCTCCCTTCGAGGGCGGGCGCTCGTCGGCCAGCGAGGGGCCGGCTGCGGCAATGGCGAGGACGAGGATCGGCAGTGGCGACCGCATGGTGGCGCGGCCGAGCATATCAGCTAGATTGGGGTCTCATGCGACGCCTGATCTCGTCACGGAAACTCGGCGCCGGCCTCGCCGTTCTCGCGGGGGCGGCTCTGTGGCAGGCTTGGACGGCGACCGCATCGCCTATGCCTGTCCTCGACCGGCGCCACTTCATGCGGCTCCTCGGCGCCGTGCCCGATGGGCCTCCGCCGCTGGCTCCCGAGCAGGTGGAGCGCGTCGACCTCGGCGACGTCGTCCGCGAGAAGGTCACCTACGCGGTCGAGCCGGGCGAGCGCGTCCCGGCCTTCCTGTTCCTGCCCAAGACCGGCGCGGCGCCTCTCCCCGCGGTGCTGTGCCATCACCAGCACGGCGGCGAGTTCGAGGTCGGCAAGGACGGTCCCGCCGGCCTCGGCTCGACCCCCGATCAGCACTACGCGATCGAGCTCGCCCGACGGGGCTACGTCACTCTCGCGCCCGACGCGATCTGCTTCAACGAGCGGCAGGACCCGACTCACCAGCTCAAGGGCGCCGAATGCGAGCGCTACGAGGCGCTCCAGCGCTTGACGGAGGGAAAGACCCTTCAGGGCAAGTACGTCTGGGACGCGCGCCGCGCGATCGACTATCTCGTCTCGCGGGCGGAGGTCGACCGCGCGCGCATCGGGATGATCGGCCACTCGCTCGGCGGGCAGGAGACCCTTTTCACGACCGCGGCGGACCTGCGCATCAAGGCGGCGGTGTCGAGCTGCGGCTTCGCGAGCCTGGCCGTCCTCAAGCGCGACCGCATCCTCCACAACTTCGCGCTCTTCGTCCCCGGCCTCGCCGAGGCGGGCGATTACGGCGCCGTGCTCGCGCTCGTCGCGCCCCGGCCGTTCCTGGTCGCGGCCCGCACCGCCGATCCGATCTTCCCCCGCGACGGGATCGAGGCCACGGTAGCGGCGGCGCGCGGGGCGTACGCGGCGCAGGACGCGGCCGACCGGCTGGGCACCTTCTACGAGGACGGCGAGCACCAGTTCTCGCCGGCCATGCGCGAGGCCGCCTACGCGTGGCTGGACCGGTGGCTGAAGCCCAGTGTTGCGGATCGCAAGTAATGCCTTTCAACGCGGAGGACGCGGAGGGGAACGGAGAGAACGCGGAATCCCCACTCCGCGTAGAAGCTAGAAGTAACAGCTGCGAGCGGAGCGGGATTCACTCCCGCGAAGCGAGCGGGGGTTCAAGGGGGTGCGCCGCTAGCACCCCCTTGCTCAATGAAGACGATCTGCTTTACCGCACGCTGCGCCTCCAGGAAGCAGTTGCGCTGGTCCATCGCGCCGACGAGGTCCGTGTTGGCGAAGGCCATGCGCCCGAAGGGAGCGCGGCGCAGCACCTCGCGCGGCGCCGGGCGGCCGCCGGTGCCGAAGAAGAAGCCCGGCTGGGGGTTGACGTACGCGTGGCCCCAGCGGTTGAGGATGATGCCGGCGATGTCCCGGCGGGCGTCGAAGCCCGACCGCGCGAACATCTCCGTGAGCTGCTCGCGGATCCGCCGCTCGTAGTCCCGGTAGGAAGCGGAGAGCATCTCCATCCGGCCGCGGGTGCCCTGCGCCTCGATCGGCTCGCCCGGATACGAGTAGAGGACCTTCAAGGTCAGGATGACCGGCGAGTCGGGGCTGATCGTGGGCGACTGCGGGCCGAAGGTCGCGAGCTTGCGCACCTCCATGTAGTTGCCTAGGCCTTCGAACCACCGGCCGCCGGAGATGCCCATGTCGTAGAGGAATCGCCAATTGCGCACCGCCACGTTCGCCATCAGGCACGGCGAGCGGTAGAAGCCGGCGTAGGCCTCGCGGTGCTCGGCCGGCAGGTCGCGCACGATGTGCTTCGTCGTCCAGCTTCCGCCGGCCAGGACCACCGCGCGCGCCTTCAGCCGATGGAGGCGGCCGGCGCGCGTGTAGGCCACGGTGACGAGGCGCGACTTCTCCGGCTCGCCGTCGTGCGCCACCCACACGACCGTCGACCGCAGCCGGATGCGCGTGCGCTGGCGCGGCCGGTCGAGCGCCCGCAGGCTCACGCGCCCGCGACAGACACCATCGAGCGTGCGGGGTCCCTCGATGGAGTCCGGGATCAGCGTCTTCACGATGTGCCGCGCGAAGCCCGCGTTGCCGCCGGGGAACATCTGCCCGCCCGCCTCCTCGTCGCCGTCTTTCGGGTGCTGCGTCTCCGGGGCGTAGGCGCAGTAGCCCGAGAGCACGTCCGGCCCCAGGCCATACCCGCCGCCGGTCACCGGCGACAGGAACGTGCGGATGGTGTCGCGGCGGAGGCCGTGCTTCTCGATGAGGTGCTCCTCCAGGGTGATCGTGTCCAGCCGGCGTGATACCGGATCGCCCTCGAACGCGGGCCGCCATTCCTTCTCGGGCATGCGGTCGGGGCCGTCGTGCATCCGCAACAGCTCCACCCGCGTCTCGTCGGAGATCGGCGCGCCCTCCAGCTTCTTGCCCCACGGATCGATCAGCCACAGGCCCGGCCGCTGGCCGAACCGCGCGCCAAAATAGAAGGCGTAGGTCGGCCCCTGGCGGCCGAGCATGTCGTAGGTCGTCTGGCTGAGCGGGATCTCGCGCGTGTCGCTCGCCCACTTCTGGTACTCGAAGCGGTGCCGGTCGACGCCGATCGTGTCGTAGAACTGCGCCACGAAGCCGCCCGCGTGGGGCACCGGGAAGAAGGCGGAGCCCTGGTGCGCCATCAGCCTCTGCCCGTCGACGAGGAACTCGTTGCCCTTCGCCTCGCCCCCGAACATCGCGTGGTCGTCGAGGACGAGGCACGTCCGGCCCGCGGGGCCCTGCCGCTCGAAGAGCACGGCCGCGGCGAGCCCGGTGAGGCCGCCGCCCACGACCACGAGGTCGAAGACCTCTCCCGTATCGACGACGTCACGCGGCAGCGACTGGAACTTGCGGTCACGGACGGAGTGGGCCGCCTCCATGACGTCCTTCGTGTTGCCGTTGGAGAAGCGGTAGTCGCCGACACCTCCGTACCCTGTCCAGTCGTCGCGCGCGGCGAGCAGCTCGAGCGGGCTGAGGAACGCGCCGCCCGTCGCCAGCGCGGCCGCGTTCAGGAAGTCACGGCGGCAGATCCGCTCCCCCATCCCGAGGCCGGCGTCGCCCGTCACGTCCTTTCGAGTGCCCGGCATGGTCACCCTCCCCCAGGCAGCACTTGAAGCTCGACGAGCGTCCCCCCGCAGGCGCGGCGAAGGGCCTGCTCCGTACCGTCCAGCACCTGGCGCAGGCGGGGCAGGCCGTAGGCCGCCGGCGCGTAGCAGGTGATGAGCGCCGAGGTCGTCTGCAGCGTGATCATCGTGCGCGCCGAGTCGGAGGTGGGATTGCCGAAGGCGCCCTCCTCGTCCGCCAGCGTCGGGCGGTCCTGGACGTTCACCGGCCCCTTGCGGATCCCCTCGTAGCTCTCCCCCGCGCGGCCCTTGCGCAGCACGACCGGGGGCCGGACGCGGGCGAGGTCGTAGAGGCCGAAGGGAAGCTGATAGCGCAGCGAGCAGAGGTTGAGCGCGTCGACCAGCGTGTTGACCCGGTAGAGCGCCTCGCCCTTCAACACCCTCCGCAGCAACGACTCGTTCGACGGACGCGTCTTGGTGGGATCGAGTCCGAGGGCCTTGTAGAGCGCCCGCGCGTCGGCCGCGCCCGGCACCTCGCCGCTGGGGCCGCCCGCATAGCGCGAGCGCAGCTCGGCGCCCGCGGCGTCGATCTCCGCCGCCAGCGCCGCGTCTTCGTTCTTCACGCTCACGCCCTCGATGACGGCCACGCCCAGGCGGACCTTGCCCGCCAGCTCCGGCCCGATCGAGATCTGCAGGCCGCTCACCGGCCCACCAGGAGGTTGCATATCTCGTCCATCGCGCCCGTCACCTCGGAGCCAGGGCCAGCGTGGTGGTTGGACACCATGTAGAAGACGAGGCGATCGCCCGCGCGCGGGGTGACGTAGCCGCCGAGCGCGTTGACGTGGCGCAGCGTGCCGGTCTTGGCCACCACGCGCCCTTCGGCCGGCGTGCCCTTCATCCGGTTCTTCAGCGTGCCGTCGACACCCGCGATGGGCAGGCTGTCCCGGAAGACCGACGCGTGGCGGTGGCGGTCCATCGCCGCGAGCAGGCTGACCATCTCGTGGGCGGAGAGGATGTCGGAGCGCGAGAGCCCCGAGCCGTCCTGGAGCGACCAGCTCTCCGGATGGACGCCGGAGCGCAGCAGGAAGTCCTCCACCGCCGCGTGACCCGACTCGACGCTGCCCTCGCCCTTCAGCCGCGCCCCCAGCAAGCGGAGCAGCATCTCCGCATGAAGGTTCTGGCTCGGCTTGTTGACGCCCTTCAGCACCTCGGAGAGCGGCGGGCCGTCGTGGGCCGCCAGCACGCGCAGCCCGCCCGGCAGCGGGTCGGAGGAGGTCTCCACCGCCCCCGCCACCACGATCCCCTTCACGGCCAGCACCTCGGCGAACACGGTGGCGGCGTAGCGGGCGGGGTCCTCGAGGGCCACCGAGTTCTCCCAGGGCTTGAGGCCGAGCGGGAACGTCCCCGAGATGCGGATGAGGTTGGAGCCGAGGGGACGATCGACGCGCAGGTCGGAGGCCATCGCCGCCGGCGACGTCGTGGCGGTCGAGACGACGCGGTAGTAGGAGGAGACGGGATTGCGCTCGACGAGCACCGGGTCGCCGGCACGCTCGCCGGGAGTGACCTTGAGGTCGGCGGAGTTGTCGTTGAAGCCGAGGGCCGAGACCTCGGCCCCGTACCACCACACGAGGTCGCCCCAGGCCCAGTCGTCGCCGCGCCGGTCGCCCTTGAAGAGGCCCTCGTGGCCGACGAGCCGTCCCTCGATGCGACGCACGCCTTGCGCCTTCAGCGCGTCGGCGAGGTCCTCGAAGGCGGCGGTGATGCGCCCGTCGGTGAAGCGGCCGGAGAGGTTCGGGTCGCCACCGCCCACGAGGTAGACGTCGCCCGGCACTCGGCCCATGCCGTCGAGCCGGCCGGCCGTCTCCACGGTCGTGCGCAGCCGGTCGTCGGGCCCGAACGCGTCGAGGGCGGCGGCGGTGGTGACGAGCTTGGCCGTGGACGCGGGGCTCATGCTCTTGCCGGCGTTGCGGGCGTAGAGGATCTTGCCCGTCCGCAGGCTCCGCACCTCCACCGCCCAGAAGCCGGGCGCGAACGCGGGGCGGTCGAGGACGCGGTCGATCGCCTTCTGCAGCGACGAGCCGCCCGGATCGCGGGCGGCGGCGGCGGAGACCGCGAGCGCCAGCGAGCCCGCCGCGACCGCGGAAGCGAGCGAGGTGCGCAAGTGCCGCTTCAGGCCGCCGCGCAGCCGCGGGCCACGATCCCGCGCACCTGCTCGGCCAGGGCGCCCGCCTCCTCCACGCAGCGGCCGGCCGTGGGTACCGGGGGATGGAGCGTCATGGCCAGCTCACCCGGCCGGAGCCAGAGCAGCCCCTGCGGGGCGACGCGCTTCACCCCCGCCAGCGAGACCGGGATCACCGGCACGCCGGCCTCGATGGCGAGGACGAAGCTGCCCTTCTTGAAGGGACGCACCGAGCCGTCCGCGCTGCGCGTCCCCTCCGGAAAGACGGCGACGCTGGTGCCGCCGGCGATGCGCTGCGCCGCCCGTTCGAGGCTCTTGCGGGCGCGGAACGCCTTGCTGCGGTCGATGGCGATGTGGCCGCCGCAGTAGAGGTAGAGGCCGATGAGCGGGATCAGGTACAGCGAGCGCTTGTGGACGACGCGGAAGCTGCCCGGCAGGTGGGCGAAGAGCACGGGGATGTCGAGGACGCTGCCGTGGTTCATCGCATAGATGACCGGCCCCCGCGGCGGCGCGTCACCGCGCACGACCACCCGCACTCCCCACGTCTTCAGGACGACGCGGCCCCACGAACGCGCGATCCGCCACGAAAGCTCGCCGCGGTGGTCGACGAGGCCGGCGAGGATCGCCGGGATGCCCAGCCCCAGGGTGACCACGACGAGGACCGGGACGGAGAGGAGAAGGCGCATGGGCGGAGCGTCCAGTGCGGCCCGGGAGGTCTAGTCCGGCTTGGCGATGGGTCGGGTGGGGCTGCCCTCGGCGCCGGCAGGCAAGGACAGCTCCGGCGCTGGCGCCGGGGAGGGAGAAGGAGCGCCCTGGAGGATTGGGGCATCGGCCCCGGGCTCGGGGGCCCCGGGAACCGCGCGCTCGTCCCGGCGCTCGGTTTCGCGCCGCTCCGGGGCGCGCGGGTCGCGGCCGTTGCGCGGCTCGCGGCGGTCACCCACCCTCAAGTCGCGGCGGACCGCGCTCTCCTCCGGCGGCGGGCCGTCCAGCCAGCGGCAGAAGATCATCTTGCCGGCCGTGGTCTGCAGGACGCTGGTGACGCTGACCTCGATCGTCTTGCCGAGGGCCTTGCGGGCCTGGTCCACGACCACCATCGTGCCGTCGTCGAGGTAGCCCACGCCCTGGCCGGCTTCCTTGCCCTCCTTGATCACGAAGACTCGCATCACTTCTCCCGGCAGGACCACCGGCTTCAGCGAGTTGGCCAGCTCGTTGATGTTCAGCACGGGTACGCCCCGGAGCTGGGCGACCTTGTTGAGGTTGAAGTCGTTGGTGACGATCTTGCCGCTCATGCGCCGGGCGAGCTCGATGAGCTTGAGGTCGACCTCGCGGACCTCGGGGAAGTCGGTCTCGACGATCTGCACCGTGACGTGGGCGATCTTCTGCATCTTCTGCAGGATGTCGAGGCCGCGCCGGCCGCGGTTGCGCTTCAGCGAATCGGAGGAGTCGGCCACCTGCTGGAGCTCCCGCAGGACGAACTGCGGCACGACGAGCGTGCCCTCCAGGAAGCCGGTCTCGCAGATGTCGGCGATGCGCCCGTCGATGATCACCGACGTGTCGAGCACCTTGTACTGGTGGAGGCGGGCCGAGTCGCGGAAGGCGGCGATGATGCGGGCCGGCTCGAACCATTCCCCCTTGGAGCCGCCGATGGCGATGCCCATGTAGCCAAGGAAGACCACCAGCAGCGCGTGCACGAAGTGCGCGCCCACGATGTCGAGGCCGGCGAGCGCCCCCCAAACGAGCCGCGCGCCGAAGAGCCCGACCACCCCGCCGACGAGCGCCCCGATCATGTGATGGCCGGGCACCGAGCGGAGCTTCATCTCCAGCGTGATGACCGCGAGGGCGGCGACGACGCCGAGGCCGACCCCCAGCCACGGCTGGCCGGAGAAGGGCGAGTAGACGTATCCGGCGTGGGCGAGGAGCGCGATGATGAAAACGCGGAAAAGAATGAGCCACATGGGCTGAACCTCTCGAGGGTCCCGAGTGTCCGGCCCATCATAAACTAACTGCGGCCCGCCGTCGGGGAAAGCGGTCCGCGGAACAATGAGCCAAAGCCGCGAGCGGAGCGGGATTGCTGCGCGCCTCCACTGCGTGGAGCCGCGCCAGCGGGTCCTCGCTAACGCTCGGACCACACTCCCGCCTAGCCGAGCGAGGCTAGAGGGGGCGCGCCGCAGCGCCCCCTTGCTCAAACAGACGCTCCAGGGCCTCGGTCACGGTGTGGACCCCGAGCAGCTCGATGCCCTCGACCCCGGGGGGGATGCTGCGGGCGGGGAGCACGCAGCGCTTGAAGCCCATCTGCACGGCTTCGCGCACGCGGAGCAGCGCCTGTCCGGCGCTCCGCACCTCGCCCGCCAGGCCGACCTCGCCGAAGACGACGGTGTCGGCGGGAAGGGGCCGGTTGCGGAGCGAGGAGGCCACCGCCGCCACCACGCCGAGGTCGGCGGCCGGCTCGGCGACCTCGAGTCCCCCGGCGACGCTCACGTACACGTCGTCGCCCAGCAGCTCCAGCCCTTCGCGCTTCTCGAGCACGGCGAGGAGCAGGTTCGTCCGGTTGGGGTCGATGCCGAGGGACATGCGTCGGGGGTTCCCGAAGGAGGTCGGCGAGACGAGGGCCTGGACCTCGACGAGCATCGGCCGCGAGCCCTCGACCGTCGCGACCACCGCCGAGCCGGGCGAGCCTTCGCGCCGCTCGGACAAGAAGAGCGCCGACGGGTTGGCCACCGGTTGCAGCCCGGTCCCGGTCATCTCGAAGACGCCCAGCTCGGAGGCCGCGCCAAAGCGGTTCTTGACCGCGCGCACGATCCGGTGGTGCTGGCGCTTGTCGCCTTCGAAGTAGAGCACCGTGTCCACGATGTGCTCGAGCGACTTCGGACCCGCGAGGCTGCCGTCCTTGGTCACGTGGCCGATGAGGAAGGTCGTGATGCCGCGGCCCTTGGCCAGGAAGAGGAGCTGGGTGGCCACCTCCCGCACCTGGCTCATGCTGCCGGGGGCGGAGGGGAACTTCGACGAGTAGACCGTCTGCACCGAGTCCACCACGAGGGCGGATGGCTTGAGCTCGTCGACCTGTTCCAGGATCCGCTCCAGCGACGTCTCGCCCATGAGGTAGAGGCCGCCGCCCGTCACGCCGAATCGCGCTCCCCTCAGCTTGATCTGGCGCTCCGACTCCTCCCCCGAGACGTAGAGCACGGTGCCGCCGTTGCGGCCGAGAAGGTGCGCGACCTGGAGGAGCAGGGAGCTCTTTCCGATCCCGGGTTCCCCGCCGATGAGGACCATCGACCCGGGGACGATGCCGCCGCCGAGCACGCGGTCGAACTCCTCCAGGCCGGTCGCGATGCGCTCGGCATCTGCGCCGTCGACCGTGTCGTAGGGCTGCGGCCGGCCGCCGGGGGCGGGGCCCGGCCCTTTCGCGCGGGCCGAAGACGCCGCCTCCTGCCTCTCCTCGACGAAGCAGTTCCAGTCGCCGCAGTCGGGGCAGCGGCCCAGCCACTTGGAGCTTTCGAACCCGCAGGCCTGGCAGGCGAAGACGGACTTGACCCGCGTGCTCAACGGATATGGCCCAACGGTATTGAGCTGGGGGGTGCTAGCGGCGCACCCCCCAAACCCCCCGCTCGCTCCGCGGGAGTGAATCCCGCTCCGCTCGCCGCATTGGCAGAGGGCGCAGAGGACCGCAGAGACATGAGGGATGCTAACGGAGCCGATGGCCTCAGCGGGTCCGATCCCCGGCCCGCGGGGTAAAGCGCGACTCGACGCCCACGATACGCCCACCCTCGAGGTAGACGCGCGGCACGCGCGAGCCGACGCTCGTGAGGATCTCCCAGGCGTTGGTGCCGGCGCGGTCGGCCACGTCCCACACCGGAGGGTCGTCGCCGAACAGCACCGCCTCGTCCCCCTCGCCGGCATCGGGATGGTCGGTGAGGTCCGCCATCGTGAGATCCATGCACACCGTTCCCGCCACCGGCACGCGGCGCCCCTTCACGAGGAGCTCGCCGCGGTCGCTCATGTCATCCGTGCGGGGCACGCCGTCGGCATAGCCGAAGGGGATGGTGGCGATGCGCGAGCGGCGGGGCGCGACCCACCGGCCGCCGTAGGACACGGGCGTGCCCACCGCGACTTCCTTGACCAGCTCGATGTCCGCCGAGACGGTCATCACCGGCCTCACGTCGATCGCGGGAGCGAGCGGCCGCGGCCGCACGCCGTAGAGGATGAGGCCGGGACGGACCAGCGTGTGGTTGCGGCGGAGGCACGCGAGGCCGGCGCTGTTGGCGGCGTGGATCCATCGCGGCCGGATCCCGCGCCGGGCCAGCTCCTCGGCCGCCTCGTCGAACAGGTCGAGCTGGCGACGGGTGGCGTCGGCATCCTCGTCGGCGGCGGCGAGGTGGGTCATCAGCCCCTCGACCTCGATCCGGCCGGATTCGGCGAGCCGGGCGGCCGCCTCCCCGACCACCGAGGGGGTGAAGCCGAGGCGCGTCATCCCGGTGTCGACCTTGACGTGGACCGCGATGCGCCGGCCGGCATCCTTCCCCGCCTGCAGCGCGAGCTCCAGCGTCGACGGCGTGGAGACGACGGGCGTCAGCTCGTGCTGAACGAGCGAGCGGACTTGCCCGGGGGCGAGGCCGGCCAGCACCACGATCGGCGCCCGCACGCCGGCCGCCCGCAGGACCGCCCCCTCTTCCGCGTAGGCCACGGCCAGCATCGGCGCGCCCAGAGCGACGAGGTGGCGGCTCACGCGGGCGGCGCCGTGGCCGTAGGCGTCGGCCTTCACGACCGGCATGACGGGGCGGCCCGCGGCGGCCGCGACGGCGAGGTAGTTGGCGGCCAGCCGGTCCAGGTCCAGCCGCGCGCGCGCGGGGCGAAGCGCCGCGAGCAGCGACTCGCTCATGACCAGAGGATACCCGCCTGCGCTACTGGTTTCTCCACTCGAGGTTCTCGAAGCGCGTGAACTCCTTGATGAAGGCGAGCTTCAGCATGCCCGTCGGCCCGTTGCGCTGCTTGCCGATGATGATCTCGGCCACCCCGCGGTTCTCGTCGGAAGGCTTGTACTCCTCTTCGCGGTAGATGAAGACGACCACGTCCGCGTCCTGCTCCAGGCCCCCGGAATTGTGACTCACAATGCCGTCGGCAAGCCACGATGCCGGGCCGGGCACCGTGAGATCGTAGACGTCATCTTCGCCATCGGGCTCGATTGTGACGATCCGATCCCAGAACAGGTCGCTCGTCGCCTGCTCCATCAGGATCCCATCCTCGAGGATGCGCCCGTATTCGGCCAGGAGGGCACGTGATGGTGCGAACCGGAAATGTGACGAGCCTCCGTAGGCTGTGCCGCGGAGCTGCGTCATGCCGCGCGTGGAGACTCCGCGGTCACGCATGAGCGCCCGCACCCGGCTGAAGTACTGGATGGGAAGAGTGTCGACATTGGTATTGGCCGGGGAGCCGCCGACTGCGATCTGAAGCGCCTGCGCCTGCAGTACTCTTGGACCGAACGCACCCACCGTCGCGAGAAACCGGCGCTGGTCGGCTCCGCTGGAGATCGTCACGAAAGCGTTGGGTCGGTAGTTCGCTTTCCGGACCCAGTAGGTCCGGGAGACTATGCCCATCCGAAGCAGCAACGCAGCCACGTCCGAGGAGAGCCCGGGGCTGTTGGTGCTGTAGTACACGTTGTGGCCGCTGCGGTGACGCCGAGTGACGCTCATTGTCCCGTCCGTGGCCCAGAGATGACGCAACAACAACGCGATCTGCCGGTTGGACAGGCGGAAAGCCGCCGCCGGAATCCGTTTCTGATATGAGCGCTGGCCGAAGACGCCCAGCGAGCGGAGCCAAGCGTTGACGCCTGCGGGATGCCAACGGTTCCCGTTACCGCTGATCAGTATCTGGTGCCAGGTCCGCCGCCCAGCGTAGCGCTTGACGTCAGCGCCGAACTCGTCGCGCGCCGCAGAGGTGACGATTTCGCTGTTGTCGGCGGACGCCGTCGTGTAACGCATCGGCTGTTGGTTGAGGTAGCTGCCATCGCCGATGAGCTGGCCGAGCAGTGCGACCCGCTGGTCGGGCCATACATCTGGCTGCGCCGGCTCCGGCAGCCGCCGGGCAATCGCCACGCGGTCGCCTACGGACAGATGCCGCAGTCGCATCCAGCCATCCGGTCCCCAGAGCCGGTGCCGCAGTGTCGCCCGGATGGTTCGGCCGCTGGCGAGCTTCACGCGGTATACAGGTCGCTTCCCGACCCGCCAGACTTTGTCGCTGCGTGCTGTCGTCAGCCAGCCTGCCGGGGACGACATGGCGACGACTTCGGGCGTGGTTCCCACGAGATCGCGGATCGGAAGGCGCTGGCCGTCGGCCATGACGACCAGCGTCTCGGCCGTCACGCATTCTCGTAAATCCGACAGCTGCGGCCGCTTTTCCGTGCGGCCCTCGGGCGCGCGCGAGAGCTGGGAGAGCGCGACCACGGGGACCCTCAGCTCCTTCGCCAGCCCCTTGAGCGATCGGCTGATGGACGCGATCTCCTGCTGGCGGTTCTCAGTGCGGCCAGCGCCGGAGACCAGCTGCAGATAATCCACCACGATGAGGCCCAGGCCGTGCTCGGCCATCAGCCGCCGGCACTTGGCCCGCATCTCCAGGGGGGTGAGCGTCGCCGAATCGTCGATGAAGATCTTCGACGCCGACAGGTCGGCGTACGCCTTGGCCAGCCGCGCCCAGTCCTTCTCCTGCAGGTTGCCGGTGCGCAGGCGATGCGCGTCGACCCGCGCGTCGGCGCACAGCATGCGCAGGACGAGCTGCTCCTTGGCCATCTCGAGCGAGAAGATGCCGACGGTCTCCCCCGTCTTCGCCGAGGCGTGTTGGGCGACGTTCAGGCAGAAGGACGTCTTGCCCATGGCGGGGCGGGCGGCCACGATGATGAGGTCGCCCTTCTGGAGCCCGCTCGTCTTCTCGTCCAGGTCGACGAACCCCGTCGGCAGCCCGGTGACGAGCTCCTTCGACTGGGAGAGCTGGTCGATCGTCCGGAAGCTCTCCTTGACGATCTCGCGGATGCCGACGAAGCCCTGGCGGATGCGGTGTTCCGCGATGTCGAAGATCGCCTTCTCCGCCTTGTCGAGGATGACCCCCGCCTCCTCCTCCGCCTCGAAAGCGGAATGGACGATGCGGTTGCCGGCGTGGATGAGGCTACGGAGGACCGCCTTCTCCTTGATGATGCGGCTCCACTGCTCGACGTTGGTGATGCGGGGGATGCCGTCGACGAGCGACGCCAGGTACGCGGCGCCCCCGACCGCTTCCAGCGCCGAGCCCCGTATCAGCTCGTCCTTGAGCGTGACGAGGTCGATGGCCTGGGAGCGCTCGGCGAGCGCGGCCATCGCGTCGAAGATCCTCCGGTGGGCCTCGCGATAGAAGTCGTCGCGGGCCAGGACCTCCGCGGCCGAGTTGAAGGCCGCGTTGTCGACGAGCACCGCCCCCAGCACGGTGCGCTCCGCCTCGGCGTTGTGCGGTAGTGCCTTGTCCTTGAGGGCGACTTCGGTTGCCAGGGGCGCCTCCCGCGACGGGGCGATAGTCTACCGCCAGCGGCGGTGTCGCGAGGACCCTTTTCTTGGCAGGCCGCAGGGAGCCAAGACCGCGAGCGGAGCGGGATTCATTCCCGCGGAGCGAGCGGGGGTCCAAGGGGGTGCGCCGCTAGCACCCCCTTGACTCAGAGGAACGCTAGCCTTCTTTGGTCACGAGGACCCTGAGGTTTGCGGAGACCTCGGGGTGGAGCTTCACGCTCACCTCGTGCTCGCCCAGCTTCTTGATCGGCTCGTCGAG
>WNFB01001430.1_pt1 | contig 20310 bp, 14 predicted proteins | sample 5400501 | NCBI WGS metagenome assembly WNFB01 (sample SAMN13153341, study PRJNA577476) | soil metagenome | isolation source: 200 cm saprolite under Douglas fir tree site 2 hole 1 | place: USA:California | collected 2015-04-18 | reverse complement strand
CCGCTTGTCTGGCGGTCGCGATTTCCGTTTGGAATCTGGGCGTGCGCCACTATTCCTCGACCGGCTCGTGAGCTTCCTCAGCGGTTTCGCTTGACGATTCCATGGAGAACTGGAATTTCCTGCCAGACTTGGCACTCACGCGGAGCGCGCGTCCTCGTGGTGCTCCTCCCAGGCATTCGAGAGGCGCCGCACGGTTTCCCGCAGCCGCACGGCAAGCTCGGCGATAGTCTGCAAGCGCTCCACCGCCGAGGGCGGCAGCCGGTCGCGCCGCGCCAGCAATAATTCCGTGTTGCCCAGAATTCCGGTCAAGGGGTTATTCACTTCGTGGCGGAGGATTTCGCCGAAATCCCCCGCGAGTTCGTAGGACGGAAAATGGATCATGCCAGTGGTTTGCTCCGACAGGCGAACGCGCCGGTCCAGCAGACTGGCGGCGACGCGGAGGAAACGGCTGGTCCGCGGAACAAAGTCCACCGCGCCGGAGGTGATCAGGAACGCCAACGCCGCCTGCTTTTCCGGCGCCGCCGCGACGACCACTGGAGCCATCTCCGTCAAGAGCGCCACTCCGGATTCGAGCGACTCCCCGCCGCGTTGCGGATCAATAGCGGATTCATCGAAGAAGACGACCGCGGGCGGCGTGTGCCGAAACGCGATCCGCGCCTGTTCCACGGAGCTCGCGATCGCCAGCCGGTACCTCCCGGCGTAAACGGCGAGCTCATTGATGCACTCGCCTGTCACCGCCGCATCGGCGCTGACAATGAAGATCGTTCCCCCTGTCGGTTTCATTTTCTCCTCGCCAGGAATCACCGTTAATCCAGCCCGGCGGCATTCCCTCGCGCCACCGCCGGAGCCGCTGCCAGGCTTTGGCGCACCATTTGCTTCAACTCTTCCACCAGAAACGGCTTTGCCAAACACTGCAGGCCGCTCGAATTGAGGAATTCTGTGGTGCGAGCGCTCATCGTATCTCCGGTAATAAACAACAAGCGGGCCTGCAGGGGATTGCCCGCGTGCAACAACGCCTGGTAGAGGCCAGGCCCATCCAAGTGCGGCATCTTCAAGTCGCAAATCACCAAGTCATACTGGTGTTGTTCAACCACGGCGAGGGCTTCGCGGCTGTCTAGCAGCGTGTCCACTTTGTGGCCCTCTTCGCCGAGCACGTCGGCGATGAGATGCGCCACCGTGGGCTCGTCTTCGACCACCAGAATTCGCTCCGGGCGGCCCCTGGGCAGCGGCTGCCGCACCACCCGCACGCGGGCAGCGAATCCCGGCTCTGCAGGACTTTTCCCCGCAAACTCCATCGCCGCAGCCGAGAGCGCGGGCAACTCCACAGTCAGCTTGGCGCCCTGGCCGGGCGGACTCTCGACGCTCACTTCGCCGCCGTGTTCCTGCACGATTCCATACACGATCGAAAGCCCAAGGCCGGTGCCCACACCCGCAGGCTTTGTCGTGAAGAACGGATCAAAGATGCGGGAGACAATCTCGTGTGGAATGCCCGGTCCGTCGTCGGCGATTTCGAGTGCGATCCGGTCACCCGCCAGGCGCCGCGTCCGAATCGCGATGCGCCCCCGCCCCCGCCCTTGCTGGATGGCCTGTTCCGCATTGACGATCAGGTTGAACACCACCTGCTGGAGCTGGGCGGCATCGGCGAGCGTGGGCGGAAGGTCCGGCGCGGGATCGAGATCCACCTGGATGTTTTCGATCTTCAACTCGTACGAGCGCAGGGCCAGCGTGCGCTCGACGACCTCGTTGAGGTCGACCGCGCGGCGCTCCGGCTTTGTCTCCCGGGCGAACAGCAATAGGTTCTTGACGATTCGCCCCGCGCGTTCCGCCTCCTGAGAAATCCGCTGGGCATCGGCCGTGCGCTCATCGCCCGAACGCCGGCTCAACAGGAGTTGGGCATACCCCTGGATGCTGGTCAGAGGGTTGTTCAGTTCGTGTGCGATCCCGGAAACCAGCTGCCCAAGCGCGGCCATCTTTTCCCGTTGTAAAAGTCTGGACTGAATGATCCGCTGGCCCGTAATATCCCGGTAGATTTCGAGCCAGCCGAGGCGCGCCCCGCCGCGCGCGAACAAGGGCCGGAAGAACCGTTCAATCACCTTGCGCGCGGGCAGCACCAGTTCAAATTCATCCCAGCCCGCTTCCTCTCCCTGCGCGAGCCGCTCCACCCAGCGCGCCGCAGTTTCTTCGGGCCGCATCAACCGGGGCGCGAGGCTTTCGACCATCGCTTGGACCGTGCCCAGTTCCATCAGGGGCCTGCCATCAAGGTTGAGAATCTGCGCCAAGCGGTCGCTCGCGGCGCAAATTTTTCCTTCCGTGTCGAGGAGCAACACTCCCGATTCAATCGAGTCCATCAGCCCGCGCAATTCTGCTTCCAAGCGATCTTCCGCTTCCTTCGGCGCGCCGCCCTTCCCGGCATACTCGAGCTGGATCAGCCAGCGCTGGACGCCGGCGCCGCGCGCGGGCAGCGCGGAGCGCATGCGCAAGCGGACAACCTTGCCCCCGGCGAGCGCGGCTTCCAGCGGAACCATCGCCGCTTCCGCCCCGCCTTGCGCCGCCTTACCCCGCCACTGGACTACGGCATCGCGTGCGGCAGAAGCGAACAAATCTTCGAGGGGCAACTCGTGCTCATCCTTCGGGTCCAAACGCAGAGCTGCGCGCGCCACGCTGCTTGCTCCGCGGATCCCGCCTTTTTCGTCAATGGCCAGCAGCCACTCGCTACTTTCCTCGACCATCTGGTGTAGGCAATTGGTCCAATGGACCCGCTCGTTCCGGGCAGCCTCTTGCTCGAGCGCACAGGCCGCGAGCAGAGCGTAGGATTCCAGACGCACCAGGTCCTCGGAAGTGTTTTCCGGCGCCGTGAAACCGGCTACAAGCAGGCCCGCCGTTTGATTCCGGACTTCCACGGGAATCGCCGTCAAGCGGTCGAGGACAGCAAAAGGACCGTCTGGCGCGTTGCGCGGGACGACGTGCAGGACGTCTCCGCCCATTTTTATTTCGTGTCCTTCCGCCAGCACCGAGCGCCACGCCCGCAGGAACGGCTCCTGGTCGAGCAGCGTCCGCCACTCGCTCCGGCCGTCCCAGCCCTCCGCGAGCAACGGCGAAGTCTCGGCCCGCGCCAGGACGACAAATTCCGCTGGGGAGAACTGCCGCGCAGCGCGCGCGATTTGCGGGAGAATCGAGTCTGCCGAGACTCCGCACAAGATGGCCCGGGCCAGACGCCCTTGAGCGCGAAGCTCGTCGGCCCACCTGCCGTACTTACGGCTATCGTGGTGGTGGGCCACGGCGAGCGAGATTTCGTCCGCCTGCACCCGCAAGTCTTCGAGAGAAGCAGTGGTGTGCGCCAGTGCATAACCAACCATGGCGAGACCCAGAGTGGAGCCGCGCACGCGCAGGGGAATCCAGATGGCGCTCCGCATACCCACGAGTGGCCCCACTTGCGGCACCGATTCTTCTGGGCCGAGTTCAACCCGCAACGGGTCGGCGCTCTCCAACGCCCCGCGCAAAAATGGGGCGTACACGTCGAGGTGTCTCCACGGTTCGGGAGTAGGTCCGGAAGAGCTATCCATCACTCGGCCGATGCCCGGCTCTCCGGGGTGTTCGCTGGCCAGCCAAAGCCCTGCCCGGTCCGCGCCTCCCACCTCGAGCAGCGCGTAGGCCCCCAATTCCAGCAAATGCTCGATGGACTCTCCCCGAGCAGCAGCGCGCACGAGAGCGCCGGGCTGCTCTCCCTCGGCGCGCTCGCCCCGCCAGACGCGCATCCAGCCTGATGCGGGCATCCCCTCTCCTACGAGCGCACCCGGAGGATCAAGTAGCTGAATAGTAGTGCAGCGCCAATGGTGACGACACCCGTAAGCGCTTCGCAGACCAGCCGGTAATTTAGATAAAATTTCTGCTGAAGCATGGGAGCCTCCTGCGCATGACCTTGCACCACGGTAGCCAATAGACGCAATCGCGTAACGTTCGTGAACTCAACAAGTTCCCCAGAAAGCTTGCGTTTGCCATCAAATGGGATTTCCCATCCCGATACTTCCCCATCGCGCAATTCCCGTATGGGAATCCTTCGCGCCGCAGCGGTTGTCCCGGAGATTGCCTGGAGCCGACACCCCGCGGCGCCCAAGTAGAAAGAGGAAGAACGCCAGGCCCCGCGCGCTGACGCCCACCTTGACAAGGGGGGCGCAGCACTCCGGCTTATTTACGGTGCTTTCGGATTTTGCTGCAGTACTGCTCCCGCTCAAACTCGTCGCGCCGTCCGAACATTTTCGGGTCTCTTCGGAGGGCGGGGCTCCCGTGGTGAGCGACGCGAAGCATCGGCCCGGGCGAACGTAGGTCCGAAACGAAGGGACTTTCAGAGTGTGTGTGAGAACGCGAGGTTTTGTAGGGCACGGCTCTTGTGGTGAGCGAAGCCGAACCATCAGCCGTGCCGCTAAACGCTGGAAAATCAATGCGGCTTTAGCCGCTGGCACTGTGGACAGCGAGTTTTCACACGCACTCTTTCAGCCCCTTGTATCTGAAGTCAGTGTGCTTGCGGCTACGCTTCGCCGTGCTCTCCGTGGTGAGCTCCGGAGAAGCTTTGCCACAGAGGGCACCGAGAGCACAGAGAAGATCGGGAGGAAAACTAGAGTTTTTCTGCACGTGGTTCAGGCGTGCCGTTGAGGGCAGGAATCGGAAGGCCGCTTCAGCCGCTGGCACCCTGGATTGCGAGCTGTCACAAACACTCTTTCAGCCCTGGAGTCACTCTAGCTACGGCCTCGCTGCTCCGCAGATGTCAATTAAGCGTGGGGGCGCTCGGATTCGTACTGCTTGAGTTTCCGGTAGAGCGTGGTTTTTCCGATGCCGAGCAGCCGCGCAGCGGCCAGCTTGTCGCCGCCCGTCTCGCGCAGCGCGCGGAAGATGGCGCGGCGCTCGAGGGCCTCGAGCGGCACCAGCTCGTCACTTTCGGGCAGCTTTTCGGTGGAGGCGTACTGCAGGTTGGACGGTAGGTCGCCGACGTGGAGAATCGGCCCGGAGCCCAGCGCCACGGCCCGCTCGATGGCGTTTTCGAGCTCGCGGACGTTTCCCGGCCAGTCGTAACCCATGATGCGCCGCATGGCGTCTTCGGAGATCGTGCGGACAGGCCGCGACGGGTCGCAGAATTTTTCTAGAAATGCGTTCACGAGCACGGGAATGTCCACTTTCCGTTCGCGCAGCGGCGGCAGCTTGACCTGCACGACGTTCAACCGGAAGTAGAGGTCCTGCCGGAATTGTCCTGTGCGGATGGCTTCTTCCAGGTCGCGGTTGGTGGCGGCGATCACGCGGGCGCGGACGCCCACGCGTTCGTTGGACCCCAGCGGCTTGATCTCGTGCTCCTGCAGCGCCCGCAGCAACTTCGCCTGGAGATCGACGGGGAGGTCGCCGATTTCGTCCAGGAAAAGCGTGCCGTCGCCTGCGGCTTCGAGCAAACCTTGCTTGGTTTGCTGTGCGCCGGTGAAAGCCCCTTTGACATAGCCGAACAATTCGGATTCGATCAGTGTGGGAGCCAGCGCGGAGCAGTCCACGGGAACAAATGGCTTGTTGCTGCGCGGCCCCGAAAAATGAATTGAGCGGGCGACCAGCTCTTTTCCCGTGCCGCTCTCGCCCAGGATCAGCACCGGATACGTGTGCGCCGCGATCTTTTCGATGAGCTTATAGACCCGCTGCATCTTCGGCGAGACTCCGATGAGTCCGCCGAAGCCCGGACGGCTGCGGAGTTGCTCGCGCAGGAGGCGGTTTTCCTGGTCCATTTCGATGGCGTGCGTCAGCCGCTCGAGCTTGGCCCGCAACTCCTCGACGTGAAACGGCTTCGTCACGTAATCGGACGCGCCCAGCCGCGTCGCTTCGATCGCCGTTTCGATGGTGCCGTATTGCGTCAACATAATGACGGCCGTCTGCGGGTTGTTCCCGCGGATCTGCTTGAGGAGTTCTAGTCCTCCGATTTGCGGAACTTTCAAATCCGTGACCACGATGTCCACCGGATATTCTTCCAGGATTTCGAGCGCTTGCTCGGTGGTCGAAGCCGCGAAGACTTGAAGCCCGGTCTCCTCCCCTACATCTTTGCATAGTTCTCGAGTGGTTACTTCGTCGTCCACGACCAGCAGACTTAAAGCCGCCGGTTTGCTGCTAGCAACTGCAACCTTGGCATCTGCTTCCATAGGCCCGGCGCCTCTTCTCGAAATAGGAGCAAAGCCTGTGCCAAATTAGGAGCCAGCCAAAGCTGGCCCCGACAAAGCACTTAGCCGCGAAAAGGCCGGTGATTTGTTGATCATTCTATTGCCAACTCGGGAATTAAATCAAGTCCCTTGCAGAGCCAGCAGCGGTAAGTGCTTTCCCGAACGGGAGAAGCAAGAATGGGAATCGTTTCCGTTTCAAATCGGAACAGAGCCCACAACACACCGGCCCGGCGAGAAATCTCCCGCCGGGCCGGACTTGATCCACTCTGTCGTCAGCCCCCAGGCGAAATCGTCACAGGCTCCCTGAGCCGGAAACTGAGGCGTGTCTCCGCCGGGATCACGGCGTCTTTCTTTCCTGTGGCCGCGGCGCCCGCAGTTCCCGCCCCAACTCCGACCGCCGCGCCGATGAGGGCCCCTTTGCCGTGCCCCGCCAGCGCGCCGATCAGTGCGCCAGCTCCGGCCCCACCGCCGATCAGTTCCGCGTTGCGCTTCTTGTGGCTTTCGCCCTTGCGTATGATCGGGCTTGTTCTGATTTTGTACGTGTTGCCGTCTACCTCGATCGATGTCAGCGCTACTCCCAACTCACCTGGATGCTCGAGGCGGCCGGACGAATTGGCCGCGGTCACGCGTCCGCGAACCCTCGCGCCTTTCGGAACCACCTGCGTGCCATCCAAGACGACCGGCGCAGCCAAGCTGGCTGCGAACTCATCGCCAGATTGGTTTCGGTCACTGGAGAGGGTTTGATCTACGGTGACGGTTAAGTCAGTTCCCTGCGGCAGGGTTAGGGGCCGCCGGTCTGGATGCGCGCTGCTGTTGCTTTCAACGCCGTCCTGGACATTCGGCGACGCATCTCCGGCGTTCGGAGAGCCCGAGTTGGCGTTCTTGCTGCCCGAGGAACATCCCGCCATCGCCAGCGCTGCCGAAAGAAACAGAAGAGCCGACTCCAAGCGTCTCGAATTCATCTTGCCCTCCATGTGATTAGCGAGGTCTGGAGTCGCAACTTGGATTCCATTCGCGGCCGCTCTAACCTGCTGAAAGTAAAAGTGCTGGAGGTGGGAAGGCCCTGATATGTAGGTAAAAATTACAGGGTTAGGTTGATCGCGTGGCTGGTGCCCAGAATCTAGCCCAGCTGCGTCCGATACCGGCCAGAATCCAAAGAGACAATCATTCCTCGCCGCTTTGGCCGCTTGGAAGGAGTTTTCCACCGGGAACCCCAAAAAGACTCTTGACAAGCCCAGGGGAGAGTGTTTGACTATGGCCGTGGTCTGATGACCAGACCACTTTAGCGGGGGAGAGCAAACCTGGCATCCGTGGCCAAGACCGAATTCGAGGCCGTTCGCAAGACTAAGGTGTACGAAGAAGTCGCCAAGCAGATCCACCGCCTGATTCTCGACGGATCGCTAAAGCCGGGCGACAAACTTCCTCCTGAGCGCGAACTGGCGGAAAAATTTGACGTCAGCCGGAGCTCTGTGCGCGATGCCATTCGCAGCCTGGAGTTGGTCGGCTTAGTGGAGCCACGCCAAGGCGAAGGCACCGTCGTTCGTGCCGTCTCGGCCGAATCGCTGATCAATCCCCTGACCACTATGCTGGTCCGCAAGCGCGAGCTGGTAGGCGAGCTTGTAGACGTGCGCCGGATGATTGAGCCGCCGCTAGCGGCGCGCGCGGCCACGCACGCTTCGGCCGAGGAGATTGCCTACCTCGAAGATATTCTGCGGCGGCAAAAAGAGAAAGTGGCTCAGGGCGAACTCAGCATCGAGGAAGATTCCGAGTTCCATTACGCCGTGGCCACGGCCGCCAGAAACAGCGTTGTGCTGAAGGTCCTGGACGTCATGATGGACCTGCTGCGGGAGAGCCGCGAACGCGAGTTGCAAGTGGAAGGCCGGCTGCAAAAGTCCTTGCGCGGTCACCAAAGAATTTTGAGCGCCATCAAGCAGCATGACGCAGCCGCTGCTGAGGCGGCCATGAACCAGCACTTGGAAGAGATTGAGCAGGTGGTACTGGATCAGCTGTAAAGAAACGGAGGCTTTCACATGGGCCGGCTATTCGCGGTGGAAATCATTTATCGGGGGATCTTTCAAAAAACTCTGGCCAAGAACATCAGCCGGGGGATCGTTCTGGCGGCCCATTACGAGGGCAAGCCGGGCATCTCCTTCGGTCGCTACGGCGACAGCCCGGAACGCAACGGCATTCCCGCCAAGAATTTCGCCATCGTCGGCACGGACCAGGTCACGCTCGAGGAGGGCATGGCGAAGTATGAGCCCAAAGAGGTGGACATCAGCATCGTGGTGGACGACACCCTTTGCAAGGGCGTGGAGTCGTGGGCCTGGTACGGCCTGCAACCTGCCAACCGGCTCTTGAAGCCGAATGGCACGCTGCTCGTCACCTCCAAAGAACCCGCCGAGACTCTCATTGAGATGACCCACCGCAAAGAAGTCCCCTACAAGCTGGCGATCTTGAAGGGCATTCCCAGCTTCTCGGGGCTCTGGGTTTTTAAGGAAGACCACACCGATGTACGCATTCTCGGGGCCATCGCCAAACTTCTGCCGGACCTGATCAGCCTGAAGGCGGTGGAGAAATTCATCCTGGATGAATATCACGATCCGCTCAAGGTCACTTCGGCGACCCGCTCCTACGAGCGAACCACGAGCATCACGGTCCAGCCGAACCAAGGAAATCCTGAAGAGCCCTATAAGTTCGAAATGCCCAAGTGGTGGGAGATGCGCGAGGGCGTCACCATTCCCAGCATCGCCCCGGGGAAGGCGATGCAGGATCCGCAGACCGCGAAGGTGGGCGGGTGGCAGCCGGAGCGCAATCCCACGTTCAAGAAATTCACCACGCGCACTATGCGGCCGGTGCTGGATTTCGATACTTGCATCAAGTGCACGCTCTGCTGGCTACAGTGTCCGGACTCTTGCTTCGACGTCACCCCCGAAGGTTTGTACGACGCAAATATGCAAGCCTGCTGTGGATGTGGCGTGTGTGAAGCGGTCTGCCCGGTGCCCAATTGCGTCACCATGGTCAATGAGGCGGCGTTCCAGGATAACGACAGCCAGTGGGAGATGTGGAGGGACAGCAAGGAAGTCTACAAGAAGTGGCTCGGGGGAAAGATTGAGCATCGGACGGACCGCTCGCATGGCTTCCGTTACCGCGGGCAGTATGAGGAGCAGGTCCCCGAAATGCTAGATATCGCTCGGGAAGCATAGCACTCCGCAAGGGAGAAAATCATCATGGCACAGATGGTAGCAGGTTTGGAGCGGCACACTGAAGAGACGGCCCTGATCACCGGCAGCGAGGCGATCGCAGTGGCCTGCAAGCTGGCCGATGTGGATGTAATTACGGCCTATCCGATACGCCCCTACGACACCGTGATGCAGTACGTGGCCAAGCTCGTGGCCAACGGGGAGATGGATTGCGAATTCATCGTCGCGGAAAGTGAACACTCGCAGTTCGAGATTGTGAAGCATGCCTCGGCGGTGGGGGCTCGGGTGTTTTGCGGCAGCAGCGGAGTGGGCTGGATGTACGCCTTCGAGGCGCTGACCGTCACCCCGGCTTTGCGCATCCCCATGGTCGCGATGGTGGGCAACCGGGCGCTCGACGACCCAGGGGCCTTCGGCGTGGAGCACAACGACGCCCTGGCCGTCCGCGACCTGGGCTGGCAGTTGGTCTGGGTGGATAATGCCCAGGAAGCGCTCGATACGGCCCTGATCGCCTATCGCGTGGCGGAAGACCGGCGCATTTTCCTGCCCTGTGCCATCAGTTGCGATGGCGCCTTCCTGACGCACTCTCAGGCGATCGTCAAGATCCCATCGCAGGAAAAGGTGGATGCCTTCCTGCCCCGCTACAACCGCGGCGATCTACAGCTTCACCCCGACAACCCAATCACCGTGGCTCCCCAGGCCAACGAAGACTGGCTGATGGAGATCCGCCGCCAGGGTGCAGCGGCCATGGAGCGCTCCTATACAGTGATTCAAGAGGCCTACGCGGACTTCGCACGGATCTTCGGCCGCGATTACGGGAATCCCTTCTTCGAGGAATATGAGACCGAGGGCGCCGACATCGTCTTGATTGGAATGGGAACCCTATCCACGCCAGTGAAAGTGGCGATTCGGCAGATGCGTAAAGAAGGAAAGAAGGTCGGTCTGGTACGCATGCGCTGGTTCCGGCCGTTCGCGGCGGAGGAGCTGGCCAAGTGCTTAGGGCGCTTCTCAGCTGTGGGCGTCATCGACCGGGACTTCTCCTTCGGCTCGCCCTATGGCAGCGGCGTGCTGGCCACCGAGGTGCGCACCGCCATGTACCAAGCGGAAAAGCGGCCGCCTGTGGTGGGGTTCATCTGCGGCTTGGGCGGGCGCGAAGTCACCGTAGAAGACGTCAAAAAGATGAGCGATGTCGTGTATAAGGCAGCGGACGGCAAGGCGCAGCCGTTGACTCAGTGGATCGGGCTGCGCGAGTAACAGGCCTGACGGACTTAACAGGATTCGCACGATTTCAGAGGAGGGTAGAACGATGGCCACGATTGATGTTCCGACTCAGAGATTAGACCCCATTAAAGGGGTCAAGAAGATGCCCCTCGAAGAGTTCTTCACCTCCGGCCATCGCACCTGCCAAGGTTGCGAATCGGCTTTGGTGATGAAGCTCATGGCGAAGGCCGCCGGCCCCCGGACGATTGTGCTGGGCAGCACCGGGTGCATGTACGTGGCGAACACCACGTATTACAGCACCTCCTGGGTTGTGCCGTGGATGCACACCCAATTGGGTAGCAGCGGATCGGCTGGGCAAGGGACAGCCGCTGGCCTGAAAGCGCTGATGCGCAAGGGCAAGATCAAGAACGAGCCGATCAACGTAATCTCGTTCTGCGGCGACGGCGGCGGAGCAGACATGGGCCTCTCGGCTATCTCGGCGGCTCTCACCCATCCCGAATACAATTTCCTCATCCTGATGTACGACAACGAGTCCTACGCCAATACCGATATCCAGCTCTCCGGCAGCACACCCTACGGCGCGCACACCACCTTCAGCCCGCCGGGTAAAATGAAGCGCATCATGCACCATCGCTGGAAGAAAAACATGGCGGGGATGATTGCTGCGGGCCACCCGACGTGCAAATACGTGGCCACCGTTTGCATGTCCTATCCTTTGCAGGCGATGAACTGTATCCGCAGGGGGCTGACGATCGGCGGGCCCACCTTCATCCACTCGCTCGACCCGTGCCCCAAGGGTTGGGATTACGACCCCATGCTCTCGCACGAAATGGGAGAACTTGCAGTGACAACCGGAATCTGGCCGCTGTACGAGATTGAAGAGGGTGTCCTCAAGCTCTACGGAAAGACCAAGGAAATCGTTGAGGGCCGATACAAGCGGTTCCCGGTGCGCGATTACCTGCTCAAGCAAGGCCGTTTCGCCCATTTCACAAACGACGATATAGATTACTTCCAAAGCAGAATAGACGACATGTGGAACAAGTGGGTGCTTCCCGGCGTGATTCCCATCCTCAAGGATGTGGAGGGCACACCGTCGCCCAAGTAAGTAAAGACTCGCGCGCCATTGCCCCCGACCCGGGCCTTCCCCGCTTTCGTCTTGTCGGGAATTTTGCTCGCGCCGCTGGCAGGCGGAAAGCTGGGCATCACCAGCACGAACACGAAGAGCTGCTAGCCCCTCACCAGCGACAACGATCCGGGTGAGTTAGAATTCCTTCACGGCTCGTGCACAAGCTCGCTGCTGGATACTCTCCTCGATGAAAGGTGTTTAAGTGTGTTGCCCTGCGTACTCGGCAACGGGCATGCGGCTACGGCATTTACCGGTGAACTCAGTTATAGTGGAATTGTGATGTCGAACCCGAGGACGCTCTTGGAATTGCTGAACGCGGCGCCTTCGGGCCGCTCCGCGATTGCCCTCCCGGAAGCGCGAATTCACGTCACTTACAGAGACTTGATCGAGCAGGTCATGGCGATGGCCGACGCTTTGGCGGCCCTTGGAATCCGGCGTGGCCACCGCGTGGCGACCGTCCTGCCAAACGGCCTGGCCGCGATTGTCAGTTTCCTTGCCGCTTCCATCGCCGGCACCGCCGCACCCCTCAATCCCGATTACCGGCAAGAAGAGTTCAGTTTTTATTTTCAGGACACCGCCGCGCGTGTTGTTCTATGCCCGCCGGATGGAGCCGAAGAAGCGCGGAAGGCCGCCGAAGGCCGCGTCCCCGTCCACTCGGTGGAAATGTATGACCGGGGCTTTGTCCGGATCGCCGGCGTCTCCCACAATGGGCACAGCGCCGAAGCGCCTGCTCCCGATGATGTGGCCCTGGTTCTGCACACCAGCGGCAGCACCCGCCGCCCGCAGCTTGTGCCGCTGCGGCATCGCAATCTGACCGCCTCCACACGGAACATCGCGACCACCTATGGGCTCTCGCGGACGGACGTGGCTTTGTGCGCAATGCCGTTGTTCCACGTTCATGGCCTGGTCGCCTCGACGCTTTCGACGTTTCTTGCGGGAGGTACTGTTGTGGTGCCCGCGAAGTTCAGTCCGCTATCTTTCTGGCGGGGAGCGCGGGATAGCCACGTGTCATGGTATTCGGCCGTGCCGACGATCCACCAGCTTCTGCTCTCCCGCGCCGGCGACGAACGTCCCGCAGGCGCCCAAGGGTTGAGGTTCATCCGCTCGTGCAGTGCTGCCCTCACGCCGGACACCATGCGCAAGATGGAACAAGTGTTTGGCGCGCCCGTGATCGAAGCCTACGGCATGACCGAAGCCGCCCACCAGATGTGCTCCAATCCGTTGCCGCCGGGGGAACGGAAAGTGGGCTCAGTGGGGCACGGGACTGGAGTGCGGGTGAGCATCATGGACGAGGAAGGGAATCACCTCGACCGGGGAGAGCGCGGTGAGGTCGTTATTCAAGGCCCTAACGTGATCTCTGGGTATGACAACAATCCGGAGGCTAATGCCAAGTCTTTCACCAAGGGATGGTTCCGCACGGGCGACCAAGGATACCTGGACGAGGACGGCTACCTCTCATTGACGGGCCGGATCAAGGAACTCATCAACCGCGCCGGTGAAAAAATCGCTCCCCGGGAAATTGACGAAGTGCTTATGATGCATCCAGCCGTGGCCGAAGCGGTCGCCTTCGGTGTTTCGCATCCAACCTGGGGGGAAGAAGTCGCGGCGGCAGTGGTGCTCCGGCAGCCACAGAAAAAATCGGAAATCCTGGCGTTTTGCCGCGAGCGACTGGCCGACTTCAAGTGCCCCAAGAAGCTTTACATTGTAGAGACCATTCCTCGCACGGCGACCGGGAAGATCCAGCGCGGCGCGGTCGCCTCGGCGATGGTGGGAGCAAATAAGTGAGGGTCTTGATTGCAGGCGCTGGCGCGATCGGCGGCTACATCGGCGCCTGCCTGGCGCGCGTCAACGAAGACGTCACCCTTTTCGCGCGAGGACCGCACCTGCGCGCGATGCAACAAAATGGCCTTCGGGTCGTCAGCGCCACCGAAGAATTTGTGGTCCGCCCAAGGATCGTCGGCAATCTTGCGGAAGCCGGGCCGATGGACGTCATCTTCCTGGGCGTAAAAGCGCACAGCTTGACGCAACTCGCGCCCCAGATTACGCCCCTCGTCAGCGAAGCCACCACCGTCGTGAGCGCGCAGAACGGCCTCCCGTGGTGGTACTTCCAACTCGGCGCGGGTGAATTGACGGGCACGCGCCTCGAGAGCGTGGACCCGGGCGGGGTGATTGGCCAAGCGATTGATCCGCGCCGCGTCGTCGGCTCCATCGTGTACCTCTCCACCGAGATCCCCGAACCCGGCGTGATTCGCCTCATCCAAGGCACCCGCATCACCCTGGGTGAGCAGGACGGCACACGCTCCGACCGCATCCGGCAAATTTCCGAAGCGCTGATCAAGGCCGGCATCAAGGCGCCGCTGACCACGCGGCTGCGCAGCGAAATCTGGGTGAAGCTGCTGGGGAACGTTGCCTTCAACCCTATCAGCGCGCTCACCCGCGCGACGCTGGGTGAAATGGCGCGCGATCCCGAGGTTTCGAGGCTGGTTCGTCATATCATGTCCGAGGTGGCCGGTGTGGCGAACAAATTGGGGATGGAGCTAGCCGTTTCCATCGAGCAAAGAATTGAGGGCGCTGCTAAAATCGGCGAGCACAAGACTTCCATGCTGCAGGACTTGGAGGCGGGTCGCCCCATGGAGCTCGAAGCCATCGTCGGCGCGGTGCTGGAAATTGGAGAGAAGCTCGGCCTCGCGATGCCCTACACGCGGACTGTATACGCGTGCACGAAATTGCTGGAAAAGATGGCGGCCAGGAAGAATGAAGCGGCCGCTCCAAAAGACGCAGAGCGTGTCGCATCAACCCTTGGGAGATAAAACATCATGAACCGCTGGTTCCGGTTGAGAGCGGCTTTGGAAGTGCTCTCTATTTTCTGCTCCGAATAATTACGCAACTAGGAGATTCTGGCCATGTCCTCGAATCCTGCGGCAGCGCCGGGCGCGACGAGCGAAGGCGGTAAAGGGAATCCATGGGTGCAGCTGGTGCTGGGCGTGATCTGCATGGCCATGGTTGCGAACCTGCAATATGGCTGGACGCTCTTCGTCAACCCCATGGACGCCAAGCACCATTGGGGCAAGGTCGCCATTCAATTTGCCTTTACGCTCTTCGTGCTGATCGAAACCTGGCTTGTTCCGTTTGAAGCCTACCTCGCGGACCGTTACGGCCCGCGGCCGCTGGTGATGGCCGGCGCATTTCTGATCGCCGCTTCCTGGATCGTATATGCGCGCGCGGAAAGCCTTACCGGACTCTACACCGGCGCGGCGCTCGGCGGGATGGGAACCGGCCTCGTCTACGGCACGTGTATCGGCAACGCGGTGAAATGGTTTCAGAACCGACGGGGCCTCGCTGCTGGTTTGACGGCGGCGGGCTTCGGCGCCGGGGCTGCGCTCACGGTGATCCCACTTTCGAACTCGCTTGCGGCGCGCGGCTACGAGGCCACATTGATCCGATTTGCGCTGATCCAGGGTGGAGTCGTGCTGGTGGCGGCGCTGGCCTTGGTGAAGCCCCCCAAGGGCGTCGCCGCGCGGCGCACCAATCCGCGCTTGTTGCAGACAACCCAAGACACACCACCGCTCAAAACGCTAGCGAGCCCCGTTTTCTGGGTGATGTACGCGGCCTTTGTCCTGGTGGCGTCGAGCGGACTGATGGCCACCGCGCAGCTCGCGCCCATCGCCAATGGCTTCGGCATCGCGAAACATTCCGTGACGCTACTCGCTTTCACGATGCCGGCCCTCACCTTCGCGCTTTCGCTCAATAACTTGATGAACGGCTTAGGCCGGCCGCTGTTCGGCTTCGTTTCGGATTGGATTGGGCGCGAGTACGCCATGGTTCTGACGTTTACGCTGGGAGGGGTTTGCATCCTGGCGCTCAACCGCTTCGGGAACGATCCCGTGCTGTTCGTGATTCTGGCGGCGCTGATTTTTTTCTCCTGGGGGGATATCTACAGTATTTTCCCGGCGCTCACCTCCGACCAGTTCGGCCGGAAATACGCCACGACGAATTACGGACTCCTCTATACAGCTAAGGGCTGCGCGTCGTTCTTTGTGCCGATCGGCGGCTACCTTGCGGCGCGCACGGGAAGCTGGACATTGACGCTCGAGATCGCCGCCGGCGCCGATATTGTCGCGGCGCTTCTGATGCTGTTCGTGGTGCGGCCGATGCGCACGCGGGAGCTGCGGGATCAAAAGGCGACGGCATCAGCCTACGCGCCTGCAGACTGACCGGCGCGCGCCACTTTGACCGCGAGCGGGTATGAGGCCGGAGGATCGCCGCAACAAAGAGATTGATCATTGACTCGGCTGGACTGACCTTTTTGTTTGCAAAAGAGCGCGCCTCTCGGTGGCAACTTCCGCCAGCCCATGATTGAGGGAAAATTCATCCCTTTCGCAGGAGCCATTGTCGAGCGGCCAGGTAAGGCCGACCTCCGACTCTCTTGGCGATTTTCTTAAAATTCCAATAGAGCCATTGCCTTGAACGCGCTTCGGAATGAACTGAAACCAACGCTCCAGAAACGCCAGGCGGCATTCCTCTGAAGATGTTGTACCTGCCAACCACCAGACAGCCGAGAACAGTATGAACCGCAGTCGTGGGTTCAGAATTAAACAGCACTCGCACCCCTGCTGCGGCGGCTGTCTCACCAACCCGATTCGAATAATAGCCTCCTGGGACGGAAGCGGTATCAACCTGTTCGCCGAGGATATCGGAGAGTATTTTGATGCTCCTGGTCCATTCGTCGGTCAATTCCTCCTTGCTGCAGTGTGACATCCTCACGGGATGAGAAAACGAATGGCTGCCAATCACATGACCCTCTCTTCTCAAGAAGCGAATCTGCTCCCTGTCCAGGAAGCCCTTCCTACTAATTTGGCCGGCGGTGACAAGAAAATGTCCACGCCACCCATATTTCTCGAGAAGGCCCGCGACGCGCGTGACAGCACTTTCCCCGCCGTCGTCGAAGGTCAGAAGAAAAGGAAGCGTCTCATCACTTGCATTTGCGAGTTCGTGTGCAGTGCTCGAAGGGGTGTCGCGTACCTTTGCGATGGCCGCAAGATGGGCTTCAAATTCTGTTCGACTCAATTTGTATTTCGCCGATCCGGGACCAGTGAAACCGCTCGAATCCCAGTCGGCGCTCTCGATTACATCATGATAGAGCAGACAGGCGGCTCTCATTGAGGACCCCTTTTCGCGCGGGATTTCCACTCTAGGTACTTGGTCAACCAAGGTTGCCCCCATGCGGCGGACGGCCGTCCTAAGGTATTCAGTGGGATGGCAGTCCCATTAAAGATCTCAAGGAACTTGCTGCGCAGAGCATCGAGGTTCTCCAGCACGACTCGGTGCTGGATGACGATGTGCGATTCATGCGCTTCGTCAAATGGATAGATGTAGTAGCCGAATGCCGGTCCCGTGTCGACTCCCTTGTCGATTCTGATAAGCGTCATGCCAACCCTATTCAGGTCGCGATTGGCGAGCGCCCAAAAACATCCATGCGCGTTTCGATACTCGGGACAAATCCCAGGATGCATGACAAATGTTCCCTTGGCCGGAATCGAAAAAACGCTCGCTTTCAGTAACACCTTGCAGCGCGCCAGAACAAGGTCGGGGTTCATCTTCCTGACAAATGTTTCTGTCTCCTGAGTATTCGGGCTCGACGTTTTCAAAATCGTGGTGTCCGAAGCAATGTCCCCATAGATGAGGCACTTCTCTCGCAGCTCTTGGCGCTCCCAGCGCCGGTCTTTGCCGGCGAGAAAAATACGGTAATAAAATCGGAACGCCAGCATGTCGAGGAAACGAAGGAACCCAATTCGCTTGACCTCGCGCCGCACGCGGCGCCACATTCGGCCCGGGGGCTCCTGGATGATGACTATTCCCACGAGATTCGAGAACGAATTCAGCCACCGGGCCAATACCACTTGATCCAATTGAGCACCGTCGTGGCATATCAGGAGTGTTTTCATTGGGTCCAGGGTCGCGATCAAACGCCGCTTGGATGATTTTAAGTCACGGAAGTGAAATACACACTCAGAGGTTTTTAACCGCTGCTGCTCGCTAAACAAGAACAATATTTGCTGCGGAAGCCGTTGCTCCGCGGCTCCTCCTGTCCAAATTTTCGGGTGCTGTGTGCTGGATTCCGGCGCAAGGGGCGCGAAGCGAACAGCAGAATGAATGACCCCTAGCCGTTCCTGGCCCCCACGCGAAAACTTTCGCACCGAGTCCCCCCAAAAACTTCGTCCAAAACAGCGAACGCGCGCGATTATTCAAATACAATACGAGCGACGGATTCCAAGTAGTTGTCGCTCAAATTCCAATTGGTTAACGTCCCGAGAGGTTCAGAGCCTCTGCCTGCTTCGAGATCAGATAACCACTGACGCCCCACGGCAGACGACTCCTGCCGACCGAGGGAGGCTGTACGAATCGAGGATTTTCCGACCCCCTATTCTCAAGATTTACGCTTCCTTGTGCCGACCATTTTGGAACGTTTAAAAACTGAAGGCGTCTCGTTTTGGTCTTGCCTGGGAATGGCAGGTTGGGGCGCTTCTCGTATTCCTATAGAGAATCAATGCATTAGTCCACGTGCTGTTGTGGCGCTGCCCTTGCATTTCTCCGCGAACGTGAATCGCCCTGAAACAAGTGATCGTTGAGCGTTCCGAAAGATCGACGCAGTTTTGCGCGCCTCGAAAGAGGTTCCGGGAAGCTGCTGTCAAAGGTTGAAGAGATTTCCCGACGGGAGGAAAGCCATGCAGTGCCACCAGGTGTGGAAGTCTGTTCTCTTGGTCCTCGTCTTTGTTGTCTGTGCCAGAAGCCAGGCACCGCCAACAGGAAAGCACAATTCGAGAGAGTGGCTCTTGGACACTGAGTTCGGCAGTGAGTCGGGCATGGGATTTAAGCTGCCGCACACCGCCTTTGGGCTCGGGTTCGAGAGAAGCGCTGGGAAGAGCTTCGAAGTCCAGGCTAGCATCCGATTTTCCCCAGACAGAAAGTACATCACCAACGACGGCAACTCAATCGCCTTCAGGACCAAGAGCGTCTTCTGGATGACGAATCGCTTTGGCGTTACGGCGGGGGTGGTGCGGGGCCAACTGTGGACCTCTCAATTCACGAAAGGGGGTTGGAGTCCGGCAATCGGGATATCGCTGAAGGAGAGTTCACTTGATTTCCCCGGAAGGCTGTACATCAATTATTTGGTTCCCACGGGCTGCGAATGGGGAGCGGGCTGTCCGATGCAATCGAACCGGACTCACGGACCGGAACTGGAGTGGGAAAAGCTCGTCTGGGAGCACATGCGTTGGGGACTTCACTTTGGTGTTTACCATGTCCTGAACCAAAGCAACCCACTGCGTCCGGACATCCCACGGACAGGTCAATGGACGGGCGACTCGTACGTGATTGTTCGCTATCAATTTCATCGGGGAAACCTGAACAAGCTGTATTGATCCCTTACGGCATTCTTCGCTCTTTGTTGTTTTTCGCTCAACATGTTCCCTGGCTTCCAGGCGTCTGGCTCCCAGTTCCGAGTCCATAGCCGCCTCAAGAAGCCTCTTCTTTCTGGCCTCGACCGCATTCCGAGCTGTGCGATTCTTCCTTTTTCCGCGCAACCTCCAAATGCCTAAGGCAGTGCGGGGGACTGCATTGGCTAGAGACTGCCGCTTATGCGACAGGTCATCATGATCTGCTGCGAATGGTGTTCCTGGCGTTCACTGAATTCCTGAAAGTCAATTAGCGACGCTTCATACCGGCATGCCCAATCTAGCCGGTCTGCACATAACACGCCTGAACTAAGGTGCGTTCCTGATCGATTGAGAGCGGAAAACCCTCATTCGATGAACTCAACTTGGCAGGGACGCCCGCTGCTGGTAGATTCGGAGTGAGGCGCCAGCCCCCCATTTCAAGGAGTTGTTCGCAACCCCCATGGCCGACCCGACCCGCTTCGAAGTGACCAAGCCTGCCGCCGACCGCATCCTGATTGTCGAGGACGAAGAAAATGCCCGGATGGGGTTCGAAGGGATACTCCGCAAGTGGGGCTACGAAGTCCTGGGAGTGGCCAGCGCAGAAACCGCTCTGGCGCGCTTCTCCGAATTTGCACCCGCGGTCTTGATCGCCGACGTGGAGCTGCCCGGAATGAACGGCCTCGACATGCTCTCGAAGCTCGGCGACGAATTGAAGGACGTTCCCGCGATCATTATCACCGGAAAGGGCAGCGAAGAGAGGGTGATCAACGCCATTGAAGCCGGGGCCTACTGGTACATCGACAAACCCATCAAGACCAACATTTTGCGCGTGTTACTGGAACGCGCCGTGGGCCGTGTGCGCGACCGCCGCCAAGTGGCGGCGCTGACTCGCCAGTTGCGCGAAACAGGCAGGCTTGGCGACCTGATTGGCGGGTCGAAGATCATGCAGGATGTCATGCGGCTGGTCGAGCAGGTGGCCCCCTCATCCGCGTCCGTGCTGATCACCGGCGAGACCGGCTCCGGCAAGGAGGTCCTCGCGCAGACGATTCACAAGCTCTCGCCCCGTTGCGACCGGCCGTTCGTCGCCATCAACTGTTCTGCCATCCCCGAAACCCTGATGGAGAGCGAAATCTTCGGCCATGAACGCG
>WNFB01001428.1_pt1 | contig 20319 bp, 17 predicted proteins | sample 5400501 | NCBI WGS metagenome assembly WNFB01 (sample SAMN13153341, study PRJNA577476) | soil metagenome | isolation source: 200 cm saprolite under Douglas fir tree site 2 hole 1 | place: USA:California | collected 2015-04-18 | reverse complement strand
GGCTGGGTGGCCCTGACACTGAAACCTGTGATTCTCAAAGATGAGGCGATGGAAGACCCGCGCTTCCAGTATTTCCCCGAATTGGAAGAAGAAAAGTTTCAGTCGATTATGACGGTGCCGATCATCGGCAAAGAGCGCAACCTGATTGGCGTGATTACGATGCACACTGTCGCCCCCTATGAATTTAGCGAGCACCATCAAGCCTTTGTAAGTAATACAGCTACGCTGGTGGCCTCTGCCATCGAAAATGCCCAGCTCTATGAAAATACACAGCGCAAGCTCAGCATTCTGACCTCCCTGGCCGTCTTGAGTCAAACGATCAGTTCCAGCCTCTACCTCGATGATATGCTGCGCTCGCTGGCAACCTTAACGGTACAAATCATGGAGGTCGATCTCTGTGTGATTATGCTCATGGACCAGACACATGGACGCCTGATGGTTCGCGCATCCTCACCCAATCTGAATGATCGGGCCTTGAGTTTTCAGCCGATTGACGTCGATCGGCATCTCTGGGAAAAGTTGCGTGAAACAAATGAAGTGCCGCTTCACAAGGATGGTATACGAGGCCAGCACACTGAGGCAAGTACACACGCTATGGAACGGCTGAATCCACTAAAAGATACACAGTACAAGGCATTGCTCTCTGCTCCCCTGATCGCCGGCACTGAACACCTTGGCCTGATTAACTGCTACGCAAACAAGGCTCGTCGCTATACATCTGAGGATCACACGCTGCTCAGCACGATTGCTAACCAGGCTGCCATGGCAATCAAGAATAGTCACCTGGTAGATATGCTGGCACAGAAAAACCTGGTGAAGGGTTTCTTTGATGATCTCATGTACGGCTCGTATGACTCGGAAGATTCGTTGCGGCAGCGAGCGAACTTCCTCGGCTGTGACCTCGCCAGGCCCCATCTCGTGGCCTTGATTGAAATATCACAAGTAGAAGAAGAGCACGAGGCTAAAGATGAACACCAGCCAGGAGGAGCAACCCAATCCCAGGCCGACACGCAACCTCTCCCACCACAGACGGAGGACGACCGCTTAGCGGCTCACAAGCGCATCTGTGGCCTTATTCGACGACGCATTCAGGATAGTTATCCAGGCTCGGCACTCTACGAACACGAGAATCTTCTCACCTGTATTCTCTGCCTGAGCAAAGACCCAACCGCCTCCCGACTCAAAACATGGCTGCGTGACCTTTCACGCCAGATGCGGAGCGAGCAGAATGCCCGCCTATCCATCGGGGTTGGCAATTCCTGTCAGAACATCAGTGACTATCGCCGGGGCTTTGCCGAAGCCAGCGAAGCACTACAAATGGGACAAAATCTGAATCGGGATGGCGGCGTTACCCACTTCAATGACCTGGGCGTTTATCGCTACCTCTATAAGATTGCTCGTATGGATGACTTGCGCGACATGTACCAGGATCAGGTGGCACGGATCGCCAACTATGATCGCCGTAAAGGCACTGATCTGCTCGATACCCTGGAGATATACCTCGAATGCGCGGGAAACCTGACCAAGACCTCCAATCGCCTCTTTGTTCACCGCAATACGCTGATACAGAGGTTAGAGCGTCTACAGTCGCTTTGTGAGATCGAACTGCAGGAGCGAGGCAACTGGTTGACGCTCCAGGTGGCGATTAAAGTCTATAAACTACGTTCAAATAGTCCATAGGATAATGAAGAAGAGAAAGCTGCACTGCGGGTGTTTCCTGGAAGGAAACACCCGCAGTGCAGCTTTCTCTTCTTCAAAGTATAATTGAGGTGAGCAATTATGAAGGACGTTCAGAGAGAGAGTGTCTCAGGCGTGTGGGAGGAGTGGACGTGACCATTGCCATTGCTTTTCTCCATTGTTGCCTCCATACGGCAATAGAGACCATCTACCTCACAGCAAGCTCCCTGGTGGTCATTACACTCAAATTGAATGGTAGCATGGCCAATGTGGTACTTCTCGCTGAGCATGGAGGTGAGCGATTGCAGGATGGGTGAACTTCCGCTCGGCGGCAAATCGTCGATAAGGGTATGGCAGGAGAGGGCATACATGCCACTGGCAATAGTCCAGACATGCAGATCATGCACGTCGCGTACCCCTTTGATCTCCTTCATATCATCGACAAGCCTTGCCATTGAGATGTCTTTAGGCACAGCTTCCAGCAGGATATCGGTGGTTTCACGGAGAATGCGCCACGCGCCCACCGCGATCAGCACGGCAATACCGACCGAGAGCAGCGGGTCTGCCAGTGTCAAGCCGGTCAAAAGGATGATGATGCCGGCGATGATGACACCGACAGAAGCGATCACATCTCCAAAGACGTGGAAAGTCGCGGCACGCACATTGAGGCTATGGCCCTCTTTTCGCAAGCCAAAGCCAATGAAAAGGTTGACGGCGATACCAATGCCTGCCGAGAGAAACATAACCAGGGGCTGCACCGGCTGTGGATGTTGAAAACGCTGGATGGCTTCCCATGTTATGGCAATGGCGATGACAATCAGTGTGACCGCATTGACCAGGGCAGCCAGAATGCCCACGCGATGATATCCAAAGGTTTTGCGCGCATTAGCGGGCCTCTCAGCCTGTACGGTGGCAAACCAGGCTAAGCCAAGCGCGAATATGTCAGTCACAACATGGCCCGCATCGGAAAGCAATGCCAACGAATTTGCAACCAGGCCCCCGACAAGCTCCGCAACCAGAATGATTATGGTCAAGAAGAAGGCCAGGCGTAGTGTCTGTTTTGCCATGCCATAGGTGTGATTATGATTGTGCCCATTATGCTCATGACTCATCATACTATCACTATATCACAGAAGCGACCTACCGACAAGTTGAATCCATTTTAAGATGAGCATGAAATTTTTGTACGAGTCGGCACGGTATCGTGCCGACTCGTACAAAAATTTCATGCTCATCCCCTTTTATCTTGCATTCAGGTTCATCAACATGCTAGACTAAGATGTGTCTATTTCATCTATAGCGACAACACATGATACATGGTGGCAACGGCTGCGGCCTCGCCTCATAATCCTTTATTTAGCCGTTGCTTTGACGCTGCTGATCATCAGTGTAATAGGACATGTGCGATTACTCAGCGAGGTAGGAAAAACCTTTGGTGGGTTTTTCTGGGCCATCGACACTGATGAACAGGTAGTTATTGTCTCTACACTGCCCCAATCAGCCTCATTTGCCGCCTCGGCTAGCTCACTGACCAATACAGACCGTATTACCGGCATAGTGGTTACGCAAAAGCATGGGCAGGTGGTGTTCACCTGGCAGCAAAATCGGCAACAGCCAGGGCCTGTACCGTTGACGGCTGCATACCAACTGGCCCACGCGGGCGATACTATTACCTACACCGTGCAACACAGCAACAATACGCAAGAACAAACGGCACTGCCCGCAGTCCAGTTCAACTGGGATATGTGGTGGCAGAATTATGGTGTGGCATTGCTGGCAGGTCTCAGCTGGCTGCTGGTGGGCACGATATTGCTTATCACAGCCCAGGAATGGACGGGGGCCATTGAAAGTATTACGCTGTTGCCGCCCGCCATGCTTTTTTTGCTCTACAGCCATTGGGGAAATGTTCAACAGGCGTATCGCGCGGATAGTGTCTTCCAGTTGCTGTGGGTACCCGCGTTTGCCCTCTTGGGAGCAACCTTTATCCATCTGAGTTTAACCTATCGTCCAGAAGTGATGAGTACCGCACGTCGCCCTCGTTTGATGGTAGACGGTTTGCCCTACCTGCCATTGATCGCGCTGGTAGCCTTTGAATGGAGTTCTTTTCTGCTCTTTGGCAGAGTAGCTGGCCGTCCTCACTTCGTTATTGCCCTGGGCTACGGGGTTTTTGGCGGGGTGTTGAGTTTTGGTATCGGCATCATCTCGTTGCTGCGGGTCAGCGGTATCCTGCGCGGCACCAGCATTCCTGATAATGTGCGTCGTCGCCTGGGTGATCTCCTGACACTGTGGATCGGCGGCGTGGGATTAGGTTTTTGCCTGGGCATTCTTCCTATCCTGCTGACAGGTCATCCGCTACTGCCACTGGAAATATTCTTTGTGTTAGCGATCGTGTATCCATTCCTCCTGCTCTACGCCATTCGTTCTTTGCGCCTGATCGATCGGCTGCACATTACACTGGAGCAGCGCGAAGAGGCACTGCGGGAGCAACAAAAAACGGCAGGTGTACTACGCCAGACGAATGCTGAACTTCAACAGGCAACCTCACTGCTGCTCTCTGCCGACGCGCACTTACGCTCGGTGCTTTCTCAACGCATTCACGACCAGCCCAAGCAGCAGGCACTGCGCATCCGTTCGTTACTGGGCCACTGGCAGCACAAACTGAAAGTAGAAGCCGAACGAGACCCTTCCGGTAAAGTTGCGGTACAACCGATCAGTGAGGCTTTGGGCAAGGTGCGCAAAATCAGTGAAGAGTTAGAAAGCGATCTGCGTGGGCTACAATTGCTGGTCGAGGATGCCTATCAACGACGCAGCCTGGGTCTGAAGCTCCACCTGGAGAAACTGATTCGCGAGGATCTGCCAGCTCTACACCCTGAATCGCCCCTCAAAGTGCAGCCCGACCTGTGGGCATTGGATGCATTAAGCCATGACCTGGAACAGACGGAGGAGGGGGCAAAGATTGCCGAGGCCCTTTCATATACTGTGACGCAGGCATTGCTGAACGTCTATAACCATGCCGGAGCCAGCTTTGCCACGGTACAAACGGTTCGGAAAAATGGGTACATTGAGGTGTACATCACCGATGATGGACGCGGCTTCGATACAAGTTCCATCTCGCCAGAAAAAACCAGCCTGTTTAAGGCACGGCTCAAGGCGCGTGAAGCTGGCGGCATCCTCTCAATTCGATCAGCCCTTCGCCCGCAAGTTGAACATGGCACGACGGTGATCTTGCGCCTGCCCATTCCCCACGAAGAGCAGACATATATAGCTGACCCGGAGCCAGAGTCGCAGGTGCATGGGATCTGAGACGCTCCCGGGTTGAGGCAGTTCTCGCAGCGTCACGAGGAAGCAACCTGGTTTCCCGACTTAAGAAATATAGTAACTCTTCAGATACCCTTTTCATGCCGCCTGATGGCCCTCGATACATATATATGGTATAGTCAGGGGGTCGGAAGTTCGTCTCACACGCTCATCAAGGAGAAACTCATGCACGAACCGCGCACCTGTCATTTGCCGAATAACACAGCACTTTTCTGCATTGGCGTCGATTGCCTCGGCCTGGCCGAGGCACCGCAGCATAACAGCACCGACATAACCGAACTGGGAGGTCGACGATGATCGAACATCCTGCCTTCCCGGTCGAGGAGTGGAGCGTCCGAGAGATAGGACTCCACCTCGACACCCTGGCACAGACCGAGTCCATTTTTGCCCTCTCCAACGGACACATCGGACTGCGAGGCAACCTCGATGAGGGGGAGCCACACGGCCTTCCCGGCACCTACCTGAACTCCTTCTACGAGCTGCGCCCGCTGCCCTATGCGGAGGGAGGATACGCCTACCCTGAGTCCGGGCAGACGGCCATCAATGTCACCAACGGCAAACTCATCCGTCTCCTCGTCGACGACGAACCCTTTGACCTTCGGTACGGCGAGCTCCAGGATCACGAGCGGGAACTCGACTTGCGCGACGGGGTGCTGCGCCGCAGCGTCCGTTGGACCTCCCCTGCGGGAAGCACGGTCAAGGTCTCATCCGTGCGCCTGGTGTCGTTCACCCAGCGAGCCATCGCGGCCATCAGCTACGAGGTCGAGCCGCTTGATGTTCCGATGCGTGTCGTGGTGCAGTCGGAGCTGGTCGCCAACGAGGCACTCCCGCCCCAGAGTAAGGATCCCCGCGTGGGGGCCGCGCTTGAGTCCGCCCTTGAGTGCGAGGAGCATCAAGCCCAGGGCACTGGCGGGCTCCTGATCCATCACACCCGCGTCAGCCGCCTGCTCATCGGGGCGGCAATGGATCACCACATCGAGGGACCACCTGGGATGGTCGTCGAGTCTGAAAGTACTCCCGATGTCGCCCGCATATCCGTCACCGGACGGCTGAAGCCGGGGGAAAAGCTGCGCATCGTCAAACTCATCGCCTACGGCTGGTCGAGCCTGCGTTCGCGGCCTGCAATCCACGATCAGATCAAGGCCGCGCTGTCCGCCGCGCGGGTGACGGGCTGGGAGGGCCTGCTCGCTGAGCAGCGGGCCTACCTGGACGACTTCTGGGCGCGTGCAGACGTCGAGCTGGAGGGCGACCCGGAGATCCAGCTGGCGGTGCGCTTCGCCCTCTTCCACGTCCTGCAGGCGGGAGCGCGGGGGGAGGGCCGACCCATCCCGGCGAAGGGGCTGACGGGACCCGGTTACGACGGCCACGCCTTCTGGGACACGGAGATCTTCGTTCTGCCGGTACTGACGATGACCCTGCCTCGCGCCGCCGCCGACGCCCTACGCTGGCGCCACTTGATTCTCGACAAGGCGAAGGAGATTGCACGCCAGCTCGGGCTGCGCGGTGCCGCCTTCCCATGGCGCACCATCCGGGGTGCAGAGTGTTCGGGGTACTGGCCCGCGGGTACTGCCGCGTTCCATATCAATGCGGACGTCGCATACGCTGTGGCCCACTACATCGAGGCCACCGGTGACACCGCGTTCGAGGAGGAGGTTGGCCTCGAGTTGCTCGTCGAGACGGCGAGGCTGTGGTGTTCACTCGGCTACCTCAACGCCGCCGACGACCAGTTCCGCATCGATGGCGTCACCGGACCCGATGAGTACAGTGCCATCGCTGACAACAACGTCTACACCAACCTCATGGCACAGCATAATCTGCGCTGGGCGGCAGAGGCGGTGAAGCGCCATCCCGAGAAGGCACGCGCACTCGGCGTGGACCCCGGCGAGGCCGCCAGCTGGCGCGAGGCAGCCGAGAAGATGTTCATCCCATACGACGAGCGCCTCGGAGTGACCCCGCAGGCCGAGTCCTTTACCGAGCACGAGGTGTGGGACTTCGCTGGCACCACACCGGACCAGTACCCCTTGCTCCTACACTTCCCGTACTTTGACCTCTATCGCAAGCAAGTCGTCAAGCAGGCAGACCTCGTCCTCGCCATGCACCTGCGCAGCGACGCGTTCACTGCCGAGCAGAAGGCGCGCAACTTCGCGCACTACGAGCCGCTGACCGTGCGCGACTCCTCGCTGTCAGCATCCACGCAGGCCGTCATCGCCGCCGAGGTGGGCCAGCTCCAACTCGCCTACGACTACCTGGGTGAGGCTGCGCTCGTAGACCTCCACGATCTGCATCACAACGTGCAGGACGGGCTCCACATGGCCTCACTGGCGGGGGCCTGGACAGCACTGGTTGCGGGGTTCGGCGGCATGCGCTCGCAAAACGGCTCGCTCTCCTTCGCGCCGCGGCTGCCCAACGCGCTGGGACGGCTCGTCTTCCACCTCCTGTTCCGCGGCTGCCGCCTGCGCGTCGAGGTGACAGCGACGGAAGCGACGTACCGCCTGCTCGACGGCTCGCCGCTGAAGGTGCGCCATCACGGCGAGGAGTTCCTCCTGCCTGTGGATGGGGTGGTCACCCGGCCCATCCCGGACATTCAGGCGGGACCACGACCCAGCCAGCCTCCAGGGCGCGCACCGGTCGCGCGGGAGGTGCGAGCGAGGCTAGAAGGGCGATGACTCACCCTATTCTGGTCGCAACCCGGTATACGCTTCATAAGCATGAGCAAGCAGTACGCGCCTGCCGGGGTCGCTTGGCAAACCTTCGATAGCAAAGAAGTTGTATAGCTCGCTGACGAGATTTTCAAGCGGCCCCATATTCGGTATGCCCCTGGCATTGAGAAAGCCCATACGCAGCGCGATTTCATCGTTGCTCAAGCCCTGAGCGATGAACGAGGCACACTCCTCCTGGCGCGGTGTGAGCTGCTGCCCGCGCAACTTCTTGAGCAGATAATTCAAGACTTCGGGGTCGATAAATGTTTCATTGTGCCGTACCACTGTGGTGGCGATACGTTCAAGATAGTCCGGTTCTATGTTGTTGAAAAGAGCATAGCCGTGCAGTCCAGGTTGCTTGTCAGAACGTTTGCTGCCACTGCGCGGTGTAGCACGCCGGGTATATTCACGTCGGAAGATCTCGGTAGCGAGTGTCCAGCTTGGGTCTTGCGTATAGATCACAATGCGCAAGCCAGGGGCAATTTCAAGCAAGGCGCGTCCGAGTTCTACACCGTTATCGTTCCCCAGGTGCAAATCGGATAAGACCAACCAACCGGCCAGAGTAGGATTTTGTACCTGCTCCTCACTCATTTTTTCGACAAGTTGGATAGTGCCCGCCGCATCACCAGTCTGAGCATAAAGATGTAGCTGCGGAGTCTCCTCCACAAATTCGCATACTCCCCGCCGTTTGATGGGCGTGTCATCGATGACTATGGTTAGGATGGGTGTGGTGTTTATTGCCATAAAAACTGTATGCCTTTCAACCAGCAATAGCGATCACCAGAATACCAACAAATATCACTACAGCACCAACCATGCGCACCAATCCCAATTCTTCACCCAACCAACGCCAGCCCATAAATGCGGCAAAGACCACACTGATCTCGCGAATGGCTCCGGCATAGCTCACATGTGCAATCGTGTAAGATTGCAAGACGAGCATATACGAAAAGAGCATCAGACCTCCCACCCCGATGATACGCAACCAGTTTGTTTGCCATTCTGTGACAATCAGTTGGCGTCCATAACGCACTAATACCAGTGGGGTAAAGAATACGGTGGCAAGGCTAATAATTACCACAGTATACGGGAGTGCAGCCACGATATGCACAGCAGCCCCATCAATGGCGGAGTAAATTGAAATACAGAAGGCAACACTGAGTGCTAACACGATGCCGCTTGTACTTACTGTTGTCTTCTTTCTTAATGACCACCAGTTTTTCCCCCCAACTATGACAAGGCCAAGTATGAGCAGAGCCAGCCCGATAAATCCGGCTGGCCGCGGACGATCGCCGAGAAAGATTACTGCCCAGATCACTAAGAAGGCCGGTGCGGTACCGCGAGCCATAGGGTAAACCAGGGAGAAGTCACCATGCTCATAGGCTCGCGTCAGGATGATGTAATACGCAGCCTCAGCCATGGCACTAAAAACTACATACGGCCATATTTGGACTGGGAAAGGTCGGCTTACGAGTAGAAGGGGGGCGAAACAGACACACCCGACAATCAGTGACCACCAGGTAAAGACCTGCTTCTCCCGCGCACGTTTGACCAGCAGATTCCATCCAGCGTGCAGTATGGCAGCTAATAGCAACAATCCGAGGGCGGTCGGCGGCATGAATACTCCTGTATTCTGAATATCGTTAGCGAACGAAATGACGAGCAACGCAACAGGGCGAGGACAAGCTATTGCCTGCGGGCAAGGGGCGACCTGCTCCTTGCCCGCAGGCAATGGCTTGTCCTCGCCCTGGGGTGCGGCAAGGGATGAATCATAAATAACTCGCGTTCGTCAATAATATGGTATTCGAGTACAACCAAGTGATGACTACCAGTATAACACCTTCAGAACAGGGGAACCACCGCGCCAATCAGGGCAGCATCGCTGCCTAAACGAGCCGGTACTACATCTACCATGCAGCACACTTTTGAGGAAGATTGTGTCAGAAGCGTACTTCGTACCTGTGCCAGCAATAAATCGTTGGCACTGAGGACTTCTCCACCGAGGATGAGTACATTTGGTTCGAAGATGGTGATATACTTGGCCGTGGCGGCACCAAGCCAGCGACCAACTTCGCTATAGACCTGCAAGGCTACGCTATCTCCCCGAACAGCCTCTTCCGCCACCAATTGTGGGCTAAAGTACTCGCGATTGAGCAGCCGCTGCTTCAGGCTCGTTTCCTCTCCCCTGCGCAATGCCCGCTGCACCATCTTTTGCATGGCATCGATTGAAACAAGGGTATTGATGCAGCCGCGCTTGCCACAGCTACAAAGTGGCCCGTTTGACGAGACGAGCATATGGCTGATGTGTCCGACATATTGTGGGGCAGACCGCTCCAGTTTTCCATCTACCAGAAGAGCGGCACCCACTACAGCATTGAGGGTTAGATAGAGCAGGCGGTGAAAACCCCTGCCTGCCCCGAAACGGTGTTCACCCAGCAAGGCCGCATCGACATCGACATGAAGTTGAGCAGGTAAGCCATAGCGTGCTTCTAGGAAATCGCACAGAGGAAAGTCGTTCAACGAGGGCATTGTTGGTATCTGGAGCGGACGGCGTGCAGCAGCGTCAAGTGACCCAGGAACGCATATTCCCAGGCCACGAACATGGAGGTTTTCAGCATTTGCAAAGGCAAGCATGGTTTCAATGGCTCGTAAGTACAGCTCCATTGTAGCGATAGCAGGACGCCCCACCAGCGTCCTGGCATGACAACGGTGGCGCACTCGCCCACGGCGATCAACCAGGGCAACAATCGCTCCCTTGCCCGCAAGCTCTACCCCAACCGCTACGCTCTTGTCTGTGCTCATGTGCAGACACACCTGCGATTCTTTTTTCCAGTATTTGAATAGAACATATGTTCTAGTTTCAACAGGTTTACTGATACAAACACACGATCAATAGCAACATTTTATGTAAAATAAGTATACATGGCATTGAGAACATTTGTCAAGAGCAAATGTTCGGAACACCTATCCTAAATCATGCTTTGAGAGAGGTGATAAGGTGTAGTTGGATCGCGTTTCCATCGTGGCAATCTTTGCCACCACGTGATACAGTAAGTAAGACAAGAGAGTATTTTCGGGTTGCTAGTAAACAGCAAGGAGCACTGGAGTGTCCAACAACGATAGATTCGCCAATGACCCAAATCGCGGCGGGCAAAAGCCCAATAAATCTCCTATTCTGGGGCAGGGACATGGTCTCTCTGATCAGGAGGGGGATATGATCCAGCAGATGATCCGCGAGGAACAACATTCGGCGCGAGAATTGTATATCCCTGAGAAAGACCTGGCCGCGGAGGCGACGACTCAAATGTCTGCCGAAGTGGCACAGGTAGTAGAAGATAGCCGGTTACGCAAAATTTTGCACATGTTTAATCGCGACTACCTCTATGGCCAGGGGCGCTTCGATGAATACAAAGATGGGCTGATTTTAAAGTGGGGAGACGGTTACTCACGCATGCATATCTGGGCAACCGTTGAGAACGGGAACCTGGTGTTTGAAACCAGCCACTTCAAAAAATGCGACAAACCCTACTGCAATGGGACACATCACATCCTGAACCGCGAGTTGTACACAAACTGGGACGTGATCAACCAGGAGTTGGGCGATCTGTTCCGCAGGCCAGTGCAAGAACGCACAGAAGATTAGGGTAGAATAGTCGTGACAACACAGATTCTTGCGCTGGAAAAAGACCTCTTCTTCTCAGTCAAAATGCGCGATACGCTGCGACATCATGGGATGGAGGTAACGATAGCACGCAATCTTGCCACCTTCGAGCAGCGTTTAGCAGCTCAAGGAGATGAGAAACCCGCGCTTGTGATTGTGAATATCGCCATCACGGGAGTGAATTGGGAGGAGGCCATTCGCGAAGCTCGCGAACACGGCTTTCCAGTACTCGCCTTTGGCTCGCATATGGATTTGGAGGCACGCGCCAAAGCTCTCCAGGCCGGAGCCCAGCGAGTCGTCGCCAACTCCAAGTTCACCAGTGACATGCCGGGACTTGTCCAGAGGATGCTCAGTGAGCCAGTTACTACGGCTGTGGATGATGAGGTAGAGGAGTAAAGTCAACACGAAAAAGCACAGCAATTTGCACTTTTGCTAAGCAAAAAGTGCAAATTGCTGTGCTTTTTCGTGTTGACTTTTATGCTCTGATACTGTGGACAAAGCGGTAGAAGGGCACTAGAAGGAGACCTTGTCCGAGAATCGGCTTGGGATAGGGAAAATTGAGGCGGCGGTAGGTCCAACCATGGCGGAAAAATTCTTGACGAGAGCGTAGTGAGGGTTGTGATAGATGTCGCATATTGCGATAACGGGGACGATGGGCAAATCGTCTGCTCATGCACACTCCTTTAATAGCTGAACGCCAGTCAAAAAGACAAACAAACAGAACGACAAAAGAGGTCTTCTCCTAATAGTAATACGTTAGGAGAGACCTCTTTTTTCTCATGTATAGCGAACTCCTTCAAGAAGGAAGATTCATTAGTGGCCGCAGCCGCAGCCCCTTGCTTCGCCGCCGCCTTCAGCAGTTTTGAATGAGTGACCACAGCCACAGCTTGATACTGCGTTGGGGTTGTTGACAGTAAAACCGGCCCCCATCAAGCTATCGACATAGTCGACTTCGCTGCAATTGATATAACTAAGGCTCATCTCATCCACAAGTACATTGAAGTCACCTTGTGAAATGATGGTGTCACCATCCTGAGCCTCGTCAAGAGTCATACCGTACTGGAGGCCGGAGCACCCGCCGCCAGCGACGAAGATGCGAAGGCCGAGGCTCGGATCATTTTCCTGCTTCAACAGTTCGTGTACTTTCTCTGAGGCCGCAGGGGTAATGGATAGGATGCTGGTCTCTACCGCCGATTGCTGGCTCTGCTCGATCATGTATTTTGCCTCTCTTTAAGTGATTTTGGGAAAGAACACTATTCAGTCCCTTTATCTTTTTTCTGTTCTGTCTAGATACCTATCGGGTCGGACGCTTTTCACGTTCCGCTTGTGAGTATTATAAACTATACAAAGTGAAGCGTCAAGGTAGGCGTCCGTACGACAAAGGTACTTCATCAGTTGGGAAACATCGTTTTTTGTGTTATTATTGTACTAAGCATCACGGGGGAAAGGAAGAACGACATGTCGACATATGAAGATCGAATGGCCGCGCTAGAACGGAAAGTCGCTGCTTTGGAATTGCGGCGTCTTTATGATGAGAAAAAAGCGGAGGAAAATACTCCCACTGCTCTAGGATTTAATCTGAGAGAGATCAATGAAAATATGACTATTCTTCTTGGTGTTACCTCTAGTCAAGGAGGGAGTATCAAGACGCTAAGCAATGATCTAGGTATGCTTAGAGAGAGCATGGAGCAACGTTTCACCTCTTTAGAGGGAAAGCTTGAACAAGTATTGCAGATACTGACTACTCCACCTAAAACAGACAAATAGCCTTTTGCTAGTCAGAGGAAACGCCTAAGTACAGCGTATCACAAGTTCTTTCCGAGCTTTGAGGTTCTCGATCGGCCTCAGGCCTAGAATCGTATCTGAATACATTTGTGAAATCCTGTACTAAGTCTTGTTGGGTTACATAGACGTGGGTGTTTCTTTTTATTTGCTAAGGTGTAACTCTTTTTTGGCTAGTAACCGGCGGTTCTGGTGGTAGTTAGAGCCTGTTTCTCAGTGTCGCTGGTTCCATTGTCTACAACAGCCTGGAAAGGAGGGTTATTCCAGGTATGAGATGCGAGGATAAACGGCTTGCAGGACTCTGAGAAGCACAGCCCCCAATGGTTGTCGACGGCTGCACTGCTCTTAATAGAAAAGAAAACAGCCCCAGTTTCCTGGGGCTGTTTTTGATGAGGCTCTACTTCTACCTACATCACCTGGAAAGTTTCCACCACCGAAATCTTGGCACCGCCTTGCAAAACTGGGCAACCTTTGGCCATCTCAACTGCCGCGTCGAGCGAATCGGCCTTGATAATGGAGTACCCGCTAGCCGTTGTCCCCACGGAGCCATCACTGACGCTTCCGTCGCTGGCGATGGTCTTGGCCTCACCGGTAGTTGGATTGCCCCCGTCAACCAGGGCACTGCCGAGGCTACCGAACCAGGCCCCCCACGCTTGCATGACGGCGGCTTGTTCGGCTTCGCTCTCTGGCATACTGCCACCGCTGTAAAGTAGTAGATAATTTGCCATGTTTTTTTCTCCTGATGGAAATAATCATTCACATTACCTCATGTATACCTGTTGAGCAACTCTCAGCAAGTGGTAAGAGCATACGCTTATTGATCGGTTTTGTCAACCATTTTTCCCTCTCATTCAGGGCTACACAAAAGGTGTCTTAGTGAGCGTGTTGTGACTGGCGAAGCCAGTCACAACACGCTCACTAAGACACCTTTTGTGTAGCTGGTATCTGCAGCGATTACGATTGCTCTACCGCGAACAACGTGACACAATAATAGCGCATCAGACACTGTTATACAGGAGATAGTTCCATGAGCGCAACAAACGTTGAGATAGCCATCATTGGCGGAGGAATCATTGGCAACTCCATTGCCTATCACCTGGCACGCCAGGGGCGGCAGGTGCTGGTCATAGAACAATCGAGCATTGCCAGCACACCTGCTGCTTCCTGGGCCAGCGCGGGTGGCGTCAGGCGACAGGGACGGCACCCGGCTGAGGCGAAACTGGCGAGCGAGGCTATCGAGCGTTGGAAGACGCTGGAGCAGGAGCTTGAAGCCGATTTGCACTATCGCCGCGGTGGGAACCTGCTGCTGGCCGAAAGCGATGCTGAGGCCGAACAACTTGCAGCATTCGTGCAACAACAGCACGCTATGGGATTCGCCGATGTTCGGCTGCTAGCACGAAGTGAAGTCCATGCGCTCGTTGCAGGATTCAATGATCGCGTGGTTGCCGGGAGTTACAGCCCAGCTGATGGACAGGCTGATCCGCCGCGTACCACGCGGGCCTTTGCAAACGCCGCCGGGCGGCACGGCGCAACATATTGGACCGGAACTTCAGTCCTTGCATTGCTCAGCGATAATGGGCGGGTGACAGGCGTGCGAACCGAGCGCGGAGAGGTATCTGCGCAACATGTGGTGCTGGCCGCCGGTGCATGGAGCGATGAGCTGGCACTTACGATTAGTCTGCGACTGCCCATCCGTACCTATGCCTTGCAAATGCTCTTCTCCACAGCGGCATCCTCTGTTACGCTCCAACCTGTCCTCAGTGCCGTCAGTCGCCATCTCTCCCTCAAACAACTCAATGATGGAGCTTTCTTGATTGGCGGTGGCTGGCTGGGGGATGCAACACCTGATCGACGCGCGTACACTATGCGAGAGGCGAGTATAGAGGCCAGTTGGACAACAGCCTGCGAACTACTGCCAGCGGTGGGCAAGCAACAGATAGCCCGCTCCTGGTGTGGCCTGGAAGCAGAAAGTCTCGACCAAATCCCTTTCATCGGTCCTGCACCAGGGCTGGCAGGACTTACCATTGTGGCAGGCTTCTCCGGCCATGGCTTCGCACTCGCCCCCGCCGTTGGCCGGGCGGTGGCCGTTCAGATCAATGGTCGACCGGCACCTGAATTGGATGGTCTTAGCCCGGACCGGATAGCACATTTCCAAGCAGACCAGGTCGAGGCATTTCTCTCCAGTATAAGTGATGCGCAAAATTTGGGGTGAACAATTTCAGAGAAAATCAGGACTCCAATCCTGCATCAAGTTGGTTTCACTCACCCCACTCCCTTGACCAGTTACGCGGTGGAGTGGGATCCGGCTCCTCCTCTTCTGGGCCATCTGACCCGACAAGCCAGTAGAGCGAGCCATCGCGTTTCCGGTTCAGGAAGCGGTACTCGTATAAGGCCCGGCGCAGGACCGCGTAATCCTTGATGGTAGCGTTCAAGAGGAGCAGATCATTCACCTCTTTTTCGCTATATAGCCGCCCTGGCTCAAACTTGCTTGCCAGGTATTCGAGAACGAGCAGTTTATCACGCTGCCTTGCCGGAGGCCACATGGTGAGCCGACCACGCCGATCTACAAAACGCTTCAATTCCTGTGCAAAAGGAACTTCTTGATCCTGGGTCCCCTGCGCGCCCAGGATATCTTCGCCCGATAGGAGCCGGTTGAGCGCACGAGCCGTTCTTTCAAAGTAGAAAGAACTGAGGCGATAGGTTTTGTTAGCTCCTTCACCCCGCCGCTCATACAGGTACCCTGGAGCGACGAGTTGCTTGAGGTGGCGCGACACACTCGACTGGCTAAGCTCAAGGGCTGCAATTATATCCTGGGCATGCATTTCATCCTGTTGCACCAGCAGTTCGATAATACGCAGGCGCGTCTCATCGGCAAGGGCAGCCAGTCGTGCGCGTAATTCGGCACGCCCTACCGGAGTAGCATTCAAGCCAGCTATATCATAGTTGGGTGGCTCGCTGAAGAACAGCCGCACCAGCGCATCGCCCTGCCAAAGGGTCACATGCCGCCCCGTATGCCACGAAGGGACAAGGATGATCTCCGAGGCATCGGACACCTGCCCGGCCGCATCAGCAGGAAGTTCTCGCCCGGTAAATGTGTGAAAGATCTCGGCAAGTGCTGCTTCATTATCGAAGTTGTGCGTGAACATCTCGACTTGCCAGCTAAGGGAACCTTGCACCCGCTTCCATTCAGCAGCAAAGTTCGCCTTCCACATCTGTTCGAGATGCGAAACAATCATCTGGTGCATGGCTGGCGCATTATTGAGCAACCTGTGTACCTCCGCCTGCAGTGCCGGGTCAAAGGAAGCTTCAATCCGTACATACTCGACACAGGTCAGATAGGCCTGCACATCGTCCAGCAAGCGGGCCACATCCGGCGATGCAGATTGAGCCTCGGATGGCACGCGACGAGAGTAATGGGAACGAAGACCCTCAAGCACTCGATTGCGCACGATGATGGGGTCCTGCTGGACAAAATTGTTCAGGTAGGTAGGGAAATCAGGCACATCCTGCTCTGGAGCCAGGGCTTCGCGCATGCCCTCGAAAACCAGCCGATTCGTATGTCGTTGTTCGGGCGAAAGTGCAGCCGCCGTTTGCACAACCCACGTGTTGAGACCGCGCACTCGTTCTGCCGCGTTGAGCAATGAAAAACTATTGAGTGCATTATACACAGGCTCAAGACTTATACGAACAGGCATATCCTGTTGAGGTGAGCGAAGAATAGACATCGAGATAATCTCCTTTAATTGATTATGCGGATATTCGCATATTGTGTTAGTAGAATATCATTGAGAAAGGGAAATGTCAAGTAAGTAAGTACACCAAATTTCCACCCAGATGGGAACAAAATGCAGAGGTGAAATGGCATTTCACCTCTGCATTTTGTTCCCATCTGGGTGGAAATTTGTCTTATCCTTTGAAGCGTTGCTGGACGCGCACAATATTGGCGAGAAGATCGGGGGCATCAGGGCTGGAACCAAAGAGTTTGCCCTGGCGACGCTCTGAACTGGTGGCGATACGGTTTATGGTGTTAGTGGCAGACCAGCCCTGTGCTAAGAGATGGGCACCAAAGGCACTGATGATGGAGGTAGCAAACGAGGAGCCACACCAATCGGCCCAGCCAGATGTATTTTGGTCGCCACCTGGAAATTTGGGAGTGATGAAGACACCCCGTACCGCGTCTGGCCATCTATTCGCATCCATCGATGCATAACCGTCGCCGCCAAAGGTGGCAACCCCTGCATTATACGGCGGCATACTGGCAGCGTTGGCAAAGGCCGAGGGGGCAAAACGGCTATTGACGGAGGTGACACTGAGCGTCGTCTCATAACGGGCAGGGGCACGCGGCGGGCGGGGAGGTTGTCGATCCTTATAGGCACGCAACGAGTCATTGCCCGCCGCCGCCACTATCAGTGCTCCATGAGCGTAGAGGCTCTCAAACAGCAGGCGCAATCCCTCTTCGATATGCGAGAGGACACGTATTGCTCCGGGCAACTGAGGAGTCGGCCATTGGCGATCATAGAACCACAAATAGGGAAGGCGCCGGATATCAGGCATGATGGTCAGGCTGAGGTTGATGACAAGGCGGCGAATTGAGCCTGAAACCAGTTCCTGCTCCAGGTCGGTTAACGCGGCAAATAGACAGTACAAATCTCCACCGCCAAAATCGTTGAGGACGCGAATCAGTCGGATGCGGGCGCGTGGCGCGATGTCGCGAATGAGGCCCGCGACAAAGAGGCCGTGATCGGGCATAAAATAAAAACGGGAATCGTTGCGAAAATCTCGCCCGGTACGTACATCGCCTGTCACGGGGTAGCGATCATACTCTATTTCAAATGAGCCATTCGCGCTCTGTAGATTGGAGTTGAGGCGTTGTAATAGCAAGTTGCGGCGAAAGCCAGAAAAGTTCGCGGCCCGCTGTAAGCGGTCGGGAGGGTGAGCGGTATCCAGCACAGCCACCAGCACTTCTTGAGCACCGTTGGGGTCAAGGGGTATTCCCTGATCGACGAAGGAGACTCGCCAGCCTACAGGGGTATTTGCCGTGCCAGGCAAGTCAAGCTTCGGTGCGGGCCTCGGTGGCAGGGCTGGACCACCCTCACCATAGAGAACGGGAGCGGCAGTGACCAGCCAGTTGGGCATGGCAGAGAGAACATGTAGGCCGGCCTGTGCCAATTGTTCAAGCTGTGCCTGGAGAAACGAGAGAGTCATGGGTGTAGCGTCCTCGACCAGGGGATCGGTATGGCGAGCATGAAAGAAGATGGCAACCAGAGGTTGTTGTCTATGCAGTCCAAAGATAAATGCACGACGGCGCACAGTCGGCATAGGTGGTATCGCTGCGGTGTCAAGCCAGCGACCATGGGTGCCATATGTCTCCAGCACCAGGCTATGTGATATCAAGGCCGCGTTCAATTGACTGCGTACCTGCTCAACCAGCAGATCCAGCGCGTCGTCGGCTGGGCGGCGGGGCAACCGAACGATCACCACCATTTCACCAGGTATCCAATTGAACGATTGGTCGGGTATACCTATTGACTCGATAGCAATACGAGACATACACGTTTCCCCCTGTACATGATGTATGTGTTTCTGCGAATGAAGTATCTGCGGTGCTGCCTGCTCATATGGTGCAAAAAAGGCTGAAGCGAATGATTTTGTTACTTTGGATTATAACGGAAGAAACTGTCAGAAACAATCCGTAGGGGCCCGATTTATCGCGCCCCAAGGGCGGGTGGGGCCAATATTGGCGTGTGATCCATGAGGGAAGCGTTTGCCTCACCCCTTTGGCGCGATAAATCGGGCCCCTACGCACACAAGGATATGACATAATGGGTAAAAAACAACGCATTCAAGCAAGGAGGCTATGTTTATGTTTGCTGATCGTCTTTGTAACACCCTGATCGAACTTGTGGGGATTCCCAGTACATCGGGTCACGAAGAACAGATACGAAGTTATTTGCAGCGGCGGCTGGCGGAGCTTGGCCTCACAACGCAGGTTGATGCGCTGGGCAACCTGGTCGGCACGCTCCCAGGCGATGGGCAACCGCTTTTGCTGAATGCTCACATGGATCGTGTCCCACCTGGACTTGGGCATCGACCGGTGTTGCGCGAGGGCATACTGTATAGTGATGGGACAACAAATTTGGGGGCAGATGACGCCGCGGGCATGACCATCATCTTAGAAGTATTGACGCGCATCGTACAGGAACACCTGCCACATCCCCCCCTCGTGGCGGTTTTCACCGTGCAGGAGGAGGCGGGACTGTGCGGAGCGAACAGATTTGATGCCGCACCCTATCATGTAACCGAGGGCATCGTTTTTGACAATGCCTTTGAGGCAGGTGTTGTCGTCTCAAAAGGGGCCGCATACGAGGCCTTTGATGTGCAAATCACGGGACGCACCGGACATCCTGGCAAAGATTTAGCACAGACGGTCAACGCTATCGAGATTTTCCGCGCTGCCCGCTACCCTCATGGCTCGCTGGCAGATGACCAGACGCGCATCCTGATCGGACTTATTAGGGGTGGAAATGCTCGCAACGCTATTCCTGCAACCCTCTCAATCCAGGGAGAGTTACGCAGTTTTGAACCTTTAGAAGCAAGGCAAAGCTATATGCAAAATATACGCGATGCCTTCGAGCAAACAGCCCGCCAGCACGGCGGTCGCGCAGAAGTGACCTTTACTACGCACTCTACGGGATATGCTATCAGCGAGGACGAACCATTGTTGCAGGCGTACCGGGCGGTACTGGCCGCACGTGGAGCGGAGGCACAGATGCAACCTACCTTTATCGGCAGTGATACCAGTGTCTTCCGCCCCAAAGTCCAGGCTTTTACCATCTCTACGGGCGTGGTCAATGAACACTCTGTAGATGAATATGTGCCGATTGCACCACTTGAGCAGGTAGTGAAGGATACCTTACGATTGTTAGAAATGGTACAGAAAAACTTCAGTTCAAGCTGCTGAGGTGAGAACGGAAACGTCTGTATACTCTGCAATAGTTTGTGATTGGGGAATGGGTTCTCCGTCCTGTAGCATACCTTCCAGGTGTAGGGCAATAGCTTCTTGTATATTTTGCCTTACCTCATCGGGCGTTTTCCCCGTGGTTACACATCCAGGAAGATCGGGGACATAGGCAGCATAGTTATGCTCTGCCTTTTCAATAATAATAAGAAAGCGGTATGTTT
>WNFB01001426.1_pt1 | contig 20327 bp, 16 predicted proteins | sample 5400501 | NCBI WGS metagenome assembly WNFB01 (sample SAMN13153341, study PRJNA577476) | soil metagenome | isolation source: 200 cm saprolite under Douglas fir tree site 2 hole 1 | place: USA:California | collected 2015-04-18 | reverse complement strand
CTCGAGGTGATCCGCCACGAATCCGATCGGACAGACGAGCGCTCGCCCTACGCCCGAGCTCGCCAGGGCTTCGAGCAGGTCGGGACCGAGCCAGGGCTCGCCGGTGTGGCTCGCGGACTGGAACGCGAACTCCCAGGCCGGCAGCGATTGACCTTCGGCGACGAGGCGGCAGCTCTCCAGGAGGCGCTCACGGTAGCGGTCGCCTTCGGTCTCGATGCGTGCGGGCAGGCTGTGGGCTGTGAAGAAGATGCGCTCCGCATCGAACTTCGCCAGCGCCTCCGCGAGCAGCGCCCTTACTGCCCCCGTGAACGCCAGGTGGTCATGGAAGCCACCAACAAAGACGAGCTCACCGTCCCAGGCTTTCATCAACGCGTCGCGGTAGCCGCCCAGGCTCATCTCCGCATAGTGCGGGGCGAGCGGCAGCCCGACGAGGCGCCTGATGCCCGCCGCCTTCGCCTTCGCAGCTCCGTCGGCGATGAATGGTGGCGCGTGCTTCATGCCGACGAAGACCGGCATCTCCAGGACATGGCCGATCGCGGCCGCCTGGGCGCGAGTGATTTCGGTCAGCGGCGACCCGCCGATGGCGCGGTACCGCGCTCGCAGCTCGGCCAGTGCGCCGGCCGACGGAGGCCGGCCGCCCCGGATATGTGTGAAGTAGGCCTCGATGCCGTCGTCGCTCACCGGGCTTCCATACGCCATGCACAGCACGGCCGTCCGGTCAGACAACCGCCACCGTCTCCGCGTGAACCGTCTCTACCAGCGACTGGAGATTTTCCAGCGGGCTGCTCGGCAGCACGCCGTGTCCCAGGTTGAAAACGTGTCCGGGCCGGCCACCGGCGCGCCGCAGTACCTCGCGAGCGCCCTCGACGACCAGCTCGCGCGGGCCAAGCAGCACCGCAGGATCCAGGTTGCCCTGGATGCCACGGTCATGCCCGACGAGCTTCCAGCCGGCGTCGAGCTCGATCCGCCAATCGAGTGCGACCACCTCAGCGCCGGACGATGCGATCAGCTCCAGCAAACCTGCCGTGGCCGTCCCGAAGTGAATCCGCGGCACCTGGAGATCCGCCGTGGCTTCGAAGATGCGCTGCGTGTAGGGGAGGACGCGTCTCGCGTAGTCGGTTGGCGACAACGCACCCACCCAGCTGTCGAAGAGCTGCAGCGCCCTGGCTCCGGCCATGACCTGCGCTCTCAGGTAGTCGGCCATCACCCGCGACAGCTTGTCGAGCAGAAGCGCAAACGCCACCGGCTCGCTGTACATGAACTCCTTGGTGCGCAGGAACGTCCGGCTCGGCCTGCCCTCGATCAGGTAGCTCGCGAGGGTGAAGGGCCCACCGGCGAAGCCGATGACGGGCACTGGCGATGCTTGCGCGACCATCCGAACGGCTTCGAGCAGGTACGGCACCGATTCCGCTGCGTGGGTTGTTCGCATCGCTTCGACATCCTGGGCGGAGCGAATCGGATTGTTGATGACTGGGCCGACAGAGTCCACCAGCTCGAACTCGACCCCCATCCCGCGGAGCGGAAGCATGATGTCCGCGAACATCACCGCCGCGTCCACTCCGAGCCGCCTCACCGGCTGCAGCGTCACCTCCGCGCACAGGTCTGGCTGAGCGACGATCTGCTCCAGGCTCCACTTTTCACGCAGCGCCCGGTACTCGGGCAGCGAGCGGCCCGCCTGGCGCATGAGCCAGACTGGCGTGCGCTCCACCCGCTCCCTCCTGCAAGCGCGCAGAAACAGCGGCTCGGTGGCGTTGCGCGCAAGCGCGGGCGCCATCGGCCTTTCTGGTTTCACGCGCCGAAGAGCCCGGGCAGCTCGTCGAGCGAGCGATGGATCCCGGCCAGAATGGGGGTATCGCGGACCGTCGAACGCCGGCTCTCGGTCGAGCGCAGTGTGCGCACCAGCTCGCCGAATGCGACCAGATCGTCGGTCTCGTAGGCGACGACAAAGTCCTGGTCGTCGAGCCCGAATGAGTAGGCCAGCAGCTGCCGGACCTGGGGAAAGCCATGGCCGACGCGCATGTGCTCGTTCATGATCACCTGCCGGGCTTCCTTGTCCAGCAGGTACCAGTCGGTGGATTTCGTGAACGGGTAGACGACGAGGTAACGCGAGCGCTCACCACTGAACAGCGACTGCTCTTGGGGAGTCGGCTTCTTGACGTACTGAGACGGTTGGATCAGGCCGAGAAAGCTCTCACGCACGCTCATCCACGTACCCATCCCACAGCGGAGCGCCGCCGCTGCCGACTCCTCGAGGGCATCGAAGCTCGGAGCGAGTCGCCATACCAGGAGGTCGACACCAGCCTGCAGCCCGACCATCGAGTAGACGAACGTCTTCACGCCTCGGGACGCTGCCACCGACTGGATGAAGTCCCCGCAGGTGCTTCGCCGTTCCGCATCCGGGAGGCGCCGCCAGGCCGGATCGAGGCCGAGAGCAAGCGCCTGGATGTACTGGTCGCTCAAGCGGATGGGCTCTCGCGAAGCCAGCCAGCCACGTCAGCAGCCAGGTACGTGATGACGATGTCAGCGCCTGCGCGCACGATCGCGGTCACAGTCTCGAGCGCTGCAGAGCGGCGGTCCAGCCAACCTCGCTCAGCGGCCGCTTCGAGCATCGCCACCTCGCCGCTGACGTGGTAGCCGGCCAGCGGCAGATCAAAGCGCGTCCTTGCGCGCGCAAGAAGATCCAGGGACGTGAGCGCCGGCTTGACCATCAGGATGTCGGCACCTTCCTGGGCGTCCAGCTCGAGCTCACGCATCCCTTCGCGAGCGTTGGCGAAGTCCATCTGATAGCCACGGCGATCGCCGAAGGCGGGCGTCGACCCGGCCGCTTCGCGAAATGGACCGTAAAACGCCGACGCGGTTTTCGACGCGTACGCCAGGATCGCCGTGCTGGTATGGCCCACCGCATCGAGGCCTGAGCGGATGGCCGCCACCTGCCCGTCCATCATTGCGCTCGGCCCAACGACGTCCGCACCCGCCTCGGCATATGTGACTGCGGCCTCGACCAGAAGCGGAAGCGTCGCGTCGTTGTCGACGTCTCCGCCGGCGATGACGCCGCAGTGGCCGTGGGTCGTGTACTCGCACAGGCACACGTCGGCGGCAAGCACCAGGGGCAGCCCGGTCTCGCGCAGCGCGCGCAGCGCCGTCGGGACTGGACCCGCGGGGTCGGAAGCGGCGCTGCCGTTCTCGTCCTTCGCGTCAGGGATCCCAAACAGCAGCAGGCCGCCCACGCCGAGCTGTGCCAGCTCCCGTGCCACTCTGACGGCGTGGTCGGCGCTCATACGGGCGTGGCCGGGAAGTGCCCGGATCGGCTCCACACGGTCGCGCCCACTGACGACGAACAGCGGCATGACCAGCTGCTGCGGAGCCAGACGTGTCTCTCGCGCGAGTGAACGGAGGGCCGTCGTGCGCCGGAGCCGCCTTGTGCGGTTGGCGGCCGCCGTCGTTATGCGCGCTGCGGGAGCTGCGACTCGACCCATCTCTGCACCTCTTCATCAAATCCTTCTCGCAACGCCGTGAGCAGCCCCGCGGCGCTGGGCGTCGCGGCCTCCGCCGTGACCGTGAATCCAAGCTCGCGGGCGACCGCGCTCGTCTTCGGGCCGATCGTAAACACCCTGAGGCCACGGGCGCGACCCGCCTCGGCCTCCGCCAGCTCGACCAGGCCGCGCACGGCGGAGCCGGACGCGAAGATGATCGCCTCGAGATCGGGATCGGCCAGCGCCTCGAGCAAGGCCTGCCGTGACCGCTCGGGCGCAGTCACGGTGCGATAGGCGACGACATCGTCGACATGCGCACCTTCCAATCTCAACCGCTCGGGCAGCGAGTCCCCGGCGATATCGGCCCGCGCCAGCAGCACGCGGGAGCCGCGGAGCGGACCATGCGCGGTCATGGCGCTGGGGATCGCGTCGCTGTTGGCGATGTCAGGGATGACGTCGGCTCGCACACCACGCTCGCGAAGAGCAGCTGCGGTGCTCGTGCCCACCGCCGCCCAGCGGACTGAGGACGGCGCTGCGACCGGGCGTCCCCCGAAGAGCACCTCGACCCCGCGCTTGCTGGTGATAACGATCCAGTCATACGAGCCAAGCCTGTCTCGCGCTCGTTCGAGACCGGGTGAGCCCTCGATGGCGATGGTGGGGACATGGATCAGCCGGAACCCCATCTGGCGCAGCGTGCCTGACCAACCCGGATCGAAGTCGGGGCGTGTATCGACCACGGCGCGGGCCGGCAGGCTCACCTTGCCTTTCAGCTCGTCTGCGGCGCGGCACGCCAGTCGCGCCAACGAATGTTCGTGAACCTCATCGAGTCTGCTGGCAAGCGTATGCATGGAGCTCCCGTCGGTCGTGACCGCTCCGGCGAGCAGCATGACACTCCCGTCGTCAGAAGTTACGGCCACCGCACCGACCGGCGCGCGACACCCGCCGCCCGTCGCCCGCAGCACCGCACGTTCGACCACCACCGCGGTGCGCACTGCCCTGTCGTCCAGCTGCCGCAACACTGCAAGCACGTGCTGATCATCCCGACGTGCTTGCACCGCAAGGGCCCCTTGCCCCGGTGCGGGGGGCATGAGCGCGAAGTCGAGCCGGGCCGCGATGCGATTTCCAAAGCCAAGCCGTTCGAGGCCTGCGGCGGCGATCACGATCGCATCGGCCTCGCCTGCATCGAGGCGGCGCAGACGCGTGTCGACGTTACCGTGGAGCGGTATCACGTCGAGGTCGGGGCGAATCGCATGCACGAAACCGGTTCGGCGCGGACTGTCAGTCCCCACCTTCGCGTGCGGAGGCAGCGCATCCAGCGAGCTCTCGCCACCGCGTGTGACAAGGGCATCGCGTGGATCGGCGCGCTCGGGATAGGCGGCGATGACGAGTCCGGGGTCCTGGTCCAGGGGAAGATCCTTGGCGCTGTGGACGGCAAGATCGATCTCACCAGCAGCCAGCGCACGCTCGAGGGCGGTGACGAAGATCCCCTCGCCGATCGGGGCGTCCTGGGGACGGACGTCTCCCTTGGTGACGACAGTGACGAGATCGACCTTCACACCTCGCTCTCGAAGCCGAGCCGCGACCAGCTCGCTCTGAACGAGCGCGAGGCGCGACCCACGCGTCCCCAGGCGGAGGTGCTTCAGTGAGATACCTGGCGGGTCATCACTGCGCCCGGCCAGGCGAGCCGGGGGCCTGCTCAAAACTAGCTAAATCTACTATCAACGGCCGCGACCCCTAGAGCGGCCACGCTCGTGGCGGCGGCGACCACGTCGCCAACCACCAGCGTCGCCGGCTTCTCCAGCGCCTCCCGGTCGGCGAGGCGTGAGATGTGTGCGAGAGGACCGGAAACGCTGCGCTGGTTGGGCAGTGTGGCGTTGCTGATGACGGCCGCCGGACGGGAGCCGCCGACAGCCTTCGCCAGGACCGCGGCCACCTCCGCGAGGTTGTCGCGCGGCATGAGAACGATCAAGGTGTCGGCGGCGCGAGCAAGGTCGCGCAGCCGCTGGAGTGAGCCGCCGCCCTGGGCGGTCGTGATCGCCAGAGATGACGCGATACCACGCATGGTCGCGGGGATGCCGGCTGCCGCCGGCGCGGCCAGGGCGGCAGTGACGCCCGGCACCACCACCACCTCAATCCCGGCCGCCACAAGCTTGGCCAGCTCCTCACCACCCCGTCCGAACACAAACGGATCACCGCCCTTGAGCCGCACCACGAAGTGGCCCGCGCGGGCGAGCTCGATCAAGCGCGCAGTGATGGCCTCCTGGCGGGGATTGGCGAGCCCTGCGCGCTTGCCTACGTTCTCGAGGTGAGCGTCCGGTCCGCAAAGGGCCAGAGTCGCGGGTGCGATCAATGCATCGTGCAGTACGAAATCCGCGTCCGCGAGCTGCTCGCGCGCTTTGACGGTCAGGAGATCGGGATCACCCGGGCCGGCGCCGACGAGCGCCACGCGGCCTGCTCCTTCGACACCCGCCTGTGAGATCGCGGTCACGAGGTGCCTCGCGTCGGCGGCGCGGCCCGCCCGCAGAAGGCTGCGGACGTCGGAGCTCACGAGCCGGCGGTAGACTCGCGTTTGCTCCTCGAGGGGCACGTCTTGCTCGCGAAGCCGCCTCCTGAGCTGTCCCACAAGGGCGGTGAACGGGCCCCACTCCCGACCGAGCCACCGCTCGAGCCTGGCGCGCAGCGCCGAGGCCAGGTACGGGCTCTCGCCCGAGGTCGAGATCGCGATGAGCAGCGGGTCGCGGCGCACTATCGCCGGAGCGATGAACCGGCACTGGGCGGGACGGTCGACGACGTTGATGATGATGCCGGCCGCCTCGGCCTCCTCCCAGCTGGCCCGATTGATTTCTTCATTGCCGCTCGCATCGACGACGAGTCGTGCGCCGGTAAGGTCGCCGGGCTCGTAGTCGCGACCGACAGCCTCTATGGCCCCGTTCGCTACCAGGCCCTTGAGCTCCGCGTTCTGATGCGCGGCGATGACGCGGACGCGCGCGCCGGCATCGACGAGTGCGGCTGCTTTCTCCGCCGCGAATCGCCCGCCACCGAGGACTACGCAGGGCTGTTCGACGAGGTCGAGGAACACCGGGTAGTACCTCAAGCGGAGGCCTCCTCCCTGGGCGCCTGGCCGAGCACGCGGGCCACTTCGGGTCGCGTGAACTCGGGGGGCAGGTCCTCTCCATTGGCCAGCAGCTCTCGTACCGCAGTCCCGCTCAGCGTGCGGTGCAGCTCCTTGGGGTGCGGGCACGTCCGCGTGGAGGCCATGCCTCCGCACGCGGAGCAGTAGAAGGTGTGCTCGAAGCGCAGGATCTCGATGCCCAGCTCGCCCGCCGAGTAGCCGTCGAATATCCGGTGCGCAGCGTATGTGTCGTAGTAACTGCCCACGCCGGCGTGGTCGCGGCCGACTATGAAGTGCGTACAGCCGTAGTTGCGGCGCACGATGGCGTGGAACACCGCTTCTTTCGGTCCCGCGTAGCGCATCCAGGCGGGGTTGGTCGCGAGCAGCACGCGTTCCGCCGGGTAGTAGCCATCGAGCAGTTCCTGGTAGCAGCGCATCCGGACCGCGGCGGGGATGTCATCGCTCTTGGTCTCGCCCACCAGCGGGTGCAGGAGAAGGCCGTCGACGATCTCCAGCGCCACCTTCTGCAGGTACTCGTGGGCGCGGTGGACCGGGTTGCGCGTCTGGAATCCGACCATGGTCTTCCAGCCGCGGGCTGCCTTGAACGCTCGCACCTCCGCCGGCGTGAGGTCGAACTGCGGGAAGCCGGAGGTCGGCCGCGCCAGGGCGATCACCTCGCCGCTCAACGCCCACCGCCCCGAGTCCTTGAGCACGCGCACCCCGGGATGGGCTTCGTCTTCCGTGCCGTAGACCTCCAGGGCCTCGCGGCTGGCGTCGGTCGCATAGGCCTCGGCGACGTTGACGATGCCAACCGGCTGGTCACCGACGAACAGCGCGACCCGGTCGGCACGCGGCGCGGCATTCGCGCGCAGCACAACTGGGATGGTGAACGGGCGTCCACTCGCCAGCCGGCCGCTGCCGACGACCGCCTCGTAGTCAGCGCTGCCCATGAACGAATCGAGGGGCGCGAGAGCTCCGGCCGCGAGCATGAACAGGTCGGATAGCTCGCGCTGCCCAACCTCCAGACGGGGCAACCGGCGCGCCTCGGCGCGAAGCGCCTGCAGCTCCTCCCCGCCCGGCAGTCGCTCCGACACCACGCGGTCCAGGTGGCCCATGCGCTCGAGTGAGTCGACGACCTTCGCGACCGACTGGGCGGGTGTCTCCGTCGACGTGTCGCAGACGACCTCGGGATGGAGCGGTTCCTCGTATGGATCGTTGACGCCCGTGAAGTTGGCGATCTCGCCCGCCAGCGCTTTGCGGTACAAGCCCTTGGTGTCGCGCTCGACGAGCGTGTCGAGCGGGCAGCGCACAAAAACCTCGACGAAGCCTGGCGTCTGCTGCCGCACCTCGTCGCGCACGTCGCGGTAGGGGGAGATCGCGGCCGTGATCGCCACCCCACCGCTGCGCGCCACCAGCCGGGCCACATAGCCGACGCGGCGGATGTTGGTGTCGCGGTCTTCCTTCGAGAAGCCGAGTCCCTTGGAGAGATGCGTGCGCACCTCGTCCCCGTCCAGCAGTTCGACGTGGCGTCCACGGCGCTCGAGCTCCGCCTGGAGCTCACGAGCGATCGTCGATTTGCCCGCGCCCGAAAGACCGGTGAACCAGACGACGAAGCCGTCGGCGCGCAAGCGCGAGCTCATGTCGCTGCTCCGAGCAGGCCCCATCGCCGCCGGATCGCACGATCGAGCGCGCTGAAGAGGCTGTCGACAGCGACCCCTATGACAAAGATCACGATCATCAGCGCCACCAGCTGCTCCGCGCTTGTGAAATTCTCGGCCACCCGCAGCTGCTGTCCCAGTGAAGCCTGGTGTCCTCCCACGACGATGAGCTCTGCAGCCATGAGACTGCGCCAAGCGAAGGCCCAGCCCTGTTTGAGTCCGCCCACGAATGACGGGAGCGCTGCGGGCAGGATGACGTGACGGTACAGGACGAGGCCGTGCGCGCCCATCGCGCGGCCGACCCGGACGAGAAGCGGCTCGACGTGATCGACGCCGCTCAACAGGCCACTCGCGATCGCTGGACCAGCGCCGAGGACGACCACGAAGATGATCGCCGGCTCGCTGTGCTGGAAAAGAAGGACGGCCAGGGGCAACCATGCAATCGACGGCATGGACTGCAAGCCCAGGATGGCCGATCCGACCGCCTTGCGCAACATCGTCACGCGCGCAATGAGGATTCCTGCGACGCTGCCGATGGCGACTGCGATCCAGTATCCGAGCAGAGCGCGCTGCAGCGTGATCCCCAAGCCGGCATAGAAGTCGACGCGGTTCAGGTCGTCGAAGAGCCTGTGGAAAACCGGTAAGGGTCCCGGGAGCACGTTGGCGGGCCGCCACCCGGACCACACCACCACCTGCCACACGGCTACCGCGAGGAAGATCGCGACCAGCTTGGGCCAGAGCCCGGACCAGAAACGGATCTGAGGCGCACGGATCGGGCGCGCCGTGCGCTCCTCGCGAGTCTCGAGCTCGGCCGCCAGCTCAGCCATTCATTCGCATCTCCTGCTTCAGCTTGTCGGTGATGCGGCCCGCGATAACGGCCAGCTCCGGCGAATCGAGGCTCCGCGGCCGCGGCAGGTCGATGATCACCTCGTGCCCGACCCGCCCGGGCCGGCTCGTGAAAACAAGCACGCGATCCCCGAGCCGCACGGCTTCGCGGGCGTTGTGGGTGACGAACAGGATGGTCAGCCCGTTCTGACGCCACAGCCGCTCGAGCTCCTCGTGCAGCAGATCGCGCGTGATGGCGTCCAGCGAGGCGAAAGGCTCGTCCATGAGGAGCACGTCGGCGTCCTGGGCCAGGGCTCGAGCGAGCGCGACCCGTTGCTTCATGCCACCCGACAGTTCGTGCGGGCGGCGCCTTTCGAAACCGTCGAGATGGACGCGGTTGAGCAGCTCGTTTGCGATCCTGGACCGCTCCGGGTTGCGGACTCCCCGCAGCTCCAGCGCCAGCTCGACGTTGCCCGCGGCGGTGAGCCACGGCAGCAGTGCCGCATCCTGGAATATGAGCGCGACGTGACCGTGAACGTGAGCCCGGCCGCGCGTCGGCTGCTCGAGGCCGGCGAGCAGATTCAGCAGGGTGCTCTTCCCGGAGCCCGAGGCGCCCACAACGCAGACGAACTCCCCTCGCTGAACCTCGAGGCTCACCGCCTGCAAGGCGATCAAGAGGCGATCGCCGTGCGGATAGGCCATGGTCAGCGCCTCGACGCCGAGTGAGTGTTTGTCAGAAAGCTCGAGAACCTTGCTCAAGAGTCACTCACCGTCTGACGACCGGCAGTGGCGCCGAACTTCCAGTGCAGACCGCATTCCTTGACCTCGCCCTGCTCCCACCACCAGCGCCCAGCGCGCGAGTCCTCGCCCGGGCGCGTCGCGCGCGTGCACGGTGCGCATCCGATGGAGGTGTAGCCGCTGTCGTACAGGGCGTGGTAGGGAACGTCGTGCTCGCGGATGTACTTCCAGACCTGCTCTTCGGACCAGGCGGCCAGTGGCGCGATCTTGGCGATCCCGCCGTGCTCCAGGTCGGTGGCGACGACCGGTGTCTGGGCCCGCGTCGCCATCTGCGAACGGCGCAGGCCCGTGACCCAAGCGTCATACCGCGTCAGGGCCCGAGCGAGTGGGCGTGACTTGCGCACGTCGCAGCAGAGCCGTCTGAGGTCGGGTGAGCGGAAGAACAGGTTGGCGCCGTGCCGTCCGACGAGCTCCCCCACCTCGACCGGATCGGGCGCGACGACCTGGACGTCGATGCCGTAGCGCTCGCGCACCCGGTCGATCATGTCGTGGGTCTCCTGCGGCAGCCGGCCCGTGTCAAGGGTGAGCACCGGCGCGGCCTTCTTGATTCCCGCCGCCATGTCGATCAGGACCGACGATTCGGCCTGGAAGCTGGCCACGATCGCAACCCTGGGAAAGGTTTCAAAGGTCCAGCGGAGGATCGCCTCAGGATCAGCTCCGGTCGCCACGCCCGGTGCGAGCACGTCGCGTTCAGAGTGGCAATTGCCCTCCCCCGCTCGGGGGGAGGGGTAGGGGTGGGGGTTCACGACGCCGCCCCGCTCAAGGCGAAGCGCTCGCGCAGCCTCTCCAGGCCGCTGCGCTCGACCCAATCGCCAAATCCTTCGCCGGGACGCCGTTCGTAGCGGAACGCCTCGAGGGTGGGGCGCAAAAGCGACGGGATGTCGGCCAGGGGCACATTCGGCGCGTAGAGGCGATTGAGGCGGGTGCCGTTGAAGTCACCGGCGAGCATCACGTCGTACTTGCCCAGGGTGGTGCCGACGAAGCCGACGTCGCCCAGGTAGGGTCGAGAGCAGCCGTTGGGGCAGCCGCTCATGCGGAAGCTGATTCGTTCGTCAGCCAGCCCAAGCTCATCCAGGAGCCCCGCCAGCTGGCGGATGAGGCCGGGCAGCGCGCGCTCCGCCTCCGCCACCGCGAGGCCGCACGTTGGAATCGCCGGGCAGGCCATCGCGTAACGAATGGCGCGCGGGATCGAATCCACGGCAGCGATGCCGTGCTCGGCCATCAGCTCTTCGACCCGCGGGCGCTGCGCGGGCTCGATGCCCGCGAGGATCACGTTTTGCTGCGCCGTGAGGCGCAGCTGCGGCCGGAGCTCTTCGACCATGCGGCGCAGCCCGGTTCGCGATCTCACTTCGCCCACGTCGGCGATCCGCCCGTTCTCGATGTAGATGCCGACGTAGAGCTTGCCGTCGCCCTGCTCGTGCCATCCCAGGTGATCGTCGACCGGCTTCCAGGTCAACGGTTCTGGCGCCTGCAGGACGAAGGCCAGGCGACGCTGTACCTCGCCACGGAACCAGTCGAGGCCGCGGTCGGCGATCGTGTACTTGAGCCGGGCATGGCGCCGGTTGGTCCGATCACCGTAGTCGCGCTGCACGGCGACCACCTCGCGGGCGACGTCCACGATCTGGTCCGGCTCGACGAACGCGAACGGGACCGCTGCCGCCACGAACGTCTCAGGCTTGTTGTGTGTGCGGCCGAGGCCGCCTCCGACCAGCACGTTGAAGCCGCGAACCGACGCGTCGCCATTTGTGCGCCCTGCGCTGCGCATGGCGACGATGGCAAGGTCGTGGGCGTATACGTCGACGCAGTTGTCGCCCTCGATAGCGACCGTAGTCTTGAATTTGCGGGGAAGGTATTGCTCGCCGTAGAGCGGCTCGACCTCCGGCTCGGATGATTTGACGACCTCGCCGTCGAGCCAGATCTCGTGATAGGCGCCGGTGCGCGGAGTCAACGCCGACACCATCTCTGCGATGGCGCGCAGCACCTCACCGTGAAAGCGGTCGGTGAGCGGCTCGGGGCAGCACATGATGTTGCGCTCCTGGTCGCCGCAGCCACCAAGGGTCGTCAGCAGAGCGTCGTTGATGGCCCGAATGGACTTCTTGATGTCCCTCTTGAGGACGCCATGGAGCTGGAAGTCCTGCCTGGTCGTGACCCGCAGGGTGCCGTTCGCCCATCGCTGGCTGATGTCGTCGTGCGCGATATAGGCATCCGCCGAGACGATGCCTCCCGGAATCCGCGTCCGGATCATCAGCTGGTGGTGCTTGTCGAGCCCCTTGGCGCGAGCCTCCTTGCGGCGGTCGCGGTCATCCTGCTGATAAATGCCGTGAAACTTGAGCAGCTGCTCCGACTCGTCGGTGAAAGCCGGCGTGTCCTCGACGAGCTCCTCCCTGATGAGGCCGCGCAAGTGATTGCTTTTGGCCTTGATGGACTCGTTCTTGGAGAAGCCTTCCAACGTCGGCGTGCAGCCGCAGACTTTGCACACGGGGCTCAGGCCTCGCCGCTGGACGGAAGGATGCCTACACCGAATGGAACGACCGGGAAAACCGCCAAGTTGGATGCGCCTCCACTGAAATAGCTGCTGCCGACATATGGCCCACGCCGAATGGGCGCGGTGCGGGGCTGTGCCCCGTCAGAAGGTCGGCCTAGCTACAGAAGCAGCTGGCGCAGCGCACGTAGTCGATCACTCGCCGTCGGGTCAGGGCGATACCACGAATGACCGGTCTACGCATCGTCCGGATAGATTACCGCATCAGCGCGGGGCCGCGTCTGTCGGTGCTCCACCAAGTCCCGATGCCCGACTTGGTGGTAGCTGCCAGTGTCGCCGGTGACATCACTCGCGTCGTCTCGTGGCAATGTACGGGACTGTGGTGGGAGTGGCTGGAGCCCTCCCCGCTCGCGGGGGAGGGGCAGGGGTGGGGAGGTGACCGAGCGTGTCCTCTCCACTCGCGAGCTCAATCGGGCGCTGCTGGCTCGCCAGCTGCTCCTCCAGCGCTCGTCGATTCAGCTCGTCCGCGCGCTCGAGCGGCTCGGCGGGCTGCAGACGCAGTACGCCCCGTCTGCATACGTCGCGCTCTGGTCTCGGATCCGCAATTTCCGCCGAGACGCACTGACGAAGGCCCTGGAGCAGCGGCGGGCGATCCAGGCCACCCTGATGCGCTCAACGATCCACACCGTCTCGGCCGCGGACTATCCGCAGTTCATGGCGGGCATCCGGATGGGGCGCCGCGAGTGGTGGCTCCGGGTCGTGCGTCACCAGGTCAAAGACCTGGACATGAGCGTGGTGGCCGGCTTGCTGCAAGAGCGCCTGGCGCGCGGACCTTGTCGCGCCGATGAGCTCAGGGCTGTGCTCAGCGCCAACGTCATCCCGCCGATCGCATGGTCGGGGGTCGGGTTGTGGCTCGAGATGGTCCGCGTTCCGCCCTCGGGCACGTGGGCGCAGCGACGGGCCGATCTCTACGGTCTCGCCGAAAAGTGGCTGGTCGCCCCACCTGCTACCGAGGCCGAGGGCTTGGCGCACCTTGTACGCCGATACCTTGGGGCCTTCGGTCCAGCGCCTCTCAAAGACATCGCGAATTGGGCTGGGATCGCGCCCACTCAGCTTCTCCCGGTGGTGGAGCGACTACCCCTTCGCCGCTTCCGCGACACCAAGGGCGGCCACCTGTTGGATCTGGCCGGTGCTCCGATTCCTGAGCCGGACGCGCCGGCGCCGGTGCGCTTCCTCCCGACCTGGGATGCCACGCTCCTGGCGCACGCCAGGCGGACGCAGATCCTCCCCGAGTCCTACCGGCCGCTGATCTTCGATACGAAGACCCCGCACTCCATACCGACGTTCCTGGTCGATGGCGCCGTCGCCGGGAAATGGCGCTACGAGCGGGGGCGAGTCCTGCTCGAGCCGTTTGCACCCCTTCCGCGCACCACGCGGCGAGAGCTCGAGGACGAAGCGAAGAAGCTGGCGGCATTCCACGCGGACTGACTCGGTTCCCACCTGCACCGGCCGCCTCCGCGCTTAGTTGGCCGCAGAATATGTCCGGCCTTGATCAGCACGGCAGCGCAGTCTCGACACAGGCCTGCAGCGCTCTCCACCGCTGTGATCGCCGTGTTCGCCCTGTGCATCTTCGCCAGCGCCTTCCTGCTCTTTCTCGTCGAGCCAATGGTCGGCAAGATGGTGCTTCCCCTCGTCGGCGGAACCCCGGCAGTGTGGACGACCTCGGTGCTCTTCTTCCAGACCGTGCTCCTGGTCGGGTATGGCTACTCTCACTGGCTCGCGATGCGGCTGCGTTGGCGATGGCAGGCGCTTCTGCACGGTGTCGTCCTGCTCTTGCCCATCACGGTGCTCCCGATCCACATCATCCCGGGTTGGAACCCGCCCACCTCCGGGAGCCCGGTGCTGTACCTCGTGCTCCTGCTCACGGCCATGGTCGGCCTGCCCTTCTTCGTCGTTTCGACGACCTCGCCGCTGATCCAGCACTGGTTCTCGCGCACCGGCCATCCGCATGCCAGTGACCCGTACTTCCTTTACCGGTCGAGCAACCTGGGCAGCGCACTGGGCCTGCTCTCCTATCCAGCCCTGATCGAGCCGCACCTGGGCCTGCGCGGACAGGCGCAGGCGTGGGGCTTTGGCTTCGTGGCCTTTTTGCTGCTGGTCGTCCTCTGCCTGGGCGTGGTCGCGTGGACGCGGTCACAAGCCGGCTCGACGTTGAGCGCCGGGACGGTTGCGGCATCGAGCCGGCCATCGAGGATGGAGGACGCTCCACTCACCTGGCGACGCCGGGTCAGGTGGGTACTGCTGGCCGCAGTCCCATCGACCTGGATGCTTGCCGTCACCTCCTACTTCACCACCGTCATCCGGCCCATCCCGCTCTTGTGGGTGATACCGCTGGCGCTCTACCTTTTCTCGTTTGCCATCGTCTTCGCCCGCCGTCCGATAGTGCCGCGTTACTGGCTCAACCGAGCCTTCCCGTTCTATGCGCTGCCGCTGCTGGGGATGGTCCTGCTGGGCGGCGGCGGTCCGTTCTGGCCTCTTGCGGTCCTTCACTTCGGCGCCTTTTTCCTGGGCGCCCTTCTCTGTCACGGGGAGCTCGCCGCGGATCGCCCGCACGCCAGCCACCTGACGGAGTTCTACTGGTGGTTGGCGCTTGGCGGTGCGATGGGCGGCCTGCTGACGGCGGTGGTGGCACCGGTCGTCTTCAACGACTTCTGGGAGTACCCGATCGCGATCATCGGCGCGGCTCTGCTCAGACCCGCGTTGGCGACTGGCGGCGACCGGCGATCACGCCTTGCCGATGCCTACCTGCCTGCGGGCCTGGCCGCGGTCATGCTGCTCGCCGTGGGGTTGATGTCGGTCTCCGGCGCCCTCGCCGCGCTCGACCGCCTGGTGCTGACCAACGTCGCCACCGGGTCCGACCTGGTCCGCGTGCTGATCGTTTTCGCCATCCCGGCCGCGGTATCCGCCGCCTTCTCGTGGCGTCCGCTGCGATTCGGCCTGGCGACCGCTGCGATGCTGCTGCTGAGCCTGCTCCCGATCGGCTCACAGCCGACCATCTTCCAGCAGCGCGATTTCTTCGGCGTGCACAAGGTCGTCAGCGACCCGGCAGGAGCTCGCCACGCGCTCATCGACGGCGGCGTCATCCACGGCATCGAGCTTATGGATCCCCGCAGCCGAGACATCCCCGCGTCCTACTACGCAGGCAGCGGGCCAATCGGAGACTTCTTCAAGGCCGAGGAGCCGGTCGATGCGGCATGGAGCGTGGCGATCATCGGGCTGGGAGCTGGGGCGATGGCGTGCTACGCGCAGCCGCAGCAGAGCTGGACGTACTACGAGATCGACCCTGTCGTGGTTGACATTGCGCGCAATACGACGCTCTTCACGTTTCTGCGGGACTGCACACCACGAGCAGGCATCATCCTCGGCGACGGCCGCCTCACGATCGCGAGGGCTCCCGACCACAGCTATGACCTCATCGTGCTGGACGCGTTTGGCGGAGATGCTCCACCCGTCCACTTGCTAACTCGCGAAGCGCTCCAGCTCTACCTGGCCAAGCTGCGGCCGGGAGGCGCGCTGCTGTTCAACATCTCCAACAAGTACCTCGACCTGGCCCCGGTCCTGGCGGGTGAGGCGGCAGCGCTGTCGCTGGTGTCCTACGAGCGCACAGACATCGAGGTGACGGCGGCCCAGGCGGCCGCAGGCAAGTTTCCTTCGGCCTGGGTGGTGATGGCACGTGGGGCAGACAGCCTCGGCGATGTTCCTTTCCGGCCGGGCTGGAAGGCGCTCCAGGCCAACCCGCAGTCTCCGATCTGGACCGACGATTTCTCGGACGTGCTGACCGTCACGCGGTTCAGCTGATCCCCCACGAGCCTCGCCCCGAGTATCGATGGAAGAAGGGGCCGCCCAGTCGGGACGGCCCCTATCGCGCTATCCGTCTCTAGGCATTGCCTCCCGAATCCTGGTCGCCGCCATCCTCGGAGGCGAGACAGGGGTTGGAGATAACGCCTCGGAAGTCATTGAAGCGGTGGAGGGTGGTGCCGCCCCCACCAAACCGAAGGTACTCCAGTAGCAGCAAGGGCCCGAACTGGGCGTTCTTGCCGAAGTCGTTGGTGGTGAAGCCGGGAATGTCGTTAGCCAGTGACCAGTGGCACTGGCCATTCATCGAGCCGATGCTGTAGAAGGGGTAGAAGTCGGCCGGGGTCCCGTCGTCGGTGATCGGGATCAGTGTGCAGTTGAGGCCGGTGCTGCGAATGCAGTTGTTGCTGGCAGGGGCGATCTCGATCCGGGGAAGGTCTGCCTCGAAAGCGACCCGGCTGTACTGCGTTTCGAAGTCCTCTCCGGTCCGCGGACTGGTGAAGAAAAAGGCCCCCGCGTGATCGGGGTTGCCGTCGGCCCACAGCGGCTTGTACGGGACGCCGTCGAAACCGGCGTTGGTGCCCTGGCAGCCGGTGATCGGGACGAGGGTGGACTGGTTGGCGCTGAAGCAGAAGGTGTCGTCGGCATCAGCGGGCTCACGATCGCCCGCCACGCCCTCATCGCCGGCGCACTTCTTGAACGGAGGGCGGGTCGGGTCGGGAACCACGCTCGTGCAGTAGTCGAAATGGCCGATCTCGTCAGAGAACGCGACGTTGTACGAGTGGGCGGCCCAGATGACCCGTGTCTGCTCAGACGACGTGCTGTACATGGGGTGGAAGTCGAAGGGGATGTTGGTGCACTCGGTCGATGGATTGGTCACGTACTTGACCATCCCGAAGCCGTTGTCAGCGCTCATGGTCATGAAGCCATGCCCGCCAGAGCTGTGATCGGTCACATCGATGCGGAGCCCGTGGCTCGTGTCGCGCATCGAGATTGACAGGCGATCGCCCGGGTTCATGAAGAGGTCCGTTGCCGGGTTCGGAGTGAACGTGGCCAGCGTCGACTGAACCGGGTTGGGTACTGCGTGCGGGTGCCCATTCCTGGTCAGGAAGGCGTAGTTCGCGTACTCGATCCCGGTCTGGCTCGCGCAGGCGTCGTTGAGGAAGGTCCCTTTGATCGGATCCTCGGCCAGGCTGAAGCTCGCGATGGCGACGCAGTAGCGACGGCCGTCGCAGCTGCTGCCGAACGGGGCCGCGGCCCATCCCGGTGGGTAGAACTGAAGCTCCATGAAAGCCGCGCCGGGATGCGTCTGCAGCGTGGCGATGTTGCTGTCGCTGTCGGGTGCGCAGGTGCTCACTGCGACCGGGTAGGACTGGGTGTCGCACAGCGCCATGCCGAACCAGAAGGCAGGATGGAGCTGGAAGTTGAATGAGCGCCCGTCCTTGGGCACCGGCCTGGGATCGGTCGGCAGCGTGAGCTCGGCCCTCATCCGGTTGCCGGATCCAGGCACGTTCGAGTAGAAGAGGAGTGACGGTTCGTCGTGGCCGACGTACACGCCTTCACCGAATGCTTCCTCTGAGTCCTGCAGCTCGGCACAGATGGCCGTGCCCTTTTCGCAGTGAAGATTGGCATGGGCGGCAGCGTGGACCACCGGGGTGCTTGGTACCAGGGCCACCGCCAACGCACCCGCTGTCAGCATGGCGGCCCTGACTCTATGAAACTTCATTCGCGCCTCCTGGCTAAAAGAGGACATGGCAGTACACGATCGTGCGTGCAGTTAGCCCCGCATTCCCACCCCCTCGCAGTTGAATGAATGCAAACTCTAGCCGAGCCCGGCGCCGAATTCAATGGGACTAACGGCCCGACGTGACCGCCTTCATCGCGCTACCCTTTGGCCTGATGACGGCGGTCCGCACAAGGGCCAGGTTGGCGCTGGTTATCGGATTCTTGGTGGCTGTTGCGATTGTCGTCAGCATGCCCCGCAGCGGCGCTCTACCGCTCAGCTTCTGGTCGGGGCAGCTCCACTCAGGACCCGCAGTGGCACCTGCCACCGTTATCGAGGCCCAGCCGCCGGCCACGTTAAACGCGGGAGCGGCAAAGGAGCCGCTGGCGCCGTCGAGTCTCGGGTCGTCGACGCCGGCCCACAGCGGCGGCAGCCCTGCCGCCACGGTCGGGTCTGGCGGCCCCGCCGACGCAGGGCCCGAGGTCGTCTCCACGGATCCGGCCCGCCCGCCGGGAAGCTGCGGCCCCAAGCCCTGCCCGCGCTGATATGAACAGCGTCTCGCCATCCGGTCCTGGCGTTACCGTTAAGCACGACCCATGGCACCCACGGCGCGCGAACTGCTCGCCGCAGCCTCGGCAGAGGGAGAGGGCCTCGAGACCGTAGCGCGGGGGCTCCTCGCCAGGCTGGTCGAGCTGACCGGCCTGAGCTCGACCTACCTGGCCGAGACCAGGCTCAACGAGGACGAGCAGCGCATCCTGTTCTCGTGCAATACGAGCCAGGAGTTCCACATCCCCGAGGACATCTCACTGCCCTGGTCCGAGGGGGTTTGCAGCTTCGTGGTCGCAGGCGGACCCAACTACACGGACAACGCGCAGAAGGCCTTTCCCAAGAGCAGCGTGGCGCGCCTGCTCGAAATCCGCACTTTCGTGTCCTACCCGGTGTTCACATCCGACGGCCACTTCTTCGGCACCCTCTGCGGGGCGAGCAAGGAGTCGGTCCAGATCGAAGCGGAGCTCCTCGACCTCATGCGTGAGTGCGCCCAACTCTTGGGCGAGCGAATAAGTCGGGAACCAGAGATCATCCGGCGGCCTGGTTGTTGACTCACCGACGAGGCGACCCTCGCGGCTCGCGCCTAGCCGACCGGCAAATCGACTGGCCTGAGCCGCAGTGGCGCCTCCGATCGGGCGACTAAGCTGTAACTGGTGGCCACCGCGCTGTCGCTATCGCATCTCGGCTCGCTGATGCGCGGCGTGCGCACGGTGGACGAAGTCGGGGCCGACGAACGCGCCGCCTCCCTCGCCAAGCGCTCGATCAAGAAGTCGTCGAAGCTGTGGGCCCTCGACCTCGCCATCCGTTGCATGGACCTCACCACCCTCGAGGGCGCCGACACCCCAGGCAAGGTCGCGGCCCTGTGCGCCAAAGCGATCCGACCCCAGCCCGGCGACGCTTCCATCCCGTCCGTCGCCGCGATCTGCCTCTATCCGGCGCGGGTAGCGGACGCGGTCGCGCACCTGCGCGGCAGCGGCGTGCGCGTGGCTTCAGTCGCCACGGCTTTCCCCTCAGGACAGAGCTTCACCTCGGTCAAGGTAGCCGAAACCAAGGAGGCGGTGGCCGCCGGAGCCGACGAGATCGACATGGTGATCGACCGCGGTGCTTTTCTATCCGGCGACTACCAGAAGGTCTACGACGAGATCGTCGCCGTCAAGGAAGCCTGCGGCCCCGCACATCTGAAAGTGATCCTGGAAACCGGCGAGCTCGGGACCTACGACAGCGTGCGCCGCGCCAGCATCCTCGCCATGGCCGCCGGCGCAGATTTCATCAAGACGTCGACGGGCAAGGTCCAGCCTGCGGCGACCCTGCCCGTAAGCCTGGTCATGATGGAGTCGATACGGGACTTCGTGCGCGAGACAGGGCGGCCCGTGGGATTCAAGCCGGCAGGGGGCATCCGCACGTCGAAGCAGGCGATCTCTTACCTGGTTGTTCTCTATGAAACCCTGGGGCCGGACTGGATGACTCCGGAGCGGTTCCGCCTCGGTGCTTCCACCTTGCTCAACGACGTGCTCATGCAGATCGAGAAGGAGCGCTCGGGCGCCTACCAATCCGGCGACTACTTCACGATCGATTGAGGCAGCTGAAATGGCGATAGCCAAGAAGACGCCGGCCGAGATCGTGACCCAGCGGTTCGAGTACGCTCCCGCGCCCGAAGCCACCGACCACGTCAAGGTCGAGCCGCGCTACTCGCTCTTCATCGGCGGCCGCATGCTGGAGCCGCACAGCAAGAAGCGATTTCCGACTATCAACCCGGCCACTGAGGAGCGGCTGTCCGAGGTCGCGGAAGCCGACGAGTTCGACGTCGACCACGCCGTCGGAGCGGCGGACAAGGCCTTCGGCCCGTGGTCAC
>WNFB01001425.1_pt1 | contig 20330 bp, 18 predicted proteins | sample 5400501 | NCBI WGS metagenome assembly WNFB01 (sample SAMN13153341, study PRJNA577476) | soil metagenome | isolation source: 200 cm saprolite under Douglas fir tree site 2 hole 1 | place: USA:California | collected 2015-04-18 | reverse complement strand
ATGTCCGGGATGCCGTCGCGCTTGATGGCCTCGAGGGTGCCCCGGATGGCCCGCGCGGCGGTGAGCAGCGCGCTGATGGGGAAGATCACGATCTTGTAACCGAGATCGCGCAGGCGACTTAGCGAGACCGGCGGTGTCTTACCGCCTTCCGCCCAGTTGAACATGAGCGGCGTGCCACGGAAGGCCTCGGCGATGGCGACGATCTCATCCTCGGTCTGCGGCGCTTCGAAGAAGATGACGTCCCCGCCGGCGTCTTGGTAACGGCGACAGCGCTCCAGCGCCGCGTCGAAGCCTTCGACGGCGCGGGCGTCGGTGCGAGCGACGATCACGAAGTCGGCAGAGCTTCGCGCGGCGACGGCGGCGCGCACTTTTTCGACCATCTCGGCCGCGGGAATGACCTGCTTCCCGTCCATGTGCCCGCACTTCTTGGGCATGATCTGGTCCTCGATGTGGATGGCCGCCAGGCCGGCGTTCTCGTACGCCCGCACGGTGCGGATGACGTTGATCGGATTGCCGTAGCCGGTGTCGGCGTCGGCGATGACGGGCACGCCGACCGCCAGTGCGATGCGCCGGGCCTGGTCCACCATCTCGGCCATGGTCATCAGGCCCACGTCGGGGCGCCCGAGATACGAGGCGGACGTGCCGAAGCCGGTCATGTACACGGCCGGAAAGCCGGCGGCTTCGATCAAGCGGGCGCTGAGGGCATCGTAAGCGCCGGGGGCGACTATTGGCTCGGAGGCGTTCAGGAGCTCGCGGAGGCGGCGCGGGCCGCCTGGGTTGGCGGTCAGGAAATCAGACACGGGGGGGCCCTCACCTAGCCTCTCCCACCCCGGTGGGAGAGGAACTCATTTATGCCGTCGCGCATGGTTAGGGCGGCGGTGCGGGGGCCCTCGGCGGCGAAGATGATGCCGCGGGCGTTGTTGACGAGGGCGCCGCTGCCGTCGGGCCGAAACGATGGCGCTACGTCGGCGGCGATTGCGCCCTGCGCCCCGTAGCCAGGCACCAGGATCGTGGCGCGGGGCATAAGCTGCCGGGCGCGGGCGGCTTGTTCCGGGTAGGTGCCGCCGACCACCGCGTCGCAATCCCAGCGGTCGACCAGGCGGGCCATGTGCTCGAACACGGGCTCACCGCCGGCCAGCAGGTCCTGCAGCTCGCCGGAGGACGGATTTGAGGTCTTAACCAGCACGAACACCCCCTTGCCGTGCGCGTTTGCCACATCGAGAAAGGGCTGCACGCCGTCGCTCCCAAGGTAGCCATTCACGGTGACCGCGTCGGCATCGAAAGGGCCCTCTGGATGCAGGAACGCATTGGCATAAGCCTCGGCCGTGGAACCGATGTCGTTGCGCTTGGCGTCGACGATGACCAGCAGGCCGTGCGAGCGAGCGTACTTCACCGTCTCGCTGAGCGTCCGGAAGCCCTCGGCGCCGTACAGCTCGTAGAAGGCGGCCTGCGGCTTGGCCGCGACGCATACGTCGGCCACAACGTCCAGCACAGCCTTGTTGAAGGCCAGCAAGGCCTGGGGAGGGGACATCTGCTGGAGCTCGGGTGGGAGCTGCTCGAAGCGGGGATCGAGGCCGACGCAGACAGCGCTGTTCTTGCGCCGCCGCGCTTCTTCCAGGCGCTCTCGAAACTGAACCAATGGCCGGCGGCAAGCGTATCATGCGTCGAGGCGTCAGGCGTTAGGCGTCAGCTATGAGCTAGGAGCCATGGTGCCAGAGAAACAAGACCGAACCGACATCTTCTTCGAGTTGACGCGGAGCATGTGCCCGGAGTGCCGGCGCATCATCGACGCCCAGATCCGGCTGCGGGACAACCAGGTGATCATGCGCAAGCGCTGCCCCGACCACGGCTGGTTCGAGGCGCTGGTCTACAACGACGCGCAGCTGTACACCAGCTCGCTCAAGTACAACAAGCCGGGCACGATCCCGCTGGCCTTCTCGACCGAGATCAAGGAGGGCTGCCCGTACGACTGCGGCCTGTGCCCGGAGCATCAGCAGCACACCTGCCTGGGCATCATCGAGGTCAACACCGCCTGCAATTTCGCCTGCCCCGTGTGCTTCTCCGATGCGGGGCCAGGCTTCAACCTCACCCTTCAGGACGTGGAGGGCATCCTGGACCATTTCGTCGAGACTGAAGGGAACCCCGAGGTGGTCCAGTTCTCGGGCGGCGAGCCATCGATCCACCCAGACATCATTCCCATGCTCAGGATGGCCTTCGACAAGGGCATCAAGTACGTGATGCTGAACACCAACGGCCGGCGCATCGCCGAGGACGATGCCTTCCTGGAGGAGCTGGCCGAGGTACGGCCGGTGATCTACTTCCAGTTCGACGGGTTCGAGGAGCGCACCACCTGGACCATCCGCCGCGAGAAGGACCTCCTGCCGGAGAAGCTTCGGGCGCTGGATCGCCTGGCGGCCGCGGGCCTGGACGTGGTGCTGGTGCCGACGATCGAGCGCGACATCAACCTGCACGAGGTAGGCGCCATCGTCAAGCTGGGCGTGCAGCACCCCGCGGTGAAAGGCATCAACTTCCAGCCGATGTTCCACGCCGGCCGGCACATCGCCGCCGACCCAATGCAGCGACTGACCGTGCCGGACGTGCTGCGGGCCATCGACCAGCAATGTGAGGGCACGTTTGTGGCCAGCGACTTTGTACCGGTGCCGTGCTGTTTTCCCACCTGCAACTCGGTCACCTACGCCTGGGTGGAGGGCGAGACCGTGCTGCCGATGACCCGCCTGGTCGACGTGGACGACTATCTGGACTACATCACCAACCGCAGCGTGCCGGACCTGGCAGGCGGAATCAAAACCGCGCTGGAGGGCCTGTGGTCGGCGACGGCGGTGCCCGGCACGGACGCGGTCTCGAGCCGGTTCCAGATCGCCTGCGCGGCCTGCAACCTGCCTGCGCTGGAGCTGGCCGAGCTGAAGGACCACATCTTCATGATCATGATCACGGACTTCATGGACCCCTGGACGTTCAACGTCAAGAACCTGATGAAGTGCTGCAAGGAGTTTCTGCTGCCGGACGGACGGCAGATCCCGTTTTGCGCGTACAACACCGTGGGCTATCGCGAGCAGGTGAAAGCGGCGCTCGCTGAGCGCCGCCCAGGCCGGGAGCCAGGAGCCAGAGACCGGTGATTATCCCTACTCCCGACTCCCGGCTCCCGACTCCTGACGCCGAAGGCGTGAAGGCCTGCTGCGCCGCGCTGTACCAGAACGACTACGTCCGCCTGCTGCTGGGCGATTCGTTCCATCCCGGGGGCGAGGAGCTGACGCGGCAGCTCGGCCTCGTGCTTGGGCTGGGTCGTAACAACCTCGTGCTGGACGTGGCCAGCGGCAGGGGAACTTCCGCTTTCGTACTAGCGGACGCGTTCCGCTGCCGCGTGACGGGCGTTGATTACGGTGAGCGCAATGTGGCGGAGGCGAACACTGTTGGGCACCCTCTGTGCGATTTCCGCCATGGCGACGCAGAGCGGCTACCGTTCGAGGACGGAAGCTTCGACGCCGTGATCTCCGAGTGTGCCTTCTGCACCTTTCCTTCCAAGGAGGCGGCGGCCAGGGAGATGTTTCGGGTGCTGCGGCCGGACGGACGGCTGGGGCTGACCGACGTGACCCTCGTGGCCCAGCGAGTACCCGCGGGGTTGAGCAACCTGCTCGGCGTGGTGGCCTGCCTCGGCGACGCGCGACCTGCGGCGGAGTACCGGCGCATCCTGTCAGAGGCCGGCTTCGTGGATTTTGTGGAACAGGATCAGTCGCGGCACCTGGTGGCGATGGTGAGCGACATCAAGAAGAAGCTCGACCTCGCTCGTCTGGCGGTCGCTATCAAGAAGCTGGACCTGGGCGGCATGGACCTCGACACCGCGCGTCAGACGGCCATCCTGGCCAAAAAGGCCATCGACGACGGCGCCGCGGGTTACGTGCTGTTAGCGGCGAGAAGCCCGCACGTCTAGGCCGCGCACTGGTGGTGGTAGACGTTCGTCAGGGTCTGCAGGAAAGCCGAGGGGTTGGTCGTCACCGCCTGAGCCACATTGTTGAGGAACTGGTCGAGCTGATCAGTCGGCGCCGGCTTCATGTGGGGATAGAATCCCAGCCAGACGTCGGTTTGGTGCTTGAAGGCCTGGAACTCGGTGTTGTAGCAGCCTTGCGGGCTGGTGATGTCCACGCCTGACCAGAAGTCGAGAGCGTGCGAGCTCTCGTGTGAGATCAGGTCGGCCAGGTCGTGCGCGTCCTCGCCCGCGAGCGTATTACTGATGCGGATCACGTTCTCGTCCGGGCTGTAGTAGCCCAAGGCGCCGGGATCGTTCACAGGCGCGACGATCACCTGCGTGCGGTGGTCGGCCAGGTTCTTCATATACGTCGTGCCGTGCGCCTGGTCGAACTTCAGCAGCAGGTCGATCGCCGGCTGCAGCGCGGGGACGGTCTGCACGACCAGCGGCTGGCCAGTGTTGGATGCCGGATCTTGCGGCTGCTGTGCTTGGGCCGGAACGAGGGTGAACTTCTTGGCCAGATCGCCACCCAGGATGGGGACCACGGTCCCCGGCGCCGGCTGGCCCGGAACCGCGTCAAGCCACAGTTGGAACGCCACTCGCTGGAAGCGCTGCACCACGAACGGCCCGAAGCGCTGCGGCTGCGACGTCGGCAGGCCGTACAGCTGGATGGAGCTCATGACGTCCCAGCTCTTGATGGCGGCCGGGTTGGGATTGGCCTGGAAGCGGTTCTTGATCTCGGGCTGCGTCAGCCAGCCCAGGCGGACCTGCACGGCGCGCTGGAAGTTGCCGCCCGACCCGTCGTCGGCAATCGGGGCCGGGATGCCCAGCGCCAGTAAGTCCTTGTCGCGGCCGGTCTTGCTGAGCATGTCGAACACGTTGGCCAGCTCGACGGCGCCGCCCGGCGCATCCTCGGGGTGCCACTGGAGCAGCGCCGCCTGGGTGGCCTGGTAGATGAAGCCATCCGGCAGCGTGAACACGTTGGAGGCCGGGTAGCCCAGCACGGGCACGCCGCCCAGACGGCTGAACTCGGAGAAGAAGCGCGTGACCTGCCCACGGCCATCGAAGCCGGTATCCAGCAGGTTGAAGCCCTTGCCCGTGCCGCCGCCGGTCTCGGTGTAATACCAACCGCCAGCGACCGCATAGTCGGCGGACGCAGCGGCCGCGCCGAGAGGCACAGCGGTGAGCAGCGCTAGAGCAAGAGCAACGCCCGCAGATAAGCGAGCAAGCAGTGACATGTGACTAGGCGCAAGCCTAACGCGACTGCACGAAAGTGGCTAGCGCACTCACCCGTTACTCACATCCCCCGAAAGCGCTCCCGCCCTCTACAATTTGCTGGCTCATGCCCAGCCCCTACTGGCGCCCTCTTGCGCCGCTGCGCGAAACGGACTCGATCACGGCCCTTGGCGCCGCTGGCGGAATCGCGCTCGTGGGCACGGCGGCAGGCTTGTTCCGGCGCGGCGAAGGTGGGGCCTGGCAGCGGCTGGACCTGGCGGCTACCGAGATCCAGGCCATCACCTTTGGCGACAAGCCGCAGGCTGTCGCCGCCGGCGCGGGCGGTGCCGTGGACGTCAGCCATGATGCCGGCGCCACCTGGAGCCGAGGCGAGCTGGAAACTAGCGGACGGGTCACGGCCCTCGGCATCAGCGGCTCGACCATGTTGGCCGGAACCGATACTGATGGCGCGTTCCTGTCGCTGAACAGCGGCAACAGCTGGAGCCGCTGCGGATTGGACGGGCAGATGGTGCTGGCGGTGTGCGGCGACAAGCTGGCGGGGACCGAGCAGGGGGTGTGGTTACGCGAAGGGGCGGGCAAGTGGCGCAAGCTCGGCCTCGAGGCCGTGGTGACGGCGCTGGCGCGAGTTGATGGCGCGCTGGTGGCCGGCACAGAGGAAGAAGGCCTGCTCCGGTCCACCGACGAGGGCGCCAGCTGGCAGCATTGCAGCGGTGTTGAGGAAGGCATCAACGCCCTCGCGGCCAGCGGCCGCCGAGTGGTGGCCGGGACATCCGTCGGGCGCATCTTTGAGTCAGCCGACGCGGGCCTTAGGTGGTCTGAGCTGCCGCCGCTGCCGACCGCCATCATGTCGCTGGCGATCGATGGCGAGCGCATCCTGACGGGAACCTACAGAGCCGGGCTGTTCCAGCTCGAGAGCGACCACTGGCGGCCGGCCAACGAGGGGCTCGAATCAACCAACGCCATCGACATGCTGTGGGCGCCGCAGGGCTTGCTGGTCGCTGCGATGGACGGGCTGCGACGACTGCACGAGGGCCAATGGCAGGCGGTGGACGCGCCGGCCCCCGGCGACATTCGGGCAGCGAGCCTGGATCCTGACGGACGGCTCCTCGTGGCAACGACCGATGGCCTGTACACCGGGGGCGCAAAGGTGAGCGCCCTGGCCGACGTGACCCTGGTGCGGGCTGCGCCCAATGGTGATCTGGCCGCGCTCACCGATGCAGCTCTGCACCTGCGGCTGGGCGACAGCTGGAGAGAGGTCCCGCGCTCGGAGCGGGAGCGAACCATCGACGTGCTGTTTTCGCCTGCCTACCCCGACGATGAAGGTCTGCTGCTGGTGACGCTGCGCCAGGGCACCCGGACGTCGGTTGTCCGCTACCGGCCAAATTCCCAGGAACTCGATCGTGTTTTCGATTACGACGCTCGCTCGCGCTGGCTCAGCATGGCCTTGCCGCCCGATTACCGGGCGGACCGACCGCGGCCGGCGACGTTCTTCGCCGGGACGGGAGGCTCGCTGTTTCGCCCCTCGTGGCCGGGGGATACCTGGGAGCGCGACATCTTGCACGATCCGAACGCCATCGTCTTGTCGCTGGCGTTGTCGCCCCGGTTCGCGGAGGATCGCACGGTGGCGGTGGGCACGACTACCGGGGCGGTCATCACCCACAACGGCGGTCTCTTGTGGATGACGATGGACGACGGCCTGGAGGATCGCCGCTGCCTCAAGATGGTCTACTCGCCCGAAGGCACGCTCTACTGCCTCACGCCCACGCGGGTGTACGAGCTGGTCGATGCCGAAGCTTGAGTTCGGGTTGGCGCTCGACTTTGGGACGGAGCGGGCGCCGCTGGGCCGGGTGCTGGACGAGTATGCGGGGCTTCTGGCGCTGGCGGAGGGCTATGGTTTCCATTCGGTCGTCGCGGGGCAGGCCTTTCCGGCGCGGGCTGGGTCGTTTCACGTGGCTTCGCCGCTGCTGGTGCTGGCGGCGCTGGCGCCGCGCACCTCGCTGCGGCTGGGCACGGGCGTCACGCTGCAACCGGCCTGGCAGCCGCTCAACCTGGCGTACGACGGGGCCATCCTGGACCACATCTCGGGCGGACGGTTGTTCCTGGGGATTGCGGTGGCCAATCCACCGGATTGGGCACGGTTCGGGCTCGAGCGAGCAACCGTGGGCCAACGATTCGACGAACTGCTGCAGGCGGTAAAAGCGCTGTGGGCCGGCGCCCCGGGCTACGAAGGGCAGCTCCTCCAGGCGCGGCAGTCGATCCAGCCGCTACCGCTGCAGCCTGGCGGACCACCTATCCTGGTCGGCGGCCTCTCGCCGCGGGCGGCTCGGCGGGCGGCGGCCTACGCTGACGGCTACTACGCGGCCACGCAGTACCTGCTGCCGCGCGTGGCCGAGCAGGTGAGCCGCTACCGGGCGGCGCTGGCCGAGGCCGGCAAGCCGGCAGATCGGCCTGTGGTGGGCATCAACCGGCTGTGCTTCCTAGCGGAGAGCGCGGAGAAGGCGATCGAGCAAGGCCGGCCGTACGTCACGAAAGTTCTGCGAGCCTACGCCAGCCGCGGCGCCCTGGGGCCGCACCAGCCCGAAGACCCGCGGCTGCTGGAAAACACGCTCGGCGACGTGTGCCTGGTGGGCACGCCGGAAGCCGTGTGCCAGCAGCTGGAAGGCTATGCCGCGGCGGGCGTTACCCGGCTGGAGCTGCGCGTGGCGCCCGGCGACATGCCCTTGGAGCTGGTGGAGCGGACGATCAGGCTGGTGGGCGAGCGGGTGATGCCCCGCCTAGGCTGACAGGGGATTTATGCGGTGAGGTCGATCTCGTCCTTGTGGGCGAAGGCGATGGTGTTGTCGATCATGCGCACCCATTCGGGGGTGATCTTCCAGTAGGTAATGGCCGCCGGCGGAAAACCGGCGACGAAGGGGAACTTGGCGCCGTACACCTCGGCCGCCCGCGTGGCGTCTTGGAGCAGCTCGGCGCGGCCGCGCAGCTGGACCCCCTGGATGGCCTGCCAATCGGCGTAGTCCTGCGAGATCGTCACGAACACACGCGGATTGGCCAGCGCGTCCTGCGAGTGGACGCTGTCCGGATCGGAGATGAAGTACAGGTCGAAGCCATCGTTGGCGTAGAACAGTGTGGCCGCGCGGGGCTGGCCGTCGCGCGCGGTGGCCAGGGTCATGGTGATGTGATCGCGCATGTAGGCCAGCAGCCGCTGGCGGGCGTCCTCCAAGTCAGCCGCTGCGCATGCCCAGCAGCGCCATGTGCTGGGCGCGAACGTCCTCCGGAGCGGCGTTGATGAAGCTGCGCAGCACCACTGCCAGCAGGGCCAAGCTGCCGATGCCACCCAGCGGCAGCCATTCAAAGACGTCGAGCGGTGAGAGCACCAGCAGGATGCCGCCCGCGGCGATCAATTTGGAGAAGACAGGCACGCGCGGATCGCGGAATAACCGCCAGCAGAGGAGCAGCTGGCCGGGCAGGTGGATCAACGTCTTGAGGCGCTCGATCATGGCGTTTCGGTCAGCAAGGAAGGGACCAGTCCATGTTATGCTCCGCCGGCCATTCTAGTCACCCCGCCTCGGTGAACTCGGCGGGGACCCCGACTACTATGGCAGCCAGGAGGCTCCATGACCCAGACACAGCTGCTCGCCCTCGACACCATCCTGCCCACGGTCCTGTGCGTCATCGGGCTGGTGTTCCTGGCGGCTGCGATCTGGCCCATCGCCACGCCTGGCCGAGCGTACTTCATGAGATCGGCGGTGTTCGGCGTCGTCGGGGTGGCCTGCATCGGCGTGGGCGTGTGGCTGTGGCTGGTGGTGCTGCAGACCGCCAGTAAGCTGGTGGTGCAGGAGCTGCCGCCGCCGGGCGGGACCAGCAGCATCACCACGGCGCAACGGCCAAGCGTGCCGCCTTCGAGCAGCGCCGCGGCCGCAAGCCCGGCGCCATCGCTGGTATCGGCGTCGCCCGCCGCCGTGCCGAGCAGCGCGGTCCCGCCGAGCGCCGCGCCTACCACCGCGGTGGCTACGCCGACAATTCCGCCCAACCTCACACCCGTGGCAACCGTAGCCTTCCAGCCGGAGAACACTCAGCCCCATGCAGCCATCGTCGGTGTGGAACCGTTCGAGCACGGCTCGATGCTGTATCGCGATGACATCCGGCAGATCTACGTCATGACGCTGGACAACAAGTTCAAGGTTTATCCCGACACGTGGATGGAGGGCCGCGATCCGGACCTGGGCAGCCTGACGCCGATCGCGGCCAAGTTCTACCCAAAGCGCGGCTTCGGCTGGCTGTGGGCGTCCGATCCGGACGTGCGTCAGACGCTGGGTCTAGCGCTGGCTCCAGAGCAGGGGTTCACCGGCTCGATCAGCGGAGACGGCAGCGCCACCAGCGTTCGCGCCGACGTGACCTACATCTTCAACAAGGACGGTACCTGGGCGCTGAAGTAGGAATTTGGAATTTCGAGTTTGGAACTCAGAACAACGCTAGCTTGCTAAATTCTAAATTCTAAATTCCAAATTCTTTCTACACTCCGTTGGTGGCTCAGGCGGCGAAGACCAAACCAGCGGACGGCAAGCCCAAACGCGACACCGTCCAGGTCATCGCGGTCAACACCAAGGTCTACCACGACTACCTGATCCGCGACACGGTGGAAGCGGGGCTGGTGCTGACCGGCACCGAGATCAAGTCGATCCGGGCTGGCAAGGTGAACCTGCGCGAGGCGTACGCCAAGGCGGAAGGCGGTGAGTTGTGGCTGAATAACATGCACATCGCGCCCTACGAAGCCGGCGACCGCTGGAGCCCACAGAACCCAACCCGCAAGCGCAAGCTGCTGCTGCACCGCAACCAGATCCGGGAGCTGGACCGGCAGACGCGATCGAGGGGCCTGACGCTGGTGCCCGTTCGGTTGTATATCAGCCGTGACCGTGCCAAAATTGAGTTAGCCCTCGCCCAAGGCAAGAAGATTTATGACAAGCGACAGGCGATGGCGGAAAAGGAGGCAGCAAGGGATATCGAGCGGGCTGTCCGAGCCCGAACTCGCTAGCTCAGCCGCCGAAACTTGGGGATGCTAGGTTTCGACAGGATTGGAGAGCTAGTGGTTGCAAGCCGGGGTGCCAGTTAATATCGTCCCCGTTAAACAACTGGCAAACGTCGGAAACGACAACGAAGCTTTAGCGCTCGCGGCTTAATTAGCCGCGCGTCTGCCCCGAACTTTTCCTGACGGTTCGGGAACAGGCGTCGAGAGTTCAGGATGCCGGAGCCAGGACGCCGCTGGCGGCTCCGAAAGATTCAGCGGCTGGGGTGGCCGAATTCGGCCGGCCGAAATACGCCACCCGAGAAACCAAAGAGCCGGCTACGCTTGTAGATACCACTAGATAGCCACTTCTGGACGGGGCGTTCGAGTCGCCCCCATCTCCACAAATGAAAAGAGCCGCCCGGCTTCGGGCGGCTCTTTTAGCGTGAGCGTGCTTACTTGACGCTGATTTGCTTGACCATGCCCAGCGCCGAGTGGGGCTGGCCAGAAGCGGGATCGGGGATGTTGCAGATCAGGACGTAGTCGCCCGCATCCAAATTCACCACTGCCCATTCGGTGACGTTTTGGCTCTCGGCGTTCGCGCCGCCGGCCGACGAGAAGGGTGGCGGCCCGCCAGCGGGCTTAGCGGCGGCGGATGCTCCGCCCACAGCTGAAGCGGCCGGCTTAGCCGGGGCCGATGCGGCCGGCTTAGCCGAAGCGCCGGCAGGCGGTCCCGCCATAGCCTTGAAGAAGTTCACGACGTCCTGGACCTGTTTGCCAGGAGCGAGCTTGAGGACGTTCATCTCATGGACTTGCGGGCCGGTGTTGTCGATCCTGATGACCGTACGGCCGGGGCTGAGGCTGGTGGGCCCATCGTAGGCGAAGTCCTTCATGGTCACGGTCTGGCCGGCCTGCACGCTCGGCGCCGCGGATGCCGTGGGTGCTGTGACGGTCAGAGGCTTGACCATGCCCTTGGCGAGATGAGGAATGCCGTCCGGGCTCTGCACGAAGCAAGCGAGGGCGTATTGCCCTTCAGACAGGTTGGCGATGATCTCCGCATTGCCGTTCGGATCGACGGTGCCCACGCCACCAGGAAAGCTCACCAGCTTGAATATGGCCGTCTCATCCCCAGTTGCGATGGCGGCTGTGAGCTGGTCCATGGTGACGCCGGTGTTGAATTTCAAGAGCTGCAGGTGGTGGGGTTCTTTGCCCGTGTTCTTCAACTGCAGCGTCACCAGGCCACCCTCGATGGTGGCTGGGCCGTTGAACGAGTAGTCTTGGGCCTCGAAGGAGTAGGCCTTGCTGGTGAGGGCACTGGCGGCCGGCTTGGCCGAGGCTGCCCCGGAGGCCGCTGGCTTCGCTGACACTGAGGCGGCGGCCGATGCGACAGGTTTTGCCGATGCCGCGGCGCTCGCCGGCGCCGAGGCTTTTGCGGCAACGCTGGCGGCGGGGCTGGAAGCCGGGGCAGTGGTCCCACCGCAGGCTGCGAGGAGCAGCCCGGTTCCCAGAAGTAGGGTGACTCTAATAGACGCGCGCGTTGGGATGGTCATGTGTTCTCCTGCTGTGAACTTTGTTGTGGATGCGAGCGCCAATCATGCCGTACTTACAAGACTGAGAGCACTTCCCTGTGAAGCCGTTCGGCGCTGGCCATCACCGGCTCGGGCGCTGTTTCTTCGAGCAAGAAGGCGAGATGTTCGACACCGAGGCGCCGGTAGGCGCCGATTTCCGCCCGCATCTCGGCCGGAGAGCCAACGATAGCATACGCGCCGCTGGACGGCGGGCCGAAACGGACGCGAGCGCGGACGGAGATAGGCGGCAGCGGGCGGCCAGCAGCTTCGGCCGCTGAGCGAAGCAGAGGCACAGCTTGCGCCAGCTCAGCCGGCGAGCAGCGGGTGGCGTGGTAACCATCGCCTAACGCCACGGCTCGCCGGTAGGCCGCCGGACTGCGGCCGCCAACCACGATCGGCAGCCGCGCGCCCTGAACCGGCAGCGGGCCGAAGGCGTAGTCGCGCACGCGGTGAAAGCGTCCCTCGAACGGCTCGCTGCTGCCGGACCAGAGGTGGCGCCACAGCCGGATGGTCTCGTCCAGGAACGCGCCGCGCTGGTGATAGAGCTGGCCGACGCCGAGGTTCTCATATTCGGGCAGGTCATCCTGGTCGCCGAGGCCGACACCGACGATGAGCCGGCCTCGTGTCAGAGCGTCGAGACTGGCCAGCTCCTTGGCGAGCACGACCGCGTTGCGCAGTGGGACGTTGATCACGCTGGCGCCGAGCTTCAGGCTCGGAAAGCGGCCGCCGACGTACGCCAGCGTGCTCAGCGCGCCGTAGATGTGGCCGTAGGCATCGTCGCTCTCATGGACGAGCACATGGTCGGTCACCCACACGGTCGACCAGCCCAGCCGGGCGGCTGCTTCGGCTCCAGCTTCGATGCCCTCCGGGCTGGCGCCTGGCGAGAAGGTGGGGAGGATGAGGCCGAAGTTCAGGGCCGAGGTGCCCTCTCCCTAACCCTCTCCCGCGACGGCGGGAGAGGGGATTTCATGCAGGCTTCGATGATGTCGCAGGCTTTATCGGCCTCCTCGAGGGTGACGCTCAGCGGCGGCGCGATGCGGAAGCAGTTGCCGAAGAAGCCACCTTTGCCCAGCAGCAGGCCGCGGCGCTTGGTAGCCTCGTGGATGGCGTTCGTCTTAGCGGGCGCGGGCCGGCCGTCGGGCTCGACGACCTCGACGGCGATCATCAGGCCTTTGCCGCGCACCTGGCCGACACACGGGTAACGGCCCTCGAGGGATTTGAGCCGCTGGAGCATGTGGTCGCCCACCTTCTTGGCGTTGGCCTGGAGGTCGTGGTCGAGCACGTAGCGCAGGGTGGCCAGGCCAGCGGTGCTGGACAGCGGATTGCCGCCGAAGGTGGAGATGGAGTTGGCCTGCACCGAGTCCATGATCTCGGCCCGGGCGATGACGCCGCCCATCGTCAGGCCATTGGCGATGCCCTTGGCAAAGGTGACGACGTCGGGCTGCACGCCATAGGCCTGGCAGCCCCAGAAGGCCTCGCCGGTGCGGCCCCAGCCCGTCTGGACCTCGTCCGAGATGTACAGGATGCCGTACTCGTCCAGCACCTCTTTGAGAGCGCGGAAATAGTTGGGCGGCGGGACCACAAAGCCGCCCACGCCTTGGATGGGCTCGGCGATGAAGGCAGCCACGTCCCCGGCGGTGCAGGTCAGGATGACGTCGCGAAGGTCAGTCGCGCAGGCGGCGGCGTAGGCGTCGTCGTCCAGGTACTTGAAGGGGCTGCGGTACTTGTAGCCGCTCTGGACGTAGCTGACGTTCAGCGGCGATAAGCTCGAGGCCGACCAGCCGCGGATGCCGGTGATAGCTTGCGCGGCAAACGAACGACCGTGGTAGCTGTTGCGCAGCGCCAGCACTTGGTTGCTGCGACGGACGGTTGTGGCCAGCATCAGGGCCAGGTCGGTGGCCTCGCTGCCCGAGGCGGTAAAGAACACCTTGGCGTTTGGCATGGGCGCCAGCGAGACAATCAGCTCGGCCAGCTCGATCATGGGTTCGATCAGGTACAGCGTTGAAGTGTGGACCATGCGCTCGGCCTGGCGCTGGATGGCCTGGACGATCTCGGGCACGTTGTAGCCGGCCATAGTAGTCAGGATTCCGCCAAAGAAATCCAGGTACTCGCGGCCCTCGGCGTCGCGCACGCAGCAGCCCTGGCCATCCACCAGCTGGATGGGCTGGTCGTAGTACAGGCCGACCCAGTTGGGCAGGACGTTGCGGTGCCGCTCGAGGAGGGTCATGGGGTACCATTCTGCCACCATGGTTAAGGGAAAACTGCGCCATATTGCCATCGAAACTCGGGATCCCGAGAAGACGGCTGCGTTCTACAAGAAGGCCTTCGGCATGGAAGAGGTTGGTCGCACGGACAGCCCTATTGCCAAGGGCATCTACATCTCCGACGGTGTGATCAACATCGCAGTCCTCGATTTTCATGACGACCAGCTGGGGCTGGGCTCGACCAAGACGCATGTTGGCCTGCACCACTTCGGGTTCGTGGTCGACGACCTGGACGAGTCGACACGCCTCCTCGAGCAGGAGCTCGGCGCCGAGTGCCTGCGGGAGCGGCCGACGGTGCCCACGAGCTTCTTCGAGGTCAAGCACCGAGGGCCCGATGGGGTGGTCATCGATACGACCGAGCACCCCTGGGTGGGCACCGGAGCGCTGGACTAGGCGGAGGGAACCCTCACCCTAACCCTCTCCCACGGGGACAGGGAATCATCTTCGCCTGCGTGCCCTGAATAAAATCCACGTGGCGCGGCAGGTTCATGTCGACGGCGCGGATGTGGTGCGTGACGGGATCGGCACCGAGGACGAGCGCCGGATCGCGCAGGGCTTTCAGGAGATGCCGCCGCGCGGCGATCACGCCGCCGTCGCTGGTGCCCAGGTGCTCCTGGCTGCGATCGTAGATGGGGCCCATGCCCTCCTGGACGGCCGCGTCCTGCGGGCCTGAGCCGTAGATACCGGTGAACGACTTCCGGCTGCCCTGGATCTCGCGATCGATCAGATAGTCGTTGTCCTTGTTGGCCTCGGGCCGGAAGGCGCCGGGGATGAGCTTGGAGTGGATGTGCACCCCTGAGTCCCACAGCGCCAGATCCTGATCGCTCAGCGGCCGGTCGGCCCGCCAGCTGAAGGTCCAGTTCCAGCAGTTGTGGTCGTCGATGGGGATCCAGCAGTGGCCCCCGAACGCCTGCTCCTCGGGATATGGAATGAGCATGTACCAGGGCATCATCCACGGCGTGTTGCGCCAGTTGTACTGGTCGCCGGCAGTATGACGCCGGGCGGCGATAAGCAGGCCGTAGTCGGCCGGCACGACGAAGAACTTGGGCGCCGGGTCGCCGTAGTAGATCTCGCCGAGGTCATCGCTGTAGTTGCCGCGGTGGAGGAACGCGATGTGGCTGGAATCGAGTCCGCCCTCCAGCGCCTGCAGCCAATTGCATTCCTGCAGGCGCTTGGTGACGTAGCGCTGGTTATCGGGCACCATCAGGAACTCGAACTCGGGCAGGCCAGGCATCAGCTCCGGCGGGCCCATGTAGGTCCAGACCATGCCGCCACGCTCGCGGCAGGGATACGCCTTGATGCGGACCTTGTCCTTGAAATTGCTCTCCGGCGGCTCGTTGGGCATGTCCACGCAGTGGCCTTCGAGATCGTACTTCCAGCCGTGGTAGACGCAGCGTAGGCCGCATTCCTCGTTGCGGCCGAAGAACAGGGAAGCGCCGCGGTGGGCACAGTGGCGGTCCAGCAGGCCCACCCGGCCCTTGCTATCGCGATAAGCCACCAGCCCCTCGCCCAGCAGCGTGACGCGCACGGGCGGGCAGTCCGGCTCAGGCAGCTCGCTCGACAGCAGAAACGGGATCCAGTAGCAGCGCATCAGGCCGCCCAGAGGCGTGCCGGGCCCCGACTGTGTGAGCAGAGCGTTGTCTTCGGGGCTGAGCATCAGTTACTCACTCATGTCAGTCTGACAAGCGCCTACCCGATGAGAAATGGCGCGCGGCGGGCCATGAGCTCCTTGAAGACGCTCATCGCCACAATGCGGCCGGTGGCCGGCTTCTCGGTGGGGATGTTCTGGATCTCGAAGCGCAGCCGGCCGAACTCGCCTTCAGCTACGACCTCGTGCTGGTTGCGCTCCACGCCCGGATCGGCCACGATGCACATCTCCGTCCGATCCAGGCCGATGCCGGCCAGGCTCACGGCAGCGCAGACGTTGACGTTATCGGGGAACTTGAGGGCGGCCTCGCGGGCCGGCCCGCGGTAGATCTCGGTGACCTGCGTGATGCGCTCCGCCTCTTCGGACGAGAACAGGGAACGGGGCGGCTTGCGCGTCGTATGGGTCACGCGGGTGAGGCCGCCAACTGCCGCTGACGAGATGGCATCCAGGGCCCCAATGGCACCCGAGGCGACGCGCGCCCTGGCTTTGCCCTGGCGGGCGGCTTCGGTGATGTCTTCCAATAGGCCAGGCGCGGCAAAGGCGCCGACGCTGACGATCAGCAGGTCCACACTCGCGCACAGCACGTCGACGCCATAGGTCCGCAGGGCCTCGTGGCCACCGGCCTCAACGACCACCTCCGGGTGGAGCGCCAGCAGCTCCGGCAGGCTCGCCACTACTTTGGGCGTGCCCTCCGGCCGAGGCTTGTTCACGTCCTGCACCACGGCGCCGACCAGCTCGATCTGCTCGGGCGCCTGCTCAGCTATGAGCTGCTGGACACGCTTGGCGATGGTGCCGAAGCCCAGAAAGCCGACACGCATTGGGGCTTGGTCTTGCATGGTCGTTATTTTGTCACTCCGAGCGAAACGAGGAATCCGTCCCCTGACGCGGATTCCTCGCCTGCGGCTCGGAATGACAAAGAGGCGTTAGGCTCATCACTTCGGCGACCAGCTCGTAGGAGCGCAGGCGGTCCTTCAAGTGGTAGGCATTGGTGACGACGCTGACGTCCGTCGTGCCGTAGCTTTCGGCGGTTTCGAGCAGGTGATCGCGTACTTGTTGGGGGTCGCCATCGAGGTAGCCGGCGGTGAAGCCTTCCATGACAGACAGTTGCTGGTCGGTAAGCGGGTAGCGCGAGGCTTCCTCCGGCGCCATCAAGCCGGTGCGCTGGCCCATCATGGCCGAGAGCTTGGAAATGTTGCGGCTGGAGCCGATGAAGCGCGCTCGTTCCTCGGTCTCAGCGCAGATCAGCTGGACGGTTACGTTGATTTTGGGCTCCTGCAAGTATTGCGAGGGCTGGAACTCGCGCCGGTACAGTTCGGCGACACGCGGCCCCACGTCATGCGTGGTGCCGAAGAAGTCGGCAAAGGCAAACGGCAAGCCGAGCACGGCCGCAACGCGGGCGCTGTAGTCGCTGGAGCCGAGCAGCCAGATCTCGGGCACATCATCCGGGGTGGGACCCGGCTGGGGCTTGATCTTGCCGTAGGGGTGGCCTTCCTCGACGGTGCCATGCAGGTAGTTCACCAAGTCCACGATCTGGCGAGGGAACTGCTCGACGTCGGCCGGCTGCTTGGGAAAGGCCAGCGCGGCCGCCGTGCGTGGGTCGCTGCCGGGCGCACGGCCGATGCCCAAATCGATTCGCCCAGGATGGAAAGCGCTCAGGACGCGGAACTGCTCCGCCACTTTGAGCGCGGAGTAGTGGGTGAGCATCACGCCGCCGCTGCCGACGCGGATGCAGCTGGTTGCCGCGGCGATGTGGCCGACCAGGATCTCGGGCGCTGTGCCCGCGAAGCCGGCGGTGTTGTGGTGCTCCGACACCCAGTAGCGGGCGTAGCCCAGCCGCTCTGCCGCCGCCGCCAGTTGGACGGTCTCGCGCAGAGCCTCGTAGGCGGTGCCGTCGCAGCGCACGGGCGATTGGTCGAGCACGGACAAGGTCAACTCCATTCTTCAGAAGCTTAGGCTGTCCCCCACCCTAACCCTCTCCGAACAGCGGGAGGGAACTCCTACGAATTGGCGCAGCCTACACACAGCCTGCTAGCCTAGTGCCACCATGCCCCGCGATTTGCCGCTCGCCAATGGGCGGCTGCTGATCAATTTCGACAGCAACTACTACATCCGCGACTTCTACTACCCCTACGTGGGCATGGAGAACCAGACGCTGGGGCATCAGAGCCGTTTCGGCGTGTGGGTAGACGGGCAATTCTCGTGGATCGATAACCCCGAATGGCAGCGCGAGATGGCCTACGAAGACGACACGCTGGTTACAGACGTGCGACTCGCCAACGAGCGGCTGCAGCTGCGGCTGCGCTGTCACGACGTGGTCGATTTCGACCGGGACGTGTACGTGCGGCGCATCGACGTCGAGAACTGCTCGCCCAAGCCGCGCGAGGTGCGGCTGTTCTTCCACCACAACTTCCACATCATGGGCACGGACGTGGGTGACACAGCCTACTTCGACGTGCGGCATCGCGCGCTGGTGCACTACAAGGGCAAGCGCTGGTTCATGTGCAATGTGGCCGAGGGCGACGTGGAGCGGGATGGCTTCGACAGCTTCGCCACCGGCACCAAAGAAGTTGAGGGCCGGGAAGGTACCTGGCGCGACGCGGAGGATGGCCGCCTGGAGGGCAATCCGATCGCGCAGGGCTCAGTCGACAGCACGGGCTGCGTGAACCTGCCGCTGGGGCCCAACCAGGCAGGCAAGATCTACCACTGGATTTGCGCCGGCGAGCGCTACGGCGACGTGGAGCGCATCAACGCGGCGGTGCTGGAGCGCAGTCCGGAGACGTTCGTCCAGCGCACGCGCGACTACTGGAAGGCCTGGATCCACGAGAAGATGATGGCCTTCGCCGATTTGCCGGACGAGGTCTGCCGCATGTACCGGCGCAGCCTGCTGATCCTGAGGACGCAGATCGACAGCCACGGCGGCATCCTGGCCGCCAACGACAGCGACATCTCGCAGTTTGCCCGCGATACGTACAGCTACGTCTGGCCGCGTGATGGCGCGCTGGTGGCCTATGCGCTGGTGCTGGCCGGCCACGTGGACACGACGCGGCGCTTCTTCCTGTTTTGCCGGGACATCATCACTCGCGACGGCTACATGCTCCACAAGTACAACCCCGACGGTTCGCTGGGCAGCAGCTGGCATCCATGGGTGACGAAAGACGGGTACCCGCAGCTGCCGGTGCAGGAGGACGAGACCGCCCTCGTTATTTACTCGCTATGGCAGCGCTACAAGCGGCACCACGACGTCGAGTTCGTGGCCGACCTCTACCTGCGGCTGGTAAAGAACGCGGCCGATTGGATGGTGGAGTACCGCGATCCGCGGACGAACCTGCCCAAGCACTCGTGGGACCTGTGGGAGGAGCGCCGCGGAGTGCTGGCCTACACCGTCTCTGCCGTGTGGGCGGGCTTACAGGCGGCGGCTTGCTTCACTGAGACCTTTGGCGAGCACGACCTCGCGGCCAAGTACCGCAAGGCAGCGGACGAGATCAAAGCAGCGACCATCGAGCACATGTTCGACCCCAAGCTGGGGCGCTTCCTGCGGATGATCGTGTTCCACGAGGACGGCACCGTCACCAAAGACGCCACGCTGGACAGCAGCATGTGGGCGTTGTTCCGGTTCGGCATGTTCGAGGCCGATGACCCGATGATCGTGGCGACTATGCAAGTCATCGAGGAGCGGCTGACGATCAAGACGTCGGTGGGCGGCGTGGCCCGCTACGAGAACGACTACTACCACCAGGTGTCGCAAGACGTCGAGAAAGTACCCGGCAACCCGTGGTTCATCTGCACGCTGTGGCTGGCCCAGTGGCACATCGCGCGAGCCCAGACGCTGCGCGAGTTGCAAGCCACGGTCTCGACCCTGCAATGGGTGGCCCAGCACGGCCTGCGCAGCGGCGTGCTGGCCGAGCAGGTCGATCCCTACACAGACGCGCCGCTATCGGTCTCGCCGCTGACCTGGAGCCACGCCGAGGTGCTCATCACCGTCCACGACTACGTGGAGAAGTACAAGGAGCTGGTGGGACAGACCCTCAAGCCAGCCGAGGCGACGGTAACAGGTTAGTCGCTCGAGGAATCAACTGGTGCAACCTTAGCGCCGAATACTGTACATTTGAACAGTAGTTCGCGACGAGCGGGTGTCGAAGAGCATCTCAGCGAGGCAAATCATGAGTGATCGATCAGCGATTGAATGGACGGATGCCAGCTGGAACCCGGTTACAGGTTGTACCCAGCTGACCCCGGGCTGTGATCACTGTTATGCAAAAACCTTCGCTGAGCGTTTCCGCGGCGTTCCGGGACATCCATTCGCGCAAGGTTTTGACGTAGTGTTGCGGCCTGAGCGCCTCAATGTGCCGTTTCACTGGCGCCGATCACGGCGGATATTCGTTAATTCGATGTCAGATCTCTTTCACGAGCAGGTGCCTGATGAGTTCATCAGGTGCGTCTTTGAAACCATGGTCCGCGCTGATTGGCACGTCTTCCAAGTGCTTACCAAACGAGCACGGCGTATGGCCGACATGTCGCGGCTCCTCCCCTGGCCGCCGCATATATGGGCAGGCGTCTCCATCGAGAGCGACGCCTATGTATGGAGGGCCAACTACTTACGGGAGGTACCAGCGAGCGTCCGCTTCAT
>WNFB01001715.1_pt1 | contig 20333 bp, 20 predicted proteins | sample 5400501 | NCBI WGS metagenome assembly WNFB01 (sample SAMN13153341, study PRJNA577476) | soil metagenome | isolation source: 200 cm saprolite under Douglas fir tree site 2 hole 1 | place: USA:California | collected 2015-04-18 | reverse complement strand
CCACCGCGCCGGCGGCGTGCCGAGTTCGTGAATTATGTTCAGACTGCATCCCAGCAAGTAATGGCCCAGGCTGTGTGTAAACTCCGAAAATCAGTTTTTTCGGGGATGTTCGACCCCTTACCTTGATCGAGAAAATCGAATACAGCGCAATCTGAGAGGTCTGACTTCTTCTTCGTCGCTTTCGCGATGAGTTTTCACACAGCCTCGGCCGCAAGCAGCCATCGGCATTGGCTTCCGGTGAGTTACAAGAATCTTAGCTCGGGATAATTGGAACGGCACTAACGCCCGCGTCGTATCCTGCGAAGCGAGTCCTCCTCCGAACCGGGGGAAGGTTCGGGGTTCTCCCGGAATAGGACAAGGATCTTGCCGATGTGTTGAACCGATTGCGCTCCGGTCCGCCTGCAAATCTCCGCGAGGATCGCCTCGCGCCCGGGGCGATCGGCGCCGTTCACGCGCACCTTGATCAGCTCGAGGCTTTTCAGACCGCGGTCGATTTCCGCGAGGACTGCGGGCGACAATCCGGCTTCGCCGATCAACACGACCGGATCAAGCGCGTGCGCGCGGGCTTTCAATTCGCGCCGCAGCGAGGGAGATAATTGGCGCAATGGGAAGTCCAGGGAATGGCCGCGGCATGCAACGGGCGCGGCCTTGGCGCTTGCCGAACTCGATCAAGCGCTGGGCAGCGGCCTTACGGATCGCATCACGCAACCACACGGACAAGCTGCCCCGGGCGGATGCTCTGGAGAACTTCGAGTACTCGAGGAACGAGTGGTCGTGGCGTCTCGATACGGTTATTGACCGCCACAAGAATGATCACCGAAATCGGAAGAGTGGCAGGGTTCTGCTGAAACTCCAGGTTTTGGTCTCCTGTAAGGAGAACCTGAAATTCCTGACTTGCTGTCCGGAGCAGCGCACCATTCTTCAGCCCTGACCAACCGCGCCTTTGGACGGTTTGCGTCTCATGCCCAGTCAATTCGAGTGCCAATTTCCTGGGCAAGGATTCATCAAGCAGGATGCGCATCCGAGACAATGACTTCGCGTGCGAGTTCCAGTGCTGCAACCGCTTGCTCACGGCTTACCGACGGAAACTCATCAAGGAAGACCTCGAGACTGTCGCCAGCTTCGAGGTAGTCAAAGAGAATTTTGACGGGCACGCGCGTACCGACAAAAACCGGGGTTCCCCCCAGGATCTCGGGATCGCGGTGCACGACCAGCCTTGTGCTAGACATAGCCATCTCCTCGAGTCACCGCAGCATCATACCGCGAGGATCTTGGGGTGCATAACAAGAAATCGACCCCCCCGGCGCGCACGGCCAGGGCAAGTGATAATTCGGGCATGGAGAAAGTCTAGAGAATGGCCCGCAGCAAATCCAGCAAGGCGTGGCTCAGGCGTCACGTCAACGATCCCTACGTTCACCGGGCGAAAGCGCAGGGCTACCGCTCGCGCTCGGCCTACAAGCTGATCTCATCGCGGTCGATCTTCTGGAAATTGCGCCGATACCTGGGGTTACCATCGTTCGCGGGGATTTTGGGGAAGAGGCGGTGCTCAAACGGATCGAGGCCGACTTGGAGGGGCGAAACCTCGACCTTGTAGTTTCGGATATGGCCCCCAACTTGAGCGGGGTGAGCGCGACCGATCAGGCCCGCAGCATCCATTTGTGTGAATTGGCGCTCGAATTCGCGAGGAGCCATCTGAAACCGGACGGGGCGTTTCTGGTCAAGGTATTTCAGGGGACGGGTTATCCCGAGTTCCTCGCCGCGATGCGTGGGGCCTTCGTCGAAGTCGCTTCGCGCAAGCCCGGAGCCTCGAGGGCCGGCTCTAGCGAGATGTATCTGTTGGGGAAAAGGCTGAAGGGTGGATACTAGTCCGCGTGCTCGCTTAAGCATAGAATGATCGAACGCAATCGTTCAAGGCAAAGGAAAGACGTTGAATAATCTTTTCAAGAACATGGTGATTTGGCTCGTCATCGGCCTGGTGCTGATGACGGTGTTCAACCAGTTCAATACGCGCCAGGCGACGCAGGCGCCGATGGAGTATTCGCAGTTCATCGAAGAGGTGAAGGCGGGCCGCATCGCCAAGGTCCTGATCGAGGGCCGGGTGCTGAAAGCGACCACCAACGAAGGCAAGCGCGTCACCAGCTACTCGCCGGGCGACATCTGGCTCGTCTCCGACCTGCTCAAGTACGGCGTCAAGATCGAGGCGAAGCCCGAGGACGAACCCTCGCTCCTCATGAACATCTTCGTGTCCTGGTTCCCGATGCTGCTCCTGATAGGCGTGTGGATCTTTTTCATGCGCCAGATGCAGGGTGGCGGGCGGGGCGGCGCGTTTTCGTTCGGGAAATCGCGCGCGAGGATGATCGACGAGTCGAACAACACCATCACCTTCGCCGACGTGGCCGGCTGCGAAGAAGCGAAAGAGGAAGTCGCGGAACTGGTCGATTTCCTGCGCGATCCCGCCAAGTTCCAGAAGCTCGGCGGCCGCATCCCGAAGGGCGTGCTGATGGTGGGCAACCCCGGCACGGGCAAGACGCTGCTTGCGCGCGCGATCGCGGGCGAGGCGAAAGTCCCGTTCTTCTCCATCTCCGGTTCGGACTTCGTCGAAATGTTCGTCGGCGTCGGCGCGGCGCGAGTGCGCGACATGTTCGACCAGGCGAAGAAACACGCCCCCTGCATCGTGTTCATCGACGAAATCGACGCGGTAGGCCGCCAGCGCGGCGCGGGGCTGGGCGGCGGCAACGACGAGCGCGAGCAGACGCTCAATCAGCTGCTCGTCGAGATGGACGGATTCGAGGGAACGACGGGCGTCATCGTGATCGCCGCGACCAACCGTCCCGACGTCCTAGACCCGGCGCTCCTGCGCCCCGGGCGCTTCGACCGCCAGGTGGTCGTGCCGCTCCCCGACATCCGCGGCCGCGAGCAGATTCTGCTCGTGCACATGCGCAAGGTGCCGATGGCGCCCGACGTCAAGGCCGACATCATCGCGCGCGGGACGCCGGGCATGTCGGGCGCCGATCTTGCCAACCTCGTGAACGAGGCGGCCCTGTTCGCCGCGCGCAAGAACAAGCGCCTGGTCGATATGGACGACTTCGAGCGCGCGAAGGACAAGATTCTTATGGGCGCGGAGCGCCGCTCGATGGTCATGCCCGAGGAGGAACGGAGAAACACGGCCTATCATGAATCGGGCCACGCGGTGGTGGCGAAGCTTCTGCCCAAGACCGATCCGGTGCACAAGGTCACCATCATTCCGCGCGGCCGGGCGCTCGGCGTTACCATGCAGTTGCCCGATCAGGACCGCTACAGCATGGACCGGGAGCGGCTCCTCTCGACGATCGCGGTGCTGTTCGGCGGCCGCATCGCCGAGGAAGTGTTCATGCACCAGATGACCACGGGCGCCTCGAACGATTTCGAGCGCGCCACCGCCATTGCCCGCAGCATGGTCACCCAGTGGGGAATGTCGGACCTGATGGGCCCGATGGTGTACGGGGAAAACGAGGGTGAGGTGTTTCTCGGGCGCTCGATCACCACGCACAAAAACGTGTCCGAGGTGACGATGCAGAAGGTCGACGCCGAGATCCGCAAGATCATCGACCAGCAGTACGCCCTGGCGCGGAAGCTCATCCTCGATAACCGCAACAAGGTCGAAGCGATGGCCAAGGCGCTGCTTGAGTGGGAGACGCTCGACTCCGACCAGCTCAACGACATAATAGAAGGCAAGCCACCACGCCCGCCCAAGCCCACCCAGGCTCCGCAGCCGCCGCCGCCGCAGGGCGCTGCCGGCGCGGCAGAGCCTGCGCCGGCGGCGTAGCAGGGTCGAGGAGTTGGGAGCGAGGAGAGACAGCACGCCTGCGCTCCCGTTTTCATCCCGATCCTCAGCCCTTAATCCTCAATCCTTTCTCGCTTGCGGCCGATTCCGGCTGCGGCTCGAGCGCCCGCTCGTCATGGGCGTGGTGAACGTCACGCCGGATTCCTTTTCCGACGGCGGGCGCTTTCTCGAAGCGGGGGCGGCGGTCGACCACGCGTGCCGTCTCGTCGAGGAGGGCGCGGATATCGTCGACGTCGGCGCGGAATCCAGCCGGCCGGGTGCCGATGCCGTCGCCCCTGGAGAGGAATTGCGCCGACTGTTGCCGGTGCTGAAGGGTCTGAGGGACCTTCCAGTTCCTGTTTCAGTGGACACGGTAAAACCCGAAGTGATGCGTGCGGCGATCGCTGAGGGCGCTTCGATGATCAACGACATCAACGCGCTGAGAGCGCCCGGCGCGCTGGAGACGGTGGCGAACGCCGACGTAGGCGTGTGCCTCATGCACATGCAAGGCGAGCCGCGCACGATGCAGCGCGAGCCGCGCTACCGCGACGTGGTCGCCGAGGTCAAGGCGTTTCTCGCCGAGCGCGTTGCCGCGGCTGAGGCGCGCGGCATCGCGCGCGAGCGCCTCGTCGTCGATCCCGGCTTCGGTTTCGGCAAGACCATCGAGCACAATTTCGAGCTGCTGCGCAACCTCGGCCGGCTCGCGGAGATCGGCTTGCCCGTCATGGCGGGCTGGTCGCGCAAGTCGACGCTGAGCGCCGTCACCGGCCGCGGGCCCGCCGAGCGGGTCGCGGCAAGCGTCGCCGCCGCTTTGCTGGCGGTGCAGCACGGAGCTAGAATCGTGCGCGTCCACGACGTGGCCGCGACGCAAGATGCGCTCGCCGTCCTCGCCGCGATGGGCGGGCAATACGGTCGCGAGAAACGATGAGCCGGAAATATTTCGGAACGGACGGCGTGCGCGGCAAGGTCGGCGACGCGCCGATCACGCCGGAATTCGTGATCCGGCTCGGTTTTGCCGCAGGGGAAGTGCTGGTGCGGCGCTCGACGATGCCCCAAGGCGGGCACCCTGCCGTCCTGATCGGCAAGGACACTCGCGTCTCCGGCTACATGCTGGAGGCCTCGCTCGAGGCGGGGTTCTCCGCCGCGGGGGTGGACGTCATGTTGACCGGTCCGCTTCCGACTCCCGCGATCGCTTACCTGACGCGGGCGCTGCGCCTGCAGGCCGGGGTCGTCATCAGCGCCTCGCACAACCTCCACGAGGACAACGGCATCAAGTTCTTTTCCGCCGACGGCAGCAAGCTGCCGGACGAGATCGAAGAAGAAATCGAACGGCGCCTGGAGCACGCGATCCGCTGCAAGGAATCCGCCGGGCTCGGCAAGGCGCGGCGGATGGACGACGCGGCGGGCCGCTACATCGAATTCTGCAAGAGTACGTTCCCTTCCGCGCTCGATCTGCGCGGGCTGAAGATCGTCGTCGACTGCGCCCACGGCGCCACTTACCATGTCGCGCCGCACGTGTTCCACGAGCTGGGCGCCGATGTCGTTCCCGTCGGGGTGAGCCCGGACGGCTTCAACATCAACGACCGATCCGGAACCGCACACCCGCAGTCGCTTCAGGGGGCCGTGAAGCAGCACCGGGCGGACCTCGGCATCGCGCTCGACGGGGACGGGGACCGGGTGCTCATGGCCGACGGCGAGGGCGCGCTCTATGACGGCGACCAGCTGCTGTACGTCATCGCCCGCGAGCGCGCAAAAAACGGGGGCTTGAGAGGAGTCGTGGGGACGTTGATGACCAATCTCGCGCTCGAGCGCGCGCTGGAAAAGCTGCGAATTCCCTTCGCGCGCGCCAAGGTCGGCGATCGCTACGTGCTGGAAATGCTCAAGGAGAAAAGCTGGGACCTGGGAGGGGAAAACTCCGGACATATCATCTGCCTGGACAAGCACACCACCGGCGACGGCATCGTCTCGGCCTTGCAAGTGCTTTGCGCAATGCGCTCGAGCCCGACCACGCTCGCGCAATTGTGCCGGGGACTCGCGCTTTACCCCCAGGAGCTCGTCAACGTGCGCGTGCCCAGGGGCTTCGACTGGCAGAAACAGCCCGCGGTTGCGAAGGCGAAGCTCGAGGCCGAGCGCGCCCTCGGCTCGGACGGGCGGGTGCTGCTGCGCCCGTCGGGAACCGAGCCCGTGCTGCGCGTCATGGTGGAGGGCAAGGACGACGCGGAAGTGCGGCGGCTCGCCAGAAGGATCGCCGAAACCGTGCAACAGGCGGCCTAGGCGCGGCCCGGTCGGATGATCGCGCTGCTGCAGCGCGTCTCGCAGGCCGAGGTCAGGGCCGGGGACGAGACGCTCGGCTCGATCGGTCGCGGGATTCTCGCGTTGGTATGCGCTGAGCCGGGGGACGATGAAGCGACCGCCGACCGCCTGCTCGAGCGCCTGCTGGGTTACCGCGTGTTTTCCGACGGCGCAGGGAAAATGAATCTCTCGGTCCAGAATGTGAAGGGCGGCGTGCTACTGGTGCCGCAATTCACGCTCGCCGCAGACACTTCGCAAGGCATGCGCCCGAGCTTTTCGTCTGCGCTCGCGTCGGATGCGGCCCGCAAGCTCTTCGATCATTTCGTCGAGCGCGCCCGCTCGCGGCACTCGGAGGTGGCGTCCGGCCGCTTCGGTGAGCGCATGCAGGTGAGCCTCGTGAACGACGGCCCGGTGACTTTTTTGTTGCGCAGCTCACCCGGTTGAAATCCCATGCGGGGAACGCAGCAAGATCCTGAATTTCCCGGCGTTTTCGGTTGACCCTCGCGCCGGTCCGGCGGTAAAATCACATCCTTTGGCTCGCCCGGGATTCGATGCGCGCGGGGCTCGTAGCAGGTAACTGGAAGATGCACGGCAGCCTCGCCTCGAACGCACGGCTGCTCGACGCTCTCAAGGCCGGGCTGAAGCACGCCGAAGGCGTGGGTTACGCGGTATGCGTTCCGTTCCCGTATCTCGCACAGGTCTCGGCGGCGCTTTCGGGCAGCAGGATCGCCTGGGGTGCGCAGGACGTCTCCGAGCACGACGCCGGCGCCTACACGGGCGAGGTATCGGGAGCGATGCTGAAGGAGTTCGGCTGCCGCTTCGCGATCGTCGGCCACTCGGAGCGTCGCGGCCTGTACGCAGAGGACGATAGCAGAGTCGCGGCCAAGTTTGTAGCGGCGCAGCGTGCCGGCCTGACGCCGATTCTGTGCGTCGGAGAAACCCTGGAGCAGCGCGAGCGCGGCGAAACGGAAAGCGTGGTCGGGCGGCAGCTCGATGCGGTGCTCGCCGCAGCCGGGTCGGCTGCGCTGGCGAACGCGGCGCTCGCCTACGAACCGGTCTGGGCGATCGGCACCGGCAGAAACGCGACGCCGCAGCAAGCCCAGGACGTGCACGCATTCATCCGCGCGCGGCTCGCGGCGCGCGACCGGGGGCTCGCGCAGCGCGCGACGATCGTGTACGGGGGGAGCGTCAAGCCAGGCAATGCCAGAGAGCTGTTTGCGATGCCCGACGTCGACGGCGGGCTGATCGGCGGGGCGTCGCTCGTGGCGGAGGACTTCATCGCGATCTGCGCCGCGGCGCGGAGATAAATATCGTTTTCGAGGGAAAGAACATGGATTTCTGGTTTACATTGACACTCATCGTCGACGTCATCGTCGCGCTCTGCATCATCGGTCTGGTCCTGCTCCAGCACGGCAAAGGGGCGGACGTGGGCGCGGCTTTCGGCAGCGGCTCCTCGGGAAGCCTGTTCGGCGCGAGCGGCTCGGCCAATTTTCTTTCGCGCACCACGGCCGTCCTGGCCGCGATTTTCTTCCTCACTACTTTCGTGCTCGCGTACTTCGTCACGCACCGGCCGCGCGTCAGCGCGGGCGTGATGGATACGGTCAAGGAACAGGCGCCGCAGCAACCCGTGCCAGCACCGCAGACCGCGCCTGACGCGGCCAAGGCGGGCGACGCCGCGGCGAAGTCCAAAGCAAACGAGGTGCCGAAGTAGTAAAATCAAGCGGTTTGAGAGCGGGCTCGTTCCCAAGCGGCGAAGCATCAAGCCCAATCATGCCGACGTGGTGAAATTGGTAGACACGCCGTCTTGAGGGGGCGGTGGCGAAAGCCGTGAGAGTTCGAGTCTCTCCGTCGGCACCAAACACGCAGAATCCTGTCTTACGAACGTGCTCGAAAATTATTTCCCGATCCTGCTGTTCATCGTGATCGCGCTCGTTTTCGGGGGCATCATGGTCGGAGCGGGCGCGGTTCTGGCGCCGCACCGCCCCGACAGCGAGAAGCTGTCCCCGTACGAATGCGGGTTCGAGGCCTTCGAGGACGCGCGCATGAAGTTCGACGTGCGTTACTACCTGGTTGCGATCCTGTTCATCCTCTTCGATTTGGAGATTGCGTTCCTCTTTCCCTGGGCGGTGACGTTGAACGAGATCGGGGCGCTCGGATTCTGGTCGATGATGATTTTCCTGTTCATCCTCGTCGTGGGCTTCGTCTACGAGTGGATGAAAGGGGCGCTGGAATGGGAATAGAAGGTGTATTTGAGGAAGGGTTCGCTACCACTTCCCTGGACAAGCTCATCAACTGGACCCGCACCGGGTCGCTCTGGCCGATGACCTTCGGGCTGGCGTGCTGCGCAATCGAGATGATGCACGCCGGCGCCGCGCGCTACGATCTCGACCGCTTCGGCATCGTGTTCCGGCCGAGCCCGAGGCAATCGGACGTCATGATCATCGCCGGCACGCTGTGCAACAAGATGGCCCCGGCGCTGAGAAAGGTCTACGACCAGATGGCGGAGCCCCGCTGGGTCATCTCGATGGGCTCGTGCGCCAACGGCGGCGGCTATTACCATTACTCGTACTCTGTCGTGCGCGGCTGCGACCGCATCGTGCCGGTGGACATCTACGTGCCTGGTTGCCCGCCGACGGCGGAAGCGCTGCTGTACGGCATCGTGCAATTGCAGAACAAGATCAAGCGCACCAACACCATCGCGCGATAAGGATGTCGGCAAAGCTGGAACGTCTGAAGAGCGCGCTCACCTCGGCGCTGGGCGGAAAGATCGTCGGCCTCACCGAAGCTCTCGGCGAGTTGACGCTGGTCGTCGATGCAAAGGACTATGCCGCCGCGGCGCAGCTGCTGCGCGACGACCCGGCGATCCGGTTCGAGCAGCTCATCGACCTGTGCGGCTTGGATTATTCGGGCTACGGCGAAGGAACACGCGACGGACGCCGCTTCGCCGTGGTGTCGCACCTGCTGTCGATTGCACGCAATTGGCGCCTGCGATTGCGCGTTTTCGCGCCGGATGACGACTTCCCCGTGGTGGATTCGCTCACCGGCGTCTGGCCCAACGCCGACTGGTACGAGCGCGAGGCCTTTGATCTTTTCGGCATCATCTTCAGCGGTCACGCCGACTTACGCCGCATCCTGACCGACTACGGCTTCATCGGCCATCCGTTCCGCAAGGATTTCCCGCTCTCGGGCAACGTCGAGATGCGCTATGACCCGGAGCGGAAGCGCGTCATTTACCAGCCGGTGACGATCGAGCCCCGCGAGATCACGCCCCGCGTCATCCGCGAGGACGAGTACGGCGATCTGGGAAACAGGCACTGACCCGTGGCCGAAATTCGGAACTACACGCTGAACTTCGGTCCGCAGCATCCCGCGGCGCACGGCGTGCTGCGGCTGGTGCTGGAGCTGGACGGCGAGGTGATCATGCGCGCCGATCCGCACATCGGCCTGCTGCACCGCGCGACCGAGAAGCTGGCGGAACACAAGACTTTCATCCAGTCGCTGCCCTACATGGACCGCCTGGATTACGTCTCGATGATGTGCAACGAGCACGCCTACTGCGTGGCGGTCGAGCGGCTCCTCGGCGTCGACGTGCCGGTCCGCGCCCAGTACATCCGCGTGATGTTCGACGAGATCACGCGCATCCTCAACCACCTTCTGTGGCTCGGGGCGCACGGCCTGGACATCGGAGCGATGACCGTTTTCCTGTATTGCTTCCGGGAGCGCGAGGACCTGATGGACTGCTACGAAGCGGTGTCGGGCGCGCGCCTGCACGCCGCGTACTACCGGCCCGGCGGCGTGTACCGCGACCTGCCCGAGACGATGCCGCAGTACCAGGCCTCGATGTACAAGAGCGCGGGAGCCGTGAAGAAGCTGAACGAGAACCGCCAGGGGTCGCTCCTCGATTTCATCGAGGACTTCGTTCGGCGGTTCCCGAAGTGCGTGGACGAGTACGAGACGCTGCTCACCGACAACCGCATCTGGAAGCAGAGGACCGTCAACATAGGCGTCGTGCCGCCTGAGCGGGCAGTCGCGCTCGGCTTCACCGGGCCGATGCTGCGCGGCTCGGGGGTGGAGTGGGATCTGCGCAAGAAGCAGCCCTACGCGGCCTACGACCGGGTCGAGTTCGATATTCCCGTCGGCGTGAACGGCGACTGCTACGACCGATATCTGGTGCGCATCGAGGAGATGCGCCAGTCGAACCGCATCATCAGGCAGTGCATCGACTGGCTGCGCAAGAACCCCGGGCCGGTGATTACCGATAACCACAAGGTGGCGCCCCCGTCGCGCGTCGAGATGAAGAGCAACATGGAGGAGCTGATCCACCACTTCAAGCTCTTCAGCGAGGGCTTCCACGTGCCGCCGGGCGAGGTCTACGCCGCGGTCGAGGCCCCCAAGGGGGAATTCGGCGTCTACCTCGTTTCCGACGGCGCGAACAAGCCCTGGCGCATGAAGATCAGGGCGCCGAGTTTTCCGCACCTCGCCTCGCTCAACGAGATGGCGAAGGGCCACATGCTCGCCGACGTCGTGGCGATCATAGGCACCCAGGACATCGTGTTCGGCGAGATCGACCGCTGATGCTCAGTCCCGAAGCACTGAAGAAAATCGACCGGGCGATCGCCAAGTACCCGCCCGAGCGGAAGCAGTCGGCGGTGATGGCCGCGCTCACCGTGGCGCAGGACGAAAAGGGCCATCTTTCGACCGAGGTGATGAACTTCGTCGCCGGCTACCTCGGCATGCCGCCGATCGCGGTGTACGAGGTCGCGACCTTCTACACCATGTACGACCTGCAGCCGGCCGGAAAATACAAGCTTTGCCTCTGCACCAACCTGCCGTGCGCGCTTTCCGGGGCGGAGGTCGCCGCCGAACATCTGAAGAAAAAGCTCGGCATCGACTGGAACGGGACGACCGCGGACGGGCGCTTTACGCTGAAGGAGGGGGAATGTTTCGGCGCCTGCGGCGACGCCCCGGTGATGCTCGTCAACAACAAAAAAATGCTTTCGTTCATGACCCCGGAAAAAATCGACAAGTGGATCGCGGGGGCCGAGTAAATGCTGGATTACGGCGCTGACGCGATCATTCTCGCCGGCCTCGACGGCGAGAACTGGCGGCTCGAGCACTACGTCAAGCGCGGCGGCTATTCGGCGCTGAAGAAGGTCCTCGCCGGGAAGACGCCTCCGGAAACCCTCATCGCCGAGGTCAAGAAATCGGCGCTGCGCGGGCGCGGCGGCGCGGGTTTCCCGACCGGCCTCAAGTGGAGCTTCATGCCGCGCCAGTTTCCCGGCGCGAAGTACCTCGTCTGCAATTCCGACGAGGGCGAGCCGGGGACCTTCAAGGACCGCGACATCCTGCGCTACAACCCTCACGTCGTGATCGAAGGCATGGCGATCGCCGCCTACGCGATGGGGGTCGGCGTGGGCTACCACTACATCCACGGCGAGATCTGGGACGTCTACGAGCGCTGCGAGGAGGCGCTCGCGGAGGCGCGCGCCGCGGGATTCATCGGCAAGAACATCCTCGGCAGCGGATTTTCCTTCGAACTCCACAACCACCACGGTTACGGCGCCTACATCTGCGGCGAGGAGACCGCGCTGCTCGAGTCCCTCGAAGGCAAGAAGGGCCTGCCGCGCTTCAAGCCGCCGTTTCCCGCGAGCTTCGGCCTCTACGGCAAGCCGACGACGATCAACAACACCGAGACTTTCGCCGCGGTGCCCTGGATCGTCAACCACGGCGCGGACGCGTTCCTCGCGCTCGGCCGGACGAACAACGGCGGCACCAAGATCTTCTCGGTGACGGGCCACGTCGGACGCCCCGGCAACTACGAGGTGAAACTCGGCACGCCGTTTGCGAAGCTGCTCGAGCTGGCGGGCGGGATGCGCGGCGGGAGAAAGCTCAAGGCGGTGATTCCCGGCGGGTCCTCGATGCCGGTCCTCCCCGCCGAGGTCATGATGCGCACCGACATGGACTACGACTCGATCGCCAAAGCGGGCTCGATGCTCGGCTCGGGGGCGGTGATCGTCATGGACGATACCACCTGCATGGTCAAGGCCCTGCAGCGCCTGGCCTATTTCTATTTCGAGGAATCCTGCGGCCAGTGCACGCCGTGCCGCGAAGGCACGGGATGGCTCTACCGGATGGTGCACCGGATCGAGCACGGCAAGGGGAAAAACGAGGATCTCGATCTTCTGACCAACGTCGCCGACAACATCGCCGGGCGCACCATCTGCGCGCTCGGCGACGCGGCGGCGCTGCCGGTGAAGAGCTTCATCCAGCACTTCCGCGACGAGTTCCGATATCACATCGACAACAAGCGCTGCCTGGTGACGGTGCCCGGGTATTCCACCGCGCCCGGCGTTCCCGAGCGGCGGGCGGCCTGAACCATGCCGAAAGTCATGATCGACGGCAGGGAAACCGAGGTCCGGAACGGCGCCACGGTGATGGATGCGGCGAACGGTCTGGGGATCTACATCCCGCACTTCTGCTACCACAAGAAGCTCTCGATCGCCGCCAATTGCCGCATGTGCCTGGTGCAGATCGAGAAAGCGCCCAAGCCCCAGCCCGCCTGCGCCACGCCGGTCGGCGACGGCATGAAAGTGTTTACGCGCTCCGACTACGCGAGGGAGGCGCAGAACGGAGTGATGGAGTTCCTCCTCATCAACCATCCGCTCGACTGCCCGATCTGCGACCAGGGCGGCGAATGCCAGCTCCAGGACCTCGCGGTAGGCTACGGCAAGAGCGCCTCGCGCTACACCGAAGAGAAGCGCGTGGTGCTCAACAAGAGCCTGGGTCCCCTCATCTCGACCGACATGACGCGCTGCATCCACTGCACGCGCTGCGTGCGCTTCGGCCAGGAGGTCGCCGGCGTCATGGAGCTCGGCATGATAGGGCGCGGCGAGCACGCCGAGATCATCGCTTTTGTCGGCAAGACGGTGGACTCCGAGCTCTCCGGGAACGTCATCGACCTGTGCCCGGTCGGCGCGCTCACCTCCAAGCCGTTTCGCTACACGGCGCGCAACTGGGAGCTGTCGCGGCGCAAGTCCGTGAGCCCGCACGACAGCCTCGGCTCGAACCTGATCGTCGAGGTGAAGCAGAACCGCGTGATGCGGGTGCTGCCGCTCGAGAACGAGGAGCTGAACGAATGCTGGCTCTCCGACCGCGACCGTTTTTCCTACGAGGGCCTCAATTCCGAGGAGCGGCTCCTGAAGCCGATGCTGAAGGAGGGCGGGCGGTGGCGGGAGGTCGATTGGCAGGCCGCGCTCGAGCACGTCGCTAGAATCCTTTCGGGAATCCGGTTCAAGCACGATCCGCAGGAAATCGGCGCGCTCGCGACTCCCCATTCCACCCTCGAGGAGATGGCCCTGCTCGGGAAACTCATGCGCGCGATGGGCAGCGGCAACGTCGATTTCCGCCTGCGCCAGTCGGATTTCTCCGCCGACGGCAAGCGCGCCGGGGTTCCCTGGCTCGGGATGAAGGTCGCGGAGCTCGGGGGATTGGACCGCGTGCTCGTCGTGGGCTCGTTCCTGCGCAAAGACCACCCGCTCCTCGCGTCCCGCCTGCGCCAGATCGCTAGGCACGGGTCCCAGATCAATATCCTGCACTGCGCCGACGACGATCTGCTGATTCCGGTGGCCAACAAGGCCATCGTGCGCCCGGGCGATCTGGCCGCGGTTCTCGCCCAGGTGGTGAAGGCGGCCGCAGAAGCCAAGCAGAAGCCCGCGCCGCCTGAGCTCGACGGCGTCGACGTCGGCGACGAGGCAAGAACGATCGCCGCGAGCCTCGCTTCGGGCCGGAACGCGGCGATCCTGCTCGGCAATCTCGCCGCGCAGCATCCGCAGGCCGCGCAGCTGCAGCGGCTCGCGCAGGAGCTCGCCGGTCTGCTCGGCGCCCGATTCGGTTTCCTGGGCGAAGCCGCCAACAGCGTCGGGGGCTACCTCGCCGGCTGCGTTCCGCCGGAGGGCGCCTTGAACGCGAGGACCATGCTCGAGCAGCCGCGCAAGACCTACCTGCTCCTCAACGCGGAGCCCGACTTCGACTGCCACGACCCGCGCACGGCGATGAAGGCGATGGATGCCGCGGACCTGGTGGTCGCGATGGCCGCCTACCGGAGCTTTGCGGCCGAGTACGCCGACGTGCTTCTGCCGATCGTGCCCTTCACCGAGACCTCGGGCAGCTTCATCAATTGCGAGGGGCGGATGCAGAGCTTCAACGCGGCGGTGAGGCCGTTCGGCGAGGCCCGGCCCGCGTGGAAGGTGCTGCGCGTGCTCGGCAATCTGATGAGCCTCCCCGGCTTCGATCACGAATCGACCGAAGCGATACGCGACGAAGCCTGCAGGCCGGAGGCCGTCGCGGGCAAACTCGACAACCGGCTGAACGGGCTCGAGCTCGTCCTCGATTCCGCCGGCGGCGAGGAACTGCAGCGCATCGCCGACGTGCCCATCTATTTCGGCGATCCGATCGTGCGGCGCGCACCGTCGCTGCAAAGGACGCGCGATGCGCTTCCGCCGCGCGCCTGGGTGGGCCCGCAGCTCGCGCAGAAGCTGGGCGTCAAGGCGGGCGAGCGGGTGCGGGTGCGCCAGGGCGACGGGGAAGCCGTCGTCGAAGTCGGTATCGACGAGCGCCTGCCCGCGGGCTGTGTGAGGCTCGCGGCCGCGCACCGTCACACCGCGGGCCTGGGGGCCATGTTCGGCCCGGTTTCGCTGGAGCGCGCATGACGCTCGTGACCTCCGTGTTCGACGTCTGGGCGAACCTCTGGACCGAGTGGCTCGGCCCGCAGTGGGGACCGCCCGCCTGGATGCTGGTGAAGAACACGATCCTGATCCTGTGCATCGTCCTGCCGCTCTTTGGGTGCGTCGCGTATCTCACGCTGTGGGAGAGGAAGCTCATCGGCTGGATGCAGATCCGCATCGGGCCCAACCGCGTGGGCCCGATCGGGCTGCTGCAGCCGATTGCCGACGCGTTCAAGCTCATGTTCAAGGAGCTGATCGTTCCGACCGGGGCGAACAAGTTCCTGTTCATCGTCGCGCCGATGCTGACGCTCATGCCCGCGCTCGCCGCCTGGGCGGTGATCCCGTTCAGCCCGGAAGTGGTGCTCGCCGACATCAACGCCGGGCTCCTCTACGTGATGGCGATCACCTCGATGGGGGTGTACGGCGTCATCATCGCCGGCTGGGCCTCGAACTCGAAGTACGCGTTTCTGGGCGCGATGCGCTCGGCTGCGCAGATCGTCGCCTACGAAATCGCGATGGGATTCGCGCTCGTGTGCGTTTTGCTGGTCTCGCAGAGCCTCAACCTCACCGACATCGTCGCGGGGCAAATGCGCGGCACCTTCGCCCACAGGGGGATCAACTTCCTCTCCTGGAACTGGCTGCCGCTCCTGCCGATGTTCCTGGTGTACTTCATCTCGGGGGTGGCCGAGACCAACCGCGCGCCCTTCGACGTGGCCGAAGGCGAATCGGAGATCGTCGCCGGGTTCCACGTCGAATACTCCGGCATGACCTTCGCGCTGTTTTTCCTGGGCGAGTACGCCAACATGATCCTCGTCTCGGCGCTCGCCACCGTGATGTTCCTCGGCGGCTGGGCCCCATTCTGGGATGCGCCCCTACTCAACGCGATCCCGCCGTTCGCATGGCTGTTCGCCAAGATCTTCTTCATGGTGACGCTGTTCCTGTGGTTCCGGGCGACGTTCCCGCGCTACCGCTACGACCAGATCATGCGCCTCGGCTGGAAGGTGTTCATCCCGGCAACGCTCGTCTGGCTGGTGGTGATCGCGGTCTGGATGCAGACGCCGTGGAATATATGGACGTGATTTCGTGATCGAGAAAATCCGCGGCTTCTTCAGGGCGTTCCTGCTGATCGAGCTGGTGAAGGGCATGGCGCTCACCGGGCGCCACCTCTTCAGGCGCAAGATCACGGTGCAGTTCCCCGAGGAGAAGACGCCGATGAGCCCGCGCTTCCGGGGACTGCATGCGCTGCGCCGCTACCCGAACGGCGAGGAGCGCTGCATCGCCTGCAAGCTGTGCGAGGCCGTGTGCCCCGCGCTCGCGATCACGATCGAGTCCGAGCAGCGCTCCGACGGCACGCGCCGCACCACGCGCTACGACATCGACCTCACCAAGTGCATCTTCTGCGGCCTGTGCGAGGAGTCCTGCCCGGTGGACTCGATCGTCGAGACGCGCATCCTCGAGTACCACGGCGAGAAGCGCGGCGACCTCTACTACACCAAGGAAATGCTGCTCGCGGTGGGCGACCGCTACGAGGAGCAGATCGCCCGCGACCGCGCCGCGGACGCCGCCTACCGCTGATCGAGCCATGTTCGAAGCCGCCGTTTTCTGGTTCTTCGCGGTGATCCTGGTGATCGCGGCGATCTGCGTGATCACGGCGCACAACCCGGTGCATTCGGCGCTGTTCCTGGTGCTCGCCTTCTTCACCGCGGCGGGGCTGTGGATGCTGCTGCGCGCGGAGTTTCTCGCCATCGCGCTGGTGCTCGTCTACGTCGGCGCGGTGATGGTGCTGTTCCTGTTCGTGGTGATGATGCTCGACATCAATCTCGAGCAGTTGCGCGCGGGCTTCTGGGGAAACCTGCCGCTCGCGCTCGCGGTGGGCGCCGTCATGGTCGTGGAAATGATCGTGATCATCGTCAAGGGTTTTGTCGAGACGCGCGTGCCCGCTGATCCCGGCCCGGGCTACAGCAACACCAAGGCGCTCGGGCGTCTGCTCTATACCGACTACGCGTATCCGTTCGAGCTCGCGGCGGTGCTGCTTCTGGTGGCCATCATCGTTGCGATCGCGCTCACGCTCAGGAAGCGCAAGGACACCAAGTATCAGGACCCGGCCCGGCAGGTCGCCGTCAGGCGCAGCGAGCGCGTGCGCCTGGTTTCGATGCCGGCGGAGAAGAACGAATAAGCATACCTTGCTGTCACTGTCGCACTTTCTCATCCTCGGCGCGGTGCTGTTCGCGATCAGCATCGTCGGGATCTTTCTCAACCGCAAGAACGTCATCATCCTGCTGATGGCGATCGAGCTGATGCTGCTCGCCGTCAACATGAACTTCATCGCGTTTTCGCATTACCTCGGGGACATGAGCGGGCAGGTGTTCGTGTTCTTCATCCTCACCGTCGCGGCGGCGGAATCCGCGATCGGCCTGGCGATTCTCATGGTGCTGTTCCGCAATCTGCAGACCATCGACGTCGACGACCTCGACAACCTGAAAGGCTGAAGAATGACGGACCTGCAGCTCTACCTGCTCGTTCCGCTCGCCCCGCTCGCCGGCGCGATCGCCGCGGGACTGTTCGGGCGGCAGATCGGACGCGCGGGAGCGCACTGGGCGGCGATCGTCGGTGTGGCGATCTCTTTCGTCGCATCCTGCCTGATCTTCGCCGACGTGCTGAACGGCACCGTGTTCAACGGGCCGGTCTATACCTGGCTCGTCTCGGGCGGGACGCGCTTCGAGATCGGCTTCCTGATCGACCGCCTCTCCGCACTGATGATGGTGGTGGTGAGCTTCGTGTCGCTGATGGTGCACATCTACACCGTCGGCTACATGGCCGACGATCCCGGCTACCAGCGCTTTTTCGCCTATACGGCGCTCTTCACCTTCTCGATGCTGATGCTGGTGATGGCGAACAATTTCCTGCAGCTCTTCTTCGGCTGGGAGGCGGTGGGCCTGGTCTCCTACCTTCTCATCGGATTCTGGTATACGCGGCCCACGGCCATCTACGCCAGCCTCAAGGCCTTCCTCGTGAACCGGGTCGGCGACTTCGGCTTCCTCATCGGGGTGGCGCTCGTTCTCGCGTACTTCGGAACGCTCGACTACGCGGCGGTCTTCTCCCGGGCGCCGGCCATGGCGGAAGCCACGATCGAGGTGATCCCCGGCGCCCCGTGGCTGCTCGTCTCTGCGATCTGCATCGGGCTCTTCGTCGGCGCGATGGGAAAGAGCGCGCAGTTTCCCCTGCACGTGTGGCTGCCCGACTCGATGGAAGGCCCGACGCCGATCTCTGCGCTGATCCACGCCGCCACGATGGTGACGGCGGGCATCTTCATGGTGGCGCGGATGTCGCCGCTTTTCGAGCTTTCCGAGACCGCGTTGTCGCTGGTTCTCCTCATAGGCGGGATCACCGCCTTTTTCATGGCCCTGATCGCCGTCGTGCAGTACGACATCAAGCGCGTCGTGGCGTATTCGACCCTCTCCCAGCTCGGCTATATGACGGTGGCGCTCGGGGCTTCGGCCTATTCCGCGGCGATTTTTCACCTGATGACCCACGCGTTCTTCAAGGCGCTGCTCTTCCTCGGCGCCGGCTCGGTGATCATCGCGCTCCACCACGAGCAGGACATGCGCAAGATGGGCGGCCTGTGGAAGACCATGCCCTGGACCTACGGCACGGTGCTCGTCGGCGCGATCGCGAGCGCGGGCGTGCCCGGGTTCGCCGGTTTCTTCTCCAAGGACGCGATCATCGAGGCGGTGCACCTCTCGAAGACGCCTTTTGCGGGCTTCGCGTGGCTCGCGGTGACGTCGTGCGTGTTCGTCACCGCCTTCTATACCTTCCGGCTCGTCTTCTACGCCTTCCACGGCCAGGAGCGCTTCGAGTCGCACGAGCACGGAGGCGGTGATCGCCACGGCCACGCGCCGCACGAATCCCCCGCGGTGGTCACCGTGCCGCTGGTGCTGCTCGCCATCCCCTCGATCTGCGCGGGCTGGCTGATCGGGCCGGTGCTGTTCGGCGGCTATTTTGGAAACTCGCTTGCGATCGCGCCCTCGCATCCGGCGCTGCGTGAAATGGCCGCGGAGTTCCACGGCGTGGTGCCGATGATGATCCACGCGGTCAAGACCCTGCCCTTCTGGCTGTCCGTCGCGGGAATCGCAGCCGCCTGGTATCTGTACATCCTGAAGCCCGAGCTGCCGGGGAGACTCAGGCAAAAGGCCGGGGTGCTCGTCATCATCCTCGAGGAGAAGTACGGCTTCGACCGTTTCTACGACTGGTTTTTCGCGGGCGGCGCGAGGAAGTTCGGCACAGACCTCTGGCGCTACGGCGACGTGACCGTGATCGACGGTCTCATGGTGAACGGCTCCGCGCTGCTCGTCGGGTGGTTCGCCGGGACGGTGCGCTTGATCCAGTCCGGATTCATCTATCACTACGCGTTCTCGATGATCATCGGGGCGTTCGTGCTGCTCACCCTGTTCGGAATGGCGCTGCTGCACTAGAAGATGCCGACGTCCGCTCCCTGGCTTAGCCTCGCCGTCTGGGTCCCGATCGTCGCAGGGCTCGCCGTGCTCGCGACGGGCGCCGACAAGAACGCTCGCCAGGCGCGCATCATCGCGCTCGCGGGGGGGCTGATCGGCTTCCTCGTCACGCTTCCGCTCGTTGCCGGCTTCGACACCGGCACGAGCGCCATGCAGTTCGTGGAAAAAACTCCGTGGATCGAACGCTTCAACGTCAATTACCACCTCGGCGTGGACGGCATCAGCGTGCTCTTCATCCTGCTCAACAGCTTCATCACCGTGCTCGTGGTGATCGCCGGCTGGGAGGTGATCCGGGACAAGGTGGCCCAGTACATGGCGGCGTTTCTCGTCATGTCGGGGCTGCTGAACGGCAGCTTCGCCGCGCTCGACGCGGTGCTGTTCTACGTCTTTTTCGAGGCGACGCTGATCCCGATGTATCTCGTCATCGGCGTCTGGGGCGGGCCGAACCGGGTCTACGCGGCGGTCAAGTTCTTCCTGTACACGCTGCTCGGATCGCTGCTGATGCTGGTCGCCTTCCTCTACCTCTACAACAAATCGGGCGGCAGCTTCGCGGTGCTCGACTACCACAAGCTGCCGCTGCCCTTCGACGCGCAGATCCTGCTCTTCATCGCCTTCCTCATGGCGTTCGCGGTGAAGGTGCCGATGTGGCCCGTGCATACCTGGCTCCCCGACGCGCACGTCGAGGCGCCCACCGGCGGGTCGGCCGTGCTCGCGGCGATCCTGCTCAAGCTCGGCGGCTACGGCTTCATCCGGTTCTCGCTCCCGATCCTGCCGGACGCGAGCCATTACCTCGCCGGATTCATGATCACGCTGTCGCTTATCGCGATCGTGTACATCGGCCTGGTGGCGCTGGTGCAGACCGATATGAAGAAGCTGATCGCGTATTCCTCGATCTCGCACATGGGATTCGTGACGCTCGGCTTTTTCGTTTTCAACGCCTATGGGATGGAAGGAGGCCTGGTGCAGATGATCTCGCACGGCTTCGTGTCCGCCGCGCTCTTCCTT
>WNFB01001423.1_pt1 | contig 20334 bp, 19 predicted proteins | sample 5400501 | NCBI WGS metagenome assembly WNFB01 (sample SAMN13153341, study PRJNA577476) | soil metagenome | isolation source: 200 cm saprolite under Douglas fir tree site 2 hole 1 | place: USA:California | collected 2015-04-18 | reverse complement strand
ACCCAATCAGCATATTTTCAGGCTTGATATCCCGGTGAATGACTTTTTCATTATGGGCATACTGCAAAGCATCGGCTACCTGCTTCAAATAAGAGAGAACAATGGCAGGAGCGACAATGGTGTTTCTAGGATGGCGTTGTCGCAGCGTGCCATTGGGGGCATAGTCCAACACCAGGAAGGGAGTGTCTTGCAGCACGTTAAAATCAAGGATGCTGACAATATGAGGATGCCGTAGCCGGGCAACGATGCGTGCCTCTTCGCGAAACTGCTCCAGGTCTTCGCTGACCAGTTGCGCATGGAGTACTTTAATGGCGGCATAGGTGTTGAGATGGATATGCTCGCCAAGGTAGACCTCGGCAAATCCCCCGTCGGCCAGCAAATGGAGTAGACGGTAGGTGCCCAATTGCTGCCCCGTGCGATCAGCTTTCTCTCCATTATTCTTTTTATGATTGGACAGTGCCGTTACGGAATTTTGCGGCTGAATAGGATCCATCTGTCCCCTCCAGGCCTGCACATAGTTTTATAACTGATAATGTGTGATTATTGTAGAGAAGGGATTGCTTATTGTCAATACGAATAGAGGTGTGGGTTGGTAGCAAGGCTGAATCTCTATTTTTACTGGTACCGTATTGCTTCCGAAGGGGAGATACGGCCCGCCTGCCACGCTGGGAGCAGGGCACCCAGGAAGGCGGCCAGCAGAGCTATGCTGACGATCAGACCCAGCTCTTGCCAGGGGATGCTGAAGGTCAGACCTGTATTAAATTGCTCGAAGAAATTGGCGGCAAAGATGTTGCTTGAGAGCACTAACCCTAGTGCCACTCCCAGGATACTTCCGCTGGCTCCCACCAGGAATGACTCGCAGAGAAAGGCACCCTGTATGAGCCTGCGATTGCACCCCAGTGCCCTGAGCATACCGATCTGCTGGCGGCGTTCGATTACCGCACGGGTGCCGGTGATGGCAAGGGCAGTCACGCCCAGCAATAGTGTCAGTCCGACCACGCCCAGCAGCACATTGCTGAGCAAGATGCGAGGGCCGCGTGTCTGCCAGATGGCATCCTCTAAGACGGTCGTTTCTAATCCATTGTCGAGGAAGGCCGAGCCGAGAGCCAGGGCCAGGGCGCGTTTATCCTGTCCGGGTGCCACCTTGAAGTAGTAGGTCTGGCCATCGGGCGTTGCCGGACTGATGATACTGCCTGCGGAGTAAGCTGCCTGTGGGATATATAGCCCAAAATGAGCGTTATCGCTATTATCAACCACGCCAATTATCGTCAGCTTGACTGACGAGGTAAACCCAGATGGGGCAACGTTGGCTCCAGCAGTTGGGGGCTGTATGCCAGTCACCCATACCGGAGTCGCCGGGAAGGTGCTATCACCCTGGTACACACCGCTGATTGAATAGGTGAAGTTACTATCGAAGCCGGGTGGCTGTGTGGGCATGCCTGCATCAGCCGGTAGCGGCGCATTGGGATCGTACACGGGCGCATTAATGACGCTGTCGGGACGGTAGGGTAGAGCATTGCTATCGATCAGTGCATAGTTGGGATGGGTTTGCAATGCCTGCCAGACGGCGTCGTCGCTACTGAAGCCTTGCGCTCGTGCCGAGAGGTGCAGTCCATAGCCATGCAGAAAGCCGCCGTTTACCACCTGGGCAGGATAGACGCGCCAGGAGGGATTGTCGTTGCTCAATTGAATCACCCCCATGGCAGTCGCCGTGCTTTCCCCAATCGAAGAGAAGTCCGCCGGGTTGATGCCGTGCTGTAGCAATGCCGATTGCAGGTCTGGCAGTGGTTTGAAATAGGCCACCGCCTGGATATCGTAGCCGCCTGTCTGTGTGTCAATGTTGGTATACGTGTCCTGCATGGCATTGGTAATGACCGCCATAACCGTCATGGCAAAGACCACCATACTGAACATGACTACGCTTATGCCGGTGCGGAAACGGCGATGCAGGGGATAGGCCGAAGCCAGCCGCGTCAGGATATACCAGCCGGGGAGCCTGGCACACAGGGCCAAAAGCGGGTACACCAGCAGTTCCGCGTTAGTAAGCAGCACCCACGCTGTTCCCAACACCATCATCAGCCCTGCCAGAAAGAATATCTCGATGCCTCCCTGAAAACGCGGCAGGCCAAGACGTGCCAGCACATCGAATGGCAATGCCCAATACGCCACCAGCGACAACCCCGCCAGCGTTACAAACACTTTATTGATGATGATAGCTATGCCTATTCGCCTTGTCATTATCCGCAATACCTGGTCAGCCCCAGCCTTTAATAGTAGCCCGCCCCCAAGCACAATCAGCGAGAAACCGAGCGAGAAGTAGCTAATCTGGGTATTTGCCAGCCCAAATTGCATCAACTCGTAACCCACCAGCAAGGGCAAGAAGCCGAGCAATATCAACGAGCGTATCAGCCCGACCAGCGCATCGGGGATTTGCTCAAATAGAATATGCCACACCCTTCGAGATGCATACCCTCGCCTGGAAGAAGTGACCTCATAACCCGTAGGGGCGTGGGTTGGGTTGGGGGTGGAGAGGACGCTTGCGTCGCCCTGGGAGGGGTGGGATTTAATTGTGGGAACAGGACGAGGGCGACGCAAGCGTCCCCACACCACATCCGCTCCTCCCCCGCCCCTACGGGACCCTGTTTCCTCATGCCTCATTTTCCACCCTCCAACCAATTGCACGCCCGCGTTCTTTAATAACCCCAGCAGCCGCAGGCATGTCTCACCGAGCGAGAGCCTGTTTTGCGCGGGTTCTGGCAGATCGCGCATGGCTTCTACTACTGTCATACGGCTGACAAGCCAGGAGGAGGCCGCGACGGAGCCGAAAGTGAAGATGACCCCCAGGCAGTAGGCAATAATCAGGCTGTGGGGCTGAAATGTAAGTTTGAGCGGAAAGTTGAAACGCTCTAAAATCGGCCCAAGGAAGTAGACAAGCAAGGCTCCAATGCCCACGCCAGAACCTAGACCGAAAAATGAGGCCAATAGATCGTAGACAGCTCCCTCGAAGAGATACATCAGGATAAGATGGCGACGTTGCACTCCAATGGCCCTTGCCATGCCCATTTCAACGCGGCGTTCTGCCGCCAGCAGCACAAAAATCAAGAAGATCAATAGCAGGCCAATCGCCAATGCAAAGAGCGCGAAGAGGGAAAAGACGCGGGAGAAGAGGTCTTGCGCTTTCTGCGAAATTTGGGTGCCGGTTGCTTTCACCTCGCTCACATGCACATCGTTCGGTATCTGATTTTCCAGGTCATGCGCTACACTCTCCGAAAGACCAACGCCGTTGACCCCGCCACCGCCGCGATTGGATATGTAAATCTGTGTGATATCGTCATAGCGATTTTCGATGCTGCGAAATGTTTGCGCATTACTCAGGATATATGGCGCGCCCCCTACGAGGCCGCCATCTACAACGATTGCGACTACCTGCATCTGATAACGCTTGCCCGGCCAGCGTTTTGAGTACAAATAGATCAGGTCTCCGGCATGAGCATTGAGCAGTTGGGCCGATGTCTGGTTGAGATAGATTTGATTTTCCCCAAGTGCCGCAATGGTGAGCTGCCTTTTGCTGTTAACATCCGTCATGCCCCCAAAGCCCTGTTCGCTGCCGGGGATGATGGCCAGGGCCGTGACCTTTGAGCGTACCTGGCGCGAGGTGGTGTCCGCTATAAGTAGATTGGGTTCGACCAGTGCGGCCGCGACTGCCGCGATATCCGGGTCATGTTGAGCAAAATCATTGATTTGATAGTACACGCCATCGGGAAAAAATCCCAGGTCTCCATGCCCGCCATCGATTATCTCATCCACATTACCCAGGTTATACACGGCGACACTTTGCACTGCACCCGTGATCACGTCGCCCGTCGCCAGTACACTGGAAAGCAGGGTAGTCGAGAGCATGAGGGCAAAAATAATCAGCCACATCTGGGTGCGCCGGCGAGGGATATTGCGCACGCCAATCTTAAAGAAGATGGCATTGCTCAGTGCCAGTAGCAGCACTACGCCGATAATGACGAGCGTAGTCGTTAAGAGTATACTGGTGAGCGTATCAATTGGTATGCCAAAAATTTGTGTCATCGCGTGCTCTGTAATGTCTTATAGAATAGCTCTGCAATTTGTGTATAGCCAAAAGTACTGGGATGCAGTCCATCATCGCTGATGTATTCGGGATGGTTACGCAGCTCAGACCATTGTGAATACAGGTCTACCAGTATTACGTGGTGACGTTTCACGATGGTTGCTATGCTTGTGTTATACGCCTGTATCTGCGTAAAGAGCGTTTGGGGGTCGCTCGAACTGAAATAGGGCAGAAGTGTAAGGTCCGGCACGTTGGCGATAGCAATACGCGCACGTGGCGCTGCCGCCTGGATGCGGCTCACCAGGAGGTCAAGGTCATGGGAATAGCTATCGAGTGGGACATTATTCGCCAGGTCGTTCACCGCCAGCCAGACCGTTACCAGGTCGGGGTGGGCATCGAGGGCCACCGGAACTTCAACGTTGAGCGCCTGGTGTAATAGTACACCGGGTATGCCAAGGTTGACGAGACGAACGCCAGAGCCAAATTTTGCTGAAAGGTCGGCGGGCCAGTTTTGTGTCTGTGGATCATCGGCACCAATACCAAAGGTATCAGAGGCTCCAATTGCCACGTAGGTCAGGCGAGCCCTGGGAGCCTGCTGCACAACTACCTGGCGAGAACCTGTGCCAGGAGAAGCGTTATCAGCAAGAGAAGAGCTACAACTTGCAAAAAAAAGGCAAACACAACAGAGCGCAATGGCCAAAAGCAGAGCTCTCTTCCATGCGCTATTTTTAGCGTATTTCCTTGCGACACCTATACGCTTTAACTGATGCTGCTGAAAAGTGTTAACGAAGCAATGCACTGATCAAAGAAACGAGGGCAAAGAGCACCACAAAGGCGATGGTCATGTTAAAAATCAAACGCTCTACGCCACGCCGTGTCTTGAATACCGAGCCAGCACTACTGCCGCCAAAGGCACTACCCAATCCTGCTCCACGTACCTGTAGCAGAATGAAGATGATGACGGTTATGCAGAGGATGATCTGCACTGTGCGGATTGCTGGAAGCCACTGAGCCAAGATATATTCCTCACTTTCGTGTTTTTCGCTGCTTACTTATCTATTGTTCTGTTGGTTTCGGAGTGATTATATCACACAACAATAGATACGTCGAGAAGTTGCGATTGTCGAAAACAGCCTTCATTAGACGCTGCCACGAAATCCATGCTATACTGGCTTCGTAGCATGTAACCGGGCAGAGTTATTTACAAATGTTTGCATGGAGAGAAAGTAGAAATGACCACAGGTGAACGCACTCCTCAAGAATCCTCTGGCCTCAAAGGGACACAAGAGAAGATCACAGAACTCCACCGCCTGAAAGCGGAAGCCACGCTTGGCGGTGGCCCCAAGCGCATCGAAGCACAACATAAAAAAGGCAAACTGACAGCACGCGAACGGCTTGACCTGCTGCTCGATCAAGGCACGTTTAACGAATTGGACATGTTTGTGACACATCGCTCCACAGACTTTGGATTGGAGGATCAAAGGATTCCTGGCGATGGTGTTGTGACAGGCTACGGACAGATCGATGGTCGCCTGGTCTACGTCTTCTCGCAAGATTTCACGGTCTTCGGCGGTTCGCTTTCCGAGGCTCATGCTGAAAAGATTTGTAAGATTATGGACCTCGCCATGAAGAACGGGGCACCGGTGATTGGCCTGAATGATTCAGGTGGAGCACGCATCCAGGAAGGCGTGGTGAGCCTTGGGGCATACGCGGATATTTTTTTACGCAACACGCTGGCCTCCGGCGTTGTGCCGCAAATTTCGGCCATCATGGGGCCATGCGCGGGCGGTGCAGTCTACTCTCCAGCCATCACCGACTTTATTTTTATGGTGGAGCAGACCAGCTATATGTTCGTGACCGGCCCCAACGTATTGAAGACTGTGACCCACGAGGATGTTACCTTTGAAGACCTGGGTGGGGCGATGGTGCATAATAGCATGAGCGGTGTCGCCCATTTTGCCTGTCCTGGTGAACCCGAATGCATACGCATGATACGCACGCTGGTGGGCTTTATCCCATCCAACAATCTTGATGATCCGCCATATTACACACCCGTTGACTCATCCACACGCACCGAAGTGGCACTGGACAGCATCATTCCCGACAATCCAAACAAACCCTACGATATGAAGGCAGTTATCGGCTATATCGTGGACGATGGCGACTTTTTTGAGGTACAGGAACACTTTGCAGCCAACATTATTGTGGGCTTTGCTCGTCTGAATGGCCGCTCGATAGGCATAGTGGCCCAACAGCCTGGAGCTTTAGCCGGCGTACTCGACATCAATTCGTCGGATAAGGCGGCACGCTTTGTACGCTTCTGCGATTGCTTCAATATTCCGCTTATTACCTTTGTGGATGTCCCCGGTTTCCTGCCAGGGGTGAGCCAGGAGCACAACGGCATCATCCGCCACGGCGCAAAATTGCTCTATGCCTACTGCGAGGCCACGGTGCCCAAGATTACGGTGATTACGCGCAAGGCCTATGGCGGAGCCTATGATGTGATGAACAGCAAGCATGTGCGAGGCGACATTAATTATGCGTGGCCCACGGCGGAAATCGCGGTGATGGGTGCGGAAGGCGCGGTCAATATCCTGTTCAAGGACGAGATCGAGAGAGCCGATGACCCCGATCAGCGGCGCAAGGAGCTGATCGAGGAGTATACCGAAAAGTTTGCCAACCCCTACATCGCGGCCAGTCGCGGCTATGTCGATGAGATCATCGAGCCGCGCTACACGCGCACCAAGCTGATTACGGCTCTGGAGATGCTAAAAAACAAGCGAGACACCAACCCACCGAAAAAGCATGGGAATATCCCGCTCTAGATATAGAAGCACCAGCATGGCGGAGGCAAGCGCCGCCACTACTATAGACGAAATGCCCATCGTGCTCGTGTATAGTAGTGGCGGCGCTTGCCTCCGCCATGTCGACCTTGCAACAGCCCTGTGTAATGAGTGTTACAGTATTGCAAATCACTAACCCCTGTGGTATGCTTCCTTCAGCCCACTTATATTTTGTTGAGAGGAGTCGAAGTGACCGAAGAAGAAAGAAGTGCTCTACGCTTAATCTTCCGCGAAGAGGTGAATAGTGCTGTCTATGCAAGCGAGCAACGCATAGGCGAGCAGGTTGACACTGGCTTAGGTGGCATGAATGAACGGCTTGATACACTTGGCACAAGCTTAGGCAGCTTGAGTGAACAGCTTGAGACTGGCCTGGGTGGTATGAATGAGCGTATCACCCACCTTGAGAGTATGGTTACGCAAATGGCAGAGCATCTCAAGTTGCTGAGAGCTGGTCATAGGGAACTGAAAGGCGATCTTCTGGATGTAAAAACCGAGCTTGGACAGATTGAGTCAGTTCTGAATGAAGTAAGCATTAAGATCAACGATATCGAGCGCAGTCAGTATAGCCTGGAGACCAAAGTAGAAGAAAATATCAAGGGAATCTGGCGTGATGTGCAACGCATGTTTGCTAATCTTCAAACCTTCACAAAAGAATTTAACGCTATAGTCAAGAATACTCACGCCCGGCTTGATTTGCATGAAAACACACCCATCGGTGAAACTCATCCAGGTTCAGCAGCATAGTTTTATTTCTATAATTTGAGAAGAAACGGTGAGGATGGTGCTTTTCTCCAAAAAGCACCATCCTCACCGTTTCTTCTCACATTATAAAACCTGTTTTAGTGAACGTTGGAGGTTGCGGGTAACTGGCTCTCTATCCAGCGTTGGAGGGCTTCGCCACTCTCAAACGAGACGATCAGCGCGTAGCGCGGCTCCGGGCCTGGATGCCAGGCAGCATGCCACAAGCGTTGCGAGTCGATAACGATCTGGCGATTTCTGGGCATCGAGATACGGGACTCGGTGCTGGGATCGTCCTTGTCCTCGCGCAGAATCATGTATGAGTTGGGGTCGTCCGAGAGTTGTAGCCATGTACGCACCACCCAACCCTCGCCATCGGGATTGAGACGGTTATTGTCGTCGAGATGCAGATTATGGATTGCCTCCGCCTCCGTGTTGGGGTTGAGCTTGATGATACGAACTCGCCCAAAATTGGCTCTGACATGCTTGGCCCACTGCACTAATGTGGGACAGATTTCAGCATTTTTCGTCCAGATGCCGTCTTTATCAGGTTTTCCATGATCCCAGAAGCCGCGGCATTCCATTTCGCCGAACGCAGAGGCGATTGGCGCAAAATTGGTATCCCCACCGCTCTTCCAGTCCATATATTCGAGGGCCATCCATTCCTCTTTGGGAACCGGTGGGCCATCGTAATCGCGCAGAACAGCAAAGCCCTTCTCTTTGATAATATCGAGTTTAACGTGCATGAAGTAACTCCTTATTGAACAGTTTTCAGGAATGTGGTATCAACGAGCCTGACTCGTTCTTCCATGGAAGTGCCAGGCAGACCAATGTAGACATACAGTCGGTTGTCAAATGTCCGTTGATGCCGGGAAAGAGGCCATCAGGTTGGATGAACACAGTGTATATTTTTAGTGTGTACGCATCAACCTTTCCCCAATTGTACCATAAGTTGGCTATGAGGTGTTACATATGGGCTATTGGTTCACAAGGCTGTTGCAAGGTCGGGAATACAATAACCACCGACATGGCTGAGGCAAGCGCAGCCACTACTATACACGAACGGCGGCATGGCTGAATATAGTAGTGGCTGCGCTTGCCTCAGCCATGCCGACCTTGCAACAGCCCTGTATTGGTTCACAGAGTCTGCGCATAATATGGCGACCCTTGTAATCGCCTTACCATCGTATCTCACCTTGTGGGGACTTTTTTAGCTCTGAGAGCCACCCAATATCTCTCTCATGATAGGGACGATAACAGTCTTTATAGGACGCGACGCAGCGGCCAGAGCAAGACCTCTTGTCGATGTGCGTAGTGAAGCAATGGCGATGTATCAGGCAGATGAATGTGATGAGCGCGAGCCAGGGTATCAGACTGTATTTCAAGTTCGGCTAGCTGAAGTGGCCAGCGTCTGTGGTGAATATCTCCGCGGTACACATGGTCGCGATTTACCACTGTGTAGAGACAGTAGCGTTCAGTGAGCCAGTACTCAAGGGTGGCAGGTTGGGCAAAGGCAACTGGTGCAATCGGCCGGTACCTGGCCATATACTCGGCAGGAAGTGCGCCGCGGTGGCTGCGGCGGCTCTGATAGTGGATGGTGTCATTCACGCGCTGGCAGCGCATGTTCGCGTGAAAGTAAGGCAGGTGGAATAGCCGGCGGGCGAGAGCGACTGCGACACGACTGGCGGCATCCAGGCTGAAGAAGTAGACGCCAGGGACGCCGTTCACTGTCACGTAGGTTCGAAGATTGAGTTCGGGAAACGCGGACAGCCCAGCTACAGGCGGTACGCCACGTGGTCGAACGTTGCTCATGCGAAATGGGACAATACCGACCCAGGCCTGTCCTTCGAATGTATCAAGCGAGAGCACGGAGGGAATGAGCGGGCGCAGTACTGCTGGCACAATAGGCTTGTGAACAAAGAGCAACTCATGCCAGGTCTGTGTCATGATCCATGGATCTCGTGGTAAAGGCCATGGTCTATGGTCAACGGCACGAAGAATTGCGCTCGCGTTCATCTACACTCCTTTCAAACTGCGAGTTCTCACTTCCAGACGTAATCAAAGCAAACAAGCTTGAGATCCTCGCGTTTAATGGGTGTCTTGCTCTCATTCGCAACACCGTCAGCAGTATCCTGGCTTACTGTATCCGAACCTATGCTCTTGACTGCTGCCAACAGTTCCTCAACCCTGCTATTCTCCAGAAAACCATCATACGCCTTCTTCAGAGCTTTGATATAGACGCCGGGCTGAGGCTCATTTAATTGTTGGATAGCGGCGATGATTTCCCTGCGACTGACGGCAGGGTTATTGATGTAGCTTCTCAGGGTGGTGGCGATCGTCTGCTGGATGGGGTCGAGCAGCCTGGGAGCTGCCTCTACCGCCACCTGCTCTTGGGAGGACTGTACGATAGAGGCGATCACCTGTTCTTGCAGGGCAAAGATGTCGACTTCGCCGGCCATTGGCACGACGCGCGGCGTATCCGGCTGGCACTGGATCAGGTTGGTGATGAGGTAGCGGTTGTCTTCGATACGTCCACCCCGCCAGTCTGCTGACAGGTCGATGTAGCGCCAATAGTGGTGCTTTTTTTCTCTTCCTGGCTCTCGCCCGTGCTCCTGGGCGGTGAAGGAGAAGAACACGCCCTTCGCCTCTTGGCGCATGAGACCGCTGTGGATGCCGTCTGGCAAGTCTTCCAACTGCTGGCGCATGTCAGCGTTGAGCAAGCCCTTCAGGCTTTGCAACAGGAATTCGCTGCTGACCAGTTCCACGAACTGCTCTTGCTCTTCGACCACCTTGCCATCCTCTTCCTCAATACGGCGCAGGGTGTTGAAGTTCTGGGGGTGAACCACCTCTCCCAGGATGCTGGTATCCAGCAGCCCACTGCGGTCAATGGCGGCAATTTTGAGTGAGAGGCTCTCTACCAGGCCGAGCAACTTTTCCAGCCCGTCGTCGGGGAACATATTCATCACCCACAAGGTCTCGAAACTGGTGCCGATGCGATCAATGCGCCCGGCGCGCTGCACCATACGGGTTGGGTTCCAGTGCAGATCGTAGTTGATGAGCACGCCGCAGTCCTGCAGGTTCTGCCCCTCGGAGAGCACGTCGGTCGAGATGAGCAGGTCTATTTCCTGGTCACTGCCAACGACCTCGCTCCTATGGTTGGCAAGCGGCGCGAAGTGGGCGACCAGGCGGGTGCGCTCCCTGACATCGGCTCCACTGTCCATACGCCGCATGTGAGGCTCTCCCGCCATAGCTCTCCACAGGGCGGCATCGCTCTCATCGTTGCGCAGTTGCTGGTAGAGGTAGCGAGCCGTGTCCTTGTAGTAGGTGAAAAGCAGCACTTTTTGCCCTTTGAGTTCTCCACCCAGGAGCTCCTTGAGCTTGGCGAGCTTGGCATCGTTGGAGGGAGTAATGGCGGCGATGTGCTGCCAGACTTCACGCAGGGCGTTCACGTCTTTGCGCAGATCATTATGCAGTCGCTTGAGATCATAGCGTGCCGCATCCAGCACGGGCAGGGCGTCGATAAACTGGCGTGCTTCCGTGTGGGCGTCCAACTGGTCAGAGAGCGAACTGGGGGTGGCGTCGTCCTCTTCATCTTCGCGCGAGAGATAGCGCATGGCCCTCTGGAAGCTGGTACTATCGAGCACCTTGCCTTCCAGGATGTAGCTTTCAAAGGTTTCCAGAAACTCCAGTGCCCGGCGCACGCTGATGCGGAAGGACTCGACACTGCTCTCAAAGCGTTTGAGGTAGCGACTTTTGAAGATGCCAACCAGGGCCTCTTCGCGCCCCTCTTCAAACTGGTCGCGGGCCACCCCCTGCTTCTTGTAGGTTTCCAGGCGGTAGGGTGCCAGCTTCAAGCCCTCGACGCGGCTGACCACGCTGCCATAAATCCCCTGATAGGTGGCCTCTAAATTGTAGCGAATGGTTTTGAGTCTGCGTGTCGGCCACCTGATGACTTCGCCGTTGATGGTGGCATGGGGGTAGGCTTCTTGAATGAAGGGGCGCGTGCGGCGGATGACTACCTCTTCCAACAGATTGAAGAGGGCGATGCCGCTCTCCTGCTGCCGACCGGCACGCCGCGCTGCCTGGAAGTAGCGCTGCAGGTCGCCGATACCGGCTGCCGCGAAGTAGCTGCGGTCGCCTCCGGTCAGGAGGTTGACCTGGTTGTACAGGTCAAAGACGGTATTGTTGATGGGCGTCGCGGTCAGCAAGATGAGCTTTTTGCGCGCTCCGCTGACCTTGCCCTGCCGGTTGTTGGCGGCCAGGATGCGTTCCAGGCTCTCGTAGCGTTGGGCGTTGCGATTGCGGAAGTTGTGGCTTTCATCGATTAAGACGATGTCGGCATCCTGCACATCTCGGATGTCGTACTCCTCGCGACCGAGGACTTCCTGGGTGACAATCTCGGCGGCAATACGCGCGCCCAGCAATTCGTCGCTCCACATCTTTTTGAGCGAGGCGGGACAGATGACCAGGGCCTTGTAGCGTTGATGATAGGCGTAGTCCTCCAACAGCTTCTTGCCGATCCAGGTTTTGCCCAGCCCCACGCTATCGGCAATCATCACCCCGTCGTAGCGAGCCAGGATGTTGCGCGCCCGTTTGACGGCGTCCTCCTGAAATTCGCTGAGTTCAACGGCGGAACGCGTGCCTGCCGCTTCACTGTCAGCGGTCTCCAGATCATCGCGGAAATATTCAAAGATGGCCTTCAGGTACACCTGGTACGGGGTGTACTCTTTGCGGCCAAATTTGGAGGAGTCAAGCAGGTCGACCAGGTCTGCTTTGAAATCACGGGCTGATGTCCATTGGCGTTCGTACCACTCGGCCAGTTCTTTAATGGCAAGCACACCCGGCACGTTGGCAGCGATAAGGCGTTCAGCTTCAGCCATCTGCCCCAATACTTTGCGTTCGCTGCCCTCTATGCTCCCCTTTAACTGTTCTGGACTGAGCTCTTCTGGCGTGAGGTTGGCACGATGCGAGAGGTTCAGTTCCTTGTTCGACTGCAGGCCGGCGCGGGTGAAGTTGGATGAGCCGACGATGGCGGCGATGGGAGAGAAATGCGCGAAGCCGCCGCCGCTATAGAAGAGGTAGCACTTGGCATGGAGAAAGCCCTGGGTGTAGAGGCGCACCTGCACATGTTCCTGGCGCAGGAAGGCGATCAGGTCTTCGACCAGGCGCAGGGTCTGCTCGTTAAAATTCGCGGTGGCGAGCTCACGGATCAGGCCTTTGACCGGCCTGGCACCGACCTCTCGCAACCCGAGATCGAGGCTGGCTTCTGGTTCGTCACCCAGCAGCAAACGGAAATTTCCCAGGCACTCCAGCCCATTGCGAAGCAGTTGCCACCCGCCGACGTTGAAATAGGCGGTGGCGATGTCAAGGGAGTGGCCCTTGTGCTCTGCCAGAAGACTGTTGAGCACCTCGACCATGGTGTGTTGCTGGTTGTCAATGACGAATGGGATGTTCATCGTGCTGCCTCGAATGTGCGACAGGAATGTGTATCATTTCTGTCGCATTTTGCGACATATTTTTTTACTGATTGATATGTTGTGTGCTACGCTGATTTGAGATCAAATAGCCGACGAATCCACTCTACCAACTGTTGGGCATGGGGAGCGGCTGCGTCAAGGTAACGCTTCGTAATAGCCTGTCCCATAGGTTTCCCCGGCTCTTCCTGCCAGGCCAGCCATGTATGCATATTCGCTTTCATTGCTTGCGTTTGTGGGAAACGCCGATCCTTTATAATAACCTGCTGTACACTATCTTGTGCCATCGGCCACAGGATATCCCCCGCAGGGATCAGCAAGCTCATAAAATCCTCCAGCCTACCAGAGATAGTATTATCGGGCATAAGCCAGAGACCTACCATGGGTCGCCCTTCTTGCTTGAGTATTGTCCCTCCAGGAGCAGGACGAAGTGGTACGGCAGAATACCCAGCTTCAATCAACCTATCACGTAAAGATTGCCAACGATTAGCGATGTCGGTGTCGGCATCGACAACGATGCCAAGCCGGGTTTCTGCACGCCGCTTAAGCTCGACTTCTAGAGCCTCTAAAAGCGTATCAATACCTGCTTTCTGTTGAATGGTGATGTGGGTATCTAATCCGTAATAGCGTAACAAATGGTAAAATACCTGGGCATCATCTGGACCTTCCACCAATACATAGTTGAGCTTATCCTCTTTAATAACGTCATTATTCACAATTAGCGCACCTCAATATGCTCACGTGTAGCAATGCCCAGTTGGCGTTCATCAAACAATGTAGCGACAATATCGCCCTGCTTGTTTTCCAGGCGAATAAGGAGTCCATCTTCCTGGTGATCTCGTTTGGCAGCTATCTCGAAGGCTTCGACACAGTCCCAGCTATGGGTGGTTGCAAACACCTGGACATTGAGACGGCGTGCAACCTGGAAAATAAGTTGCCATAAATCTGGTTGGACGGAGTAGTAGAGACCGTTTTCAAACTCGTCGATGAGTAGTATGCCATCTCTGGCATTGACGAGAGCTAAGGATATGGCAAGGGCGCGGAGCATTCCGTCGCCGAGACCGTATAAAGGAAGTGGCTCATCACTCTCTGTGATCTTCACAATGGGGATACGCTCCCCCCCGGAAAGCGGAGTGCTGACAAAATTGAGGTCGACCAGTCCTGGAGCGATGAGACGGAGGGCAACCAGCACATCGGCTTCGAGTTTCGTCAAGGCAATTCTATCCCACAATTCGATGAGGCGTTGCCCGCTTAAGCCATGTGCTGGCGTGAGCATACACGGAATTTCGTTGGAGTTCAACCTGAGTATGCCTTGAGGAAGCGAGGGATCAATGGGATAGCTCAGGTTAGCTCCGGCAGCCTGAATGGTGAAACGAGGAGCCAGGTTATCAACAGTATAATCTTCTCCCGGTGCCAGCGGCCTTGTGTGAAGAGTACCATCGCGGGTCTCTGTAATAGACCAATCAATTGCGAGAGAAAGCATGTCTGCCGGTGAATTGATGGGGCCGATCTGGATAGGACGAAGCCCCGGCTTGATATCATTGCGCCCGTAGAACAGGTACTTGAGGGCGGCGAGCATATCTCTGACATTGACAAACTGCTGTCTCACCTCACGCCGAGCTCTCATGATTTCCCAGATGAATGTTGGTGTGGAAGCCCGGCTGGCATAGAGCTGTATTGCCTCAAGCAGGCTCGTTTTCCCAACATTGTTTTTGCCGACGAGGAGATTGACCCGGCCAAGGTGCTCTATTTTCAGGTTGTGGAATGCGCGGAAATTGCGAACCTTAAGCGAGTTAAGGATCAGCTTGCTCATTGCAAGTCCTCCCTTTGGTGTTGGTATAGATATGTTGTCCTTGAACATAGCTGGGATGTTTTACTGCATTGTATCATCAGGTATTCATCAGTTGGGACATTTGCGACATGTGGAACATGGCTCAGATCACTTTCCCCGTTTGGAATGTTTGCGACATTTGGGACATCGATGTTCATGGAAGTGTATAGGTATCCTTTCTGGAGGTGTGAGGCGGGTGAGAGAGCTAGCTCACCTGAAAGGTTGTGCGAGAAGTGAAGGACCTCTCTAGAGAAAGTATACCATATGTATTTGCAGCAAGCATTACAACATCTAAATGTATTTGTGAGTCACTCGCAAATACTCACTGCAATATGATCACGAGGGTGAAGTATATGGGCATGAACTTTGACGGAATTGTCACAGCTCGATGCTCGACACAAGCCGTAACCTGTCAGGATGTTGAACAGGTAGCATGTTTCAATTATAAGCTCAGCAACTCACTCCATTGTGTGGTAAACCGGCTTGAGAGGTGGGACTGGCGCATCTTCCAGTGACGGGTCATGCCTTGAATGGCGAAAAAGAGGGTATCGCGCCCGTAGATGTGGTTGATCGCATCGACGATGTACATCAAGCGGGCCTGTTTCTCATATTCGGTCACGGAAAAATCTCCAAAGAGGTCTGGTTGCAGGGCACTTTGCGGCGTGATCTTCGATAAGGAGACTCCGGCCTTTTTGTACCTGTATCCATCTTTATACATGGCGTTCAGTCCATCCAGCGCATAGCGGACGATATCAGGGGTAAATGCTGTGGGGTAGTCAAAATGGACTGTAAACGAGTTTGCATACTGGGGGACATGTTTGTTAAAGGAGTTGGTTTTGATAAAAACGCTGAGGCACGAGGTGAACGAGCCCTGCTCGCGCAATTTTTCGGCGGCTCTTGCTGCATAGGTTGAGACCGCCTCTTGCATCTCTTCCAAACTGGTGATTTCTCGGCCAAAGGTCTTGGCACACATGATGCCTTGCTTAGGAGGCCGGTCAGTCTCAAGTGGGATACAGCATATTCCTCGCAGCTCCAAAACAATCCTGGCTCCTGTTACCGTGAGGTGTTTCCTGATCCACTTCTCATCTGCATGCTTCAAGTCTTTCGCCGTGGTTATGCCGTAGTTGCTCAAAAAGAGCGCATACTTGGGGCCTATTCCCCACACATCTTCAATGGCAACCTGTGCTAACAGCTGATCGAGTTCGTGATCTGAAAGTCTTGTCAGGTCGAGGACTCCCTGGTACCGTGGGTCTTTTTTGACGAGTTCGTTGGCGATCTTGGTAAGGCTCCTGGTTGAGGCAATGCCAACAGAAACGGGAATACTCGTAAATTGCAGGACTCTGGCTTTGATCGTGCGTCCGAATTCGGTGAGATCATCGATATCTGTACCTGTTAGCTCTAAAAAAGCCTCATCAATCGAATAGATTTCCTGCCTGGGGGAAAACTGAGAGAGGATAGCCATGACTCTCTCTGACATATCAGCATACAGGCTGTAGTTACTTGAGAAGACCTGGATATGATGCTTTTTGATACTATCTTCGCATTCAAATACAGGTTGACCCATTTTAATCCCTAATTTTTTACTTTCGTTGCTTCGTGCCACAATACAGCCATCATTATTGGAAAGTACAATAACAGGCTTCTGTTGTATAGCTGCGTTAAAAGCCCGTTCACAGGAGACGTAGAAGTTGTTGCAATCCACGAGTGCAAACACCTTCCTGTTACTCATCTCATCTTATGAATGGCATACGTCACTACTCCCCAGACCTCTATATCACCAGGCCCAGCCACAATATCCACAAAAGCGGGATTGTCGGCTTTCAGAATGACCTGGTTATCTACCGTGACCATGCGCCTGACGTAGAATTTCTCGTGATAGATCACCACCACGGCGCGTCCATCAAGAGGCACGATAGCTCTGTCTACAATCAGCACATCGCCTTTGTGAAAGGTTGGCTCCATCGATAGGCCGCGATTGCGCACAAAATAGGTGGCTTCTGGATGCACAATCAAGTCATCCAGGGCGAGCCGAGATTGTTTGTAATCCCCGGCTGGACTTGGAAAGGCCATGTTTCCCCCTTCCATGTTTATAACCATTATAGAACGTACGTTCAAGTGGTAATTTGCGGAGGGTGTACATGTAATATACCGAAAAGTAATGCCATACCGACCTTGCGACAGCCTGCTTCTGGTGAGAGGTGTGCAAAGAGCTATGAGCAAGAGATGGTTATTTCAGGGATATGATATACTTTTGCTAAGTTCTCTATGTAAATCACCTGTCAGGCAGAATATAGAAGAAGCAATGGAAATACAGGGCCAGGTTAACGAAAGAAGGTGAAGCGATGGCAATGCAGAGCCAATACAGTGATGATCAAAGAGGTCTTCCTGAAAAACGCTTACGGCTGATGATTGATATAACTCCTGAGTTAAGTCGACGTATTAAGATGGCTGCTACACAGAATGACCTTTCTGTACACGAGTATGTTGAGAATATGCTTGAGCAAACAGTCCCTCCTGAAACAAACTTGACACGAAAGAGGAGGGGACTCAATAGTGAAGCTGTTGAAGCTTTGCTCCGAACGAGCGAGGAAATTATGCGTACACATCCCGACGTGGTCTTTGAGGATTCGGCAGAGACTCTTCGTCAGATCCGTGAGGAACGGACAAAACAGTTGGAGCAGTTATGAGCGATGTTGTGGTGGTTGATGCAAGCCTTGCGCTCAAATGGATTCTTCGCGAACCAGACTCCGATATAGCTAAAACATTATTAAAACGTGGAAATGCTCACATCAATACTGCTGAGGGGTTTTTCTCTCAGTTGAAACGCTCTATCGATGGCACGCATCACCATGTATCCGCTTATCACCTTCATCGGTATGTCTCAGAGTTCGATTACCGCTACAATACCCGCAAGATTGATGATAGCGACCGCACGATCACGGCTATTCAAAAGACTACTGGCAAGTGGTTGATGTACCAGAAACCGCTCTAGTAGGCTGCCATTGTCGTATCTTCCCCTGCTTGTCGATAAGTGGTAGTAGTGGTAAAAAACTGGTGCCATAATTATACTACCAAATATTCCCTACTGCCAATAGCACTATAGGCTAGTCTATACTCTACCCATCACACATAGAGGGGTTTTCCATGCTCAGGTTGCGAGTCCGAGAGGTTGCACAACAGAAGGGGGTTTCCATGTCGAAACTCTCTCGTATAGCAGATGTGAACTATAAGACAATTCAGACCATTTGGAGAGACCCCTATCATGGCTTGAACACGATCACCCTGAATAAGATAGCTCAAGCATTAGAGGTGCCTACTTCTGAACTGCTTGAAGATGTACCAGGGAAGTGAGTCTTCCTTTTGTCAAGAATGCAACGATGTTGTATGATGGAAACAGAAGGGAGAAGAGCGACATGCCAGAGAAGAAGAGAACCTATGATGAGAAACTGAACTTGTATCCACACACGTTTGAAGAGGCACTCAAGAAAATCGTGAGCGTAAAGCCACCCCCAAAAGAGAAAAAGGACAAACCGACGACAAAACGAAACCGTACCTCAGCATCAACTACTGAGGTATGAGCAGAAGCGGCTCAGCGCGTAAACACGTTCATTACTTTTCGTAAATAGCGGTGAGGATAGGACGCCTAAACAGGTCATTCCCTGTAGTAGTGCAGGAGACCAGCCGCCAGCCTTGCTTCTGTTTCTTTTTCAAGTCCTTTTCATATTTGTTGTTCGCATATCCTCCCCACCCCGCCTTGTAGATCACTACTTGCTGTGTCATAACCTTCCCCCTTATGTCAGATTACTGACCTCGTGAGAAGGAACGAAAGGTGAGCGAGTTTTGAATCCTGCTCAACCCACGACACCTCGTGTTACTTTACTCATAACCCCGCCGCGTCTGAACCCATAACCTTGCCGCAAAAACGCTCTATCAAGCTCAAAAGGATGAGAAAATAATCACTCATCCTTCCGCTTCTAGAATGATAAATTTGCCGAAAGTGCAAATTGGAAGCTAACGATTGCCGCGAGTTCAAATACGCATACCTGATACAAATTAAGCGATGCCGACTTGCCTGCCGCATGATGCATCATACTAATGGCCTATTAGGCCCGCGACCAAATGTGCCACGTGAACGTTGCCAAGCCTGAAAAGAAGCGGCTCTGCCGATAGCGTGCAGAGCCGCTCGTCATGATCTTTTGAGACAATATCTAGAACGGATGACGTTTTTACTCTCCTGTATCATTCCCTTTTTGACCACTACCACTTTTTCCTCTGCATATTCGATCCATTTCAAACAGCTTTTTTGATCGTTCGAGAAACATCGAAAATGAGCTACTTTTCCCTTGACACTCCCCCGATTTCAGGGTATGCTCTCTTTGTACGAGAAATATCGAATTAGAACAGATGAAATACGAAAGAAGACGAACGATGGACGATCCAGAGAACACTCTTGCCGCACAGAGACGCTACGCTACGCGGGGTATGCCATCGGTAGAGATCGAGATGGGTCTGGCGTATGAGTTTCTGGAGAGCTTGCTCGTCTATTATGCGCATGGGTGGCACGAAAATACGTGCGAGTACGAGGTTAGCGAGGCCTGGTTTGAACATATTCGTACCTCTTGCCCGAAGACGCTGCTGGAAGGCCTGGACGGTTTTACGCTGCAAGCTCATTCTGCACGTGGTTGGCTGCATAGTTGGTCGCATCTGCTTGGTCTGGCGTATGATTCGCCTCCGCCGAAGGATGTCGCTACCTTTATGTCGTATCTGGGGTCGCTTGAGCCATGGGAGATCCGTTTGTATTGGCTTGGCTACTATCAGCGCAATTTGCGCAAGGTCACGCCGCTGGACGTGATCCTCCAGGCCGCTGAAGGGAACGAGGAGGCTTTGGAGCAGTTGTTCAGAACGGCTCTGCCCGAGAGCCCGCTTGCGCAGGAGCGCATTCGCTGGCTCGTCTCCTCCGATGGCGAAACCATGAAAGGCACCTTGATCACGCTCTTGTGGGGCTGGCACGAGCAGGTGTTTCGCCAAGAGGAGGCCCGCATTCGCCCGATTCTTGAGCGCGACATCGCAGCGAAACGCAAACTGCAAGCCACGGTCAGTGCTGAACAACTGGTCGAGCTGGCGACCAATGGTCTTGTCTATGGATCAGAGGCCGTGGTACGCAAGGTTGTGTTGGTCCCCAGCTTTCTTAGTCGTCCCTGGAATGAGACGCTCGCCCATCAGGATGTGAAGCTCATGGTGTATCCGGCGGCCGATGAGTCTGTGATGCCCAATCGTTCGGCACCGCTTCAACTGGTCAGGCTCTACCAGGCCCTGGCCGATGAGCGGCGGCTGTGTATTCTGAAACTGCTCAAAACGCGAAGCTACTCG
>WNFB01001422.1_pt1 | contig 20352 bp, 15 predicted proteins | sample 5400501 | NCBI WGS metagenome assembly WNFB01 (sample SAMN13153341, study PRJNA577476) | soil metagenome | isolation source: 200 cm saprolite under Douglas fir tree site 2 hole 1 | place: USA:California | collected 2015-04-18 | reverse complement strand
CGTCCACCCAGCGGACGATGCCGGACCCCGGCGAGGGCGCGCACGGCTCGCCGACGAGAGCGATCGTGGGCGCCGAGTAGCCCACCCGGGCTGTGCTAGGATCGCAGCGTCGCGCTCGGCGCACAAGGAGAAGCCATGGCGCTCCCACCGGCCGCGTTCGCCGCCGCGCTGCTCGAGGAAGCTCGGGCAACGCACCCCTGGCTCCACCACCCGTTGTTCCAGATGATCTACCGGGGGGAGCTTTCCCGGGCCCGGCTCCAGGACGTCATCCGGCAGCAGGGGTGCTTCTTCCTCGACACGCTCCGGCACGCGGCGTGGAAGATCATCTCCGTCGGCGGCTACACGCCGACCTTCGAGGACCTCGAGCGCCAGCGCGCCCTGATTCCGCTCGTCGTCGAGGAGGGCGGCGAGGACACGGTGGGCGGCAAGACGACCGCCCACGCGTACCTCTTCATCAGGCTCGCCGAGGCCCTCGGGATCGCGCGGGACCAGCTGTTCTCGACGGAGTACCTGCCGACGACGATCATCGAGAAGAACGAGCTGTTCCTGCTGCAGCGGTCGTCCACGCTCGAGGCGCTCTGCGGGGGGAACATCGCGACCGAGTCGATCAACCCGGAGCACATGCAGCGGATGGCCGACGCGATGGAGAAGCACTACGGCGTGGACCGCGCCGCGCTCGACTTCTACGAGGTCCACGTCGAGGTCGAGGGCGATCACGCCGAGCGCGCGGTCCGCATCCTCTCCAGGCTGGCCGTCACCGACGAGGAGCAGGCGCGCGGCCGCCTCGCCCTGCGCCGGGCGATCACGGCGCGGCGGATCTGCGCCGACGGGATGCTGGAGGCCTTCGTCGGCCGCTGAGGCCGATCGCAGGCCCGCGGTCGCCCCGCGCCTACGGCGCGAACGACTCGAAGTACTTCATCGTCACGACCTGGCTGTTCGGCGAGAGCTGCCTGACCTCCTTCACCCAGAGGTCGAGGTTCGCGGGATCGCCGAACGTGTCGCGAAGGTCGCGTGGCGGCTGGCTGAACGGCGCCTCGAAATTGTCCCAGTGGGTCGGCAGGACGATCTTCGGGTAGTTGAGCGCCCTGAGTAGCCGTGGCGTGAAGTCGTGGATCTGGTTGGCGAAGATCGAAGCGATCAGCGCGACGTCCGGCTTCAACCCTGCGATCGCCCGCTCGTTGTAGTTCGCGGTGCTCATGAGGAAGATGCTGAACTTGCCTCCTATCGTGATCATGTAGATCAGGCTGTCACCCTCCGGGAGGTCGGCGATCTTCGTCGGCGCCGACGGGACGTGGTAGAGATGACCGGGCACGGCGTGCTTCTTGGTGGGGCCCATCGAGTGGATGCCCGGGAAGACCTCGATCGTATAGCCGTCGAACTGCATGTACTCGCCACCCTTGACCTGGACGATCTTGCCCTCCGGCACGCCGGCCGCGCGCATCACGTTCGCGTGAGTCTCGGAGCCGATCACCATCGCGTTCGTCTTCTTCGCGATGTAGGGGACGTCGGCCATGTGGTCCCAGTGGCCGTGGCCGATCAGGATGTGGTCGGCCTTCTTCACGTGTTGGCTGATCAGCGCCTCGTCGAGCGGCAGCGTCGCGTTCGGGTTGAACTTGCCGGTGAAGAACCCCGAGTCGAAACGGCTGAACCAGGGGTCAAAGAGGATTGTCTTGTTGCCGAAGGTGATTTCCCAGCCGTCGGTGCCAAACCACTTGAAGCTGACACCGGCCGAGCCGGGGCCGCCACTCGCCCCGGGAGTCTCGGCGCCCTCAGCGACGCCCGGCAGCACGAGGGACGGTCCCCAGTCCATCGCCGCCGCGGCGAGACCTGCGACGAGCCCGGCGCCGAGGAACCGACGGCGCGAGACACCTTCGGCCAGGCTGGACAGCGACGCGGAATCAATGAAGCACATGGCAGTCTCCTCCGTTTCTTCGGATCACGCGCTCACGCGGTGCACCTCGTCGTGCTTGCGGACGCGCTCGCTGACCTTCACCGCGACCTCGCTGCCGCGCTCGGCGCGCTGCACGGGACGGTGCTCGGTCTGGAGCGACTCGACGGTCTGAGTGAGGTCGGTCGTGTGACCGCGGATATGGATCGTGTCGCCGACCTGGAGGGCGCCGTCCACGAGCTTGATCGCCGCGACACTGATCTTCGCGTAGTAGTCCGTAACCGTGCCGACCTTCTGCTCCGTGGCCATTGCGGCCCCCTCTCCTTCGCCCGCCACGACAGACGCGGCTACTTGAGCGCGCCCGCCGTCAGGCCGGAGACGTAGTAGTCGAGGAAGAAGACGTACAGGATCACGATCGGAACCGAGCCCAGCACGGCCCCCGCCATGAGCGACCCCCAGAAGTAAATGTCGCCGCGGATCAGCTCGCTGGTGATGCCCACGCTCGCGGTGATCTCCTCGGAGGACGAGGTGAACGTCAGCGCGTAGATGAACTCGTTCCAGGAGAGCGTGAAGGCGAAGAGCGCGGCGCAGACGAGCCCCGGCACGGCGATCGGGAGCACGATACGCAGGAGCGCCTGGATGCGCGTGGCGCCGTCGACCAGCGCGCACTCCTCGACTTCCTTCGGCACCGTACGGAAGTACCCCATCAGGAGCCACGTGCAGAACGGCACCAGGAACGTCGGGTAGGTCACCACCAGCGCCCACTTGGAGTCGCCGAGCCCGAGCCAGTTGACGACCTGGGCGAGCGGCAGGAAGAGGAGCGAGGTCGGCACGAGGTACGTGACGAAGATCCCGGTGCCGAGCGAACCCACCGCGAAGAACTTGAGGCGGGCGAGCGCGTAGGCGGCGACCGTGCCGATGACGAGCGACAGCGTGGTCGACAGCAACGTGACCAGGAGGCTGTTCTTCATCCACGTGAAGAACGGGGTGTCCCAGAGGAGCTTCGCGTAGTGCTCGAGCGTCGGCGCCTGGCGGATCAGGAGCGGCACCGCGTGCCGGTCGTAGAGCTCGCGGTCCTGCTTCAGCGAGGTGAGCGCCATGTGATAGAAGGGGAAGAGCGCGAAGACGAGGAAGGGCACCAGCGCCAGGTGCATGGCGATCTTCCCCGCGAGCCGCCGCCGCGCCATCGACGCCATCAGTACACCTGTCGCCGGACGAACCTGAGCTGCGCCCACACGACGAACATGAGCGCCGGGAAGAGGTAGAGCGAGATCGCCGCGCCTTCCCCGATCCGTCCCGTCTCGAGCCCCACCTGACGGGCGAGGGTGGCGAAGAGGTGGGTCGAGTTGATCGGCCCGCCGTTCGTGAGGACATAGACGATGTTGAAGTCGCTGAACGTGAAGATCGTCGAGAACAGCACCACGATCGCCAGCACCGGCTTGATCATCGGGAGCGTAATGAGCCAGAAGCGCGCGACCGGGCCGGCGCCGTCGGCTTCCGCCGCCTCGTAGAGCTCGCGCGGGATCGAGACGAGCCCCGCGAGAATCGTGATGGCGAAGAAGGGCAACCCGCGCCAGACGTTCACCGTCACCACCGCCGTCATCGCGTAGTACTTCTGGCCGAGCCAGTTCGGCCCCGGGGGATCCATGATCCCGAGCGCGATGCCGGTCCAGTTCACCACGCTGTAGAGCGAGTTGAACATCCACCACCAGCCGAGCGTGGAGAGCGCGGTCGGGATGACCCACGGGAGCAGGATCGCGCCGCGGATCGCCCGCTTGAACCAGAGCTGCTGGTTCAGCAGCACGGCGAGGGAGATGCCGAGGACGAGCTTGAGGGCGACCGCCGAGCCCGTGAAGACGAAGGCGTTCTGAAAGGTCTGCCGGAACGCGTCGCTCTGCCAGAGGTTGACGAAGTTGCGGAGCCCGACGAAGTGGCTCGGACGGCCGATGAAGGCGTTCGACACGGCGAAGTAGAGCGCCATGCAGAAGGGGTACGCGACCAGCAGCACGAGCAGGAAGAGGGCGGGCGTGACGAAGAGCGGGCCCAGGACCTGCTCGCGGTCGAGCAGCTCCCGGACCCGCACCCGGAGCGGCAGCCGGACCGTGACGGCGATGTTGCCGACGGCCACGCGCGTCGCTACCCCGCCATGATCTTCTTCATCTCGTTCTCGGCCCAGGCGATGGCTTCCTTGTTGGGCGTGCCCGTCACCGCCTTGGCGAGCAGGTTGGGGACGATGAACGAGTTGGTGATGAGCTGGATCCTGTCGGTCGGCGGCGCCGGCCACCCGTAGAGATGGTACTGGACCCCCGGAGCCCCGAGGGCCGCGTACTTGGGATCCGTCCTGAGCACCGGATGGTCCTGGAGCCTCTCGTAGATCGGCAGGTTGAAGGCGTCCGCCGACATGATCCACTCGTCGTAGACCTCCCGCTTGCCGAGCAGATAGCGGACCCACTCCTTGGCCGGCTCGACGTGTTTCGAGAACTTCCAGATGCCGATGGAACGCGGCACGTCGGTCTCGTGGCGCCCGCCGGGCCCGCCCAGGCTCCGGTGATGATTGATGAGGTCGGCCGTCGGCAGCTTCCGCTGCTTGGCGACGATGTAGGCGCTCACCGGATTGTGGATCCAGCCGGCCTTGCCCTGCTGGAGCGACTCGTTGTTGCTCGCGTCGGTCCAGGAGAGCACCTCGGGCTCCATGCAGTCCCGGTACATCTTCTTGTACCATTCGACCAGCTGCTCGGTCGCGGGCGAGTTGATCCGCACCGTCTTGCCGTCGCGGTCGACCTCCATACCGCCGAAGGACCAGAGGACCGGCCCCGCCGTCGAGATCGAGTCGTAGTTCTGGCTGATGGGGATCCCGACCGGGTGCCCCATCTTCTTCAGCTCCTTGCCGACCGTGTAGAGCTCTTCCCAGGTGTCGGGGACTTTGAGCCCCGCCCGCTTGAAGAGGTCCTCGCGATACGTGGGCACGAAGAGCCCGTGGTACATCGGCACGGCGCGCCAGACGCCGTTCACGTGGGCGGCCTCGTACCCGGAGGACAGCGTCTTGCCGTGCTTCTTCTCCAGCTCCGCCACGAGGTCCGACACGTCCGTGAGCTGCGGCTCGTAGAGCCAGGGGAAGTGCATCCGCATCTCGACGAGGTCGTGGCCGGCCTGGGTCTGGACCTCCGCGGCGTACTTCGCCGGCTGCTGGGGATGGGCGATGTAGTCGATCCGGAGCTTGATCCCGGTGTCCCGGGTGAAGCGCTGGGCGACGTCGTTCTGCTTCTTGTCCATCGCGGGGGCGAAGTTGTTCCAGCAGAGGTATGAGATCTCGCGCTGCTGGCCCCGTGCCGGGGGCACGCGCGCGGCGAGGATGCCGGCGAGGCCTCCACCGGCGGTGGTCGCGAGGAAACGACGACGGCCGATCGATTCCATGACTCCTCCTTTCAGGGTGAAGGGAGTGTAGACAACGCGCGCCGACTGTCAAGGCGCGCCGCGGCTCAGGCCCTCTCCTCAGGCTCGCTGAGCGTGCGGGGAAACCACTCCTCGAACATCACGTAGAGGGTGGGGATCAGGACGAGCGTGAAGAAGGTCGAGACGAGCAGCCCGCCGATGACCGCGATCGCCAGCGGCTGGTTCGCCTCCGTGCCGACGCCGAAGGCGAGCGCCATCGGCAGGAGGCCGACCACGGTCGTGAGGACCGTCATCAAGATCGGGCGCAGGCGGATCCGTCCGGCCCGCGGGACCGCGACGCGCAGGGGCTCGCCGCGACGGCGGCGCTCGTTGATGTACTCCACGAGGAGCACGCCGTTGGAGACGACGATCCCGACCATCATGATGATGCCCATGAACGACGTCGCGGAGAGCGTCGTGTTCGTGAGGTAGAGCGCCCAGAACACGCCGATGAGCCCCATGGGCACCGAGAACATGATCGTGAACGGGTCCTTCAGCGACCTGAACTGCGAGGCGAGCACCATGTACACGAGAATGACCGCGAGAAGCGAGGTGAAGTAGAGGCTCGAGAAGGACTCGCGCTGCTGCTCGGTCTGCCCGCCGAGGCGGATGGAGAAGCCCGCCGGCAGCGGGAGCTGGCGGAACTTCCCCTCGAGCTCCTGCGAGATCGACCCGAGATCGCGCCCGACGGCGTTGGCGGCGACGCGCACGAGACGCTGCTGGTACTTGCGCTCGATCTCCACCGGACCCGCTGATTGCCTGATGTCCGCGACGGTGGAGAGGAGGACGGGACGGTTGTCATCCGTGGTCACGAAGATCCGCCCCAGATCCTCCGGCGTCTGCCGATACGGCTCGTCGAGCTGGACGACGACGTTGTACTGGTTGCCCGACTGTGGGTCGGTGAAGATCGACGGGTTGACGCTCGCGTTGGAGTTGAGCGAGAAGAGCACGGCCTCCGCGATCCCTCGCTGGAAGAGGCCGGCGGCGGCCGCCTTCTCGCGGTCGACCGTGATCTCGAACTGTGGATAGTTCGCGTCGCGACTGGTCGTGACGTCGGTGACGCCGTCGGTCGACTCCATGAGGCGGGCGACCTCGCGCGACACGGCGGCCGCCGCGCCGAGATCGTAGCCCAGGACCTCCACCTCGAGCGCCGTCTCGGATCCGAAGTTGATGGTCCGGGCCACCAGGCCGCCGGGAACGAAGCGATACGTCGTGCCGGGGAACTTCCCGGCGAAACGCGGCCGGAGCGCGCTCATGATCTCCCCGTCGCTCCGCTGGCGCTGGTCGGCGGTCGACAGGTAGACCTGGACGCTGGCGCTGTGCGGGCCCGTATTGTTGGTGAAGACCGCCGACTGCCCCTGCGGGATGCCGACGTTCGATACCACCGAGACCAGTTCCTCCGGCCGCAGCTCCGCCTTGATGATCGACGCCATGGCCCTGACGATCCGCTCGGTCTCCTCGACCCGCGTCCCCACCGGCGCCTTGAGGTTGATGCGGAACTGCGCCTCGTCCGACGGAGGGAAGAACTCCGTGCCGATGAGCGGCTTGAGGCCGAAGGCGGGCGCAGTGACCAGGAAGAGGCTGGCCACGAACGCGCCCGCGATCCCGCCCACGACGCGGCGCCGGTGCGCGAGCGCCCACTCGATCACTCGCTGATAGCGCTCCTCGATCCACGTGAAGAAGCGCTGGGAAAGGCGGAACAGGCGGTCCCGCGCCGACCGGGACGCCGGGTCGATCGGCGTCTCCGGCGTGATGAGCTTCAGGGCCAGGAGCGGCGTCACGGTTCGCGAGACGAGGAACGAGGCGAAGAGCGAGATCGAGATCGTGAACGTGAGCGGGATGAAGAGGAGCTTGATCTGGCCTTCGAGGAACACCGCCGGTACGAAGACGATGATCGTCGTGATGGTCGCCGAGAAGATCGGCATCGCCACCTCGCGCGCAGCGTCGAGGACGGCCTGGCGCCGCGGCGTGTCCGCGATGTTCAGGTGCCGGTTGATGTTCTCGAGCTCGACGATCGAGTCGTCCACGAGCCGGCCGACCGCCAGAGCGAGGCCGCCCAGCGTGAAGACGTTGAGCGTCTGGCCCAGGAAGTACATGACGATGAAGGAGAGCAGGATCGAGAGCGGGATGGCGATCGAGATGATGAGGGTCGAGGTGAGCGAGCGCAGGAAGATCAGGATGACGAGGAAGGCGAGGGCCGAGCCCTGGAGGGCCTCGTGCCAGAGGCTCGCGATGGCCTGGCGGATGTAGGTCGACTGGTCGAAGGTGATGCCCACCTTCACTCCCGGGGGGACGCTCAAGAGCTTCGGGAGAAGCGTCTTCACCTGGTCGACGACCGCGATCGTGTTCGCCCCCGGCTGTTTGTTGACGCTGAGGAACACGCCGCGCGTGTCGTCGATGCGCACGATCGAGGTCTGGGTCTCGTGGGAGTCCGCGACGTAGCCGAGGTCCTTGACGTGGATCGGCACGCCGTTGGGCCCGACCGTGCGGACGACGATGTTCTCCATCGGACGCACGATGGCGAACTGATTGTTCGTGTAGAGGTTGTAGTCCAGGCGACCGGCCTTCATGTCGCCGGCGGGGAGCAGGAAGTTGGCGCTGTTCACCGCGCTCACGACGTCGACGATCGACACGCCCTTGGCATAGAGCTGGTCGCGGTTGAGGTTCACCGTGATCTGCCGGACCTTGCCCCCGTCGATCGAGGCCGAGGCGACGCCGGCGAGCCGCTCGAGCTGGGGCTCGATCGTGTTGTAGGCAAGGTCGTAGAGCTGGCGCTCGTCGAGCCCGCCGCCCGCGACCGTCACCAGCACGACCGGAATGTTCGAGAGGTCGTAGCGCACGATGAACGGCTGCTTGATGCCCGTGGGGAGTGAATTGAAGATCTGCTGGATCCGCTGGATGACCTCCGTCTGGCCGTTGTTGACGTCGGCGCCCCAGTTCATCCAGAGCCGGACCGTGGACAGCCCCTGCCGCGACTTCGACTCCACGAACCTGACGTCGCTGACGGCGCTGACGGCCTTCTCGATCGGGTAGGTGACGGTCTTCTCGATGTCGAGGACGCCGGCGCCCGTGTAGATCGTGCCGACGTTGATGATGGGCAGGTTGATGTTGGGGAACAGGTCGACCGGCAGCCGATCGAGGGCCACGAGACCGAGGATGGCGACGCCGAGCGAGGCCATGAGAATCGCGATCGAGTTCCGGAGGGCGAGGAGCGTCATCCACACGGGGAGACCTCGCGGGCGACCACGACCTCAGGGGTGACGCGCATCGTCCCCGATCGCGCGCGGGAAGCGCTCCTCGAAGATGACGTAGAGGGTCGGAATGAGGACGAGGGTGAAGAAGGTCGAGACGAGCAGCCCGCCGATGACCGCGATCGCCAGCGGCTGGTTGGCCTCGGTCCCCACGCCGAAGGCGAAGGCCATGGGCAGGAGGCCGACGACGGTGGCGAACACGGTCATGAGGATCGGCCGCAGCCGCACGCGCCCCGCGCGCGGCACCGCCTCCGCGACCGGCATCCCGTGTCGGCGCAGCTCGTTGATGTACTCGACGAGCAGCACGCCGTTCGAGACCACGATGCCGACCATCATGATGATCCCCATGAACGAGGTGCTCGAGAGCGTGGTATCGGTCAGATAGAGCGCCCAGAAGACGCCGATGAGGCCCATCGGCACCGAGAACATGATCGTGAACGGGTCCTTCACCGACTTGAACTGCGAGGCGAGCACCATGTAGACGAGGATGACCGCGAGCAAGGACGTGAAGGCCAGGCTGCCGAAAGCCTCGCGCTGCTGCTCGGTCTGCCCGCCCAGGCGGATGGAGAATCCGGCGGGCAGCGGAAGCTGACGGAACTTCGCTTCGAGCTCCTCGGACACCGAGCCGAGGTCGCGCCCGACGGCGTTGGCGGCGATGCGGACGAGGCGCTGCTGGTACTTCCGCTCGATCTCGACCGGCCCGGTCGACTGGGTGATCGCGGCGATGGTGGAGAGCAGGACCGGCCGGTCGTTGGCGGTGACGAAGAGCCGATGGAGGTCATCGGGCGTCTGCCGGTACGGCTCGTCGAGCTGGACGACGAGGTTGTACTGGTTGCCCGTGCGTGGATCGGTGAAGATGGAGGGGTTGACGCTGGCGTTCGAGTTCATGGAGAAGAGCGCGGCCTGCGCGATATCACGCTGGGAGAGCCCGACCGACGCCGCCTTCTCCCGGTCCACCTTGACCTCGAACTGCGGATAGTTCGCGTCGCGGCCGACGTTGACGTCGGCCACGCCCTCCGTCGCCTGCATGATCCGTGCGACCTCGCGGGAGAGCGCCTCGGCGGTCGCGAGGTCGTACCCGAGGATCTCCACCGCGATCGCCGTCTCCGAGCCGAAGTTGATGACGCGAGAGACGAGCCCGCCGGAGACGAACTGGTAGCGCGTGCCGGGGAACTGCCCGGCGAACTTCGGCCGGATCGCGTTCACGATCTCGCGGTCGTTCCGCGCGCGCTTGTCCGCCGTCGTCAGGTAGACCTGGACGGTCGCGCTGTGGGGCCCCGTGTTGCTCGTGAAGACGGCCGAGCGGCCCTGCGGGATGCCGACGTTGGCGACGATCGTCTTCAGCTCTTCGGGGCGCACGGTCGCCCGGATGATCGACTCCATCCCTTTGACGATCCGCTCGGTCTCCTCGATCCGCGTGCCGATGGGCGCCTTGACGTTGATCCGGAACTGCGCCTCGTCCGACGGGGGGAAGAACTCCGTCCCGATGAGCGGCTTGAAACCGAAGTGAGGCGCCAAGACGAGGAAGAGGCTCGCCACGAAGGTGGCGGCGATGGAGCCGACGACGATGCGGCGGTGGCCCAGCGCCCAGACGATGACCTGCTGGTACACCTCCTCGATCCGCTCGAAGAAGCGCCGGGAGAACCGGAAGACGCGATCGCGGAGCGATCGGGAGGCCGGGTCGATCGGCTTCTCCGGCTGGAGGACCTTCAACGCGAGGAGGGGGGTGACGGTCCGGGACACCAGGAAGGAGGCGAAGAGCGAGATCGAGATCGTGAACGTGAGCGGGATGAAGAGGAGCTTGATCTGGCCCTCGAGGAACACGGTGGGCACGAAGACGATGATCGTCGTGATCGTCGCCGAGAAGATCGGCATGGCCACCTCGCGGGCGGCGTCCAGCACCGCCCGCCGGCGCTCCGTGCCCGGCATCGCCAGGTGCCGGTTGATGTTCTCCAGCTCGACGATCGAGTCGTCCACGAGCCGGCCGACCGCCAGGGCGAGGCCGCCCAGCGTGAAGACGTTGAGCGTCTGGCCCAGGAAGTACATGACGATGAACGAGAGCAGGATCGAGAGGGGGATGGCGATCGAGATGATGAGGGTCGAGGTGAGCGAGCGCAGGAAGATCAGGATGACGAGGAAGGCGAGGGCCGAGCCCTGGAGGGCCTCGTGCCAGAGGCTCTCGATGGCCTGGCGGATGTAGGTCGACTGGTCGAAGGTGATCCCGACGTTCACGCCGGGCGGAACGCCGATGACCTGCGGGATGAGCGCCCGCACCTGGTCCACCACCGCGACGGTGTTCGCGCCCGGCTGCTTGTTGACGCGCATGAAGACGCCGCGCGTACCGTCGATCCGCACGATGGCCGTCTGCGTCTCGTGCGAGTCGACGACGTATCCGAGGTCCTTGATATGGATCGGCACGCCGCTGGCGCCCGTCTTGCGGACGACGATGTCTTCCATCGGCCGGACGAGCCGGAACTGGTTGTTGGTGTAGATGTTGTAGTCGAGCCGGCCCACTTTGATGTCGCCGGCGGGCAGCAGAAAGTTCGAGTCGTTGACGGCGCGAACGACGTCGAGCACCGAGAGGCCCTTGGCGAAGAGCTGGTCGCGGTTCAGGTTGACCGTGATCTGCCGTACTTTGCCGCCGTCCACCGAGGCCGAGGCCACGCCGCCCAGGCGCTCGAGCTGGGGCTCGATCGTGTTGTAGGCGAGGTCATACAGCTGCTTCTCGTCGAGCCCGCCGCCCGACGCGGTGACGAGGCACACCGGGATGTTCGAGAGGTCGAACCGGAGGACGAAGGGTTGCTTGATCCCCGAGGGGAGCGAGCTGAGGATCTGTTGGATCCGCTGGATGACCTCCGTCTGACCGTTGTTGACGTCGGCGCCCCAGTTCATCCACAGGCGCACCGTCGAGAGGCCCTGCCGCGACTTGGACTCGACGAACTTGACGTCGCTGACGGCGCTCACCGCCTTCTCGATGGGGTAGGTGACGGTCTTCTCGATGTCGAGGACCCCGGCGCCCGTGTAGACGGTCCCGATGTTGATGATCGGGAGGTTGATGTTCGGGAAGAGATCGATCGGGAGCCGCCCGAGGGCCACGAAGCCGAGGATGGCCACGGCCAGCGCCGCCATCAGGACCGCGATCGAGTTGCGCAGCGCGAGCAGCGTCATCCACATGCTACTTCTTCGCCTCCGCGTGGACCCTCTGACCCTCGCGCACCAGCTCCTTACCCTCGACGATGACGAGCTCGTCCCCGGCGAGCCCCTTGGTGACCTCGACGAGCGTGCCCTCGCCGACGCCGGTGGCGATCGTCCGCTTGCCGACGACGCCGTTGTGCACGACGAACACGACCGGCGCGTCGCCCTCGTTCGAGACCGCCTCGCCCGCGATCAGGATCGCGCCGGGGTGGCGGTCGATCACGAGCTCGACGCGCGCGTACATGCCGGGCTTGAGGAGCGCGTCGGGGTTCGGGATCATCATCTCGACCCCCAGCGTGCGCGTCCGCGGATCGAGGGCGTGGACGATGCGCGTCGCCCGCGCCTCGAACGTGCGGTCGGGATAGGCGTCCACGAGCACGCGCGCGACCGAGCCGACGTGGACGCGCGAGATGTCGCGCTCCTGGACCTCGACCTGGACCTTGACGGTCGCGATGTCCTGGAGGACGAGGATGCCGACGGCCTGGGTCGAGGTGCCCGCCTGCTGGGAGCTCACGGCGGCGCCGGGATAGAGGTTGCGCGCCGAGATGTACCCGGAGAACGGCGCGAGGATGCGGGCGTTGTCGAGGCCGGTCTGGGCGATCTTGAGGAACGCGCGGGCCCCGTCGACGTTGGCCCGCGCGAGGGCCACCTGGCTCCGCTGGGTCTCGACCTGGCTCACCGCAGCCGCCCGCTGGGCCTCGGCGGCGGCGAGCGATGCCTGGGAGGACTCCGCGTTCGTCCTCGCGTTGTCCCGGTCCATCGCCGCGATCAGCCCGCGGCCGTGGAGGTCTTCGAGCCGCGCGGCGTTCCGGGCGTCGTTGTCCGCGACGCTCTTCGCCTTGACGAGGTTCGCCGCCTGGTTCACGACGTTGGCCTTCGCGGATTCCAGGTTCGACTCGGCGACCTTCAGGTTGGCCTCCGCCGTCGCCACGGCGGCGCGCGCCTGCTCGACGGCGGCGGCGAGCTCGAGCGCCTCCACCTCGACGAGGAGCTGGCCCTCCTTGACGAAGTCGCCGAGGTCGGCGCCGAGGCGCTTGATGTAGCCGCTCACCTTGGAGAAGATCGCGACCTGCTGGTGCGGCAGCACGTCGGCGGTGTAGGCGAGCTTGACGTCGAGGTCCTTCCGGATCGGCTTGACCACGCCCACCACGATCTCGAGCTGGCGCCGCGGCACGGCGGCGGCCTGCTGCTTCCGGATCCGGTACGCGACGAGGGTCGTGACGAGGACGGCGAGGCCGACGAGAACGACGAAGACACGGTGCCGGCGGAAGAAGGCCGTCACGGGCCGGGTCGCTCCTCGGGGGGCGGCCTCACACCGGCCGGAAACGTCTGCACGCGCCCGTCGGCCGGGTTGATGGTGCTCAGCGGAGGCACGTAGGACTCGTGGTCGGAGACCCGCCGCTCCCAGTGGCCCGGGACGAGGACGGCGGAGCCGGTGTCCGGAGCGGGGATGTAGCGGTCCGGCACCCAGACGCTGTCGGGCCGCACCACCGGGCGTGGCGCGACCGTCGGCACGGGGGCGGTGCTGGCGCCAGTGATCTGGTCCACCGCATGCCCGAGCCCCGTCCCGCCTCCGGATTGCAAGAAGAGGAGCCCGCCCGCGATCAGCGCTCCGGTGCGTCGCATCAGGCGTCCCTCGGCTTCCAGCCCTTGTAGCGCTCGCGCAGCACTTTCTTGTCGAACTTGCCGACGCTCGTCTTGGGGACCGCGTCGATGATCTCGACCTCGTCCGGCAGCGCCCACTTGGCGACCCGGGGCCGGAGGTGGTCGATGATCTCCGTCGGGTCCAGCCGCACCCCGGGCTTCGGCACGACGCACGCCAGCGGCCGCTCGACCCATTTGGGGTGCGGCACGGCGATGACGGCCGCCTCGAGGACCTTGGGGTGCGACATGATCATGTTCTCGAGGTCCACGCTCGAGATCCACTCGCCGCCGGACTTGATCAGGTCCTTGGTGCGGTCGGTGATCTGCACGTAGCCTTCGGCGTCGATCGTCGCGACGTCGCCGGTCTTGAACCAGCCGTCCTCGGTGAACCGGGAGGCGGACTCCGGGTTGTCGTAGTAGGCGCCGACGACCCACGGGCCGCGCACCTGGAGCTCGCCCATGCTCGTCCCGTCCCACGGCAGCTCCTGGCCGGCGTCGTCCACGACGCGGATGTCCACGCAGACCGACGGGTAGCCGACGCGCGCGCGGACGTCGTACCGCGCGCCCTCCGGCCAGTCTCGCATGTAGCTCTTGAGCCGCCCGATCGTGCCGAGAGGCGTCATCTCCGTCATGCCCCAGGCGTGGGACATGACCACGCCGAACTGGTTCTTGTAGGCGAGCTGGAGGTGCTTCGGCGCCGCCGAGCCGCCGATCGCGATCGTACGGAGCGAGGAGATGTTCCAGCCCTCCGCCTCGCACAGCTCCTTGACGGCGATCCAGACCGTCGGCACCGCGCCGGTGAACGTGACCTTCTCGTTCTGGATCAGCTCGCAGATGTCGCGCGGCTGCGGGTTCGGTCCCGCGAAGACGTGGCTCGAGCCCACCATCACGCCCGTGAACGGCAGGCACCAGGCGTTGGCGTGGAACATCGGGACGATGTGCAGGATCGTGTCGTCTTCAGAGATCCCGAACGCGTCGGTCAAGGCCTCGCCGAGGCAGTGCAGGAACATCGCCCGGTGCGTGTATGCGACGCCCTTCGGGCTCCCCGTGGTGCCCGAGGTGTAGCACATGCCAGCCGCGTCGGTCTCTGCGAGCCGGGGCCAGCCGGTGACCGGCGTGGCGGTGGCCAGGAGCGCCTCGTACTCATCGAGGCCCGGCGGCACCTCCACGTCGGGGGTGTCCCGCATGATCACGACCCGGCGCACGCTCGGGAGCTTGTCGCGAATCGCCTCCAGCGCGGGCCACACGTTCGCGTCGACGAAGATCACCGAGTCCTCGGCGTGGTTGATGATGTAGGTGAGGTCCTGGGCCGAGAGCCGGAAGTTCAGCGTATGGAGGACGAAGCCGCTGAGCGGCGCAGCCCAGTACACCTCGAAGTGGCGGTGGCTGTTCCACGCGAGGGTCGCGACGCGGTCGCCCTTCTTCAGGCCGAAGGAGCGGAGGACGCCGGCGAGGCGGGTCGTCCGCTCGGCGAAGTCCGCGTAGGTGTAGCGGAAGAGGGGCCGGCCGGGGACACGCGTGGCGACCGTCTTCTTCGCCCAGAGCCGGCGGCTCCGCTCGAAGAAGTGCGTCAGCGTGAGCGGGTGGTCCATCATGAGGTTGTCGAGCTGAGGACTCATCGTCATCGGCCTCCTGGATCCTTGGACGTCGCGCAGCGGTCCACGACACGCCCCGTCCCGGTGGCATTGTAACGCCGGCCGAAGACCGCGAGTTCCGGACCGACGGGGGCGGGAGGTGCCTGCACGCAGGCCAGGAACACCGCCGCGCGGCCGAAGCCGATCGGGATCATGGTATCGTGAGGCCGCGATGCGCTCACGCTGGAACGACGCCGAGGCCCGAGGGCTCGAGGGCCTCGATCTCCTCGTCTATGCCTCCCGCCTGATCGGCGCCGAGACCTCGCTCGTCGTCTGGGGCGGTGGCAACACCTCGATCAAGACCGTCGAGCGTGACCACCGCGGCCGCGAGGTCCCCGTGCTGCGGGTGAAGGGAAGCGGCTCGGACCTCAAGTCCATCCAGCGCAAGGACTTCCCGGGCGTGCGCATGGACGACATCCTGGCGTTGCTCGAGCGGGAAGACATGGGCGACCAGGAGATGGTGAGTTACCTCGCCCACGGGCTCTTGGATGCGGGAGGAACCCGGCCCTCGATCGAGACGCTGCTCCACGGCTTCCTGTCGGCTCACGCCGTCATCCACACCCACGCCGACGCGATCGTCTCGCTCACGAACAACGACCGGCACCGCGCCGTCGTCGCCCAGGTCTACGGCAAGGACGTGATCGCGCTCCCGTACCGGCGCCCGGGGTTCCGCATTTCTCGCGACGTTGCCGACGCGCTCCGCCAGCATCCGGACGCGAAAGCGGTCGTGCTCGAGCGTCACGGCACGATCACCTGGGGCGCGGCCCTTCGGGAAGCCTACGACGCGACGATCGAGCTGATCACGCGCGCCGAAGAGGCGATCGCCGAGAAAACGCGTGGACGGCGGGCCTTCGGCGGCCCGCGCGTCCCGGTGACCGAGCCCGCGGCGCGGCGCGCGGCCGCGCTCGTGGCGGCGCCGCGCCTGCGCGGCGTGCTCAGCCGCACGCGCCGGGTGATCGTCACGTTCGACGACTCGCCCCCGGTGCTCGAGTTCGTCTCGTCGGTGGACGGGCCGCGGCTCTCGCAGATCGGCCCCGCCACCCCCGACCACACGATCTACACGAAGCGGCTGCCGGGCGTCGTGGCGCTCGAGGCAGCGGAGACCGGCGAGGCGCTCGTGGCGGCGATCGGGCGGGCGGTCGAGCGCTTCGTCGCCGAGTACACGCGCTACTTCGACGACAACCGCTTCGAGGGCGCCGTGCTGGCCGACCCGCTGCCGCGCATCGTCCTGGTGCCCGGGCTCGGCATGTTCACCGCGGGCCGCGACCGGCGCACCACGGGGATCGTGAGCGACATCTACCACCACACGATCGACGTCATCGGGGGCGCCTCGGCATTCGGCGAGTATGTCTCGCTCTCGGCCAAAGACGCCTTCGACGTGGAGTACTGGCCGCTCGAGCTCTACAAGCTCACCCTGGCGCCCCCCGAGAAGGAACTGGCACGGCGGATCGCTCTCGTGACCGGGGGTGCCTCTGGCATCGGCCGGGCGGTGGCGAGGCGGCTGGCGGCCGAGGGCGCCCACGTCGTCGTCGCCGACCTCGACGAGGCCGGTGCGCGGAAGGCGGCAGAGGAGATCGCGACCTCGCGAGGCCCGGGCAGCGCTTTGGGCCTGCGGATGGACGTCAGCAGTGAGGACTCGGTGAGCGCCGGCCTCGAGGAAACGGTGCTCGCGTACGGCGGGCTCGACATCCTCGTGTCGAACGCAGGCATCGCGCACTCCTGCCCGGTCGAGCGGCTCTCCCTCGCCGACTGGGAGCGATCTTTTGCGGTCAACGCCAGGGGCCACTTCCTCGTCGCGAGGGAGGCCATGCGGATTCTCATCGCGCAGGGCCTGGGCGGCGCCCTCGTCTTCGTCGCGACCAAGAACGTCATGTCCCCGGGCAAAGACTTCGCGGCCTACTCCGCCTCGAAGGCGGCCGAGGCGCAGCTCGCGAAGGTCCTGGCGCTCGAGGGCGCGCCCCACGGGATCCGCTCGAACATCGTCAACCCCGACGCCGTCTTCCAGGACTCGAAGCTCTGGTCCGAGGAGGTCCGGCACGAGCGCGCGGCCGCCCAGGGGATCCCGGTCACCGAGCTCGAGGATTTCTACGGCAAGCGCAACCTTCTCGGTGTCCGGATCCTCCCCGAGGACGTCGCCGAGGCGGTGCTCTTCCTCGCCTCCGACCGGTCGGCGAAGACGACCGGCTGCACGCTCACGGTGGACGGCGGCGTCAAGGACGCGTTTCCGAGGTGAGGGCATGACGGGATTCGGCGCACAGCTCTCCATGCATCCCCCCGAGGAGCAGCTCGCGCTCGTGCAGCGCGTCGAGCAGCTCGGCTTCGACTCGGTGTGGACCGGGGACCACGTCTCCTTCCACAACCCGCTCTACGAATCGCTCACGCTCCTCGCCTCCTACGCGCCCATCACGCGGAGGATCAAGCTCGGCACCGCGGTGTACTTGTTGGCGCTCCGCTCGCCGGCAGTCGCCGCGAAGATCACGGCGACGCTCGACGTCCTGAGCGGGGGCCGCCTGATCTTCGGCGTGGGGGTGGGCGGCGAGAACCCGAAGGAGTTCGAGCTGTGCGGCGTCCCCCACGCGGAGCGGGGGGCGCGCGTGACCGAGGGGATCGACGTGGTGCGCGCTCTCTGGCGCGAGACACCCGCGACGTTCCACGGCCGGTTCAGCCGGTTCGAGGGCGTCTCGATCGACCCCAAGCCGGTGCAGACGCTCCCGCCGATCTGGATCGGCGGGCGGTCGGACGCGGCGCTCGCGCGCGCCGGCCGTCAGGGGGACGGCTGGGTGTCCTACGTCGTCCAGCCCGAGCGCTACGCGCGGAGCCTCGAGAAGATCCGTGAGGCGGCCCACGCCGCCGGCCGGTCGCTCACCGCTTTCACCGGCGCGCACCTCGCGTTCATCACGGTCGGGCGCGATTACGAGCGCGCCAGGAAGGTGTGGGTCAGCGTGCTCTCCAGGCGCTACGCGCAGGACTTCGAGCCGCTCGCCAAGAAGTACGGGGTCATCGGGACTCCGGAGCAGTGCGCCGAGCAGCTCGCGGCGTTCCGCGACGCCGGCTGCGCGTACTTCCTCCTGAGCGCGATCGGCGACCCGCGCGACGAGCGGGAGCAGCTCGAGACGATCGCCGCGGAGGTCCTCCCGCGCGTCCGGGCGCGCTGAGGCAGGCGCCGTGAAGCCGCGCGAGTGCCGCGCGCGCGTCGAAGCGGGCCGGCGGCTCTCGCCCGAGATCCTCGAGGTCGACCTCCGCATGGAGGAGCCGGCGGCGCTCGAGTTCGACGCCGGCCAGTGGGTGTCGGTCCCGTTCGGCGCGAAGACCGTCCGCGCCTACTCGATCGCCTCGACCCCGCAGTCCCCCAAGGTGCTCACGCTCTGCGCCGACGTCGCGCCCGCAGGGATCGGCTCGGAGTGGTTCCGCGGCCTCAAGCCCGGCGACCAGGTACGCTTCAAGGGGCCGCTCGGCGGCTTCGTCTTCACGCGTAGAGACCCACGGTGCCCGCTCTTCGTCGCCGAGGAGATCGGCATCGTGCCGATCCGCTCGATGCTGACCTGGCTCTATGCGACCGGCTTCGGGCGCCCCGCGACGCTCGCCTACTGGGCGCGCGACCCGGACTGGCTCGTGTACGACGCCGAGTTCCGCTCGCTCGTGCGGCGGTATCCCGGCTTCGCGTACCATCCGGCCGTGGCGAGCACGAGTGACGGTCCCTCGGACGGCGCGAGCGGCCTCGCCGCGGCGGTCGACCGTCTGGTTCCCGACGTCACGCGACGCGTCGCTTACGCCTGCGGGGGCGAGCCGATGATCCATCGGGTCCGCGACGTGCTCGTCGCCAAAGGGCTCGACCGCAAGTCCGTGAAGTGGGAGAAATTCTGGTAGGAGGTGCCCGATGCGACTGGGGCACATCGCGATCGTGACCGCCGACCTGGACCGGACGAAGACTCTCTACGAGACGCTCGGTCTCGTCGCCGGTGACGTCCACGACGTCGTCGAGCAGTATCCGGAGGAGCGGGCACCCCACCGCTATCGCGGGGTCGCCTTGAAGTACTCTGAGGGGCGATCGTCCGTCTGGCTCATGGAGCCCGTCGGGGACGTCGGGCCGCTTGCGCGCTTTCTCGGGACGCGCGGGACGGGCTTCCACCATCTCGGCCTGAAGACCGACGACATTGCCGGGGTGGTGCGGCGGCTCAAGCGCGAAGGGATGACTTTTCTCCGCGAACCGCACGCCTTTCCCCGCGACCGGGAGATCCGAGCGTTGCTGTCGCCGAGGGAGTGCGACGGCGTCCTCATCGAGATCGTCCAGCGGGGGGAGGCCGAGTGATGGCGGAGCTGACTGGTGGCGAGCTGGTCGCGCGAACGCTCAAGGAGGCGGGCGTGCGCCGTGTGTTCACGCTCTGCGGTGGCCACATCCTGCCGATCTACGACGGCTGCCTCACCGAGTCGATCACGGTTGTCGACTTCCGCCACGAGCAGGCGGCCGCCCACTGCGCCGACGCGTATGCTCGCCTCACGCGTGGCATCGGCGTCGCCATAGTCGCGCCGGGGCCCGGCGTGACCGACGCCGTGACGGGGATCGCCAACGCCTATGCAGCGCGCAGCCCCGTGCTCCTGATCGGCGGCGCCGCGCCACTCGCCCTGCGTGGGCTCGGCGCGCTCCAGGAGATGGACCAGATTGCGCTCATGCGCTCGATCACCAAGGGCGCGTGGACGGTGGTCGAGACGCGGCAGATCCCCGAGGTGCTCACCACCGCGATCCGCACCGCGCTCTCGGGCCGGCCCGGTCCCGTCTTCGTCGAGATTCCGGTGGATCTCCTGATGGCGACCGTCGAGGATCGGCTGGCGCCGATCCCCCGGCAGTACGTCCACCGGCCGCGGCCGGCCGCCGACTCCGACGCGCTCACGCATCTCGCGCGGCTGCTCGCCGCCGCCGCGCGGCCTGTCGTCATCGCGGGGGGTGGCGTGTACTGGGACGACGCGGCCGCGTCGCTCGGCGCGTTCGGGGAGCGCGCTGGGGTGCCGGTGTTCATGAACGGCGCGGGACGCGGCGCACTCCCCTCGTCCCATCCCAACGCCTTCGCCCAGGCACGCGGGTTCGCGCTGGGCCAGGCCGACCTGGTCCTCGTGCTGGGCGCGCCGCTCGACTTCCGCCTGGGCTACGGCCGGCCGCCGCTCTTCGCCGAGGGCGCGAAGGTCGTGATGATCGACGCCGATCCCGCGGAGCTCGGTCGGAACCGCCCGCTCGAGCTAGGGCTCGCCGGCGACCTCGACGTGATCCTGCGCCAGCTGATCGAGGCCGTGCCCAAGACGCTCGCGCAGCGCA
>WNFB01001420.1_pt1 | contig 20372 bp, 19 predicted proteins | sample 5400501 | NCBI WGS metagenome assembly WNFB01 (sample SAMN13153341, study PRJNA577476) | soil metagenome | isolation source: 200 cm saprolite under Douglas fir tree site 2 hole 1 | place: USA:California | collected 2015-04-18 | reverse complement strand
ACGTGCAGCGCGGCGGCGTCGAGCCGCATGCCCCGGAAGGGCTCTGCCTCAGGCAGGAAGACCTCCGGCTGGCCGCTAGAGAGGGCATCCAGGAGAGCCGACAGGTAGCGAGCCCGCGCCTGCCAGACCGCGACCACGCAGAGCGCGGCGCTGACGGCTCCCACCGCGTAGAGCCCGGCCGGCGGCAGGGCCCGCTGGCCGAACAGCAGGAGAAGGCCGCCGATCACGGTCCCGGCCTGGGTGCCGATGCCGTCGATGAAGGCCCGGGCGGCGTCCCGCCTGCCGCCCGGGAACACGTTGAAGGCCGCGTGGTAGGCGGTCCCGGCTATCCCGTAGAGCCAGGCTATCTGCAGGAAGCGGAACAGAACCACCGGCCAGAAGCCGGGCAGCGCCAGCAGCACCAGGAAGCCGGCCAGGTAGAGGGCGGCGAAGGTGAGGATGGCGGACATGAGCCCGATCCGGGCGAAGAGGCGGTTGGCCAGGAAGAGCGAGACCAGAAAGGCCACGCCGGTGGAGCCGGCCTGGAACAGCCCCAGAAATCCGGCCAGGTCGTCGAGCTTCGGGAAGTGCCGCGTGGCCGCCGCCGCGAACGGGAAGGCCAGCGAGTAGAAGAGGATCGAGAAGAGCACGATGGCGGCCGCCAGCCAGCGCAGCATCGGCACCGCGCGCACGGTGTCGAAGCCGAGCCGCAGCTCGGCCGCCAGCGACCCGGGCGGCGCGGGCGCCTCTGGCCGAGTGGCGAGCAGCCGGCGTCCCAGCCAGAAGGCCAGCGCCAGGGTGGCGGCCCAGGCCAGCAGCAGGTTCTCGGTTTGCAGCCAGGCGGCCAGCGGATGGGTGGCCAGGCCGCCCAGGACCGAGCCCAGGACTCCCCCGGCGGCAAAGAGCGGAAAGAGCCGCTTCGCCTGGCGGGTGTCGCAGACGAGCCCGGCCAGCCCCCAGCCGACCAGGCCTTGCAGCGACGACATCACGTTCATCGCCAGCCAGCTGGCCGGGTAGACCCAGGGACCGGCCACCGCCAGCAGCACGCGGTCGGCCACCAGCGCCAGGGCCAACCCGGCGAGCAGGAGCACGTAGAAGCGGCCGCGCGCGCCCCGGGCCAGCGCGGCGCTGAAGGCGAGCGCCGAGACGACGATGCAGAAGCCGAGGGCCACGTAGAGCCCGGGCAGGCTGGCCACGCCAAAGCGCGCGAAGAGCAGGGCGTCCACCGCGTTGCCGCCCAGCGCGCCGCCGGCGGAAAGCAAGAGTGTGAGCGCGGCCAGCAGGACCACCGTCGGGCGCTCGCCTTCCCGCACCTGGAAGAGCCGGGCCAGGCGGCTCACCGCCGGCGCTTGGGAGGCGGCCGCTTCTTGCTTGCGGGCCGCAGCACGGCCAGCGGGATCCCGGCCAGCACGACGATCAGGATCGCGATGGCGATCACCACCGGCAGCGTCTGGCCACCGCCGACCCGCGGCGAGTTGGGCGGCGGCGTTATGGACGAGGAGAAGCCGGCCAGGAAGTAGCCGAGGGTCGACGCCTTGGCGGAGATCACGTACGCCTGCGCCACCGGGTTGGCGCCCAGCGACGTCCAGGTCATCTTCTCCGTGTCGGCGAGGTAGATCTCGGCCGGCGGCGGGATCTGGTCCGAGTAGCGCAGGTCGATGTTGGCCGGCTTGACCAGGGTGGCCGTGGCCTTGATCTGGTAGACGTTGGTCTGGACCTTGATCCCCGCCGGGTCCGGGAAGTCGGTGACCGGCTTGATCGTGAGCACGAGGCTGGTCTGGCCGGGTGCGATCTGAAAGGAGCCTGGCAGGAAGCTGATCTGGACCTGGCCGTCGTCCGTGAACGCCGTGGCGGCGTCGCTCTGGCCCCGGTTGACCTTGATCGTCAGCTGGCCGGAAAGTGGCGGCTGGTTCCCCTGCCGGAGCTGCGGCGGCGGCGAGCTCCAGCGGTAGGGCTCCGGTGGCGCGATCCCGTCGTAGAAGCCGGGGGCGGCGGTCCACGCCGCCAGCGGATAGAGGGCGGCCGCCAGACCGACCAGCGCGAAGCGGCTCACAGGGCCAGGTCGGCCAGCACGTGGCCGAGGATGGGCGCCACCAGGTCCCGTGCCGCCCAGCGCCAGGCCGCCAGCAGCAGCCCGGCGGCGGCCACGGGCACCAGGAACGCCGGCGGATGCGAGAGCGCGTGCGCCGCCACAAAAGCGAGGGTGCTCCCGGCGACCGCCAGCCGCGCGCCGCCGAGGTCCTCGAGGGCGGCGTAGAGGGCGCCTCGGAAGGCCACCTCTTCGCCCACCGAGACCAGCAGGGCCGCCCCCGCCAGAGCGGCCGGAAGGATTGGCAGGGCTGGGCTTCGGCTGGCCGCCGGCAGCAGGAGGACGATCCCCAGGGCAAGGCCACCGAGGAGCCGGGCCGGGAGCCGGGAGGTGCCCAGGCCCAGGCGAGCCGGCGGGTAGGCGGCCGCGGTCAGGCCGAGGGCCAAGCCGCCCAGGACCAGCGCGGCGGCGGCTAGGCGAGGGTCGCGGGCCGCCAGCACCCGGGCCCATTCGACGGCGATGGCGAAGCCGGCGATGACCGCCGCCCTGAGTGCGGCCGGCGCGGCGGCGGCGATGCTCACCGCCCCAGATTATTCGGAAGCTACAGTTCGGCCGTGCGCACGCTCGAGGTGCTCTACGAGGCGGCGATGCTCCCTGAGTCCGAGCTCACACCTCGGCTGCGCCGGCTCTACGGCGGCGGTCTGGGGTTCCGCGGCAGCCTGGTCTACGCCAACTTCGTGGAGTCGCTGGACGGCGTGGTCGCCTTCCCTGACCCGGCCGTCTCCTCGGGTCCGACCATCTCCGGCCGCAGCCTGGAGGACCGCTTCGTGATGGGCCTGCTGCGCGCCTTCGCCGACTGCGTGCTGATCGGCGCCGGGACCATGCGCGCCGACCGCGGCCATCTCTGGACGCCGGCCCACATCCTGCCCGCGCTGGCCGCCGATTACGCGCGCCTGCGCCGGCGCCTGGGCAAGCCGGCCGACCCCCCGCTGGTCGTGCTGACCGCCAGCGGCGACCTCGACCCCGCCGAGCGCGCCGTGCGCAAGGGAGTGCTGGTGCTCACCACCGAGGCGGGCGCGTCCCGCCTGCAGGGTCGGCTGCCGGCCGGGAGCCAGGCGGTGGCGCTGGGCACCCACGAGGTGGATGCTCGCCGGGCCATCACCTACCTGCGGCGGCGCGGCCATCGGCTGGTCCTCTGTGAGGGCGGCCCCCACGTGATCGGGCAGCTGCTGCGGGCCCGCCGGCTGGACGAGCTCTTCCTGACCCTGTCGCCCTTGCTGGCGGGGCGGGATCGGGAGCCCCGGCCGGGGTTGGTGGAGGGCCTGGAGCTGCTGCCGGAGGTCGCGCTGGCCGGGAGGCTGCTCAGCCTGCGGCGGGCGGACTCCCACCTCTTCCTGCGCTACACCATCCCCCGTCGGGGAGGGACCTAGCCGAGGCGCTCCGGCGCCGAGTACACGTTGAAGCGGTCGCCGCGCAGGAAGCCGACCAGCGTCTGGCCGAAGCCCTGGGCGGTGGCCACGGCCAGGCTGCTGGGCGCACCCACGGCCGCCACCAGGGGGATGCCGGCCGCCACCGCCTTCTGCACGATCTCGTAGCCGGCCCGGCCGCTCACAGCCAGCAGCGACTCCGAGGCCGGCAGCAGTCCGTCCAGCAGGAGCCTGCCCACCACCTTGTCCACCGCGTTGTGGCGGCCGACGTCCTCCCGCAGCAGGCGCAGGCGCCCGTCGAGCCCGAAGAGGCCGGCCGCGTGTAGGCCGCCTGTCTGCTCGAAGACCCGCTGCTGCGACCTCAGCTGGCCGGCCAGGCCGGGCAGCACGGCCGGGTCGATCTCGGGGCCCGCCGGCAGCTGGGCGAAGTCGAGCTGCAAGGACTCAATGGTGGTGGCGCCGCAGACGCCGCAGGCCGAGCTGGAGAGAAAGGAGCGCTCCGGCCGCCGGCCGGGCACGCCCTCCCGCAGCCGGAGGTCGACCTGGTTCGACTCCACCAGCTCGGCGCGGACCGGCACCTGGTCGGCGGTCTCGTCCGCTTCGGCCGAGATCCAGACTTCGGCTACGTCCTCCAGCCCGCGGATGACGCGCTCGGCATAGAGCAGGCCGAGGGCCAGCTCGAGGTCGTGGCCCGGCGTCCGCATGACGATGCTCAGCGGGCGCCCACCCAGGCTCAGCTGGAGCGGCTCCTCGGTCGCCACCTGGTCGGGCGCCTCTCGCCAGGCCCCCGCTTCCCAGCGCCGGGTGCTAACCCGGGGCGCTTGCGGCCTGGGCATCAGGCTTCGATCGTACGCGCGGGGACCTGCTGACCACCTGGAACCCGCGCCACTCCGTGATCCGGCGCACCTCCAGGCGGAGCGCAGTGCCGCCCCCAGTCGTGCCGTAGCGCCGCATCACTCCCACCGCCGAGCCCACCGGCCGCAGCCGGCCCCGCAGGCAGGCCCCGCGGACCAGCGAGGGGCGGTACGGATGGTGCGACTCCACCACCAGCGCCCCGGGGCCCTCCGCGCGCGGTCCCCGCCCGCCCTGCATGACCGCCTCAGCCCCGGCGCCCGCCGGGGCCCAGAGCGCCGGGGCCAGGGCCGGCGCCCCGCCTGCCGTCCAGCAGACGTAGGCCCGGCTCGCCTTCCAGAGGGCGCGCGGCAGGCCCGCCGGGCCCGTGACGGCCGGCGCCGGAACCTGCGGGGCCGTGATCAGCGTGGCGCGCGAGGGACGCAGGCGGAGGACGACCCGGTTCTGAGGCCACCACTCGCTGGGGATGGCGGTCAGGTCGAGCAGGTAGCCGGCCACGAAGGGGGCGTTCTTGGCCGCGTAGCCGGCCAGGCTCCAGTAGAAGCCGGGCCCCTCCAGCGCGGCCCGCAGCTGGCCGCGGAGCGAGCGCAGGTCGTAGGCCTCCTGCACGCCCTGCAGGAGCAGGCAGACCGATCCCCCGTCGGCCAGGAACGCGGCGCGGGGGTCGCGCCTGGCCAGCGACACCTTGGCCGCGTAGCGAGAGGTGGTCATCCAGAGCGACCCCGACGCGAAGTGGAAGGCGGCCGGGTTGACCAGCGGCCAGCGCCCGGTGTTGACCGCCAGCATGCCCAGCCGGGCGCGGCCCAGCACGGCCATCGCCTCCGACGTGAGCCGCACGAACTGAAGGTTACCTAGAAGCTTCGAACAGCCAGACCAGCGCCGAGACGCGCGCCACCAGCTGCCAGCCGGCGCTGCCGCCCGTCCCGTCCGTCATCACGACCAGCACGTAGGTGCCGTGCGGCGCGTTGACGACCAGGGCGGCATCGTTCACGACCGAGTCCACCTGGCCGATCTTGTGCACCACCGTGACGCCGCCAGGCACGCCGGCGGGGACGCCCGCCTCGTAGCGCGTGTTGGTCAGCAGCGGGTACAGCCACTGTTGGGCGGCGGTGCCGCCCGCCTGCCCCAGCAGCTCGGACTGCCAGAGCCGGGCCAGGTCGTTGGAGGTGGTGGTGTTGCCGACGTAGAAGGCGGACTCGACGGCGCCGTGCACGCGGGCGTACCCGTTGAGGACGTCGGAACCGCCCAGGTAGCGGACCAGGATGTGGGCCGCCGTGTTGTCGGAGTAGTGGCCGACCCGCTGGGCCAGCTCGCTGCGCGTGTAGCAGGCGCCCTCCTCGTAGTCGTCGAAGTAGCCGTCCTCCCAGTCCTGCTCCTGGTAGCAGAGGACGTCCGACCCCTGCAGCGTACCGCCCGCGACACCCTCCGCCTCCGCCATCAGCAGGGCCAGCTTGTAGGTGCTGGCGGCGGTCCAGGGCTGGTCCCCGTTGAGGGCGAACGAGCCGGCGCTGAGGCTGCCGTACTCGAGCAGCGAGACCGCCAGGCCGGACCCGGAGGCCGAGCCCAGGCTCTCCAGCTCGGCCAGCAGGGTGGCGAAGGTCGGCGCCTTCGGGGCGGCTGACGGGATCGGGATCGGGGTCGGGGAGGGTGACGGCAGCGGCGAGGGAGAAGCCGCTGCCGTCGGAGAGGCGCTGGGGCCCGGGGAGCTGGTCAGGGATGAGTGCGCGCGCGCCTCGGTCTGGACCAGCGTCAGGACCACCAGCGCACTCACCAGGGAGGCCACCAGGGTCAGCGCGCGCGCCACGCCGCCATTGACGCGCGGCCGGGTGAAGCGCCCATGAAGGGGACGCAAGCAGTCTGTAAGGTGAAAATGCCCATGCGCGGCCGGCTCTTCTACGGCTGGATCCTGGTGGTGGCGCTCGGCCTGACCACGATCGTCAGCTACGGCACCACCCAGTACCTGTTCGGGGTCCTGGTCGTCCCCATCCACCAGGAGCTGGGCTGGAGCCGGGCCGCCATCTCGGGCGCCTATTCGACGAGCATCGTCCTGGCCGGGCTGCTGGGCTTCCCGGTCGGCCGGCTGGCCGATCGGCGTGGCGCCCGCGGCCTGATGTCGTTGGGCTCCCTCCTGGGCGCGGGCTGTCTGTTCGGCCTGAGCCAGGCCCGCGAGCTCTGGCAGTTCTACCTGCTCTGGGCCGGCGGGCTGGGCCTGGCCATGGCCCTGACCTTGTACCCGGTCACATTCATCGTGGTCACCAACTGGTTCGTCCGCCGCCGCGGAGCGGCGATGGCGCTGCTCACGGTGCTGGGCGGCATCTCCTCGCCGATCTACATCCCGGTCGCCGGCCTGCTGGTGGCCAGGGCCGGCTGGCGGGAGACGCTGGTGGTGATGGCGCTCACGCAGCTGCTCCTGGCGCTGCCTCTGCACGCGCTGGTCCTGCGGCGGCACCCCGAGGACGTCGGCCTGCACCCGGACGGGCTGCCGGCGCCGGTGACCTCGGCCGGGCCTGGCGCCGGGCTCTCATTGCGCGAGTCCCTGCGCCGGCCGGCCTTCTGGCTGGTGACCCTGGCGGTCGGCCTTAGCGGCATGGGCGTCAGCGTGGTCCACGCCCACCAGGTCGCCTACATGATCAGCCGCGGCTTCGACCCCGTCCTGGCGGCGACGGTGGCCGGCATGGTCGGCCTGGCCAGCCTGCCCGGCCGCTTCTTGATCAACCTGCTCAGCGACCGCCTGGCCCCCCGGCAGCTGCTGGCCCTGGGGACGGCCCTGCAGGGCGCCGGCATCGTGGTGCTGGCTCTGGCCGCCACGCCGGCGCTTCTCTGGGCATACGTGGTCGTCTTCGGAGCCGCCTTCGGCGCCAACGCGTCGCTGCGGGCGTCGGTGATGGCGGAGCACTTCGGCCGTCGCGCCTACGGCGCCGTCACCGCCCTGCAGGGGATCCCGGTGGCGGTGCTGGCCGGGCTGGGGCCGCTTCTGGCGGGCGCCCTCTACGACCGCCTCGGCGGTTACTCGCTGGCCCTCTGGCTGACCGCGGCCGCCTTCGGCATCGGCGGGCTGGTGATGCTGCTCACGCCGCGACCTCCAGCCGGTCGCGTATTCGCTCCAGAGCCCGCTCCAGCCGCCGCCTGACCAGGGCCTCCACGGGGGGCGCCAGCGGCGCCAGGACCGCGGCCAGCCGGGGCAGCCTGTACGCGATCCGGAGCTCGACGCGGACCCCGCCCGGCGCCGGCGTGAAGGTCCAGCGCCCCCGCTGCCATGCGGAGCCCGGCTCCGAAACCCAGCCGATCCGGCGCGGGCGCTGCCACTGGTCCAGCCGCAGCTCAGCCGGCAGCGAGACCCCGAGCGCGATGATCTCCACCCGGTAGCGGGCACCGGCACCGGTCGCCCGTCCCCGAGGCTCCCAGCGGGTGACGCCCTCCAGCACCGGCGCCACGTTGCGGTGGTCGGCCACGAAGTCGAAGGCGCGCTCGGGCGGGCAGGCGATGACGACGCTCGCCCGGAACTCGCGCTGGACTGCCACCGGGGTCAGGATATCGAGGTGGTCGTGCAGCACAGCGGCCGGGTGGAGGCACCGCGGCCGGTCAGCGGCCGGCAGCTGCGCCATGCCTTCTACCCGGGCATGACGCGCCTGACCCTGGGGCTGGTCCGGGGCCGCGAGCCGGGGCTCTTCCTCGGCCCCCTCGCGCTGCTCCGTTTCGGGCCGCCGGAGCTCTCCGCCCACAGCTGCGGCTTCCCGATCGAGGGCGGGCTCCTGGCCGCCGCCCCTGGAGGCCGCCTGCTGTTCAGCTGGCAGGAAGGCTGCCTCACCTCCACGGTCGAGGGCTACCGGCCTCGGCTGCCCGGACCGCTCTACCGCCTGGCCCAGCAGCCGTTCCACCAGGCCCTGACGCGCCTTCACCTGCTCAGGGTGCGCGGCCGTGCGCCGGCGCCGGGGATGCCGGCCACCCCTGCCCGGCGCCTGGCGGCGGCGACGGTCGACGTGGCGCTCTGCGCCGCGGTCGGCCGGCTGGCCAGGCGGCGCTTCTTACCGGCATTCGCGGGCGCCCTCGCCGGCTACCACCTGGCCGGCTGGACGGCCGCCGGCCAGACGCTGGGAGGCCTGCTCTTCGGACTGCGCGTGGTGGCGGTGGACGGCTCTCCGCTCACGCCCGCGCAGGCGCTGGTCCGGCTTTTCGGCGGGGACACGGCGGCTGCGACCGAGGTCGTCGAGGCCTAGGGGTGCGGCCGGAAACCAGGCCGAGAGATCGCGGTCACAGGCGGTCTGGATGCCAGGAACCGACGAGCACCGGAGCGAGCGTATTAGCAATACGTGAGCGAGGCGCGCAGGAGGTGACGCGTAAGGGGGCCCCGCGCAGCGGGGACGCAACGGGCCGCACGGGGCCGCCAGCTCCGGTCAGGCTTTTCGGCCACACCCCTACGGGTTCAGGACCAGCTTTCCGATCGACTGCCGGCCGGCCAGGAGCCGATGAGCCTCGGCCGCGTTCGCCAGCGGCAGCCGCCGCCCGACCGGCGGCCGCACCCGGCCCGACCGGAGCAGCTCGACGCCGGCTCCGGCCTTCTCGGCGACCCGATCCGGATCCGCCGCCCGCAGGGCGCCGAACGAGAAGCAGCAGACGGCGACGTTGCGCTGGCGCAGCTCGCCGAAGTCGGGAATCGGAGGCGGCTCGCCCGAGGAGCGGCCGAGGAGCAGGAGCCGGCCCAGGTGGCGGGTCGCCTCCAGCCAGCGGCGGCTGAGGGGGCCGCCCACGCCGTCCACCACCAGGTCGACGGGCGGCACCGGGTCGTCGTAGCCGATGGCCTCGTCGGCGCCCGCCGCCAGCGCTGCGCGCCGCTTCTCCGGGCTGGAGGCGACGCCGATCACGCGGCCGGCCCCGAGCGCTTTGGCCATCTGGATGGAGGCGCTGCCCAGTCCGCCCGCCGCCGCGGTGACCAGCACCCGTTCGTCGGGGCGGACGCGGGCGACCTCCTCCAGCGCGAAGAACGCGGTCAGAGTCACCAGCAGGAACGCGCCCGCCACTTCGAGATCGAGGCCGTCGGCCTCGAAGACGAAGCGCCGGTCCGCCACCGCCAGCTCCGCGTAGCCGCCGGCCGGCAGCAGCGCCAGCAGCGGGCGGCCGGTCCCGGCTTCCCGGCCGGCCACCTCCAGGCCGGGCACGAAGGGCGGTGGCGGCGAGCCGGCGTACTGGCCGCGGGTGGCATGGACGTCGGCGAAGTTGACGCCGGCGCTGGCGACCTGGATCAGGACCTGGCCCGGTCCCGCCTCGGGATCCGGCCGCTCCTGCAGCTCCAGCACCTCAGGGCCTCCGGGCCGGGTGGCGACTACCGCCTTCAGCTTGCCACCCCGGCCAGCTCGGAGTTGTCCAGGGGCAGGCGGACGGCGCGGACGCCGATGGCGTCCCGGATGGCGTTGGCGACCGCGGCCGGGCCGGGTATGGCGGGCGGCTCCCCCACGCCCTTGGCCCCGAACGGCCCCACCGGCGAGGGCACCTCCACCAGCTCGACCTGGATGTCCGGCACCTGGTCGATGCTGGGCAGCCCGTAGTCCAGGAAGCTGCCGGTTCGCAGCTGGCCGTCCTGGTCCCAGTGCAGGTGCTCCCCCAGCGCCCGCCCCACCGCCTGCACGGTGCCGCCGTGGATCTGCGCCTCCACCTCAGGCGGGTTCAGGGCCCTGCCCACGTCCTGGATGGCGGCGAAGCCGGTCAGGCGGAAGCCGCCGGTCTCCCGGTCCACCTGCACGCGAGCCAGCTGGACGGTGAACATCGGCGACTGCTGGGTCACGGCCGTGCGGCCGTGGCCGTGGACGGGCGCGTAGCGACCGCCGAACTGCATGGCCAGCCCCGCCAGGTGGCCGATCGCCTGCGCCCGCCCGGGCACCCCGGAGACCCGCACCTGGCCGTCCTCGACGACCAGGTCCTCGACCGCGGCCTCCATCTCCTCGGCCGCGATCTCCAGCAGCTGCTTGCGGGCCTCGGCGGCCGCCATCTGCACCGCCGGGCCGACCGTGTAGATGATCTTGCTGCCGCCGGCCATGCCCGCGTAGGGCGCGTTGCCGGTGTCGCCCGACTCGACGCGCACCCGGTCCAGGCCGACCCCGAAGGTCTCGGCGGCGACCATGGCCAGCGCGGTGTCGCTGCCGGTGATGTCCTGGGTGCCCAGCTGCAGGATCAGGGTGCCGTCCGGCTCCACCCGGCAGCCGGCCGCCGCCGGCTCCCGGCCGCCGCCCCAGCCGCCGACCGCGACGCCGACGCCCTCGCCCTCGGCCCGCGGCGTGCTGTAGAGGGGATGCCGCCGTGCCCGCTCCAGGCACTCGACCAGGCCGATCCTCGGCCAGCGGACGCCGTCCGGCCGCAGATCGCCCTCACGGGCGGCGTTGCGCAGCCGGAGGTCGATCGGGTCCTGGCCCAGCTTGCGGGCGAGCTCGTCCAGCGCGGACTCCAGGGCGAAGTAGGCCTGCGGCGCGCCCGGCGCGCGGTAGGCACCGACCGGGGTCTTGTGGGTGGCCACGTCGTAGCCGGTGAAGTCGAGGTTCGGGATGCGGTAGGTGCCACCCAGGAAGATCCCGGCCAGCCCGGCCAGGCCGCCCTGCCCGGCGCCGTTGTCGAAGACGACCCGCGCCCACAGCGCCTTCAGGTTGCCCTCGCCGTCGGCGCCCAGCTTCAGGTCGGCGATCATGGCCGGCCCGCCGCGGCCCATGAGGAACTCCTCACTGCGGGTGAGCGCGAGCTGCACCGGCCGGCCCAGCCGCCGGCTGAGGATGATCACCAGCGGCTCCAGCAGGCAGATCTTGCCGCCGAATCCCCCGCCGACCTGAAGCGGCACGACCCGGATCCGGCTCTGCGGCTCGCGCAGCATGGCGGCCGCCGTCCGGCGGGCGAGGAAGGCGCCCTGGGTCGAGGTCCAGACGGTGACGCCGCCGTCGGGCTCCGCCCGCGCGATCGAGACATGCGTCTCCAGGAAGCCCTGGTGCACCGCCGGCACCAGGTAGCGGCCCTCGACGGTCGCCTGGCAGTCCTTGAAGGCGGCGTGAGCGTCGCCCTGCTCGAAGTGAACCTGGGAGGTGACGTTGGGCGCCTTCTCGGCCTCCGCCCGCGCGGCGGTGGCGGTGCCGTGGGCGCCGGCGTCGTCCAGCGCCGAGTCGTGGCTCTCGAGGACGTGCGGGGCGTCCTCCCGCATCGCCAGCTCGGGATCGACCACGGCCGGCAGCGGCTCGTACTCGACCTCGACCACGGCGGCGCCGTCGGCAGCCTGCTCTTCTGTCTCGGCCACGACCACCGCGACCGGCTGGCCGGCGTAGTAGACCTTCTCTCGGGCCAGCGGCTGGTCCGGCCCGGGGGCGTCGATGTCGCCCAGGTCGGCCCCGGTCAGCGCCAGCAGCACGCCCGGCACCCAGCTCGCCTGGCTGACGTCGATCCGCTTCAGGCGCGCGTGGGGGTGGGTGCTGAGGACCAGCCGGGCATGAGCCAGCGCGGGCAGCTGAAGGTCCGCGGTGTACTGCACGGCGCCGGTGACCTTGGCCCGGCCTTCCAGGCGTCGCTGTCCGGTCCCCACCACCCCCACCCCGCCATCATATTCAGCGTGGCTGGGGGGAGCCCGCGGGGGGCGGCCGGAGTGAATCGGGCCGACCTGGTCGTCTTCGGCGCCTCCGGCGACCTGGCCCGTCGCAAGCTGCTGCCGGCCCTCGGCAGCCTGGCCAGCCGGGACGGGCAGTCGGTGCGGGTGATCGGCGCCGGCCGCTCGGAGCTCTCCACCAGCGAGTTCCGCGACCTGGTGCAGGGATCTGTCGGCAGCCCCGAGCTGGCCCGAGAGGCCGAGTGGCTGCGGGTCGACTACGGACGGCCTGAAACCTACCGGCAGCTGGCCGAGCTGCTCCGGGCCTCGCGGCTGGTCATCTACTACCTGGCGACGCCGCCGGCCACCTTCGAGCCGATCCTGGCCGGGCTGGGCGCGGCCGGCCTCGCCCGGAAGGGAGATCCCGACTGCCGGATCGTAGTCGAGAAGCCCCTCGGCCACGACCTTCGGAGCGCGCGCGAGCTGAACGCCCGGCTGGCCGAGTCTTTCAACGAGGAGCAGGTCTTCCGCATCGACCACTACCTGGCCAAGGACACGGTCCAGAACCTGCTCGCGCTCCGCTTCAGCAACTCGCTCTTCGAGCCGGTCTGGAACCGCACCCTGGTGGAGACCATCCAGATCACGGTCGCCGAGGAGGAGGGGATCGGCGGCCGGGCCGGCTACTACGACAGCATCGGGGCGGTGCGGGACATGGTCCAGAACCACGTCCTCCAGGTGCTGGCCCTGGTGACGATGGAGCCGCCGACGACGTTCGACTACGACTACGTCCGGCGCGCGAAGCGGATGCTGCTGCGCGGCGTGCAGGCCCTCGACCCGCAGCAGGCGGTCCGTGGCCAGTACGACGGATACCTGGAAGAGCAGGGCGTCGCCCGCGGCTCCCGGAGGGAGACCTACGCCGCCGCCCGGGTCCGGATCGAGAACTGGCGCTGGGACGGAGTCCCGATCTTCATCCGCACCGGCAAGGCGCTCCGCCGCCCGCTGACCGAGGTCATGGTCAAGCTGCGGGACGCGCCTCACCTCCGAATCGGTGGCCAGCGCCAGCGCGGCATCCCCACGCTGCTCTTCATCCGCATCCAGCCCGACGAGGGGATCACGCTCCGGATCGGGGCCAAGCGCCCGGGCTCCCGCTTCGAGATGATCCCGGCCGGGATGAAGCTGGAGTACGCGCGGCTGACCAGGGCGCCGCTGCCCGAGGCCTACGAGAACGTGATCAGCGAGGTTCTGGCCGGCGGGCACTCGGCGTTCCCCAGCGGAGAGGAGATCGAGCTCTCCTGGGAGGTCGTGGACCCGCTGCTGGAGGCCTGGGAGGCGGGTGGGCATCCGGAGGTGTACGCGCAGGGATCCTGGGGGCCGGAGTCGGCCGACGACCTGGTCCGCTCCCATGGCCTGCGCTGGCTGGTGTCGGGAGACGAGCCGGGGACGGCGTGATGACGAGAGCTGCGTTGCACAGGTGAGCCGAGGTCAAGGAACGGGTGGCCCGGCTAGGAGCGCATCGTCTGATGCGTGACGACGGCGGGCCGGGTTCCCGTGACGCAGAGATCGGCCGCATGGGCGACGCAGATCCGGCAGCACCGCCGGCTCCGGGTCGTCATGAGCCAGGGACGGCGTGAGCTAGATGCCCAGGCGATCCATCCGCGACCTGCTGCACGTGCGCCCGGACGGCCGGGCACCGGCCCTGGCGGTCGATCCCGCCGACACCCGCGGCCTCAAGCGCAAGCTGGCCGAGGCCGAGCACCTGGAGGACCAGGTCCGGCTCTCCCAGCTCCAGGAACGGCTCCTCGCCGAAGCCCGGAGGTCGCTGCTGGTCGTCTTCCAGGGCATGGACATCAGCGGCAAGGACGGCGCCATCCGCCACCTGAACGGCTTCCTCGACCCGCAGGGCGTCCGGGTCCTGACCTTCCGGCCCGGCCCGGCCGAGGCCAGGGGTGGGTTCCTGGACCGGGTGCGAAGGCAGCTGCCGGCCCCGGGCGAGGCCGTCATCTGCAACCGGTCCTACTACGAGGAGCTGGTCCTGGGGTGGGTCCGCGAGGGCCTTCCAGAGCCGGCTTTCAGGCGCCGCTGCCGCCAGGTGAACCGCTTCGAGGCCGCCCTGGCCGCTCGTGGCACCACGCTGGTCAAGCTCTTCCTCCACATCTCCCTTCAAGAGCAGCGCCGGCGCCTGCTGGTGAGGCTGCAGGACCCGGCCAAGCGCTGGAGGTTCGACGAGGCTTCGATCCTGGAGCCTCCCGAGTGGGATGTCTACCAGCGGGCCTACGCGGCGATCCTCGCCCACACCTCGACCGCGGTCGCGCCCTGGTACACGGTTCCCGCCAACAAGCGGTGGTACCGCAACTGGGCGGTGACCGAGATCGTCATCGAGACGCTGGAGGAGATGAACCCTCGCTACCCGCAGCCGAAGCTGAACGTGTCCCGGCTGATGCGGCGCCTGCGGGCCGGGCCTGGATGAGGCAACGCGGCTGGGGCACCGCGTAACTACTCCTGGCGGTTGAAGGCGACCACCGCGCCGACCATCAGGATCGCACCCAGGCCGCCCACCACGAACACTTCGTCGAGGACTGTCATGGTGTGCCCGAAGAGGCTGACGCCGAGACCGAGGCCGCTGCCCAGGAAGACCTGGCGGATGGCGTCCACCCCGTAGGTCAGCGGGTTGATCTTGGAGATCACCTCCATCCAGGTGGGCACGTCGTTGACCGGAAAGAAGACGCCGGCCAGGAAGATGAGCGGGAAGATCAGGATCTGGATGATGATTTGAAAGCCCTGCTGGGACTGCATGAAGGACGCGATCAGGATGCCGAGTCCGGACAGGCCCAGCGACAGGATGATCACGATCGGGATCAGCGCCAGGACCAGCTTCAGGCTGAGGGGCACGCCCACGATCGGCGCCAGGACCAGCATCATCAGCGCCTGAACCAGGGCCACCAGGGTCCCGCCGAGGGCCTTGCCGAGGACGATTCCAGTGCGGCCCAGGGGGGCGACCAGGATCTCCCTCAGGAAGCCGAACTCTCGGTCCCAGACGACCGAGATGCCGGCGAACAGAGAGCTGGTCAGGACGTTCATGGCGATGATGCCCGGATACATGAACTGGATGTAGTTCACGTTCCGCGCCAGCGGGCCCATCACCTTCGTGAAGCCGGCTCCGAAGATGACCAGGAAGATCAGCGGCATCGCGAAGCTGGACAGCATGCGCGAGCGCTCGCCGACGAAGCGCAGGATCTCTCGGTAGGCGACCACCCAGGTGCCGCGCCAGATCTCGCTCACCGGCGCCACATCCGCATGCCCTGCAGGAGCATCTCCTTCTGGTCCAGCTCGGAGTCGCGGATCTCGTGGCCGGTCAGGGTGAGGAAGACGTCCTCCAGGGTCGGCCGCCGGAGCCCGACCGAGAGGAGGCGCTGCGAGAAGCTGCGCACGAAGTCGGGCAGGAAGGCTTCGCCCGCGGCCACGTGGAATCGCACCTCACCGTCCTGGATCACCGTCTCGACCTGGTAGCGGTCGCGCACCTCAGCGGCGGCGGCCGCGTTGTCAGGGCTGGAGAGGGTGACCAGGTCGCCTCCGACCGCGTCCTTGAGCCCGTCCGGGGTGTCGAGAGCCACGATGCGGCCGTGGTCGATGATCGCGATCCGCCCGCAGTTTTCGGCCTCGTCCATGTAATGAGTGGTCATGAAGATGGTCAGGTGCTCCTGCCGCCGCAGCTCATGGAGGTAGTTCCAGATGTGGCGGCGGGTCTGCGGATCGAGGCCCAGGGTCGGCTCGTCCAGGAACAGCACCCGCGGATGGTGGAGCAGGCCACGCGCGATCTCCAGGCGGCGCTTCATGCCCCCTGAGTAGGCGCGCACGCCGCCCTTCCGGCGGTCGTAGAGCTCGACCATCGTCAGCAGGTCCTTGATGCGCTGCTCGCGTACCGAGGCCGGGATCCCGTAGGCGTAGCCGTGAAAGCGCATGTTCTGCTCGGCGGAGAGGTACTCGTCGACGGTCGGGTGCTGGAAGACGAGACCGATCGAACGGCGGACGTCGCTCCGCTGGCGAGCTACGTCATAGCCGTTGACCCGGGCGCTGCCGCGGGAGGGGCGCAGGAGGGTGCAGAGCATGTTGATGGTCGTCGTCTTGCCGGCGCCGTTGGGCCCCAGGAAGCCGAAGACCTCGCCTTCCTCGACCTCGAAGGAGACGCCCCTGACCGCCTCGATGGCGCCAAAGGTCCGGGCAAGCTCCTGGACCTCGATCATGCTCATGGGAACCGGGCCTGTAGCTAGCCCTTCTCGACCAGGGCCAGGACCCGGCAGGGGCTGCCGGACCCGCTCACGATCTTCAGCGGCAGGACCACGATGACCGCCCCCGTGGGCGGCAGCCGGGCCAGGTTGGCCAGCTGAGTCAGCCCGTACTTGTCCCGGCCCAGCAGGTACTGGTGGCAGGGGAAGGCCGGCTCGAAGGAGTGGGCCTTGCCGGCGTCGGTCCCGACCGTCTCCACGCCCAGCCCCACGATCGGCGCCTCCTCGGCCAGCCAGCGGGCGCACTCGGGCTCGATGCCCGGGGTGTGCGGTCCGGACTGGTCGGCGTTCAGGAAGCGCTGCTGGTCGTGAGCGCGCGCGTCCCAGCCCGTCCGGTAGAGGAGCCAGCCCCCCTCCGGCAGCCGGCCGTGCTGCTTCTCGAAAGCCCGGATGTCGTCCACCGAGAGCAGGTAGTCGGGGTCACGCGAGGCCTCTTCGGAGCGGTCGATCACGACCGCCGGCCCGATCAGCCTCTCCACCGGCACCTGGGCGACGTCCTGGCCGTCGCGCCCGCTGACCCAGTGGATGGGGGCGTCGAAGTGGGTGCCGGTGTGCTCGCCGCTCGCGAACCAGTTCCAGTACCAGGCCGGTCCGCGATCGTCGTACCTGGAGATCTCGTGCAGCTGGAACGCAGGCGTGTTGGCGAAGGGTGGCGGCAGCTGGATGATCGGGGTCGTTTCCGAGAGCGGCTGGGTGAGGTCGACGACCTCCATCGAGCCGGACCGCAGCGCCTTGACGAGACCCGCGAGCGCCCCCATTCGTTCCGATTGTAGAATCGCGGCCGAGCAAGGGAGATACTCCTTCGGGAGTGCCTTCGGTACGGACCAGCTCGGGGGGCGTGCACATCCGTGAAGGCGGAACCCCCGCGTACGTCCGGGTGCTCGCCTGCGGCGGCTTCAAAGCCCCTCTCCCTTGCTCACTTAGAATCCCTCCCCGCTGGCGGGGAGTCCGGCGCCGGTGAGCCGCCCGCCGGGGCGGGGTTAGGGAGGGGACGAGAAATCTTGCGCTGCCGTGCCCACAGCTGAAGCCCTGCTCGAGCCCCGGCTCTGGTCCGACCTGCTGGCGGAGTGCGAGCAGCGCTACGCGCAGAGGCGTGCCCGGCTGAATGCCTACCGCGCGCTGGTCGAGTCCGGTGCCGCGCTCCGGCTGGCCCGCGCCTACGCGACCGGCGCCTACGAACCGGGACTGCCCAGCCGGCACCGGCTCAACCGGGCCGGCGGCCGGCGAAAGGTCGTCTACCGTTTCGAGCCCGAGGACGACCTGCTGTTCAAGGCGCTGAACCGGGTTCTCATGCCCGGGCTGGAAGCGGACCTTTCGCCCGACTGCCACTCATTCCGGCCCGGGCGCGGCGCCCGCAGCGCGTTCGGCCGGCTGCTGGCAGACCCCGACCTCGGTCGCAAGCACTGCCTGCGGCTGGACGTGCGCGACTACTTCAACCAGATCGACCCCACCGACCTGCTCGCGTCATTGCCGGCTTTGATGCGTCATGACGCGCCGCTGCTGCGCCTGCTGGAGCGCACCCTGCTGCGGCCGCTGGTTCTCAGCCAGGGTCGCGAGGAGATCGTCGCCCGCAAGGGCGTCATGGCGGGCACGCCCCTGGCCCCGCTTCTCTCCAACCTCTACCTGCGCGGCCTGGACCGGGAGCTGCGCGGGGCCGGCCTGACCTACGCGCGCTACTCGGACGACCTGATCGTCTTCGGGTCGGCGGCCGAGGTTGCCGCCGCCGAGGCTCGCGTCCGGGAGCACCTGGACAGCCGCGGCCTCGAGGTCAACCCGGAGAAGACGAGGTGGGTGCAGCCCGGCCGGCCCTGGGAGTTCCTGGGCCTGGCCTGGCAGGCCGGCCGGCTCGACCTCAGCCGGCACAGCGCAGCCAAGCTGCGCGCCAAGGTCCGCCGCCTGGCGCGCCGCTGCGACCGCCGGCGGCGCCGGCACGGGCGCACCGGGCTCCAGGCGGCCCAGGCGATGCTGCGGCGGCTGAATCGGAAGCTCTACGGAGCCGGCGGGCAGCGCTCGGAGTTCAACTGGGCCACCTGGTTCTTCCCGCTGCTGAGCGGGGACGGCACGCTGCGGGCGCTGGATGGGCACCTGCAAGAGCAGGTTCGCTTCGCCGCCACCGGACGCCACGAGCGCCGCAACCATCGCGCCCTGCCCTACGCCGACCTTCGCCGCCTGGGCTACCTGCCGCTGGTGGCGGCCTTTCACGCCTTCCGGCAGGGCGGCGGAGCCTACGCCGCCCTGCTGGCCAAGAGGGTTCTGACCTAGACTCGGGAACCCACCGCCGAGCCGGCGCCGGTCCCGCTCTTGCCGGGGACCAGCTCGCCGCGGTTCGGGTATAGGTAGATGATCAGCCCCGCAAAGATGATCGCCATCACGAAGGAGATGATGTTGAAGCCGCCCACGCCAGTGGTGGCGGTGACCAGCTCATAGAGCACGTCCAGGATGCAGTAGAAGATGGCAAGCCGCGCCCAGCTCGGGTGCATTCGCGGGTTGAACCCGGAGAGGGCGATGCCTGCCCCAAGGGCGATCCCGGCGACTGAGGCGCGCACGCCGAAATAGGTATCGAAGGGGAAGAGTACCGTCGCCGGCGTGCTCAACGCCGAGCCGACGATCAGGATCACCCCCATGACGATCATCACGATGTTCAAAGCCAGCTGGTTCCACTTTTTCATCTAGCAGAAGCCTCCTTGGTGCCGGTGGGGCGGCAACAGATTAATGCCTGCACACGGGAATCCAGCCCCTATTTGTGAAGTTTTCAGCCAGGTGGAGACTCGCGCCCTGGGCAGTTTGCGGGTGTCGGTGGTCGGTCTGGGGACCAACAACTTCGGCAGCCGGATCGACGCGAAGCAGGCGAAAGCGGTCGTCCATGCGGCCCTCGAGCATGGGGTCACGTTCATCGACACCGCCGAGGTCTACGGCGGCGGCGAGAGCGAGCGCATGATCGGCGCGGCCCTCCGGGGACGTCGAGAGCAGGCCGTCATCGCCACCAAGTTCCGGGGCGAGGGCACCCGGACCCGGATCCGGGAGGCGGTCGAGGGCAGCCTCAGGCGGCTGCGGACCGACCGCATCGACCTCTACCAGATGCACAACCCCGACCCCGGCACCCCGCTCGAGGAGACGCTGCCAGCCCTGGCCGAGCTGGTGCGGGAAGGCAAGGTCCGGGAGATCGGGTGCTCGAACTTCGCCGGCTGGCAGATCGCGGACGCCGACTGGACTTCCCGCACGCTGGACCTGCCGCGCTTCGTCTCCGCGCAGAACCATTACAGCCTGCTCGAGCGGGGCGCCGAGCGGGAGGTGGTCCCGGCCAGCCTCCGCTTCGGGTTGGGCCTCATCCCTTACTTCCCGCTCGCCAGCGGGCTCCTGACCGGCAAGTACCAGAGGGGGCAGCCCCCGCCGGTGGGCTCACGGCTGGCCTCCAGCCCCCGCGCCTCCACGCTCCTGACCGACTCCAACTTCGACAAGATCGAGGCCCTCGAGAGGTTCGCCGGCGAGCGCGCGACGTCGCTGCTGGCGGTCGCCATCGGCGGCCTGGCGGCGATGCCGGCGGTGGCTTCTGTGATCGCGGGGGCGACCTCACCCGACCAGGTGGCCGCCAACGCGGCCGCCGGAGCCTGGCGTCCCGGTCCCGAAGACCTGGAGAAGCTGGCCGCAGGCTGAGCCTCACGCCCGCCCCCTCTTCAGTGCAGGGGGTAGGCCAGCTTCAGCTCCACCTTGCCGCCGTGCTCACGGACCTCGAAAGGCGGCTGCCGGAAGGTGGCCGGGCCCCGCCGCACCCTGCCGTCCCGGACGCAGAAACGGGAGCCGTGCCAGGGGCAGGTCACCACGTCGCCATCCAGCTCGCCCTCCTCCAGGGGGCCGCCCGCGTGGGAGCACACGCTGCCGATCGCGTACAGGCGCCCCTGGTGCCGCAGGACGAGCGCCGTCATGTCGCCCGCCCTGACCTTCTTCGGCTTCCCCTCGGCGAATTCCTTCGCCGAACCCACGGCCACGAAGTCCTCCGGGCCCTGGGCGTACGCGTTGTGGTTGACCCCCGTGCCCAGGCCGAAGGTCAGGTGGCCTCCGAAGTAGGCTCCGAACGCCCCGACCAGCGTCGCCAGGGTGGCCAGGGCGACGGCCAGCGGGAAGGTGGCGGGGCCGCCCAGCCGCAGGAGGAGGGCCAGGGCCTCGACCAGAATGACCGCGGTCATGAGCAGGCCGTGGGTGAGGGCCACCCGGCGCTCCTGCTCGTAGGTCTCGTGGAAGTCGGTGTAGCCGGC
>WNFB01001417.1_pt1 | contig 20390 bp, 14 predicted proteins | sample 5400501 | NCBI WGS metagenome assembly WNFB01 (sample SAMN13153341, study PRJNA577476) | soil metagenome | isolation source: 200 cm saprolite under Douglas fir tree site 2 hole 1 | place: USA:California | collected 2015-04-18 | reverse complement strand
GGTCGCAACTAGCCCACACAAAAAGTTGGGGTGTTGGCCATGGGTTGAAGGACCGCCGCACAGACAATTCTTGTGAGAAGGCGATTGAATGCAAGTCAGCTAGATCGCAAATACATGCACTAAACAAGCTATTGTGCTGCTCAAATGTGAAATAATCCGTAACAACCCAAATTACGTCCGCCGACCGTGCGCCTGCCAAGCCCCAGGTCCGCGGAAGCCCCTTTGTTTTAATGTGCTGAATTCTCTACATTTAGGAACTTGCAGATCTTACTCGAAGCGATTTCCCGCAAGGCGCCGATTGTACGTATCCCATGGCACGGTAAGTGCATCATTTCACCCCCAAGTAGTCGACCTGAGGGACAGCGGGTCAGGGGGCTGGAGCGGGGGTTATGATTCCCGTTCCTCAGTTTGTTCATGACGAACACCCTTTGGATCGTATCGACAATTCTCGCTGATTCGAAACCCGCAACAATTGTGAAGAGGGCGGAAGAGTCTTCGTCCTTCGAGTGTCGACCACCGCAGGCTCGTGGGACCGCTAGTGGGATTTGTGGATCATCGGCCAAATGTCGACGAAACTGTGAGAAAGGAACTTAGCCATGAAAATCCGGCGGATTATGTTCTCGTTACCCTTAATCGCCGTCTATTTGACGGGGGTCTCAAACGCGCGAGCTGCTGGGGTCGTCAGCGGTAAAGTGACGGCTGAAGACCAGACCTCGAAGCCCAACACTATCAGCGCGTCTGCGACGCCGAATGCCGCGAAAGGAATCCATCTCCAGGCTTCGAATGGCTCCGACGCTCGACAAAACGGCGCGGTTCAGAATGTGGTTGTATACATCACCCCTCGCGCTTCAAGCAAGACCGCGCCGGACAGGCAACCTATCTCCATCGCACAAGACGGCTGCCGGTTTACGGAGGGGGTCCGGCGGATGGGCTTCGTTCCGGTCGCGCCTTATACTGGGCAAATGGTGAGCTCGGCCGATGAAGAAATCATCCCTGTGCGATGCGACATCAGAGCGGGAGCTCGAAAGTACTTCGTAGTCTTGAAACCTTCACACTATTCTGTGACAGGGCAAGACGGCACATTTACCCTCAGAGACCTGCCTCCCGGCAAGTACACGATCACGGCTTGGGAGGAAACCTACGGTAGTCAGAGCGAGGAAATAACCATCTCCGGAAATGAGACTGTTCCGGCTAATTTCGTGTTCAGACCGAAGTCGAAAACATAGCTTCGCACGAAGGCATCAAGAAGAAGTTTCCGGCAGAATCGGCTAACTCGGGGGCTGTCGTGGCTTTCTTTTCCGGGATCCAGGGGCTGGCATTCTGAGCTTTGGATCCAACCGGACTGCTTCAGCAAGTTCCTGTGCAGCTTCCTCCCTGTTTCCTTTCGCCTCTAATGCGCCCGATAATTTGTAGTGAGCAAAGGCATCATTAGGGTTCAGGCGGAGAGTTTCACGATACTCGAGAATGGCCCCGTCCAGGTTACCTTTGGCTCGCAAAGCGTCCCCGAGGCCTGAATGCGCTTCGGCGAGGCCGGGGTTGAGACGCAACGCCTCGCGCAATTCGACAATGGCCCCATCCATGTCGCGCTGCAAACCGAGAGCGAAACCGAGGTTCATATGTGCTTCGGCAAGACCAGGGTTGAGACGCAACGCTTCGTGCAATTCAGCTATGGACCCACTTAGATCGCGTTTCACACGGAGGATTGACCCCAGGTTAGCGTGCGCCAGCGCGAGGTTGGGCTCCAAGCGTATTGCTTCCCGGTATTCTGCGATGGCTCCGTTGACGTCGCCTTTCACCAGGAGGGCGGAACCAATGTTGACGTGGGCTTCCGCCAGCGTGGGCTCGAGACGTATGGCTTCCCGGTATTCTGATATCGCTCCATCCAGATCGCCATTTGCCTTTAGCGCAAGTCCCAGCTCGTAGTGCGCCTTGGCGCTGCGCGGCTTCAGGCGCAGAGCTTGCCGGTATTCTCCAATGGCTCCGTCAAGATCATGCTTGGCGAAGAGCGCTTCGCCTCGCGCCAGGTGTGCTGCGCTGGTATCCGCTGAGGATGGCTTGGACGAAACAGCCAAAAGGAACGCCAAAGCTATTACGCCTGATTTCAGAAAGGCCTCCGTGGGGTGCGGTTCCAAGAATCGCAAGATGAAATTAAACGACGCGGCCTCACTCCTATCAATCGAACAATTCAGGAGGATCGACAGAACAGAGCCGCCAAAATGAGGCTTCCGAAAGGCTGCCTGCCTGCCACTGTTTCAAATTCTCAAGAGTAGCCGCGATTTGCCCTCCGTCAGCCGAATCGAACACGATAACCACGCCGGCGACCGCTTGATCGTGCGAGGAGATCTCCTGGTATGCCGTGACGAGAAGTGACTTTGCGAAATTCCTCTTGGCTAGTGCGGGGGCCGGCTTCCCCTCAGAGGACGCCGGCGCGGTCCAAATGATTTTGACCGTTTTTCCCTTCAGTGGCTCCCAGTTGCCCTTAAATGGATTTGTCTCTTCGCGAACGACTCGAAAGGGTGGCTCGGCAGCGGGCGCGGCAACGTCGGCCTTGTTCGAATTCGCATTCAAGCCCTCCGGCAAGTTCAAGTCCGAACGGCGAATCCAGCCGCGAGAGACTCCCGAGATCAGCACGTGCACCCAATCCGGCTGGGTGTCGAGCACTTGAAATTCGTCTTCGTTATCCGCGGAAAACAACACTGGACTATTCGCACTCGCCGTTGACACGACGCGTGTTCCCGATTTCCGAACGACCGCGATATCGGTTGGATGCGTTTGATTACGGAGAATTTCCTCGAGGTTTTGGACGACGCCGGTCAAATCATTTAATTCCTTTTCGGCTTTTTCGCGCCGGCGCCGCAATGATTCGATATCCTCGGGACTACTTGGCGCTGCTATGACCGCCGCCGCGGGGGATCCGGCGAGGCCGGAAGCGGACCCGCTCAGTCCGGCGCGAGCCAGGGTGGACTTATCGATCCTCGTAGCCGGGGAAGCCAGGCGCGTCGCCATCGGCCCCGGAGCGGGAGCGTTTGCGCGGGCGGCCTCCTCTGCTGCAGCGGAACTCGCGTACAGATCCACTACCAGGCGGTAAGGGTCGGGAAGCAGGGAAACGGAATAATCCTTTGCGTGGTCGACCTCCAGAACCACGCGCGCAATGCCCTGTTGATTCTGCCCGACGCGCACCCTCTTCAAGAGGCCGCCGCTTTCTACTTCCACGCCGGTGCGGAGCAACTCGGGATCGATCTTGGTGTTTTCAATATCGAAGTAGATGCGGTCGGGGCCGGAGATGCGCGTCGCCTGGTATTTCACCTGGGCGCCCACGTCAATCTCGATGCGCGAGTGCGGGTCACCATTCCACGTGCGGATTCTCGTCACTTCCGGCCTGGAGCCGGCTGTTGGGTGGTTTTCGCCGGATGCTACCGGCCTCGAAGCAAGCGAGCCCGGCGATTCTGGAGCGGCGGTAACTGGTGCCTTGGTCGCGAGGGCCTCATCGATCCGGTCCAGCAAATCCGATTCCACGTGTCCATTCGACAGCAACACTCGATATCCGGATTGCGCTGGGTTCGGGTCCGTATACCACGCGGTGATCTTGGCCGTGACGTGTACCCGCGTCTCATCCGGGCCGTTCGCCACTACCTGGACCGCGCACTCAAAGTAACCACGCGTGAGGCGATCCGACTGTTCGTCGATACTCTCAGCGAATCCGCCGAGAATTGGCAAGCGCCCCTTGAGCGTGGCATGAAGGTCCTGAATCGCCTTCTCGACTTCGGCCTTCTGATGATGAAACACGCGCTGCATCCCGCGGGCTTGATCGGCGGCTGCCTGTGAGGGGGGCAGCGGAATTATCGAAAAGACCGCGCAGGCAAGAAGAATGCTCAGGGGATGGTTTCTCATGGCAGCGCCTCCACTTGATCCTTGCGGAGCCACCCTCGGTGTTTGTCCGTAGTTTCCACCCCATACCAGGACGGAGTTACGATCAGGACTACGACTTCCGAATCGGCCCACAGGGATTGGACTCTTACCGCGGAATTGAATGGCGCTGACTTCAATTCCGTGCCTTCGTTCTTAACCTTCACAACGAGCTTGTGGCGAAGTTCCTGGAAACGCGAATCCAGATTTTTCAGGGAAGATTCGGCGGATGCCAGCTTGGTTGTTTCTTCCTGCCGCTGGCGGAGTAGCGCCGCTGCCTTATCGTCTTCTTCCTGGCGCTTCTTTAGGAGAGCAGCCGTCTCCTTATCCGCGATTTGAACCTGTCGAAGTCGATCCTGAATCTCCTTGAATTCGCCCGATTCGACTGTGCCATCAGAAATGTCCGGTTTGCGGTGGCCGTCCTCGACGAACACCGCGTCGATCCGCAGATGGGTATGTGACTCACCCTGCGCCAGCACGACATAGCGGACCGTGATCGTTCCCACATCGCCGCTATCCTTGAAGTTGCGCGGAGCCACCGCTCCTTTCAGGACCTTGTAGAAGGCATGTCCGGGCCCCGTCCATGGTCCGAAGTAGGCGGACGAATCCGCAGGCAAGGCGCCCGAGAGCGTCTTGTTGTTCTCGTAGACGTACGTTCCCCGAACGATGGAATCGCCCGCAACGGTCTTCACTATCTCGAGGACATCGGCCTCCTTGGCATCCAACTCAAATCCCAAGCCTGCGGAGGCCTGCGCCTTCACCTGGGGCGGCTTTGCTGGAGTTCCCGAAACCTTGGCCCCGATGAGAGCACCAAGCAATAAGGAAAGACTGCAGGCCAAGCGTAGCCTGAGAACCATTGGATTCCCCCGACTGATGACGCGTGCGCTCTCGCCCTCAGAGAAAAAGTAAGCGGTGGCACTTCCCTTTATCGGCAGGCTCCAAATAGAGCCGGTACCGGAATCTCGGCGAAAGCTCATTGGGGCGACCTGTTTCATTGAATTAACGCCAGCATTCCCAGCCCTCTCGATGAACACGTAATGACCGGAGGCTTGAACCTCTTACTTTGTACATCCTGCTTCGTAGGTCAGCGAAGTCTGGGAGTCGAATGGACCCTAGCACAATTTAATCAGATATTTCAGAGTGGCGGTCAGCTTCATTTCAGGGCTGTTCCCAAGATTCAAGGGGTCCCCGAATGATTTGCTCCTCCGTGCAAACACCGATGAAAATCAAAAGCACTATCCGCCAAACAGTCTGCTCAGGTTACTGCATAAGCGATGCAATTGTCACGACTCCGCACACCAACGTGGCAACTCTGGTTTCTGTGGAAAGTCCCACAATTGGAGCATTATAGACCTACCTTGTGGCAAGTATACAATCGCGCAGGAGTGCCCGTCCTACTAACTAAAACCTGGACGCGCGAAGCGGCGTATTCATTTCGTGGTACGCTAAGAAGCCGCAAGAAATTTCCTACCATGAAGTAGGGCCGCATCGTAGCGGAGAGGATTGCGCCGAGGTGCATGCAGACGAACGAGCTGCATTTGCCGGCGGCTGAGACCGTACTCGCGCCTGACGCTCGCTCGGACGATCCTGTAGAATGCTGCGGGGAAAATATCCTGGGACTCTCTCGCCGATGAAAAAAGTTCTGGCCCTCAATCGCGGCGAAATCGCCATCCGCATCCTGCGTGCCGCGAACGAACTCAAACTCCGCACGGTCGCAGTATTCTCCGACGAAGATCGCCTGAGCCTTCATCGGTTCAAGGCCGACGAAGCGTACTTGATCGGCGAAGGCAAAGGAGCCGTCCAGGCATATCTCGACGTCGAAGGCATCGTGGCGCTCGCCAAGGAAAGAGGCGTGGACGCCATCCACCCAGGTTACGGTTTTCTCTCGGAAAATCCGGCGCTTCCCCGCGCGTGCGAGGCGGCGGGGATCACGTTCATCGGGCCGAGCGCCGAACTGCTCGATCTGCTGGGCGACAAGACGGCGGCGCGGCGGCTCGCACAGAAGGCCGGCTTGCCCGTGGTGCCGGGAACGCCGGAGCCAGTCACGCAGAAGGATGACGCGGCGAGCATCGCGGAAAAAATCGGTTATCCACTGATGGTGAAAGCGGCGTTCGGTGGCGGCGGGCGCGGTATGCGCGTTGCGTTGAACGCGGAATCGCTGGAAACGTGCCTTGAGGAAGCGCGGGCGGAAGCTGGAGCGTCGTTTGGGAATGACGCAGTGTTCCTCGAGCGCTTCATTCGCCGGGCGAGACACATTGAAGTTCAAATCCTGGCCGACCAATACGGGAACGTCCTCCACTTGCATGAGCGCGATTGCTCCGTGCAGCGGAGAAATCAAAAAGTAGTGGAAGTCGCGCCTGCGGTGCATCTCGATCCGAAAATCCGCGAAGGATTGGCGAATGCCGCGGTGGCGCTGGCGCGCGAGGCGAAATACTACAGCGCGGCGACCGTCGAGTTTCTAGTTGATGCCGACACAGGCGCCTATTATTTCATTGAAGTGAATCCGCGAGTGCAGGTGGAGCACACGGTCACCGAAATGGTGACCGGAATCGACATCGTGCAGGCACAGATTCAGATCGCGCAAGGCCTCGAGCTGCACGGCGCGCAGATGAATCTGCCCCGCCAGAACGAGATTTCGCTGCACGGGTACGCACTGCAGTGCCGCGTGACCACGGAAGATCCCGCGAATGGATTCCTTCCGGACTACGGCAAGATTCAAACCTACCGGTCGCCGGCCGGCTTCGGCATTCGCCTCGACGGCGCTTCCGCGTACGGCGGGGCCGTGATCACGCCGTACTACGATTCGTTATTGGTTAAAGTGACGGCATGGGGGCGCGAGTTTCCACAAGCCTGCCGCAGGATGGACCGCTGCCTGCGCGAGTTCCGCATTCGCGGAGTAAAAACGAACATTCCGTTCCTGGTTAACGTCGTGAACCACGAGCGCTTTCAAGCGGGCGGAGTAACCACTTCGTTTCTCGACGAAACGCCCGCGCTGTTCCAGTTCGCTCCTCTGAAGGATCGGGCGACGAAGCTCTTGAGTTACCTCGGCGAAGTGATGGTAAACGGAAATCCAGAAGTCGCGGGCAAGCCGAGGCCGCAGACGATCCGGGCAGCTCCGGTCCCCGATCACATACCTGGCCAGCCGCCTGCGGGAACGCGGCAACTGCTGGACCATCTCGGCCCCGAAAAATTTGCGGAATGGACGCGATCGCAGAAGCGGCTTTTGATGACCGACACGACCTTTCGCGATGCCCACCAATCGCTGATGGCCACGCGTGTCCGGACCCACGACATGGCGGCGAGCGCCAATTTGGTGGCGCACAGGCTGCATAACCTGTACAGCCTGGAGATGTGGGGCGGAGCAACATTCGACGTGGCCATGCGTTTTCTGCTGGAGGATCCGTGGCTGCGCCTTGCCACCATGCGCGAAGCGATTCCGAATATTTGTTTCCAGATGCTGCTGAGGGCGTCGAACGCCGTCGGCTATTCGGCTTATCCGGACAATGTGGTGGAAGCATTTATCGTGGAGGCAGCGGCGCAGGGCATCGACATTTTCCGCGTTTTCGATTCGCTGAACTGGATGCCGAACATGAAGGCTCCCATCGAATTTGTGCGGAAGGCGAACAAGGTTTGCGAAGCGGCCATCTGCTACACGGGCGACCTGCTGGACCCGCGTCGTGAAAAATACTCGTTGAACTATTACATCCGCCTGGCGAAGGAACTGGAAAAGATGGGCGCACACGTCCTGTGCATCAAGGACATGGGCGGATTGTGCAAACCATATGCCGCGGAGCGGCTGTTCACGGCGTTGCGGGAGGAAGTGTCGCTTCCGATTCACTTTCACACGCATGACACGAGCGGCATCAATGCGGCTTCAATCTTGAAAGCGGCGGAAGCAGGCGTGCACGTGGCGGACGCGGCGGTCGCTTCGATGAGCGGCACGACGAGCCAGCCGAACTTGAACTCCATCGTGGCGGCGCTGCGGCATTCGGAGCGCGACACCGGGCTCGATCTCGATGCGCTGAATGTGTACGCCGATTACTGGGAGACTGTGCGGACCTGGTACCGTCCTTTCGATAATGCGCCGCCGGCCGGTACGGCGGAAGTCTACATCCACGAAATGCCCGGGGGACAGTACACGAACCTGCGCGAACAAGCAGAATCGATGGGCCTGGGGGCGCGCTGGCAGGAAATCGCCCGCACTTATGCGGAAGTGAATTTCGCATGTGGAGACATAGTGAAAGTTACTCCTTCAAGTAAAGTTGTGGGCGACCTGGCGATTTTCCTCGTCAGCCACGATATGAAGGTGAAAGATCTGGAGCGTCTGGGACCGGACCACAACCTGACGTTGCCGAATTCCGTGGTGGAAATGTTTGCGGGGGCGCTGGGCGAACCGGAGGGCGGCTGGCCGCGGGCGCTTCAATCCGTAATCTTGCGCGGCGCTCAGCCCTTGCCCGGCAGGCCAGCGGACCATCTTGCGCCAATAGATTTCAAGCAGACCATGACAACCGTCGAGAAAAAGACGGAACAGAAGATTTCCCGCACCGACTTGATGAGTTATTTGATGTACCCGGACGTTTTTTTAAAGTTTGCAAAGGCGCGCTCGGCCTACGGGAGCTTGGAAGTTCTGCCCACGCCTGAATTTTTTTATGGATTGGAGCAAGGCCGGGAAATCGCGGTGGAACTGGAGCCGGGCAAGACGCTGGTGGTGAAGCTACTCACCGTGAGCGATGCGCATCCGGACGGAACGCGTACGATCTTTTTCGAGTTGAACGGGCAGCCGCGCGAAGTTACCATCCGCGACAATGCCTTGCGCGCGAAAGTGCAGTCGCGGGCCAAAGCGGATGCGAGCGAACCAGGGCAGGTGGGCGCGCCCATTCCGGGAGCGATCTCGAGCATCGTCGTCGAAGTGGGGCAACAGGTGAAGCAGGGTGACCGGCTCCTCATTCTGGAAGCCATGAAAATGCAATCGACTGTCTATGCGCCGATGGATGGGAAAGTGACCCGGAAACTTGCGAATGTCGGAGACAAGGTCGACGCCAAAGACCTGCTGTTGGTGATCGAGTAGCGGCCCTTGTCACGTCAGAGTCGGGCGTGTGGCAATCAATGCGTGAAAGGATTTTGTAGCGTCGGCCTTCAGGCCGACACTGTAGATTCGAGCAGATGCCCGCCTGAAGGCGGGCGCTACATGGCCCAAGACCAGGTTCTCGCAGCGAGTTTCCCCCCTTGAATGGCTGAACGAAAGCGAGGCCTTCGTACATGAAATACGACGCGATAGTGATCGGCTCGGGACAAGCAGGCGTACCGCTTTCCTTTCGTTTCGCGGACATCGGATGGCAGGTGGCGCTCATCGAGAAGAGCTATCTCGGAGGTACCTGCATCAACAACGGATGCACGCCGACGAAGACCATGGTCCATCGCGCGCAGGTAGCTTACTACGCGCGAAACGCCGCGCGCTGGGGAGTCCGGACAAGTGATGTGAGCGCCGATCTAGCGGCCATTGTCACCCAGAAAAATAGGGTCGTTCATAGCTTTCGCGACGGAAAGCAAAAACAGATGATGCGTCGCCCGAACCTGCATTTCTACAATGGCCAGGCCCGATTTGTGGGCGTTCACCAGGTCCTCGTCGGAGAAACACTTTTGGAATCCGAGAAAATCTTCATTAATACGGGAGGCCGGGCGCGCGCTCCCCTGATACCCGGGTTGGACAAGATCCCATATCTAACCAATGAGAACATGATGGACTTGACGGCGCTTCCCGAGCACTTGATTGTTCTAGGCGGGGGGTACATCGGACTTGAGTTCGGGCAAATGTTCGCACGCTTCGGCAGCCGCGTGACCATAATTCAGAGAGCGGCTCAGATTGTTCCCCGCGAAGATCCGGAAGTGGCGGTGGAACTTCAGAGGGTGCTCGAAGAAGAGGGGTTAACATTCCTGTTGAACGCCCGGGCGACCCGCGTGGAACAGGAAGGCGACACAATTGTAGTTTCCGTTGACCGGGCGAGTGGGCCATCGATTGTTAGCGGGTCGCACTTACTCGTCGCGATCGGGCGCCGGCCAAACACGGACGATCTTGGTCTGGAAAAAGCGGGAATCGAGACGGATCAATTTGGTTTCATCAAGGTAAACGCCCGGCTGGAGACGAATGTGCCCGGCACCTGGGCGCTTGGCGACGTGAAGGGCGGACCCGCCTTCACTCACATTTCGTACAACGATTTTCAAATTGTGGACGCGAACCTTACGCAAGGGAAAAATCTCACGACGGACAATCGAATTGTCCCGTATAGCGTTTTTACCGATCCGCAGTTGGCCGGGGTTGGCATGACGGAGAAGGAGGCTCGGGCAAAAGGCTACCAACTGAAGATCGGGAGAATTCCGATGTCCTATGTAGCTCGCGCCATTGAACGCGACGAGACGGCAGGGCTGATGAAGATTATTGTCGATGCGGCCACCAACAGGATTCTCGGAGCGACAGTCCTGGCAACAGACGGAGGCGAACTGATTCACGTGCTGTACACGCTGATGCTTGGGAACCTGCCGTACACCCTGCTGAAGGGAGCCGTCTACATTCATCCGACGCTGGCCGAGGGATTCTTCTCACTCATGGAAGACGTGAAGCCGGTCAACTGAAATTGATTCATAGAGCCAAGGCGCAAACTCCTCTCGACATCCGGCGTCTGCGCCGCTCGGAATTACCCGTGAACACAGTCAAACTGGCGCGCTACTTGATCGGAAAGACACTGGTCCACGATTCACGAATAGGCCGAATGAGCGGGCGCATCGTAGAGACGGAGGCGTACCCTATCGGTGATGCGGCAGGCCACTCGTTCGGCGGCGAAACTCCCAGCAGGCGGTCACTGTTTCTCGAACGCGGGCGCTCCTACGTGTATTTTACGTACGGCTCCTGCTTCATGATGAATGTCTCGAGCGAGAAGTCTGGCATCGGCGCGGGAGTTTTACTGCGCGCGCTTGAACCATTGGAAGGAATCGCGTTGATGGAGCGGCATCGCGGAACGCAACGTTTGGTGGACCTTACTCGAGGCCCCGGGCGGCTTGCGAGAGCAATGGATATCGACAAACGATATGACGGCGTCGACTTGTGCGCCGAGGGCCCGCTCTGGCTGGGCGCTCCCGTAAGTCGCGCCGACGCCATCGGCAACAGCGTCCGGATCGGCATCACGCGCGAGATAAGCCGACTCTACCGATTCTACGAGCGGGGGAATCCATTCGTTAGCGGGCCGAAGCGGTTGAGACCTTAAAAGCCACCGCATTTATGTTGGAATAATGAATGCGCGGAAACTCGGCAGGACGGGAGGAAGACGGACATGTGCGCAATCAACGGCACCACGGAATGGTCGGAAGCTTGGCCTGCTCTCCCTCTGTCAGAGTGGGCGGAGACGTATGCGACGCTTCACATGTGGTCCCAGGTCGTTGGCAAAGTTCGCCTGGCGCTGAGTCCGCGCGTCAACCACTGGTGGGAAGTTCCACTGTACGTGTGTGGGCGGGGGCTTACGACGTCCCCAATCCCTTACGAGAAGGGAAGCTTCGAAGTCCAGTTCGACTTCATCGACCACAAGCTCGACATCGTGACAACCGGCGGTGAAATCAGGAGCCTGCGTCTCATTCCACGCACAGTCGCGGATTTCCATGCTGAATTCATGGGAATGCTTCGTTCGCTCGGGATCAACGCCAGAATCTGGAGAATGCCTGTTGAAATCCCCAACCCGATTCGTTTCGATCAGGATCGCACGCACGCGTCGTACGATCCGGAATACGCCCATCGGTTCTGGCGCATTCTGGTGGCTGTGGATTCCGTCTTCAAGGAATTTCGGTCGCGGTTCCTGGGAAAAGTCAGCCCCGTGCATTTCTTCTGGGGGAGTTTTGATTTTGCCGTGACGCGATTTTCCGGCAGGCGCGCGCCGGAACGCCCCGGCGCTGACCGCATCACCCGGGAAGCCTATTCGCACGAAGTCATCAGCGTAGGGTTTTGGCCGGGCGGAGGAGAAATGAAGGGCGCCGCATTTTATGCGTACGCTGCGCCAGAACCGGACGGATTTGGCGATCGCCTAGTGCGGCCCGCAAAAGCTTTCTACAGCAAACCGATGAGCGAGTTTTTCTTGATGTACGACGATGTGCGGGCGGCGGACTCACCCAGGGATGCGTTGCTCGAATTTTGTCAAAGCACATACGAGGCAGCCGCCGACCTCGGTAAGTGGGACCGGGCGAACCTGGAAAGGACTGCGTAAGTGGCCGATCCGGTTTCCTGCGGCCTTCACTCAACGGTAGTCCGCCACGAATTCTCTGTGCTCGGTGCCCCGACACTTTGCTGCGGAGTGCCGGGTTTGGTGGCGCCAGCGTCTCGCTGGCGATTTTTGCACGTCCATCGCGGCGCAAAACCGCCGGCGAGACGCCGGCGCCACCAACCCATGCTCCCAGCACGCGATAGGGCAAGAGCAGAGTGCATGCTTCATCCATTGTGAGAAATCCAGGCTAAACATTGGTGGATGGAAGTGCTTGCCCTTGTCCGGCGGGTAAGATAGTTTCGGGTGCAACGTCAATGCTGAGGAATCGCAAGAACATCCGCATCGAGTGGGGAGATTGCGATCCCGCAGGGATCATCTTTTTCCCCCGCTATTTTGCTTACTTTGACGCTTGCACCCATGCCCTTCTTGAGCGGGCCGGATGCCGGCAACGGGATGTTCAAAGTGAGTACGGGATTCTCGGTTTCCCGCTGGTCGACGTGCGCGCGCGGTTTATCGTTCCAACGCGCTACGACGATGATGTAGTCGTGGAATCTGGCGTTACCGAATTCGGCCGCACCAGTTTCCAGGTGCAACACCGGCTTTACAAGGACGATGTGCTGGCCGTCGAGGCCTTTGAGACGCGAGTCTGCGTGGCACTGACCGATGAGAAACCTGGGAACATGGAAGCCAAGTCGATCCCGCCGGAGTTTGTGAAGAAGCTCAGCGGGCAGGGATAGTAACGACAAATTGTCAATACATTGTTTTGCTGAGGATTTTTGTCAACAACCCGGAAAAGATTTCACCCCGATACTTCGATTGCGCATATAATCGCAAGCAAAAGCAGGACATATACTCCCTCTGTATGGCCTGCTGGTTGCTGCGACAGAATCGTCACCCAGCCCGAACTTTGCGATACCGGTGTGTGTGTGGTTGAATGCAATTCCGGCCATATTCTCGCGGTGTGTTAGCTATGGGAGGACGCGATGAAGCTCAGTCTCCGCCTGATTCCAATTTTAGCCATAGCAATCACGATTGTTACGTTCATTGTGGCGAGGAACCAAGTACGATCAGAAAAACAAGGTTTGCGCGCTGATCTCGAAAGACGCGCCGAAATCCTCGCGGAGAGCTTACAGGAAACCGTGGAGCCCGTTTTGCAGAGGGGTTCCACGGTCCAGCTCCGGCGGCTTGTGGAGCGATTTGGAAATCGCGAGCACCTGGCTGGTGTTGCGATTTATGACGCTGATGGGAAGGCAACCGCTGTCAGCTCCAAACTTGATTCGTACGCGCAGAATCCGCCGGCAATCTTCAAGAAAAGCGAAGACGAAAACCACGGCTTGGGCGCCTATGACAGAATCGGCCAGTCGACGATGTACCTGTACGCATTGCCGTTGCACCGCGATTCACAAGTCGCGGGCGCACTCGTCCTCTACCATGACGCCACTTACATCGAGTCCCAAAGCACGCGGATCTGGCGCGACGCCCTCTGGCATGTCGTAGCTCAGGTCCTGCTGATCATGTTGATTACTTTTTTTGTGATTCGGTGGACGATTGTTGGTCCGATCATAAAAGTAGCCGAATGGATGAGGGATCTGCGGCATGGCAAGATTGTGCCGTTTCCGCATCGAATTTCGGAAAGCTTCCTTGGCCCGCTCTCCACCGAGGCGGCCAGCTTGGCCCAAAAACTGGCGGAGGCGCGCGCGGCCGCTAAGGAAGAGGCGCAACTCCGTGAAGCAGGCGATTCTTTGTGGACGGCGGAGCGATTGCGCGCCAGCATCGGGCGGCGCCTGCGCGGCAGCTCCCTATTTGTAGTCTCCAATCGTGAGCCGTACGAACATGTCCGCGGCAGCAAAGGAATTGAGGCGCGCGTGCCCGCGAGCGGGCTGGTTACGGCCCTCGAGCCGATTTTGTGCGCCTGTGACGGCACGTGGATCGCTCATGGCTCCGCGGATGCAGACCGGGAAACCGTCGATGCAAATGACCGGATGCGCGTTCCCCCGGATCATCCTCGTTACACACTCCGCCGCCTCTGGCTCACCAAGGAAGAGGAGGAGGGATACTATCTAGGGTTCGCGAACGAGGGCATCTGGCCGCTTTGCCATATCGCGCATACGCGCCCCGTGTTTCGAGCTGAGGACTGGGATTACTATCAACGCGTGAATGAGAAGTTCGCGAAGGTCGTATTGCAAGAGATCGAAAAGGCGGAAAAGCCTTTCGTGCTGATCCAAGACTATCATTTCGCGCTGCTGCCCAGGCTTATAAAATCGAAGCGCCCCGACGCCCGCGTAGCAATTTTCTGGCACATTCCGTGGCCCAATCCGGAAGCCTTCGGGATCTGCCCTTGGCAGCGGGAACTCCTCGATGGACTGCTGGGCGCGGATCTCCTCAGTTTCCATATTCAGGCGCATTGCAATAATTTTCTGGAAACAGTGGACCAGTCTCTGGAGTGCCGCATCGAGTGGGACCGCTTTACGGTCAATCGGAACGACCACTTCACATTGGTTCGGCCGCATCCGATCAGCGTGGCGCTGCCGGAATCGCCCTCAGAAGACGGTTCGAGCGTTTCACTGGAGCAGAGCCGCGCGGACATTCTGGCGCAACTGGGGGCGGAGACCCTTTTCCTCGGCGTCGGCGTGGACCGCATCGACTACACCAAGGGAATCGTGGAACGGTTCCGGGGAATCGAATGTTTTCTCGAGAAGTATCCGCACTACCGGGAGCAATTCACGTTTGTCCAGTTCGGGGCGCCCAGCCGCACAAGTATCAAGCGTTATAAGGACTTTGTCGCCGAGGTGGAAGCGGAGGCCGACCGCGTCAACCTGCGGCTGCAAACCGAACGATGGAAACCGATTGTTCTTTTCAGCCGGCACCACAGTCATCGGGAAATCGAACCGTATTACAAGGCGGCGGATTTTTGTCTGGTCACCTCGCTACATGATGGCATGAATCTCGTGGCCAAGGAGTTTGTTGCGGCAAGGGAAGATCAGGACGGTGTCCTGATTCTCAGTCAATTCACCGGGGCCAGCCGCGAATTGCACGATGCCCTGCTGGTCAATCCGTATGACGTCAACCAAATGGCGGAGATGATCCGCCGGGCTTTGGAAATGCCTGTGGAGGAAAGGCATGCGCGTATGAAACGCATGCGCCGGGTCGTTCGCGAGCACAACGTTTATCGCTGGGCCGCGGAGCTGATTTCAGAACTTTCCGAGATCCGTCTTGACTCGCCTGCAATGGTGGAGACTCGGTGACCGGCGACGCAGGTTCGATCAATTTCTGGCGTTCTCCAAGTCGCCGACGCGCCACTCGCTCGCCAACGCAGCGTGGCGAGCGGGAGGCCAGCCTGCCGCGGCGGGACGGCGCGTCGAGCCCGCAACCGTTCTTCGAGAACGAGGAGCCCCCTCGTGGTGGAAGCCGCCTGGAATGGGCCGCAGACGGCCGTCCCCAGTTGCCATGACTCAAACTGAGAACAGTGTTCCGCATCTTTTGGATTGTGGAGTCGATTGTTGGCAACAGGTTTCCAAGAAGATACAGACCGCGATTGGCGTCTGGATTTTTCTGGATTTTGACGGCACACTGGTGCGTTATTACAATCGGCCGGAGGACGTGAAATTGACGGGCAAATGCCGGCGAATTCTTACGCGCCTTGGGCGACACCGGCGCGTTCACATTGTGATTGTGAGTGGACGACGAAACGCCGCGCTCCGTAAATACGTCCGAGTGCCGCGCGTGAAACTGCTAGGGCTGTTTGGCTGGGAGAAGAGCGGAAGGACGGCCCTCCCGCGCAAAACGAGGGAAGCTCTGCGACGCCTCCGGCCAGTCCTGGCGCCGCTTCCCGTATCCTTTCCCGGCATTCACGTCGAAGACAAGAGTATCAGCTATGCGGTGCACTTCCGTGGAGCGTCACCCCAACAACAGCGACGCGTACAAGCCTGGATTCGAGGGTTGCTCACGCGCATCGGCCCTGATTTCCGCGTAATTCAGAGCAATCACGCCTGGGAAATCGTGCCTCGCCAGGTGCAGGGGAAGGGAGTCGCGATGCGCGAATTCGTTCGCGGCTTGGGCGCCTCATTTTTGCCAATCTACGTTGGGGATGATCTAACCGATGAGCCTGCGTTCGTTGCGCTGCGGCGAGGAATCACGGTTCGCGTAGCTCCTGTTTCCCGGACGAAAGCCCGGTTCCGGCTCAGAAACCCGGAAGAGGTTTGCGTCTTTCTGGAACGATTGGAGGAGGAAATCTCTTGAAGACCCCAGAGCATCCATTCCGGTTTGTCACCGTTTCCTATCTCACGCGGATTGGGAATCAGGCCGCCACAACCCTCAGTGAATTGCGCGATGGCCTGGAGAAGTGCAGTGACGCCTCGGTCTTTTATCACACATTTCAAAGCCTGGGGCGCTACCACTTCCTCACGGAGGGATTTTCGAACGATTTTGCGCAATGGGTTCTTGCGGGACTCAATTGTCCCATGCTCGCCGAGCAGTTGGCCGCGCCTGATATACGTGGTTACCTCACGCTCAGCGACATGCGGTCCGATTTGCTCCGCATCACGGATGAGTATTGCCGCTCCCATCCGGAAGAAGTTGACAGGCTGGCCTTCGAGCCTTTCCATTTCCTGGAGAGCATCGAGGTGACGATACCCCAGACCTGGGAGGCCTGGACACTCGAGGAATTCCGTCATTGGCTCGAACACCTCAGCAACGAGTCCTTTCATTACCACTTCCTGGTCTCGCGGCTGCGCCTGGGATTGCGCACGAATGATTTCTCGGTGTGGTTTGAAAATGAACTGGGCCTGCATCCCCTGGCACAACTCACCAATCGCATCGACGTCTACACAAATACGCTGGAAGGCGCGAGGGCAAAGCTTTACACATTCATCGACCGGGAGCTGGCCGCATGACTCTTACACATTCGGATGCTCATTTGATGAGCCTTGACGCCTACGTTCCACTTTTGGGAGCACCCGAAATTGACGAGCTGCGTGCGCTCGCCGCGCAGCTTTCGGGGCGCACGGTGCAGATGGTCAATTCCACGGCGATGGGCGGCGGAGTGGCGGAAATCCTGAATCGCCTGATTCCGTTGATCCAGGAGCTCGGACTTCGTCCGCGCTGGGACGTCATCACCGGCGGCGAGGATTTCTTCGAAGTCACGAAGGCGTTTCATAACGCCCTGCACGGCGGGCCTTATCACGCTCGGAAAGAAAATTTCGATTTGTTCCTGGCGACCAACGAAATGAACCGGCACCGGCTTCAATTTGATTGTGAATTTACGGTCATTCATGATCCCCAGCCTGTCGCGTTAATAGAAGCCCGCACTCGACATCAAGGGCATTGGATCTGGCGGTGTCACATTGACCTGTCGAATCCCAATCCGGAAGTTTGGAGTTTTCTTCGGCCGTTTGTTTATCGATATGATGGCGCTCTTTTTTCCTCGCCGGAGTTCGCGCGCCAGCTTCCTATTCCCCAGTATCTTTCCTTTCCGTGCATTGACCCGCTCTCTGAAAAGAATGTGGAACTCGATCCCGCCTGCGTACGGGAAGTCGTGGAGGGCTTCGGAATAGACCTGGCACGTCCGATCATCACGCAAATCTCAAGATTTGACCGATTGAAGGACCCGATCGGCGTCGTGCGCGCTTTTCAGATCGTCAGGCGATATATGGATTGCCAGTTGGTGCTCGCCGGCGGCAGCGCCACGGACGATCCGGAAGGAGAGATTGTTCTGGAAGAAGTCCGCCGCGAAGCCAAGGACGATCCGGATATTCACCTTCTGAATCTGCCGCCATGGAGCGCGTTGGAAATCAATGCGCTGCAAAGAGCTTCCACTGTGATCGTCCAGAAAAGCCTCCGGGAAGGATTTGGCCTGACCGTTACGGAAGCGTTGTGGAAGAAGAAACCCGTTGTGGCATCGGCGGTGGGAGGAATTCCTGCCCAGGTAATCCACAAACACACGGGACTCCTGGCCCATTCCGTCGAAGGCACGGCGTATCAGATTCGATTCCTCCTATCAAATCCTGCACTGGCACATAAACTGGGCGAGCAGGGCCACGACCATGTGCGCGAGAACTTCTTGATTACAACCAACGTGAAACGTTATCTTACAATTTTCCTCCATTCACTGCGTCAATCATAACCAAACCTCGATGACTGCAAGGGCCGTGCGTCGAACGGGCAACCATGCTCCTTCTGAAGGCGCCACCCAAAAGTTTGCGGTATTCTTACTATGGGCATTGGTTCGGCGGTGCAATCTTGCGACTGGGTGTGTGGCGTTGACATTTGCTTGATATTTCACGAAATGATGAACGCGTTCATTCGACGAATCATCGGTCTTTTGGGGATAGCAGGCATCCTCGTTCTTCCGGCCGCAGCGCAACAGGACCGGGGAGAGCTTCGGATCGAGGTGCGCGACCCGCAAGGTGCGGCTCTCGTTGCGCAGGGCGAATTGGTGTCCGTGGGGAACCAGTTCCGCTTGAATTTTCAGGTGGGAGAAGATGGCCGGTACGTCGCGCAGGGCCTTGCGTTCGGCGTGTATCGAGTCAGTTTGACGCACGGAGGCTTCGTGCCTTCCGCCCAGTTGGTAGAGATTCGCTCCATGGTGCCTCAGCAACTCTTCGTGACGCTGGGTTTGACGCCGATCGAGACGCAAGTGCAAGTAGACGACGCAGGAACCCTCGTCGATCCATCCCGGACGGGAACGGTTTACACGATCGGCTCGCAATCCATTAGTGAGCAGTCATCGCCACAGCCGGGGCGCGGCATCCTCACTGTTGTGGACGCCCAGCCCGGGTGGCTATATGAGGCCAACGGAGTCTTGCATCCGCGCGGCTCGGAATACGATGTCCAGTTCGTCGTGGACGGTCTGCCGCTGACGGAGAATCGCTCACCGGCGTTTGCGCCTCCATTTGAATCGGGCGATGTCGAGTCCATGCGCGTGATGACGGCGGATTTTCCAGCCGAATACGGCAGGAAACTCGGCGGCGTTGTGGAGATCACCTCCCCGAAAAATGCCCCCGCTGGGTTGCACGGAGAATTTGACGCCGAGGGCGGCAGCTTCTCGACTGGCTCCGCGCATGCCGGACTGTTCTACGCTAATGGGGCAAACAGATTTTTGGTCAGTGGCGACGGATTTCACACCGATCGGTACCTGGACCCGCCCGTTCTCGGCAATTACACGAACCGCGGAAATGCGGGAGGATTTGCGGCGTCCTACGAGCGCGATTTCTCAAGCAGCGACCGGTTGTTCCTTACGGTAACGCAACACGCGGTCCGCTATCTGGTGCCAAACGAGCTCGTTCAGCAACAGGCCGGGCAGCGCGAGGACGCCACGCAGCAAGAGGTCAGCGGACAGGTGCGCTATACACATACTTTTTCCCCGGAGCTGCTGTTCAGCGTCGCGGGAAGCGTACGCGACGCGACCGCGCTTCTTTCGTCGAACGCGCAGTCCACACCTGTCATTGTTTCGCAGGACCGCAGCTACCGCGAAGGGTATGTGCGCGCCGATCTAGCGGGCCATCGAGGGCGGAATGAATGGAAGATCGGCGTGGATGGAATCTTCAGCCCGGTGCATGAAGCGCTGCAGTATCGCATCACCGATCCCGCCCAATTTGATCCTGGGACTCAATTGACGCTCACGGCTCCGTTTTCAGACCGGCGATGGGACATGGAGCCATCCGCTTACGTTCAGGATCAGATTCGCCTGGGGAAATGGAACGTGAGCGCTGGTTTGCGTTTTGACCATTACGGGTTTGTGGTAAACGAATCGGCGTGGAGCCCCAGGATCGGTATTTCACGGTATGTTTCCTCGCTCAATCTCCTCGTTCACGGCTCGTACGACCGCGTATTTCAGACTCCTGCCATGGAGAATTTGCTGCTGGCCAGTTCATCGCAGCTGGATTCTGTCAGCAGCCTGGTTCTGAGAATTCCGGTGCGGCCGGGGCGCGCGAACTACTACGAGGCGGGTTTCACGAAGTCGCTTGCAGGCAAGCTGCGGATTGACGGCAATCTATTTCGCCGCGATTTTCGCAATTTTCCAGACGATGACACGTTGCTGGATACGGGCGTGAGCTTTCCGATCGCCTTTTCGACGGCGGAAATCTACGGCGAGGAAGTTCAGATTGGCGCGCCGAATTGGGGCCGCTTCTCGGGATTTGTGAGCTACTCCAATCAGACGGGCGCGGGCCAGGGGCCCCTCAGCGGCGGACTATTCCTCGGCGACAAGGCCGCGAGCGCCTCGAATACGATCAGGTTTCCGAT
>WNFB01001414.1_pt1 | contig 20403 bp, 18 predicted proteins | sample 5400501 | NCBI WGS metagenome assembly WNFB01 (sample SAMN13153341, study PRJNA577476) | soil metagenome | isolation source: 200 cm saprolite under Douglas fir tree site 2 hole 1 | place: USA:California | collected 2015-04-18 | reverse complement strand
CGTTTATCATGAGTCCGAGCCCTTCTGAGTTCAATCCAATCTTCCCGCCGACAACCCCCGCCTCCGTGAAACAAACAATAGCCGGTCTGTCCTCGTTCAGAATCTTGAGGAAGAGCCCCTTAACCTCGGGTATCCAGTCCCAGTTCTGCCCCATCATCACGTGTCCGTTCTCAACCATTTCGGGTTCAGCCGCGAACGCAGTGCAACCGTATGTTCTCGGAATCGGTTTCACTCCGATCTTGGCGAACTGGCTGTACATAAGTTCGTATCGAACGTTGAGAGCAGTGATTTCTAGTATGTTTGAGCCGGATCCGTCCGCGACTCCTTTCATGGCCTCTGCATAATCGGGGCTTGTTTTCTTGATCACGGGCAGGTATTTTGAGGCCCGCTCCAGGACCTCGTTTCTAGTGAGTTCCGTTTCGTTCTGGAACCTTCTGAAGTAGACTCCTAGATTGTGGTGTATCTCTTCGCTGGCTTTCTTGCCATGGGTCAGTCCCTGAGCGTACGCTGAGCCTTTCAGCAGTAGATGTGGAAGTTTCTTTGCAGGGTGTTCTAATCTAGGCGAGGTTTTTCTCGAAGGTTATCCAGCCTACTTGTCGTTTGAAGCCCAGTTTCATGTTTATTCCAAGCATCGCCGCATTAGTCGAGTCGTTCCAAGTCTTCACTCGCTCGTATCCCTTGTTCTTTGCATAGTCCAGTACTCTGAGTTTGAGGGCGATGGCTATTCCTCGTCCCCGGTACTCTCGTGTCACTCCAGTGTTGCCCTGGTAGAGTCCTTGAGGGTCTGATTCGCTTCTCCATACAACGCTCACCCCTACGTACCGGTTTCGGTCTTTGGCGATCATGTATCCTTCAGGTAACAGGTCGGGATTTTTCAGTTCCTGGGCCATCCATTGCTGGTACGGGATGGGTGTGAATGGTTCTGAACGGGGCATGTCCGCCGAGACGCTGTTTACCACCTCATGTAACTTAGAATGACATTCTGGATCCTGTTTCTGTTCCTCGGAGAGTGTGGACATGCTGATTCCGTGACTAGAAGCTTTCTTTGTATAGTCTTTGAATGGTGAAGGGTCGAACTTGCTAGGGTCTATCCGTGACTCCCATGCCCTTCTTTTCTCCTGAAAACCTCTCTTTTCGAAGAAGCGTATTGGGTCTCGCATGTCTTCTCGAACCCCGGTCCAGCAAGTGATGAATCCCCTCTCTGCGAGGTCGCGGTTTAACCGCTCGTAGATTGAGCTCCCCACTCCTTTCTTCTGCTGCCTCGGATCTACCCATATGTCTAGCCAGTACTTGTTAGGATGGAACATTTCGATCGCATGCTGGGACTGTCCGAATCCGAGAATCTCGCCTGTTTCACGGCTGAGACAGGTGAACCGTTTGAAATAGTATTTCGAACGATCTATCATCTCGTCCCAATGTTTCCACTCGTTCTGTGTTCGGGTATAATCTGGAAAGATGGACCCGTACAGCTCCGCTAGCCGTTCATAGTCCGAGGCTTCGAACTCTCTGAACTGCAAGGGGAGTGTCCACTGCTCCGACATAATGACCGAACACATAGTACCAAAATTAAACGTTCGTTTTACGTCCAAGCCAGAAAGGATGGCCTAGGACGTGTTGACTCCGAGACTCTTCAGCTTGTATCGAAGATGAGTCTCCAGAGTCTTTGTCATCAATTCGCCACTCTTCATGCTCTTAAACACGAACCGCCAATAGTCCTGTTGTGAGACCCGGCCCTTCCCTTTTTCGAGAATGTAGAGTTCTATCTGGTCCAACAGGTTCATCACGTCTCGGTCCCTCAAACCGAAGACCTATGACAACATGCCCTGTTCTTTCATCCACTGGTCAGAGAACAGTTTGCTGAGATAGTTCCGTCCCGTGTCCGGTATTAGAGTGACGACCGTCTTGTCTTTGCCAAGGTTCTCTGCCGTTTTCAACGCGGCTACTACAGCGGCTCCCCCTGAGCCTCCGACGAGGATCCCCTCCTCCCTGGCGAGTCTTCGTGCCATGTGGAAAGAGTCTCTGTCAGAGACCTGTATGATATCGTCAATCAGCGACATGTCCAGCGTATCCGGCATAAAGTCCTCCCCTATTCCCTCGACCTTGTAGGTTCTGGGTTCTTCCTTGGACCGGTGGAATCGCTGGTAGAAGATTGATCCTTCCGGGTCGACCCCGACGATCTTGACAGTCTTCTTCTGTTCTTTCAGGTAGCGGCCGGTTCCCGTTATCGTGCCTCCGGTTCCCACTCCGCAAACAAAAACGTCCAACCTTCCCCCTGTCTGTTGCCAGATCTCTGGCCCAGTTGTCCGATAGTGAGCCTGAGGGTTGGCCTGATTACGGTACTGGTTCGGCATGAACGAATTCGGGGTCTCCCTGCACAATCTTTCCGCGACCCGGATATGATTCTCGGGAGAGTCAGGCGGGACACCGGTAGGCGTGATCACGACTTTGGCTCCGAAGGCTCGGAGCAGGCTGCGCTTTTCTTCGCTCATCTTGTCGGCCATGGTAAAAATCATCTTGTAGCCTTTGACGGCCGCAGCCATGGCCAGGCCCATTCCCGTGTTGCCTGAGGTGGGCTCGATAATAGTAGCGCCGGGTTTTAGGAGACCCTTTTTCTCCGCGTCTTCCAACATGGCCAGACCTATCCGATCCTTGACGCTTCCTCCCGGGTTGAGACTCTCCAGCTTCACTAGAAGTGTTGGCTTGATTCCTTCCGATATTTTGTTGAGCCTGACTAGTGGAGTGTTCCCGATCACGTCTAGTATGGAATCGTAAATCTGCATCGCTGGGCTCGCAATGCTATGCTTCCTGTTCTTCTTTAAGAGAATGGTTGGTCTAGTGGAATATTGTGCCTATCTTGTCGGTCAGGACGAAATAGGCTGTGGCGATGAAGACAAAGGTCAGCATTACCCCGAAGGCGAGCATCCCGTAGGCTCTGGTGGGACGGTAAGCGTTACGGGTGCTGATGAACAGCATGTATAGTCCGACTATTCCCATCGAGTAGAGAAGGAATGCCAGGACTCCTTCCTGAGGTGTCTGATTGTTCACGTCTCCTGGGTAGACGAATTGTAGACCGCTTGGTCTGTTAAGCAGTCCGGAGGCTCCAGGTCCGGCTCCGACGAGTACGAAGAGGCCTCCTGCGAGGACGAATATGGTGAACCCTAGTATGAGGAAGGAGGCGACGGGCAGTAGTGGTCTGCTGGTCCCAGGTGCTAGTTTGACAAAGCTCATTCTGAAAGCAAGATTGTTCAGACTTCTCTTGAGTTTCCAGAATCTGTTTCCTAGCGATACCATGGTCTCCAGCGAACCTTTCTGTTGATATGTTGAACAGAGTGGCTATCGCCGATTATAAGCCCTGCTTTCCCAGCGCATCGACGATTGAGAATAGTCTCGGCTGAGTTTTAATACCGGGAGAGCGAAATTGTCCGTTACCGGGGCCACTTCTTGCCTCAGAAAATACAATGTTCCAAGTGTGGCGAGCTTCTCTACACTGGGATTGAGCTGGAAACCCCCAGCGAGACAATCCAGCGCAACGGGGGATACTGCCCCAAGTGTGGAAAGAAGCTGGGCTTCGAGATTGAAACCTTGAAGATCGGGCCCGCCACGTCAACGTCGACCGTGACGCCGGAAACGCCTCCGGCCTAGACCAATCTTCCTTTAGTACCCAACTCCATACTGAACTTTTTGAGCCTGAATGGGAAGAAAGACCCAGATTTTCGAGTTTCACCGAGGCCACGGAAATATTGTAGATTATGCAGGCTTCGACCTTCCGGTCTGGTTCGAGGGAATAATACCCGAGTGCACGACCGTCCGGAACCGAGTAGGAATCTTCGACGTTTCCCATATGGGACGGGTCCTAGTCGAGGGGCCTGACGCGGCCTCGTTTCTGAACAAAATGACAACGAATGACGTGTCCTCGTTAGCGTTGGGGCGAGGCCATTACTCCCTCTTCTGCAATCCTACCGGTGGAATCATAGACGATCTGACAGTCTTCCGAATCGCCTCCTCTAAATTCCTGATAGTCTATAATGCGGGTAATCGGGAAAAGGACTGGAACTGGCTGCAGAAAAACAAGGGCTCGTCTAAGGCCTCCCTATCAGATGTTTCCGACCAGGTCGCCATGTTCGCGGTACAAGGACCAAAAGCTGGAGGAGTTCTGAGAAATATTTCGGCAGCAAGACTTGACGAGATTGAAAGATACGGCACTAAGGATGTGAAGGTGATAGGACTATCCTGTCTAGTAACTCGTAGCGGCTACACTGGCGAGGACGGGTTCGAGATCTATGTCTGGGACGCGCCAGTCAACAACCCGAGCAATGCATTGGCCATCTGGGACATGATCCTCGCAGAGGGCAAGGAATACGGGATACGCCCGGTCGGTCTAGGGGCCAGAGACGTTCTCCGCCTAGAGGCAGGAATGTGCCTGTATGGTAATGATATGGATGAGAAGACTTCGCCGGTCGAGGCGAAGCTGAACTGGGTCGTCCGACTAGAAAAGAGCGGCTTTCTGGGTGAGGAAGCGATACGCCGATTGAAGGCTATGGGTCCTGATAGAATACGAGTAGGATTCCGCCTTACCGACAAGGGTATTCCGAGACAGGGACAGGAGATTCGGTTTGACGATGAGATAGTCGGCAAGATTAGTAGTGGAACATTTTCGCCGACACTTAGAGTCGGGCTTGGAATGGGCTTCGTCAAGCCAAGCCATGCCGCTGTGGGAGAAAAGCTGTCGATAATGATCAGGGGAAAGAATGTTCCGGCCGAAATCGTCAAACTGCCCTTTTACCAGCGGCGTTCAGAGGAGAAAATGGTCGTGTTTGGTGAAGAGATGGGCTTGAAGGATTTCCGGGCCAAGTTCAACTAGAAATGTTTACGAGACTTAGATCCAGAGCATTCTTGCAAGAAATCGGGGACGTAATTGACTGCTACTATGAGCTCGAAGCCCAAGACCTCATCACGAGTCTTAGAAACAGCTCCGATGGATTCAAAAAGACCGCGAACATTCACTTCCAGTCTCGCCTCGCATTTGAGATGGACCCTTCAGATGTTTGCACCGATCTCCAGAACGGAGTGACGGGTTTCGTCGTTGTTGACACTCGGGCTCGCGAGACCTACATGAAAGGGCATGTTCCCAGGGCGGTCAATTTACCTTACAGAGAGATTAGCCCGGGGTCTACTGCCTCATTCGCTAAGGACAAGCTCATCGTCACTTATTGCGACGGAGTGTTCTGCAATGCATCTACCAAGGCTGCAGCCAGGTTAGCGCGCTCGGCTTCCGGGTCAGAGATGCTTCACGGAATGGCTGGCTGGGGAGAGGAAGGCTACCCGGTGGAGAATGTACTCGGACCCGTCGAACTAGAGCGCTAGAGATCTAGCGTCGACAGGGAACTGTTCAGACATCACCAGTAGGTTTTCTTCAATCCAAGAAGATACGCGCCGAGATTTGTACCCAGATGAATCGGTGGCGTCACCAAGACAACAATGAGGATAGAGACTAGGCTCATCGGGAAGAATGGATAGGATAGAACTAGACCACCGAGGACAAAGTCCAACTGGTCAACTACGGGGAATGCGCGTCCCGGCTCGATGCTGAGCCTTCGCTTAACAAAGGCTCCCAGCAGGTCTCCGAGCACTGCCCCTAATCCCATGGCGAAACCTGCAATGGCCAAGCGCGAGTCTACCGGAGACTCGGCCAGGCCTAGCAGCGACCCGGCGATTATGCCTGCGAAAAATCCTCTGACGGTTTTATGAGACCCGAAGATTGGCCGACCATCCATAAGGTTTCTACCACGGTCCAGAGGAGTTCCTCCACCAAAGACGAGTGGCGCTGCATTCGCCACATAGGAGGGCCCTATGAACAAGAGGGCTGTAGTGATAACTCCAGGCATCGGCTGCTCAGTTCGTCTCTCTCGAAACCGCCCGTGTAATACTAGTTAAGAGTTGGGCGGTTAAACATCCTCTACTCCGTTCTCGGTGATTCGAAACAGGGAGCGTTGGCCTGAGACTCGTCTTCCCTCGATTTTTTCTAGAACGCATTCTCTCACATCCCTCCTAGGAGTGTGCGTTAGTCGTAGAATTAGGCGGGACCAGTGTTCCAGTGTTCGGGTCGCCACAGGCTCAACTGTCCATTCCACGGGTCCCGGTTGACTGTGCACCTCTCCGGTGAGGATGATTCCGAGCATGAACCTGCGGGACAGATCCGTCAGGTAAGCTAGTTGCCTATTCAATTCGCGGTTGTACGTGAAAGCGTCGTGGGGTCTTCGAAGACTCGCCCGGTACAATCCTGTGACCGAGTCGACTACTAGCAGTGTCGGGCTCTTTGTCAATAGGTTCTCCAGAGTCTCTGTGATGCCTATTTGTTCGCGAAACTCGTCCGGGCGGAATATTACAATCCTCTCTGCCGCCTCCGTGCTGATGGGGAGAAGTTCAAGTCGGTGAGGGGAGAAGGACCCGTCAGTGTCCAAATAGAACACTTTACAGTCTCGAAGAGCCGCTTCGACAGCGGACTGAATCGATAGTATCGTCTTCCCGGTCGAGGCTTCTCCGTAGACGAAGCTGACCTGGTGGAATGGGAAACCGCCTTTCAGCAGTCTGTCCAGGTTCTTGCAGCCACTGGTCAGTTTTTCCATTCCTTGAACCCTAGGGATAAGAACAGATGCGATTCTAGTCTGATTATCAAGTATTGGCAGTTGAACCATGTTGACTAGCCTCGCACTGCCATCGCAATCCACGTTGCTGGTCGAGGGCCCTGCATCATTTAGTCTTCAAAACGGTGATGCTTCTGTTCTCGCCGCCCCCCTGGTACAAGACCTGTCGACTAGTGTTCTGCAGGGCAGGACGGTCCCGATTGAAACCGTTCAAGGTTGCGTGATAGAGGTTAGACTCAGCCCCGGAGGCAAGCATCGAGTAGTGAACGAGTCGACGATACCGACCGGGTGGAGAGAAGCATCAGAAATCATCCGACAGGTGAAGGGAGTAGCAGTCATTCTCGGCGAGGTCGACTCTGGAAAATCGACCCTGTGCACTTTTCTCGCCAACGAATGTTTTCATGATGGAACTCCGATTTCCATCGTTGACGGGGATGTGGGCCAGGCGGACATTGGACCGCCTACGACCATCAGCATGTCTATTCTTCGCCATCACGTGTTTAGTCTGAAAGAAGTCAAACCAGACACTTCTCTCTTCATGGGAGATACTAGCCCTACCCTAATCCCAGACAAGCTCACGAGAGGCCTGGTGGGGCTTAGAGATTTGGCGAAGAGCCAGTCCGAGGTTACGTTGATCAACACGGACGGCTGGGTCAGGAGTGAAGAGGCGGTCGCTCACAAAGTTCAGCTATTGAGCGAGATCCACCCTAATCTAGTCTTAGTAATAGGCGGTAATGGTGAAATCGATTCCATTGTTGAGCAACAGATCTCAACAACGCTGAGACTGGCGAGGTCGAAGTACGCGGCCACGCGGACTCGAGAAGAGAGGAAGAGGTACAGGGAATCAGGCTACAAGAGATTCCTAGAAAACGCAAAGCGACTGGACTTGCCTCTTGGAAAAGTGAGACTTCGACGTTTCAATTCGTACAGCCAGATGAAGATTAGGGAAGAGGAGAATCTCAAAGGTCTACTGTCTGGATTGCTCAACGAGGATGAGCAGCTTATGGCCATCGCCCGGGTTGAGAATCTTCACAACGGAATTGTCAGTGTGAAGACCATCCTCGACGGTTATCCGAGGATAGTAGAATTGGGCGCTGTTCTCTTATCGCCTAGGTACGAAGAACTGGGCTATGATTCTTAGATGTTGTAAGAGTCGGGAATGGAGTAGACGTAGATTGTGTGCTCGTTATAGTTCTCTTTCTTGGATGGCTTCCAACCATTTATCATGAAGTCGTGGCTGACGATTCTGGCGCCGGGTCTTGCCTCTGCTCTCAACTTTGGTTTGAGACGCTCGTTAGCATAGGTTGTTAGGTAGAGTGTTATGAGCGTCGCGTCCTTGAGATCGGCTTGAAAGAGGTCCCGGTTGAAAATGTGGACCTTGTTGGCTAGACTTAGTTTTTCGACCTCGGACGAGGCTGTCTTGAACAAGTCTTCCCGAATCTCATAGCCGGTCGCGGACTTCACCCCGAAATCTTTGACAGCGGTTGTTAGGATTCGGCCGTCGCCGCAGCCCAAGTCGCAGAGAACATCAGTCTGGCCTGCCTTGGCAACTTCCAACATTTTCCTGACAACGTCATGGGGCGACGAAACGAAGGGTGCACAGCTCATCATTTGATCACACAGTTGCGAAGGAGAAAGGCGACCTAGTCAAAGCGTATTAAACATTGTTTTCAATATTGCCCAAATTCGGGGTTGGTGGGAGGAGGTGTCTCGTCCGACCAATTCTAGGGAAGAAGTCATTCGGGCAATTCTTCGATGCGGTGAGAAGGGGCTCGTGGAGCTAGACATCTTTCAACGGGAATACTGACCCAGAGAGTTGAACTCTAGTGATCTGAGATCGAAGGATTGGGACCAGTTTGATGTGGGTTATGTGATGGCCGACCTTGGCTTCGAGATGTCTGTCACGCCAACGGGTAATCGGCGAGGATGGCGAATAAGCCGAGGCAAGCTGTCTTTGTTGAAAGAGTCACTCCAGCCTACCAACAATCTCTGCCAGTCAAGAAAAATTCGCTGGCACTTGTCCCAGCGAGGTCACGACTATACACGACTGGACCCTTGTTGAGGCCAGAAGCTACTTACTGGTTTCCAAACTATTTAAGGCACTTAGCCGAGAATCATTCGAAATCGCGAATTCTCATGGCTTCATCGACCCTCGGCGATACAAAGATAGAAGAGCTTGTGAAGATGCCGCTCAAGGAACCAGTTCTCGTCCAGGGTCTTCCCGGCCTCGGCTACGTCGGAAAAGTCGCGGTGGACTATTTCATCGAAAAGCTCAAGCCCAAGAAAATTGCTGAGCTCTACTCCAGCTTTCTACTCTTTCCCGATGGAAACCTGGGAATTAATATCTCCGAGGACGGAACCTACTCATTGCCCAAGTACGAGCTTTATGCGTACAATGAGCGTGAGCCCAACGCGATATTTCTCACCGGCGACGCTCAGCCAAGCGTGACCGGCCAGTACGAAGTGGCCAGTCTGGTCTTGGACTATGTTCAACAGTCAGGAGTGAAGATGGTCTTCACAATGGGAGGATACGGAACCCGAACTTCCAACGATGTGGGAGCGGTCTACGCGGTCGTCGGAGACCAAGCAATAGGGGATCGTCTCAAGAAACTAGGAGCTAGGCTTGCAAAGGGTGGCGCTGTTACGGGCGCCGCGGGAGTGATTCTGGGCATAGCACGGCAGAGAGGATTGCAATGTGCGGGATTGTTGGGGGCTACGACAGGAGTCTATCCGGATCTAGAGGCCGCGAGAGCTGTGATTCAGATGCTGACCAGTCTGGTTGGCATGCCTGTAGAGTTGAAGGCTCTGGATAGTGAGATTGAGGATATGCGGAAGAAAATGGAAAAGTTCCGGCGGTCTGAAGCTGAGGAGCCGCGAGAAGGCGAGGAGAAAACGTCCGAGGAAGATAAGGGACGTTACATTACCTAGCTCGCTCTGTGACGAGGAACCTTTTTCTCACCGTTGGAATCGTTGGAACTCTTGCTTCTCTCAGCCTGCGACTGCGAAGTCTCTTGAGTTGAGACCTTCACAGTTGTGCTGTGACGCATGCTTTTCGCAATAGTCTTTGGTGCAGTGGGGGCAGTTTTCCACCGCCAGGATTTGACAGTCTGAGCACACGGCTCCCCAAACTAACGCCATTTGTATTTCTCCAGGGTTTTTGCAGTTTCTATTCGCGTTTACTAAAATGAGGTTTGGACGTTTTCTATGCAAAAAGGTAGTATTAGAGTTGACGTTTCCGCACTGAACAAGCTAGGAAAGACCCCGTTTTCGCTGCGAAACCTCGGTTTTGAGCCGGTTATCGCCTTGGTTTCTCTTTCTTCCCCTTCAAAAGAGCGTCCAGACTTACCCCGTTCACAGTGTATACCTTGTAACGGGTCCCGGGAAGATCACCGTAGGCCTTTCCTTCCGCGCCCCCAATACCCTCAATCTGAACCTCGTCATGTTCGTCGATGAAGTTTAACGCCCCGTCGCCGGGCAGGAATGCTGTCACAACTTTACCGTTTTTGATTATTTGTGCCCTAACGCATTTCCTGACGGCACTGTTGGGTTGTCGACACTCGATGCCCACCTTCTCGAGCACAATGGCCCTGCCCTGTGGAGCTCCTTGAAGCGGGTCTGACTTGTAGTCGAGGCCGAGCATTCTACGTTTGAACGGTGGGTAGGCCCATCTGAAAGCCTTCCTTCTCTTTCGTAGCTTTCCGGCAGCGAACATTCCTCGTGCTTGTTTGGCCAACATCCCACCTTTGAGGAGCCTAACGGACCAGAATGCCTCCTATTAGGATTGACGACGGAGAGCTTCGAGGCTCGTGATTTGTTGAGTCGGTCTAGGGCCCGCTGGCTTGGGCGGAGATGAATCAGTTGGGACTAGGAGTTTGGTCTTGAGAAGCGGTCTATGCTATGCGACCAAGACTTGGTCTATGTCAAAATATCTCTTGAGGAGGATACGTGTCTTGTCGATGGTCCGTCCATTCTTACCTATCGCTAGGGCCTTGTCCTTAGGATCGACCTCGACAACAATGATTTTCTTTTCGGGTCTTTCTGTGACCCGTATCTCCTTAATCTTGGCCGGGGCTAGGCTGTTTCTGATGAGCTGTTCGGGCGTCTCTGCGTATTCGACGACCTCGATCTGACGGCTTGTCATCCTTCTGAGCGTGTTGATGTTCTTCCCTCCTTTGCCGATTGCTAGGCCCATGTCGCCCTGTTTGGCGATGAAGATTATCCGGCCCAGTTTTTCATCTATCAAGCAGTCTTGGGTGGTGGCTCCCGTGATGCTCTCGAACAGGGCCATGTATTTCATTTCGTCACTGGTTAGCTTGATCTTGGGCTGGAGCATCACTTGTTCTCAGCCAGCTTGAGAACCTCTGAGTCTCCAGGTTCCTTGATGACCATGGCTGCGATTGGGAATGGTTTCTCGCATAATGCGCCAAGGTCGAGGCTTGAGCCCTGGAAGACGTACACCGGTACCTCTCCCTGTTCCGCGTTATATAAGATGGTCTCACGTTGTTCCCGTGGACAGTTGTCGGCCAGGATTACGAGCTTGGCTTTCGCCTGGCTTGCGCTGGCTAGAGTGTTCTTGCTACCGTACTCGACCTTGCCGGTCTTGACGGCCATCCGGATTGATTTGTTTACGTCGACCATTACTTTCCTCGCGTCCGGGACATTGACATGGACACCTCGATGAGTCCGGTGCCCATGGGGATCTGCTGTCCTACGATCACGTTTTCCGCGACTCCGCGGAGCGTGTCCACTATTCCCTTTACGGCAGCGTCAACGATGGTCGGTATGGTTATCTCGAAGGCTGCTTTTGCCAATGTGCTGGCTTTTTCACCGCTGACTCCGTGACGGCCGACTTGTAGGACCTCGCCAGACGAGGTCATCATGTCCGCTACGAGCATCACGTGGCGAATATCAACGTCCAACCCCTGTTCTTCCAAGACCCCTAGTGCTTCTTTGACGATGACGTTTCGGGCTGCTTCTATGCCGAGGACGAGGGCTGTCTCGTTGATGTTGTTGCTCACAGTTCGGGTCTGGTCTACCCCGGGGACTTCAAGGGCTAGGGCGAGGCTCGAGCCTTCCGTCCGGACTATCCATTCCCCCTTCTCTTCAATGACCAGGGCTCTCTTTACCGCGGGTATTCCTTTGATGTGATGGGTTCTGAGTTTGCCGTCGAGGCGTCGGAACTGAGGTATCTCCAGGTCTTTGGTCTTGATCTCCACGTGATAGTTTTCGACTTTGACATCTGCCCCGGTGGGTTTGACTGCGTCTCTGACTTCTTGGACGGAGACTTCTCTCTCCCGCATGGCTTGCGGGTTCAGCTTGACATCGATTCTCATCCGGGTAATGTCAGTCTCGAACGAGCTCGCGATGTCGGATAGGGTAGTATGGGTCAGCAGAGTGGCAACTTCCTGCGCCTTCTCCCTGCTTGTCCTATGTTTCGCATCGAGAAAGACGGTCATGTTCGGCGTGGAGGGAATCTTCCTAGCATCCACTATCTCGATCAGTCTGGGTAGGCCTAGTGTCACGTTTTGTTCTTTGACTCCTGCGAAATGGAATGTTCTCAGGGTCATCTGGGTCCCAGGCTCTCCTATTGACTGGGCGCTCACGATTCCCGCCGCTTCTCCAGGCTCTACGAGTGCGCGCTTGTAGTTCTCGATCGCCTCTTGCACCGCCTCGTCAACGGCGGCCTTGGGAATCTTGGCGTCGATGAGTGTTTTCTGAAGCTTCGCCAGTATTAGTGGGGATAGGACATTCTTGGCCTTCTCGGTCGCCTCTTCAATGTAGTCTTTGGCGGAGGGAACTCCCTTCTTCATCGTGAGCCGGACGCGTTCTACGAGCCGGTCGATGTTGACGGCTTTTCCATGATCGCTCTTTGCCGTGTCGACGCCGTCTTCTCCGTATCGTACTTGAATGATGTTGCCTCTCGAGTCTCGCACTGTCTGGTCGTACTCGACTCGTAAGTGTTCGAGGGCATTGATGAGCCGGCGTTGCATGTACCCGCTCTGCTGGGTCCTGACGGCTGTGTCCACGAGTCCTTCTCTTCCTCCCATGGCGTGGAAGAAGAATTCGAGGGGTGTTAGCCCGTCGCGGTAGCAGTTGTATACGAAGCCTCTGGCGGCTGCTCCGGCGTCGCCGGGTTTGAAGAATGTCATTGCTCTTCCACGGTATCCTCTGAGGATTCGTTTTCCCCGGATGGACTGTTGGCCGACGCTAGCGGTCATCTGGGAAATGTTGAGGGTCGAGCCTCTGGCTCCGGCTCGGCTCATGATAACTCCGCTGTTGTCCATCTGGAAGTACTGGTCTGCATAATCTCCTGCAACGTCTCTTGCCCTGGAAAGCTCGTTCATGATGTACAGTTCCAAGGATTCCTCGAGTGTCTGTCCGGGGAGTCGTTCCAGTGTCTCTTTGCGATAACTGTCGATGTACTCGTTCACCTTCTCCTCCGCCTTCTGAATGGCCTTGGAGATTTTGTCCTTGGTAGCTTCAGGTATCTCTAGCTCGTCGAAGGCGTAGGTGAATCCTCGCAGAATCATGAAACGGTCCAAGAGCCTGGTGACATTGTTTAGGAAGCTGCGGGCTTCTTCTGCGCCGAAGTCTTTGACTATTCGATGGAAGAGGCTTTCAGATTTCTCTGCGCCTATGCTGGCCTTGTCGATTACTCCTTGTTCTAAGACTCCGTCTTTGATTACGATGAAAGCGTCATAGGGACAATCGTGCATTACTCCCTTGTTACAGTCCGTGCACTTGTAATACGTGGACAGGTTGGATTTGGAGATGAAGTTGAATCCTCTTGGTAGTACTATGCTGAAGATCTGTTTACCGGTCCATCCTTCTTCCGGTTTTGTCACGGTAGGTTCTGGCATCGGTCCTTCGAATCCTGCAGCGGCTAGGAGTCTGGAAACGTCATGGCGGTTGAGGACTGTGGATTTCTGGGTCAGGAGGAATGCTGTGGTAAGACTGTCTCGTATTGCTCCTATGATCGGGCCTCCATAGCGCGGGGATAGTATCTGGTCCTGGACTTGCATGAGGAGTCGTGCCTCGGTCCTGGCTTCCTCTCCCTGGGGAACGTGGAGGTTCATCTCGTCCCCGTCAAAATCTGCATTGTAGGGTGTGCAGACGGTGGGGTTGAGCCGGAAGGTCTTGTATGGTAGAACCCTTACAGTATGGGCCATTATTGACATTCGATGAAGACTGGGCTGTCGGTTGAACAGGACAATGTCCCCGTCTCTGAGATGGCGTTCTACGACGAATCCTGGCTGGATTGTCTCGCCCACCACCTTACGGTCTGTGACGAATTCTAGCCGGACGCGGCGTCCGTCTGGTCGGACGATGTACAGCGCGCCTGGGTATGTGTCGGGTCCATTGTCGATCAAGCGTTTCATCACTGTTAGGTTGTGCTCGGTGACCTTTTCGGGTATGGTGAGTCGGCTGGCGACGTCTAGTGGGACGCCGACCTCGTTAATGTCCAAGTTCGGGTCTGGTGAGACTACGGTTCGGGCGGAGAAATCGACTCGTTTGCCAGATAGGTTTCCCCTGAACCTACCTTCTTTCCCTTTCAAGCGTTGGACGAGGGTTTTGAGGGCCCTTCCGGACCTGTGGCGTGCGGGAGGTAGGCCTGAGACCTCGTTGTCGAAATAGGTTGTTACGTGGTATTGTAATAGTTCGTGGAGTTCTTGGATGATGTTGATGGGTACTCCGGATTCGAGTGCTTCCCGGAGTTTCTGGTTGATTCGTATGATGTCGACGAGCTTGTGTGTGAGGTCATCCTCGGATCGTATGCCTGACTCGAGGGTGATCGAGGGTCTCACGGAGACCGGTGGGACGGGCATTACTTGGAGGACCATCCATTCGGGCCTGGCGGCTTTCGGGTCCATTCCGAGAAGTATTAGATCATCATCGGGAATTCTCTCGAGCCGTTCTCTGACGGTGCTGGGTGTTAGTCGTACTGGTGCGGCTCCCGCTTCGACCTCACCTACGAGCTCGTGGAAGGTGGTGGGTTTTCCATGCTCGATAGGGTATTGTTTCTGGTGGCAGTGGGGACAGACCGTTGTCTTCTTCGCGTCCTTGATGATTTCGTCGAGGAACGCGTCGGGGACGGTGTTGAGGCGTTGCTTCAGCTCCGCATGTCGGACCCGGTACTTTTCGATCTTGTCCTCGCTTAGGAGTATTCGTCCGCAGTTTCTACAGGTGATGGAGAGGAGGCGGTGGATTAGTTTTGCAAAGCTGACGTGGATTGCGGGCTCGGCTAGTTCTATGTGGCCGAAGTGGCCGGGACAGGCGCTGGCAGTGTTGCCGCAGGTCTTGCATTTCTGCCGGGGCTCTAGTGTTCCCAGTCGGCCGTCCATGAGCCCTGATACGATGGGTACTCCGTCTTCGTCGTAGGTGTCGGCGGCTTGTACTTCTACCGCGGATAGTTTTCGGAGTTCTGTCGGGGAGAGGAGCGTGAACCTGATGCTCTGGATTATCTTGTGAGCCTCTTCCACAACCACGAGTGCCATGGCTATGCCCTCTCCTCCAAGTTTAGCCTGGGCGCTATTCCTAGCGCCATGAGTTCTTGGACGAGTAGTTTGAACGCGTAGGATATTGAGACTGGTGAGATGTTCGCCTTGTCCCCGTCTAGTCGGCAGATGTACTTGTTTTGTTTGATGTCGTGGTAGGCGATTGTGCCGCAGGTCTCGCAGACAAAGACTGTGTACTTGTCAGATTCTTCTAGTAAACGGTCGCGTAACAGGGCCGAGGCTCCATGGCCTATGAGACAGTCTCGCTCCATTTCTCCGAATCGCAAGCCTCCTCCTCTGGCTCGTCCTTCGGTGGGCTGTCGGGTAAGCATTTGCACTTGGCCGCGTGCTCGTGCGTGCATCTTGTCGCTGACCATGTGGTGTAGTTTCTGGTAGTATACTACGCCGATGAAGAGTTCAGCGGCCAGCTTTTCCCCGGTGATTCCGTTGTACATTGGTTCGCGACCGCTCTTCTCGAAGCCTAGCTTGGTGAGCGTGTCGCCGATTGCGCTGGGTCCCATGTTTTCAAACGCTGTTCCGTCCGCGATCTCGCCGATCTGGGAGGCTGCTTTGCCTGCGAGTGTTTCTACGAATTGTCCGATGGTCATTCGGCTGGGGATGGCGTGCGGGTTGATGATTACGTCTGGGACGACGCCGTCGACTGTGAAGGGCATGTCTTCCTGTGGTACGAGTAGTCCGATGACTCCTTTCTGTCCGTGGCGGCTTGCGAACTTGTCGCCTAGTTCGGGTATTCTTAGGTCGCGGACTTTGACCTTGACGAGCCTGCTTCCCTCGATTGATTCTGTTAGGAAGATTTGGTCGATTATTCCCTCCTCGGAGGGGCGCATGGTGACTGAGGAGTCCCGTTTTGTGGGTCCCTTGACCTCGAACTCCCGGTATTCTTCGAGGAATCTTGGAGGGCTGGTTCTACCGACGAGAACGGTGTTGCCTGAGACTTCTGCTTCTGGTGAGATGATTCCATCCTCTTCTAGGAGCCGGTAGTACCGGTCTCCTCGGTATCCACGGATTCCGGCTTCAGGGATTTCGAACTTGTCTCTCAGCCCACCTAGGTACTGGCGGCTTTCGGCCTCGTAGATTCGATAGAAGGTGGACCGGAATAGTCCGCGTTCGACGCTGGACTTGTTGATGATGATCGCGTCCTCCATATTGTAGCCTTGGAAGGAGAGAATGGCGACGACGACGTTCTGGCCGCTGGGCCGTTCGAGATAGTTGAAGACCTCCATGGGCTTGGTCTGGACAATCGGGGTCTGGGGATAGTGGAGGAGATGGGATCGAGAGTCGACCCGGTTGTGGAAGCTGGACGAGAAGACTCCTAGTGCTTGTTTTGCCATGGCGGATTCGTACGCGTTTCGCGGGGACTGGTTGTGTTCAGGGAAGGGTATCATACTGGCCGCGATGCCAAGCATCGTGTACGGCGTGATTTCCAGGTGGGTGTGTTCCTTGCGCAGCTCGTGCTCGTACATCGAGATGAGCGTGTTTTCCTCCTCGTCCGCGTCTAGGAGTTCTACGATGCCGGAGCGGATCATGTCTTGGAAGTTGATTCGTCCCTGTTCGAGCTGGACCATATGCTCCTCGGTGAGCCTTGGCCTGCCGTTTTCGACCAGGATGAGGGGGCGTCGGACTCGGCCTGGATCGCTGTTGATGTACAGCTCGCTACGTCCCCCTTCCACCTCCGGTGGATGGTAGGCGATGTTAACTTCTGAGCTGATTTTTCCCTGGCGTCGATATTCTCGGAGTTCTTCCGCTAGTGCTACGGGGTCTCTCGCGTATCCTGCGATGAGCCCGTCGACGACGACCTTGCCGGCGGTTGCTCGGATCTTCTTGTCTGCCTCGTCAATTGGAACTACGTTCATCCGGCGGAGCCGGTCGACCATTTCTCGCGGGTCTATTCCCACGCTAATGCTGCCGGATAGGGCGAGGTTCTTGACTAGTCCGCAGTTGGAGCCTTCAGGTGTCTCGTCTGGGCATAATCGTCCGTAATGGGTTGGGTGAAGGTCTCTCGCTTCTAGATTGGGCTGGCTTCTGCTTAGGGGTGATTGTAATCGTCGGAGGTGGCTGAGGGTGCTGATGAAATTGGTCCTGTCGAGTAGTTGTGTTACTCCGATTCGGCCTCGGACCCAGTTTCCGGTTGCGATTGCGTGCTGGACACGTTCTGTGATGATGCCAGGACGTATTGCGTTGGCAATGGAGAATTCGATGTGGCGGCGGATGGTGATTCTTTCTAGCTGGTACTTGAGGTCGCGGGTTAGGTTTCGGAAGCTGATTCTGAACAGCTCGGCTAGGAGTGACCCGGCCAGTTTCAGCCTCTTGTTCGCATAATGGTCCTTGTCATCAGATCCCTTCCTTCCTAGCTTGACCTCGATGACCCGGTTGGCGATTTCCGAGAGGAAGAGCGCCTTTTCCTTCCGGTCAGAGGGTAAGCGTCCCAGGTGGGGGAGGAAGTTTCGGTCGAGTACTGACTCGGCCTTTTTGAGACGGTAGTCGTCCATCTGGCCCGGGGCTAGACGGTTTCCCAGGTATAGCATCGCGTCTCGGGCGTTGTTTGCTTCCAGCGATTTCTCGTAAGAGCCTACGAGCTGGTCCTGAATCGTCTCGTCTATGCTGATTAGTTCGGCTATCTTGGCGTCTTCTTCCCAGCCTAGTGCTCGCATTAGTATCATGAAGGGGATGTCGCTGGGAATCCCGGGCATGGTGACCCAGATCGCTCCGTCGCCCTTGAGAGCGCATTCGATTCGGGCTCTGAACCCTACGGTTGTGGAGAATATTTTGGCCTTGTAGGCTGGGTTTACTCCGGTGTGTTCGATGTCGACGAGTATTCTGTTCGCGGCTAAATCTTCTAGTGCGACGATTACTCTCTCGGACCCGTTTACTATGAAGTAGCCTCCAGGGTCGAGTGGGTCTTCTCCCACACCGACTAGGTCGTCCGCGCCGAGTTTGGATAAGAGACAGATTCTCGATTTGAGCATGACGGGTAGGTCGCCTATGTAGACCATTTCTGGCTGGCCTTCTCGTTCCCCGATGACGGGGATCATTTCCATGTGAAGGGGTGCTGCATAGGTTAGGTTTCGGATTCGAGCCTCAGTCGGGTAGATGGATCGTTCTGTTCCGTCCACCTCAATTACTCTGGGTGTGCCGATTTCGATTTTTCCAAGTTTGATCCGGAGGGGATAGTCTCCGATGTCGATTGGCAGCTCTCCTACTTCGTCCACGATGGCTTGTAGTCCTCTCTCGACGAAGTCGTTGTACGAGTCTATGTGCTGGTGTACTAGTCCGCTGTCTCGGATGAATTCTTTTGCGAGGTTCCAGAGCTGGAGTTGAGCTAGTGCCAATTCATTTTCTCCAAGAAATTATTTTTCAAAATTCTTCTACTACATACCGGTAAAAGTCGGACTCGCCCGCCGTGGGGCTTTTCCGGATGACCTTGATCACGTCGCCGGGCTTGGCACCGACGGCTCGTGCTGCTGGATCACTGGATTTGATATAGGGTAGTTGAAAGGGATGGATGTGGAATTGGCCGAGTACGTCTTTTGCCTCGTCAGGTTTTAGGAGGATGTGTTTGGGGACAAGATCGTGTTGGAACACGTCATAAGTGGGTTCCTTCTCCTTATCCTGCTTCTTTACCAAGACTTTTGTTACTACCTCAGGTACGGGGCGGACGGGTTTCTAACACCGGGGAATTTGAACGCAGCCGGAATGCCGTTTATAAACCTAAGCTCAAATTGCTTGTTTCGGTACTAAAACGTACTGGCAAAACAGCGAAACAATGACAGAAAATTATTTCACAACTGAACCGAGGCCATTTTCCGTTTCTCTTGTAATCAGAGGGTTAGGAATCTGTTGAAACGACCAATGCAACTGTTCGTCGGCGGAATAATTTTCCTCGCCCTTTTCGTTGTAACAAGTGCTCTCGTGTTTTCTAATGTGACACAGAACTGGGACGCTACAGCGGCAGTTCGGATTAACACCGCAAATGCTAGCTCGGCTTTCTCCAATCTGATGGTCTTCTTATCGCTCTATGGAAGAGAATGGTTCTGGATCCCGTTAGTTGGGGTGATGATTGTTCTAGGGTCTCGGGAGACGAAGATACTTGCCGCAGAACTTGCAATACTGTTTGTCGCAGGCATTGTTATTGGGGATACTCTCAAGGCAGTCTTGGTTAGGCCAAGGCCTTTTGAAGCCGTGGCGGGAATAATCGCCAGGGTCCCAACGGCTGGGGATACGAATTCGTCCTTTCCCTCTGGTCACGCCCTCATCGTGTCGATAGGAGCGGTCTTCTCACTGGTCAAGTTCAAGGTGAAGTGGGTTGCTCTCTTGTTGAGCTTGGAGGCTGCTCTGGTTTGCAACTCACGTGTCTTCGTGGGCGTGCATTATCCAATGGATGTTCTGGGAGGAATCTTTGCCGGGGCCACAATTGTCTTTCTCGGAGTTTCCCTTATCGAGAAGTATGGTAGGCACTGGCTAGAAATGATCGGCTACGTTTTCTGGAAGATAACCGGGAACGGACCCCTCAAATTATAGACCGTAAGAATTGGAACGTCACAATCTTCGAAATCTGTGGCTAGTACTTGATTATGATAGTGTGGCCCGTGCCAAAAGGATAGCCACCTGGATAAGCGGGGTCTCCACCCGCACTCGGACTGCACGGCGGGATGCTTCTCCGGTTGAAATTACAATAGTCGAGAGGGATCAGTTTGAGAGAGGCCCAATCTGTCGTGTCGGTGTTGTTGTCCACTAACAGTTTGACATGATGGGTTGAGTCGTTCTTGAATGCGAGAATGCTGGTGGCGTTGAAGATTATTGGAAGTCGTTGTCCTTGGAAGGCTACTGATCCATAGGTATCGTTCCAGATTGTGAAGAAGTCGCCTAGAGTATAGTCCATGTTCGTGTTGCTGGCCTCGACATGAATTATTCCCGATGCATCGTGTGTGTGGAGAGGTTCGAAACAACTGCTGGTTGGGGATGAGATGATTCCGATTTGAGCAGGGATGGTTACGCTTTGATTGTTGATTTGGATTTGCAGCCATGGGTGTACGTGAACAGTTGTTCCCTCGACGCCCAAGCAGTCGAAGGGGAACCTCCCCGGAGCGCCAGGGCGAATGGCCAAGTATACGGCAACAACAATGATGGAAATCAGAACCGCTGCGGCTACAATGGTTACGATTCTCCTGTTGCGGCGCCCTTTCTCAAACTCTTCCTGAATTCTCTTTTTTCTAGGAAGAGACACGGGAGAAGTCGCCTTGATT
>WNFB01003228.1_pt1 | contig 20416 bp, 14 predicted proteins | sample 5400501 | NCBI WGS metagenome assembly WNFB01 (sample SAMN13153341, study PRJNA577476) | soil metagenome | isolation source: 200 cm saprolite under Douglas fir tree site 2 hole 1 | place: USA:California | collected 2015-04-18 | reverse complement strand
TCTTGAAGAGGCCCTGGCGCGCGGCTACACCGGCGTGAAGGGGATCGAGCCGAGCCGCGAAGCGATCAAGTCCGCGTCCGATGCGGTGCGGCCGCTGATCATGAACGACATCCTCCGCCCGGGCGTCCTGCCCGACAGCTCGGTCTCGGTCGCCTGCCTGTTCCAGGTGTTCGATCACCTGCCCGAGCCGGCCGTCGCTCTCGACGAGCTCCATCGCATACTCCGGCCGGCCGGTCTCGTGCTGTTCCTCAACCACGATGCCGAGTCGTCGTCCGCCAAGGTGCTCGGAGAGCGCAGCCCGATCGTCGACGTCGAGCACTTCTACCTCTACAGCCGCGACACGTTGGGCAAGCTCGTCAAGGCTCATGGCTTCGAGGTCGTGGAGTCGGGTTCGGTGTGGAATGACTACACAGTTGGTTATATGGCACGGCTTCTGCCCTTGCCACGCAGCCTCAAGGGCCCGCTTCAGAGCTCGCTCGCCTGGAGCCACCTCGGCTCGCCTCGCGCGCGTATGCCGCTCGGCAACCTGTACCTCGTGGCAAAGAAAATCCCCCTCCCCCCATCGGGGGGAGGGTAGGGAGAGGGGCGTGAGCACAGGTCAGGGCGTCGATCCGTTCAACACCGACGCCGCCGGAGGCGAGGGCTACGTCTACACGACCGCCCGTCAGTTTTCGAGCCGGCACGTTCTGGCGCGCCACCTGCAGCTCATCCTCTCCATCGGGAGTCTCCAGGGCCGGTCGGTCCCATCGAATTTCGCGTCCTCGACGGACACCGCGTCCCGTACGACGACGCCAGCTTCGACGTGGCGGTCATCCAGGGCGTGCTGCATCATGCCGATGACCCGCAGGCGACCATCCGCGAGGGTCTACGCGTCGCGCGGGAGCTCGTCGTCCTCGAGCCGAACGGACTCAACCCCGGCCTCAAGCTGCTCGAGAAGGTGTCGAAGTACCACCGCGAGCACAACGAGCGGTCCTACTCGCGCAGGCGGCTGAGGGGCTGGGTGGAAGCTGCGGGCGGTCATGTGGCACAGGAGAAGTTCGGCGTGTTCGTCCCCATCTTCAGTCCGGCCTGGCTGGCTCGGCCGATGGCGGCGGTCGAGCCTGCCGTCGAAGCCATACCCGGCCTCCGGGCGATCGGCTGCAGCGTCTACGTCATGCGCGCGACCCATTGAGCTTGAGCCGGCGCGTCGTGGTCACCGGCGCCAGCGGGTTCGTCGGCGCCAACCTTGCGCGGCGCCTGCTGGCCGACGGTCACGACGTCCATCTGCTGCTGAGGCCCAAGCACAAACCCTGGCGGCTCGAAGAAATCGTGAGCGAAGTCACGATCCACCAGGTCGATCTCAGCGACCACGCAGGCGTCGAGAAGGCGATGGCCGCGAGCCGGCCCCACTGGGTGTTCCACCTCGCCGCCCATGGCGCGTACCCGACCCAGAAAGACACCGGCCAGATGATCGAGACCAACGTGCGGGGGACGGCCAATCTTTTGCAGGCGGCCTCGAATGCCCGCGTCGAGGCGTTCGTCAACGCGGGCACCTCGTCCGAGTATGGATACAAGGACCATGCGCCCGACGAGGATGAACGGGTCGAGCCCAACAGCGACTATGCCGTGACCAAAGCGGCCGCAACCATGTTCTGCCGCCACGCCGCCATGCGCACAGGCCTGCCCGTCACGACCCTGCGCCTGTATTCGGTATACGGCCCGTACGAGGAACCGTCCCGCCTCGTGCCCACGCTCATCGTGCAGGGTCTCGAAGGACGGCTGCCGCCCCTGGTCAACCCGGACATCGCGCGCGACTACATCTACGTGGACGACGCTTGCGATGCCTTCGTGCTCGCGGCGGCGACCGCCGACCAGGATCCGGGCGTTGTCTACAACGTTGGCAGCGGGGTTCAGACGACCTTGCGGGACATCGTGGCGGCTGCGCGCCGGATCCTCGGCGTCAAAGCGGAGCCGGTGTGGGGCTCGATGCCCGAGCGCTCGTGGGACACGAATGTATGGATCTCCGATCCTTCGAAAATCAAAGCTCGGCTGGGCTGGTCGCCCCGACACGACCTGGAGAGCGGCTTGGGGGAAACTATTGCGTGGTTCGAGGGAAATCCTGATCATCTGCGCTACTACCGGTCGGCTCACCCGAATGCCGTCAACAACTGAGTCGGAGTGAAGTGAAGAGAGCCGTTCTCGCAAGCATCGGGGTGTTGGTCGTCGCCTCGATTGGCGTTGCCTCTCACGTATCGGGTTCCAACCAGCGCGCGGCCCGTGTCAACGCCAGTCGCACCGCGGCGGTGACGACGGCCAACTGGACTACGTACCACCACGACAACTCGCGCGCCGGCTACGACGCGGGCGAGCCGACGTTCACGGTCCTCAACCCCGCCTGGACCCAGTCCACGCTCACGGGTCAGATCTATGCGTCTCCACTGGTGTACGGCGGCACCGTTTACGTGGGCACCGAAGACAATTACATCTACGCCCTGGACGCGAACAACAGCGGAACCGTGCTGTGGTCCATCCAGCTCTCGGCGCCGGAGCTTTCGAGCAACCTCCCCTGCGGCAACATCAGCCCGAACGTGGGCATTACCAGCACGCCCGTGATCGACACGACCACCAATCGCATCTTCGCGGTGGGCAACGTCTCCACCCATCACTACGTGCTCTGGGGCGTCAACCTCACGACGCATGCCATCGACGTAAACGTCGTCGTCGATCCCAGCTCGAGTCTCGACGTCGTCCACGCGCAGGGCCAGCGCGGCGCGCTGGCAGTCAGCCAGGGCGTGGTCTACATCCCATATGGCGGCCGCGCCGGCGACTGCAACTCGCCGCTGGGCCAGCCCTATCACGGTGTCGTGATTGGTGCGCGCGCAACCGACGGCGCCCTGCTCTACAACTTCACCACCAACGGCGGACAGAAGGGAATCTGGGCGCCGGGCGGTGAGTCGGTGGACGCGAGCGGCAACGTTTACGTCGCTACGGGCAACGGGTACGGCGGCACGCCGAACGATAGCGAGACCACTTTCATGCTCAGCCCCAGCCTTGGCGTCGTGAACCGGTGGGTGCCCGCCAACCAGGCGGCGCTGGATGCAGCCGACGCCGACACCGGTTCGATCATCCCCACCCTGGTTGGCGGCGGCGACATCTTGCAGAGTGGAAAGTCGGGCGACTCGTATCTCCTCAACTCGACCTTGGGGCAGGTGCAGGGACCCACCCACGTCTGCACTGGGCTCTCGTCCGACGCCTCATTCGGCGCGGCGGCCTACCTCGCCCCATACATCTATGTGCCCTGCACGAACGGGCTGTTCGCGGTCACGCAGAGCGGCAACACTTTCGCCGCCCAATGGAGCTTTCCGGGCGTCAACGCGACCTCGCCCATCATCGCGGGCGGCGCGGTGCTGGTACTCGATGGCGGCGGCTCGACGTTGCGTGCGCTGAACCCGACCACCGGCGTGCAGATCACCAGCGTGAGCACAGGCTCGCTGACGCACTTCGCGGCTCCGGCGACTGGCGACGGAATGGTGTTCGTGCCGGGCGTAAACGAGATCGACGCCTTCAGCATGGGCGGGTGCTCGTCGGCGAACATGAGTCCCGGCGTGGCCTCGCCCCAGGCGACCGGCGCCACCGTTACGTTCACGGCTACAGCCACCGGCTGCGCGACCCCCGAGTTCAAATTCTTCCTCCAGCCGCCCGGCGCCTCATGGACCGCGCAGACCGCGTTCGGCGCCAACACGTGGGCGTGGAACACGACCGGGCTCGCTCCGGGCATCTACGGAGTTGGGGTCTGGGCGCGCCAGTCGGGTTCGGGAGCGGCATACGAGTCGTACTGGCTTGGCACTTACACCCTCACCGGCAGCTGCAGTGTCGTCTCAATTACGCCCAGCGTGGCTCCGCCTCAGGCGCCTGGGACCGCCGTGACATTCACCGCGTCAGCCGGCGGCTGTGCTGCCGCAGTTTTCAAGTGGTTGGCGCTGATTCCGGGTCGCGGCGGTTGGGTCGTGATCCAGGACTACCCGACCAGCGGCACAGGCAACACCTACAGCTGGGCGGCGGGAGCAACGTCCGGTTCCCCGCAGGGCATCTACCAGATCGGCGTGTGGGCGAAGCAGACGGGCTCGACCAATTCGTATGACGCTTACACCATCACCACCTACACGTTGCTGGCGAGCTGTGCCAATGCTGCCCTGTCGGCTTCACCGGCGTCGCCTCAGGCGAGCGGCACCGTCACTGTCACAGCGACTGCTGCCGGGTGCGCCGGCGCCCTTTTCGAGTTCTGGGAGCTCGCGCCGGGTGCCGGCTGGGTGAGCCAGGGCGCGTTCAGCACCACGAACACGCTTTCCTTCAACGCCACTGCCGCCGCCAGGGGCCAATACAGGTTTGGTGTGTGGGTCAAGGATCCGAACTCGATCAACACCTACGACTCGTACGCGATCATCACGTTCTACGTCGGCTCTTAATCGGCCCGCCAAATACGGAATCGTCACTTTCCTGCTTGGGAACTAACAACTCTTCACCCTTCTGAGGGCTCGATCCCGGAGCCTCGCCTGTAGCCTCCAACGTCCCGCCGCTCCGCGAGCGGTGAGGCAAAAGGAGGCCATTGGCACCTGTGAGCTCGAAGTCAAAGCACTGTTCGCCGGACGCCGCCCGGCAAGATCGCCCGGCCCCTGGTCGTTGTCCGTAGGGTGATCGCTGTCTCCAAGCCCGACTCGGGCGCGCTCGTGAGCAAGGCCTTGAGATCTATCGAGCCTGCCGGTCGCCGCTCCCAATCGTGCCCACATCGACACGGTCCCGGCTGCCAGCGCCCCCTGGCTCGATCGCCTGAACACCTGGCGCGTAAACGCGGGTGTTCCCACTCTGACCGAGGACACCACATGGAGCCAGGGCGACTACAACCATTCGCTCTACATGGTCAAGAACAACCTGGTCACTCACTACGAGACTCCTGGCGTTCCCTACTACACGGCCGCAGGCGACACCGCGGCTCGAAACGGCAACATCCAGGTCAGCTCCACCACGGGCACCACCGACGACCAGGCCATCGATTGGTGGATGGGGGCGCCCTTTCACGCGATGGGGATGATGGACCCGCGACTCACGACGACCGGCTTCGGCTCGTACCGGGATACCACGACCTCCCCGTGGCAGGAGGGCGGCACTTTGGACACCCTGCGCGGCAACTCGTTCAGCGGCGGCAAGTACCCCGTCTACTTCCCGGGAGACGGCACCATCGAGCCGCTGACGACCTACAGCGGCAACGAGTTCCCGGATCCTCTCCAGGCGTGTTCCGGCTACAGCGTGCCGACCGGGTTGCCCGTCTTCATCCAGATCGGCGGCAATATCACGACCAGCGTCTCGGCGCACTCGTTCACCGGCAATGGAGTCGCGCTCGCACACTGCGTCATCGACGGGAACAACCCAGCCGTCGGCAGCAACCTCTACTACCGAGGCGGCGTGATCGTGATCCCAAGGCTGCCGCTTGTGAACGGCGTCACGTACGTCGTGTCGCTGACGGTCAATGGGTTGCCCTACAGCTGGTCCTTCACGGTGGGGGCCTTCAATTACGTCAACCCGCTGGCCTGCACGTCGGCGTCGATAGCCCCGAACGTGGCCTCACCGCAGACGTCGGGCGCGACGATCACGTTCACTGCCACCGCGACGCACTGCACGACGCCTCAGTTCGAGTTCTTCCTGCAGCCGCCGGGCGGCTCATGGGCTGCGCAGACAGCCGGGTTCGGGGCCAACACCTGGGCCTGGAACACGACCGGCATGGCGCCAGGCGTGTACGGAGTGGGGGTCTGGGCTCGGCAGACAGGCGCTTTCAATCGCTATGACTCGTACTGGCTGGGCACGTTCACGCTTTCGAACGTGACGTGTACGGCGGCCACGCTGTCGACACCGACCGTGTCGCCGCAGGCGGCCGGCGCCGTGATCACCTTCACGGCGGCCGCGACCAGGTGTCCGAGCGCGCAGTTCCGCTTCTGGATGTTCCCGCATGGCGGCGTGTGGACCATGCAGCGCGACTATGGCGCCGCGACGTGGACGTGGAACACGGCCGGCCTTGCGCCAGGAACATCTCCGAGCCTGGCCACGCCCCAGGCGCCCGGCGCGACCGTGCTCTTCACAGCAAGCTCGAACACCTGCACGAGCTCTCTCTATCAGTTCTGGATGCTGCCGCCGGGCGGGGGCTGGACTGTGAAGCAGCCGTACAGCGCGGTGACGACGTGGAGCTGGAACTCGAGCGGCATGCCCTTGGGGACGTACCAGGTTGGCGTGTGGGCGAGGGCGTCGGCGTCAGCTGCTTCTTACGATGCCTTCTTCATCGGCACCTACCAGCTGGACGTGAGCCCATGTACGTCGGCGAGCATCTCGGCGAACCCTGCATCACCGCAGGCGCCGGGGACGACGATCACTTTCACGGCCAGCTCGACCGACTGCGCCTCGCCGACATACCAGTTCTGGGAGCTGCCGCCACCCGCGACGACATGGTCGGTGACCCGGCCATACGGCCCGGCCACTACCTTCAGCTGGAACACGACCGGCCTGGCGCCGGGACCGTACCGGATTGGCGTGTGGGCGAAGCAGAACGGCTCGGCAAACAGCTACGACTCGTACGCGATCATCACGTTCTGGGTGGGATCGTAGCGAAATCGCCCAGAATGTGGGGACGTCGGCCCGCGTGTCGGACGAGTCGGGCGTGACGACTGACTCGTAGCACCTGAGGTCAGCAACTGAGCCCCCCAGGTCAGACAATTCCACCAGATATGTTGCAGGACTTGGGAGGTCGGCCACGGGCACTGGCCAAGACCGCATCGCGGTGGGGGAAGAGAGTTTGGGTTGCGATCGGACCGACGCCTCCGGGCGTCCCACCGTCTAAGCGGTCCAGCACCGGCCATCGCCGCGCGGCGGCTATCGCCTTGATCGTCTACGGCGTCCTGGCGGTGGCGATGTTTGCCAACACCTGGGTGCATCCAACGACCTGGTCGATCGGTGTCAACACAGGCGACCCGCAGCAATTCATGTGGTTTCTCTCATGGCCCGTGTTCGCAACCTCTCACGGACAGAACCCGCTCTTCACCGACTACCAGTTCTACCCAACCGGCGTGAACCTGATGTGGAACACTTCGGTGTTTCTGCCCGCAATTCTTCTAAGCCCGATTACGCAGTTCGGCGGCCCCATCCTCGCCTACAACGTTCTTGTTACCGCGTCGTTTGCGCTCTCCGCGTGGACGGCTTTCATCCTCATCCGTCGCTTCGTTTCGAGCCAGTTGGCAGCGGCCGTGGGCGCCGCGTTGTACGGCTTCTCACCCGCCCTGACCCCTCATGCGCTCGCCCACCCGAACGTGACGGCGGCCTTCATGCCACCCGTTGTGCTTCTGCTCCTCGATGACATCTTTCGCGTGCAACGCCGTCCGCCGGTGAGGTCGGGCCTACTGTTGGGCGTCGCCGGGGCTGCGCAGCTGCTGATTGGGGAAGAACCGCTCGTGGTGACGGGCATCGTCGCGATAACGTTGATCTGGCTGGCGCTCGTGCTGCGACGTGACCAGGTCAGGCCCAAGCTCAAACGTGCTGTAATCGGTATGGCGTCCGCGACAGTCGTATTTCTCGCGTTGGCCGCCCTTCCACTCAGCTTCCAAATGTTCGGGCCCCAGCGGGTGCAGGGTCCGATTCATCCGCTCAACGCATATGTCAGCGATGCACTGAGCTTCTTCGTGCCCACTCGATTGTTGTTGATAGCGCCTGGCAAAGCCGTGGCGCTCAGCACCAAGTTCATCGGCGGTGTGGCGGAGGTCAACTCGTATGTCGGGATATTGCTGACGATTCTGTTGTTCCTCATAACGGTGCGGTACTGGCGCAGCCTTGTCGTTCGCCTGGCCGCATTGACAGGTTTGTTGATCGCCATCCTGTCGATGGGAGTCACGATTCACTACGCTGGCAATGACACCACCATACCGGCCTTCGCCGTCGGCCTCGCCTTCCCGCTCCTTCAGCGATTCCTGCCCGGCCGGCTGATGCTGTACCTCACGTTCTTGGGGTGGCTAGCCCTGTCCCAGTTGCCGGTGGTGGACAACATTCTGCCCACTCGGCTCATGGTGTTCTTTTATCTGATGGCCGGGGTGCTGCTGGCCATTTTTCTTGATCGAGTTATGGTATCGAAGCCTAGGTTCAAAGTGATCGGTCTGATCGTCACGGCAATAGCATTGCTCCCGCTGCTACCTAACCTGCCCTACGTTTCGAGCCCCGAGCCGGTACCGGCCTTCTTCGCAGGTGGCGCGGCCTCTCAAATCCCGCAGGGCACCGTGGCGCTCGTTGTCCCGCTCTCACTCGACATAGACGGGCGCGCCATGCTGTGGCAGGCATCAGCCGGGATGCGGTTTCGCATGCCTGAGGGATATGCCATCACCCCCGACGTTCATCCCCTTGCCGGATCGCTGCTCGTGAAGCGGGTTCGGTCGATAGGCGATGGGGCGATGCCATCGATGACCGAGGATGAGCGTCAGCATATGCTGGGCGAGCTAGCCAACTGGCAAGTGCACATAGTGATCGTCGGTCCTATGACCAACGACAAGTGGGAGGTGGCCTTTTTCTCCGAACTCCTGAATCGACTACCCCAGTCGACTGAGGGAGTTAACGTATGGTGGGACGTAGACGCGAAGGCGTTGAGCTCGTCGCCTTAACTCGACCGAAACCCAAAGCGCGACTCTCACGTTATTGCCGGACGGCCGCCCCCGGGCTGCGTAGGTACTTGGCTGGATCGAGACCCTCTAGCCGAATATCGTGCTCGAGCATTTCATGGATAAGCTCATTGAAGGTCGTTCTTGGTTTCCAGCCCAGCTTCGCTGCTGCTTTAGATGGATCGCCGCGCAGCTCGGGGACGTCGGCGGGACGGATGTATGCAGCGTCAACCTCGACATACTTGCGCCAATCGAGACCCACTAGGTCGAAGGCCTCCTGCACGAAGTCGCCCACCGACCGAGCAGTGCCAGTGGCAATCACGTAGTCGTCCGGGGCGTTTTGCTGGAGCATCAGCCACATGGCTTCGACGTAGTCGCGGGCGTGGCCCCAATCCCGCTTCGCCTCCAGGTTGCCCAAGCGCAACTTGTCTAGCTTCCCCGAAATGATCTGGGCGATGCCCCGGGTGATCTTGCGCGTCACGAAGTTCTCCCCCCGACGAGGCGACTCGTGGTTGAACAGAATGCCGCTGCAAGCGAACAGGTTGTGGCCCTCGCGATAGTTGATCGTCATCCAGTGGGCGTAGAGCTTCGCGATCGCATAAGGACTCCGCGGCCGGAATGGAGTCGTTTCACTCTGAGGGGGAGCGGATATGCCGAACATTTCTGAGGTGGAGGCTTGATAGAAACGGACTGGCAAACCAGTCGTCCGGACAGCCTCGAGGAGACGAGTCGTGCCGATGCCATCGGTGTCGCCCGTGTACTCGGGTTGGTCAAACGAGATCTGCACATGGCTCTGCGCAGCAAGGTTGTAGAGCTCGTCGGGCCGGACGGCCTTAACCAAGCGGTTGAGTCCGCCCGAGTCGGTCATGTCGCCGTAATGGAGTACGAAGCGAGAGCCATCAGCGTGACCGGGGTGGGCGTGCTGCAGATGATCGATGCGTCCCCGATTCATGGATGAGGATCGCCGCACCACGCCGTGGACCTCGTAGCCCTTCTCCAGAAGGAGTTCCGCGAGGTATGAACCATCCTGCCCCGTGATACCGGTTATCAGGGCTTTTCTGAGCATTGCTGACTGCAGTCTAGTGTTTGAGGTTGCTCGAGACCACGAGACGCTGGTCTAGCGCGATCCAACCACAAACAATGTCATGCCTAGAAGCCGATTGTGTCCATGGGACCGCTCGATCATTCGGTCAACGAAGTCTAATTGGGGATACGTCCGCCGCAATGCATGTTTGTAAAACAGCAGTCGAATATGGTCCAAGCACTCAACCACGCCACCAGCGACAAACATGCGATCTACCCTGAACCCCACTGAATGCATCAAGCGCTCGATACTCGCCCTCCGATAATGTCGGTGGCCCAAAGCCCACACTGGATCCAGCGGAGTGTGAATCGGGTCGGCATGTGGGGTAGAGAAGTAAAGCTTGCCCGAGGGCTTCAGAACACGCCACACGTCGCGCAGAGCCTTTTCTTCGGTTCCCCTTGGTAGGTGCTCGATGACATCGAAGAGGCAGGCCGCGTCAAATGTGTTGTTGGCAAACGGCAAGCTGAAAACGGACCCTTGTACCAGCTTCGGGCCTCCTTGCATCCCAGCTCCGACGATTACGCGGTCTACGCCAACGTAGTCGTCAAAGCCCTTCGCCGTGACAATTGGCCCGAGCCAGCCAGAGGAGCAGCCAATATCTAGCAGCCGATGTCCGGGCTGTATGAGGTCAGCACATTCCTTAACTCGCCCGATCAGGCGCACGTCAGCCCCGACCGCTAGCGGATATGCGAGCGCACGTTTGGCTCTCAAGTCCAGTTTCACCGCCTAAGTACTAACCGTTGTCGGGCACATGTCGCATCGATCTCAGCAGCTTGTCCCACGCGCCGGCCAACGCAGGAAGCCCATGATGGCTCTCCATCCAATTGCGCAATGATGCTGCTCGGGCTGGCGACCATGGAAAGGTCAAAGCGGCAGCAACGGTCTCTGGAAACTTATCGCGCTCCGCAACCCATAGCCCGTTTGGGGGTAGGCCAATCCCATGAGCCGCCTCGGGCGTACTGACGGTTCGTTTGCCGCTCAGGAGGTAGGAAAGGACCTTAGTGCTTACGCCGCCGGCCCCTTGCATCGGTGCGCAGCAAACACTCACTGTGGAGAGGCAACTTGAAGGATTCTTGTGGAAACCGACAAACTCGATCCGCTGGTTTGCCTGTTGGTCGTAGCCTTCCCGATCTCCGATCACACGACAGCGAACGGACTTCAGGCTGGGATGGTTAAGCACATTTGAGGCAATGAAATCGAGGGCTTCGCGATTTGGCACAACATGTCCGTTCCCAAGGAACCCAATCAAATTTCCGTCCTCTCGGGACTCGCCCTCCATGCCATCGACAAGGACGATGTGAGGGACAATCATGGCTCGAGAGGTCCGGAGGCGCGAAACATCCTCCTGGCTCCCTGCGATGGAAACGTCGGCCGATCGCACGCAAACGAGCTCTAGCCCGCGCCAGATCGCCCGGCGTAGTTTGCACGAGACTGAACAAGTGGGGCCGCGATCCCGGTGCAAAGAGCTCATCAGAGTGATCAAATCGAACACAAAGACCTGGGACGAGCGCCTTCTGTTGAGTAGCGTCAAAACGAAGGTAGACGCCAGCAAGCCGCCTTCAATCACGATGACCGGTGACGAGCGCAGGCTTCTCCAATTTCTAACCAGCCCAACGACGAGGGCAAGCTGCCCGCGCAGATTCGCAACCCAATCAATCGGGCCGAGAACTTTCTGCTCGCGCACGATCGACGGCAAGGCCGGATAAGTCTCGACACTTGGCCACGGGGCAGTTCGCTCCGCACGACTCGACAACTCGAGGACGTTTACCTGAAATCCAAGAGATGCAAGTGCGCGGGCATTAGTCTCAACTCGAACGAGATACCCGTCAGATCCAGCTCCAACTGGTCCAAAGGCCACGATCCAGGCCGGTCGCCGAGCAGGCACGGGTTTCTCCACGCGGGAGCTCATCTGAGCCTTGGACTCCGCGCCTATTGGCGATTCATTCATAAGGGCGGCATGAGTTTGTACAGTGACACAGGTTGCGGATTCAATCGGCGATGGTCATCCATTACTATCGTGCGTCAGCCCATCGGCTTGACCGACTATTGACCTTGTCTCCGTGAACCATGTGGTGAAGACCAACCCAGGTAGCAAGTCCGCATTGAACCAGACGCGCTGGATGGTCGCCGAGTCTGGTGTGTTGGCCTTGCTCGCTCTAGGTTTTGTGTCCGAGGGAAGCCTCGCAGATCGGCTCGCTCTTTTTGCCCTCATCGCTCTCAGTCTTGCAACTGTCCTGACCGCTGTGCAAGTGCTTAGGGAGCGTCAGGCGCATGCCACCACGGCTGATGTCGGTCTCAGTAGCGGCTCGCGCGAGTGGCTCATCGGTGCAGGAGCGATTGCCCTCGCAAGTGCCCTCGCCGCCCAGTCATGGTTCCGCGCTGGGACGAGCATTGGATCCGGGGACATCGTGCTGCCGGACGGCACCGCGTGGATTGGACGACTCTTCGAGCCGTGGACATGGGGTGGTTCCAACCTCGGGGAGGCGTCCCAGCTGCCTCTGGCGCTTCCTTGGGCCGTGATTCTGGGCTTGGTTCACGCAGTCGGTGGGGACCCTGGATTGGCTCAGCGAATCTGGTATACCGCCCTCTTCGCCGGTGCCGCGTTGGGTGCCTACGGTTTCTTATGGGCGCTACGACTGGGTCCGCTAGCAGCATTTGTCGGGGCCGTCGTTTACGTACTCAACCCGTTTGTTATCAGCTCGGTCAACGCCAATCCAGTGTTCCTGGCGGCCCTTACTCCGCTTGCTGTATTGCCTGGAGCACTGTTGGCGGCCGGTACTGGTCGTTTGTCAGTGCGCAGGAGTGCACTCGTGATTGCTGCCATGGCGCCACTGGTGGGTTACGTGTTCGCCAATCCGCCACTAGTCGGAATGGTGTTGATCACAACGCTGGCAGTTCCCCTGCTCCTAGCCTGGCTTGACGGAAGAGAAGCGGCAGGCCGAAGCGTTCGAGCACTCGGCCTAGCAGTTCCTCTCTTGCTTGCGCTCTCAGCATATTGGATCGTTCCAGCGGGTCTGCATCTTCGTGGGTTTTCTGGGGGCGAGCTGACGAGCATTGCCAGCTGGAACTGGACCGAGGCTCGAGCAACTATTCGTAACGCGTTTTGGCTAAATGACACATGGGGCTGGGCCTATCCGCAGTACTACCCCTACGCGAGTGCGTACGACAGGTTTCCTTTGTCGTTTGCACGATTCATCTTGCCGGCTGTGGCGTTCGGGGCCTTAGCAATAGGCGCGGCGCATGGTGGTTGGGAAGCGGGGCTAAGACGCAACCGCCTACGGCGCATGTCAGCCGCTGCGGCCGCGGTTGCTTTACCTCTTATTTTCCTGAGTACTGGGACGAATCCACCAGGAAACGTGGTCTTCGAGATCTTGTACAACCTGCCGTTTGGCTGGCTTCTGCGCGAACCCGGGCGCTTCTTGATGCTCGCCACTTTGGCGTATGCCGTGCTTACCGCTGTCACGGTTGAAGCCTTAAGCAGGTTCGTACGTTTCACTGAGATCTGGCCGCCATCTGCGCCAGTCCAACTCTCGATGTTTCAGCAGCCGGCCAATGAGTTCATCAGGTCTTGGCATCCACGTCTGCGCACGGGCGCGCCAGCACTGCGTCTTTCGGTTGTGCCGGTCGCCGTTGCAACATCGGTTCTGTTGGGCTTTCCTATGTACACCGGGGCAGTGGTACCTGACAACAGGCCGATACTCCCACCGTCCCACGTCCAGATGCCGGCGTATTGGCGTCAGATGGCGGCCTTTGTGGACCAGATGCCAACACATGGGGGAATCTTGGTTCTCCCACCTGATGACTTCTATGCGATGCCGTATTCGTGGGGCTACTACGGGACCGACAGCTTCGTGGTTGACTTATTTCGACGTCCTGTCTTGGTGCCGAATGTGCAGGGCGGTTATATTCCGACGTCCGCACAGGTGTTTAGTGCAGTCAATTTGACTGCTGACAGCCTCTTGCATCATGAGTGGGGAGAGGCTCAGGCCTTAGTTACAGCCCTCGATACACCATTCATTTTGGTGCGGCATGACATCAACTGGGCCTTTCCTGGCAGGTCAATATTGGCCCCGGGTAGCCTTGCGCAAGCCTTAGATACGGCGCCTAATTTCGCTTTAGTCAAGAAGATTGGAGCTCTTGATCTATACGTCCTGACAAAAGCAGTTCTCGAATCAGAGGTCACCACCCAGTACTTGACAGTAAACACAATGACTCCAGATTTACGGCTCCTTAGGTTGCTTCCCCCAAATACCGCGCTCGTTACAGCCGACCCTCTTGCCGGTGTGCCAAATGTCATTTACGCCCCTCCATGGGAGCGGTGGCAGACCGATGGGCCGGCGGCGTTTTGGCAGCCCTCCGCTCCATCCGGAATGGCCTACCGAATAGCTGACCTCGAATCAGGCACGGTCACGCCACTTGCTAGCAAAGGGACTGTGGCTTTTGGAGCGTCAGGCGCAAGTGCCAAGTACGATCCAGGCGCTGCAGGTGATGTCGTCACGGTTTCAATGACTGGACGCACGGTGTTGGCGAACGGCACCTTTTCCGAAGGCCCATGGGGGCTGGTTGGCGATTGCCGCGCCCTTGCAAAAGAGTCGGGCCAACCTACGCTTGGCGCAAAGGTCATTGGTGGCGTCGCGCCGGGTGGTCTGCCGGCGCTAGAGTTGTCGGCGGATAAAAGCAGCGCCTGCGTGGGCCAGCCGCTCAGTTGGCGCGGCGGTCTCCTACTAGTAAGTCTGATGGTCAAACGAATCCAAGGTACCGAGCCACGCGTTTGTTTGTTCGAGACAGGTCCGGAGCACTGTCTTGTTACCCCTGACATTCCAAAGAAAAGTGGATGGTTTGAATACCGGATGGCGGTCACTCCAGATCCGGGCACGACTGCGATCACGTTATACCTGTACGCACAAGCGGGATCAGCAAATCGGACAGTGGACCAATACGCCAACATCCGGATAGTCGAACTACCCAGTCTCCCGCCATTGGTATTGTTGGCAGACCCTCCGGAGCGCGCCAACACGATCTCTCAGTTGCTCGTGGGGCACCACAGTTTCTCGGACCTATGGCGCCCTTCGACCGCAGCCAACCACGTGTTAGTTGATGGCATGTTGAACGGATGGCTGACCCCGACAGGGTCGCAGGTCGTTGCCTCCTATTGGCCAGAGAGCCTCTTCCGCGGTGCAGGCGACCTGTCGATCGGTGCATTGGTCGTCTGGATTTTCGTGGCTCTCTTGCCCGTTGTTAGAAACCGGGTTGGCAGTCGTTTACGGTGGAAGCGCCGATCCAGAAGAGGTATCGGTGATCAGTGGCGAGTTTAGGCGCGACCTTTAGACGAACGCGTGACGAGGTCCGAAATTGGTACACCGTCGGCCTTCTAGCCAGCGTCGTAATGCCGACGCGCATCCCGCCTCGCCGCGGGATGGCTGGCACTTGGCTTGGTCGGAGGGTCGTGACGTTCTATCTGCGCGACGGATCCGCGGTGAAGTGCCGGCTTCAGGATGCAGGCGACTTGGTGTCTGTGTACGTGGAACGCGACTACGCTACTTTCCCCATACCTTGGCCGACGCTGCGCACAATCGTCGATGCCGGAGCTACCACCGGCTGCTTCACCCTGTGGGCTCACCAGAAAGCGCCGAATGCTCGCATCCTCGCGATTGAGCCCAATCGGACAGTGTTCCCGTTTCTCGTTGAGAACGTACGGGCAAACAGATTAAGTGAACAGGTCGAGACCATGCCCGTTGCACTCGGAGCCCGGGCCGGATTCGCTGATGTTGTGGATCCCAGCTACTCGACTTTCGCCACCGCCATCGCTCGATCTGTGGCCTCGACTTCAACCGTGGACATGACAACCTTGGAGCACGTTCTTGACGAAGCGAGATTCAGCTCGTGCGATCTTCTAAAAATTGACATAGAAGGTGGCGAGTACGACGTGCTCCTGGTCGCTGACGCAAGCACGTTGGCCCGCATCAGGACGATAGTGTGCGAATTTCATCCGATGCCAAATCATTCAGTCAACGAGCTCGTGAGGCATTTGACCGACAACGGTTTTCGCGTGTCGGTTTCAGGTGGGCTGCTCGGCTTCATATTTGCGGAGCGATGAACAGTTTCATTTGCCGAATTACATCGTGAGTGGACCGAGCCGAGCGAATAGTAAATATTGCGCCGGACAAGTGCTAGTCAGCCAAAGATGGCCACTAGCAGTTGTCGAGTCATGCTGTCGGGGTGTCGCAAACCACAACATCTCAGCGTGCCGATGTGTCCATTTCGGATGCATCCTTGTGGATGCTCGCTTCGATTGCCCCTAGAGTCGCGGCGGCTGTCTCCAAGCTCTTCATACACAAGAATCCGGCAGTCAGCAATGGATGCCGAAGTAGGCGCCTCCAATTGCGTAGAAACGCCGGCCGAAACATCAGGTTGGCGTCGCCCCACGCGGGGCGACCGTATTTTCGCCAGTAAGCTCGTGACGCGGCACCGTAGTATCGTTTCTTGGCCAGGGCGCTCACGATAGTGAGTCGTCCCTCATCGTGCTTAATGTTGCTTGAGGCCCGCGGAAGGCGCCGACCTCGAGCAATCCTCCTTGACAGATCCCAGTCCTCCATCGCCACCAGATGTTCGTCGTACCCACCAGACTGCTCAAACTCAGCTCGAGAAAAGAAGCGGGCGGCCTCGATCGTGTCGTCGCCGATGTAGCAGCTGCGCTCAAGTGCTCGTGCGTGCGCCCAGAAGCCCTGTCCGATCGAGACCTCCGGGATTATCACGCCGGGCTTCCCGCTCGCCATGACAGCCTCAAGGCAGTCGCCAACGACGCGCGGTGAGAGGGTCATATCCGAGTCAACAAACAATAGATAATCACCGTGCGCGAGTTGCGCTCCGCGGTTTCGCTGCGCGCTTCTTTCTGGTCCAAAGGTATCGACGATGTCTGCATGGCGACGGGCTATATCGTAAGTTTCATCGCTCGAATGGTTATCCACGACGATGAGTTCTATGGGCCGGTACGCCTGTGAGCGAATGCTCATCAGGCAATCCTCGAGTGACTTCGCAGAGTTTCTGGTCGGGACAATTACCGAGACGAGCGAGCTCACCGCTTCACGCAGCCACGGTTGCTTCGAGAACGGATTTCACTGCCTGCGCCGCTCCATCAAACGATAAGGTCTCACTCCAGCGCTGACTCTCGACTACAAGGCGATCGTAAAGCTGGCGGTCGGTGGTCACTCGAACCATGGCCTGGCACAGGCTGTCCGGTCGGGCTGCCACCACCAATCCGGTCGATTCGTTACGAACACTGTCACGGAGCCCCGGAACGTCGTAGACGATGGCAGGGGTACCGCATGCATTAGCTTCCGTCACTACCAACCCCCAACCTTCTCGCACGGATGTCATGAGCAGAGCATGGGCCTCAGCCATAAGGCGATGCTTGTCGCTCTCGCTCACCCGGCCAAAGAACGTCACACTTTGATCGACTTTCATCTTCCTAGCGAGGTTAAGCAGCGACTGCTGGTACTTGGCTGAACCACCGCCTACAAGCCACAGCTGTCCGGTTCCGGTTTCATGACGAAACTGCGCCAAAGCCACAACCATGTGGCCAATTCGTTTTGATGGAGCCAAGCGACCTACATATAGGAAAGTCGGATTGCTGGCTTTCGCCGGTTGATTTCGATGAATCGCATCGACCCCGATCGGAATTATGGTGATTGGGCCACTGAACCCGAGTTTTCTGAGGTCCTCCCGCGTCGAGTTCGAGATTGTGATTACCGGCGTGCGCCGATAAGCCCGCAAGTAGATGGGTTCGACTGCATAACCCAGGGCGTTGATTAAAGGTGGGCTTTCGTACCACCAAACTTCTCGGGCCAATTGGAATATCAACATGACGGTCGGAATGCCAGCCCAAATTGGAGTGAAGAAAGGCATCGTGTTGACTTCGTCGATAACCAGGTCGAAACGACCGCGAAGACGTCCTCGGTAGCGCTTGAACGCGTGCCAATGGACAGTCCATTGGCGGCCCGACCGAACGATTCGGACGCCATCGAGCATCTCTTCGGCGGCCGCTCCAGGGAATGATGCGGCGAACCATTCAACCGAGTTGCCAGCATTGATCAGCCGGCGGGCGATTTCAAAGGTCAGCGCCTCGGCTCCACCTGCGCGGGGGTTGCGCGGGCAGCGCCAGTTGAGAATCAAGATCCGCAGGGTCAGGCCTCGGGCTTGGCTCCCGCGGCAGCCTCGTCTTGATGCCCGGCGTCGAGCAACTGGCGCCTTCGGTGCTGGTAGTACCGCAGAATGCGCAGCCTATAGAAGATTGCTGCTGTGTCCCACAGGACGTTCCATGCAGAGCCCAGATTGACGGTGCTCTCGAATTGGTAGTCCAACCTGATCGGTGCTTCGCATACGTTGCGGTACCCGAGCTGGCGCGCAACAACAAGCAGTTCGAGGTCGAAAGCAAATCGTTTGATTGCAAGCAGTGGGAGCGCTTCCTGCAGTACCTGGCGGCGGAATAGCTTCAAGCCGGTCTGCGTGTCACGAACGTTGAGGTTGAAGAGCACGCGTACCAACAGTTGATACAGGGCGCTCTGCAATCGTCGAAATCGCGGATAGGCGACCGCTGACTCGGGATGCCGCTTCGAGCCTATGACTGCATCGCAATCACTTGCCTTCATGATCTCGATGAAGCCCCCGATGGTTGCTGGATCGAGTTCCATGTCGGCGTCGATGAATGTGACGAGCACGCCTGTGGATTGGTCAACGCCACAACTGAGCGCGAAGCCCTTGCCGATGTTCATGGGGTAGTGGAAGACTCGGATTGCTTGCGAAGGCACGCGCCGGGCCTCGCTGACTGTGGTGTCGGTGTTTCCGTCCGAGACGACAACGACTTCGTAGGTGACGCCCAATTTGTTCAGCTCGCCAATCAGCCGGATGAGGTTGTCATGAATTCGCTTGCCTTCGCGGAAGGCGGGGACCACGACGGACAGCTCGACATTCGAGGCGAGGGGCTCAGGCGCTTTCTCCACCTGGTCGGCGGTCGTCGATTTGGTGAGGTCGACGCTCATGCGGTCACCGTACTCGCGCCATGTTGGAAACGCTACTTGGGTTTGTCAGGACAGGGACCTGACCTCCGGCCTCGACGGGGCGCTGAAACACGTACAAAGCCCCCAGCCCGCCGAATACAAACGCCATCGAGACGTCGACCACGAGTATTACCTGCGACAGGTTCTGGTGGAAATTCCAAAGAAGAACCGGCTCCAGAAGTGTCAGGGGCAGCAGGAGCGCGAGGAAGCCGGCCTTGCCCCGGGACTGGTGAGTTGCAATCAGCACCGCTGCGCCACCGAGCATGATCATTCCCAGGCCGTACCAGGGCAAATAGCCAGCGACCTCCGCGTAAGCGCTGCCGGCGAACGCGATAAGGAGCCAGTGTGATCCAAAGCCGACTACAGCCAGGCCTGCCAGCCCGCCAATTGCTACCAGTAGGAGCGAAAGGCCAACGAGATGTGAACCGCTTTTCCCCTGAGCCCTTTGGAACACGATCTTGGGAAACAGGACGATTGCGATCGCGCTCGCGCCCCAGAAAATTGCACGGCCCAATGCCGCGACCGCTGCAAATTCTCCGGCTAGGCGCGTCGGGAAGAAGTGCTTGACAAGCAGGACGTCGGTGCTGAGGAGGACCGCAAGCGCCAAAGTGCTCGGCATGACCACTCCCAAGTAGGTTGCAGCGGATCGAAACCAGAGTAAGTCAGTTTTGAGCGACAGCTTGCTGGAGACCATGAGCAGCGCCGCAAGGTAGATGGCCACGGTGGCTACGGAGATTCCGGCGATGATCCCAAACGCACCCCAGACGGCCCCGAGCAGAAGAGCCGAAACCAGTTTTAGGCCTGCCTGACCAACAGAGATGGTTGACAACATCAGGAATCGCTGTTGGCCCTGGAGCTCGCCAATCAGCAGCGGGAGCGCCAACGAAAACGGGATACCGACCGCCGCCGCCACCAGAAGGCTGATCGGAACCATAAGGAATTGAGCCAGAAAAGGAGACAAGACAACAATAGCGATTGCCATACCGATGCCGGTAAGGACCAACGCGAGGTTTCCCTTGCGCAGCAGCGTCGTGCTTGCCACGTATTCTCCCGTCGCACGATCCCGGCTGGTTTCACGCGCCATGACCAAAGTGAAGGCACTGGCCGGCAGCCCTACCAGGGTGATCAGGCTCACGACCGCGAAGACAGCGCCGTACTCGGCCGGCTGCAGGCGATGTGAGAAGACGGACTGGAACGCAACCCCAAGCAGGCCCGCGATGATCGTACCCCCACCCACTATGAGGTTGTGGGCCATGATCCGCTCGCTGGTCAGGAGCACACGCAACCGGCGCCAGGCCGTCTCCCGGGTCGTCACTGAGGACCCTCCCACGCTGCCCCCGAAATGGATTCCTGACCCGACCGCCGCAGGCCGCTCGCACGCGCCAGCCATGCCGGGTCGAGCGAATACTATATGGCGTTGGGTTCAGCAGCGCGCGTAGCGCCATCGCGTCGCATAGTGGGCCTCGACATCGTTTATTCGGACCGGGTTCGCCTTTTCGTTTGGGCGGCATTCCTTACGTTGCTGGTGGCAGGTCCCTGGCTGGCGCCGGGTTACCTTTTCGGAACGGACTGGCCCGGGCCGCGTCACATTGACTTCCCAACCGCTGCCTACAGCA
>WNFB01001412.1_pt1 | contig 20418 bp, 15 predicted proteins | sample 5400501 | NCBI WGS metagenome assembly WNFB01 (sample SAMN13153341, study PRJNA577476) | soil metagenome | isolation source: 200 cm saprolite under Douglas fir tree site 2 hole 1 | place: USA:California | collected 2015-04-18 | reverse complement strand
CCTTCAGCGATGGCATCGTGGTCGGCGCGGCCCTCGACCGCAATGGGCTGCGGCCGATTCGCTGGCAGCGCAATAGCGACGGACTGGTGGCGGCCGCGTCGGAGGCAGGCGTCGTGACCATGGCCCCCGGGTCGGTTGTGGAGCGGGGCCGGCTGGGTCCCGGCCAGATGCTGCTCGTCGACACCCGCGACGGATCGGTGCTCAAGGACGCCGAGGCTAAAGAACGCGCCGCGGCCCGGCACGACTACGGCCTGCTCGCAGACCGCGTGCTCGTCCCAGTGGAGCGGAGGCATCTCGATATCGACGCGCCCGACGATCTCGCCGCGCAGCAGAGGCTCCATGGCTGGGGATCAGAGGACGTGAAGATCGTGGTCGCCGCGATGGCCGAGACTGGGGCCGAGGCTGTGTTCTCGATGGGCGATGACATTCCCATCGCCCCGCTCGGCCGCACGCCGCGCCGCATTTACGGCTACCTGCGACAGCGTTTCGCGCAGGTCACGAACCCCGCCATCGATCCTCTCCGCGAGAAGGCCGTGATGTCGCTGCGCGTGCTGCTCGGAGCCCGCCGCGGCACGCTCGAGCCCGAAGGCGGTGCCGATCGCGAGCTGCGGCGCAGCCACCACCCTGCGATCCCGGGCTCGCAGTCGCTGCTCGAGCTCGAGTCGCCTGTGCTCGGAGCGGCCGAGCTGGCAAGGGTGCTCGAAGGGGCGACCGTGATCGACGCCACGTATACGCACGGCGAATCGTTGCGCGGCGCGCTCCTGCGCCTTTGCGCGGAGGCATCGGAGGCCGATGGCATCGTGGCCATCAGCGACCGCCGGGCCGGCAGCGAGCATGTCGCCATCCCGATGGCGTTGGCCGTGGGCGCGCTCCACGAATCCCTCTTGAAGTCCGGCCGGCGCATGTCGACCGACGTGGTCGCGATCGCTGGCGACGTCGTTGACGTGCATGACGTCGCATGCCTCATCACCATCGGAGCGAGCGCGGTGCATCCGTATCTCGCCCTGGCCACAGCCGCCACTTCGTCCGAAGGCGGCGAGACCCGCTACCGCAAAGCGCTGGATGCGGGATTGCTGAAAGTCATGGCCAAGATGGGGATCTCGTGCGTTGACAGCTATCGCGGCGCACAGATCCTCGAAGCGCTCGGCCTCGGGGCCGAGGTGATGGAACTTTGCCTCCCAACCGTGCCCTCCAACATCGGTGGCGCGGACCTGTCCGACATCGAGAAGAGTGCGCCCCACCCAGACGAAGCCCTCGTGCTGGCCGACCACGGGCGTGTGCGATTCCGCAAGGCGGGTGAGCACCATGCATACAATCCGCTGGCGGTTCGAGCGGCACAGAAGGCTGCTCGGGAAAACGATGCCGACGCGTATCACGAGTGGCGGCGCCTGTCGAGCATGGGCGAGCCTCAGTCGCTGCGTGAGCTGATGCACATCAAGGGCGCACAGCACCCAATTCCTCTCGAGAAAGTCGAGCCTGCCGTCGAGATCGTCAAACGATTCGTGAGCACAGCCATGTCGCTGGGCGCGCTGTCGCCTGAGGCACATGAGGCGCTGGCGATCGCGATGAACCAGATCGGCGCGCGTTCGAACTCCGGCGAAGGCGGCGAGGATCCTGCGACCTATGACGACAGCGACGGCGTCCGTCGCGACAATCGCGTCAAGCAGGTCGCGTCGGCGCGGTTCGGGGTCACGCCCCGCTATCTCAAGCGCGCAGACGAGCTCGAAATCAAGATCGCGCAGGGCTCGAAGCCTGGCGAGGGCGGCCAGCTTCCCGGCCTCAAGGTGACGAGTCTCATCGCACGCCTGCGACACGCACAGCCCGGGATGCAGCTCATCTCGCCCCCGCCGCACCACGACATCTATTCGATCGAGGATTTGGCGCAGCTCATCCATGACCTGAAGACGGTCAACCCGCGCGCCCGGATCGGCGTCAAGCTCGTCTCGGAGGCGGGTGTCGGCACGATCGCTGCCGGCGTCGCCAAGGCGAAAGCCGATTACATCCTCGTCTCCGGCCACGACGGCGGCACGGGCGCTTCGCCGCTCTCGTCGATCAAAAACGCAGGCGTCCCCTGGGAGCTCGGGCTCGCGGAGACGCAGCAGGTCTTGGTGGCGAACCGACTGCGCGAGCGCGTGAGCCTGCGCACAGACGGCGGGCTGCGAAGCGGGCGTGACATCGTGATCGCAGCCCTGCTCGGCGCGGAAGAGTTCGGCTTCGGGACGGGCGTGCTCGTCGCTCTCGGCTGCGACATGGCGCGGCAGTGTCACCTCAACACGTGCCCGACCGGAATCGCCACACAGCGTGACGACCTGCGCGAAAAGTTCGAGGGCCGGCCCGAGCATGTGATCAACCACCTGTTTCACATCGCCGGCGAGACGCGAGAGCACCTCGCGGCGCTTGGGCTCGCGACGCTTGATGACGCGGTGGGCAGGGTCGACCTGCTGGAGCCGGTGCCGTACGCCAAGCTCGACCTCTCTTTCATCCTCAGAGCACCATCCGACTCCGAGTCGCTGCCTCGCCGCCGGTCGTGGCCTCGCAATGGCGACGCGCCGGCGGCCCCGCCGCCAAGCGGGGCCATCGACAACTCGAAGCGCACCGTCGGCGCAGCATTCGCTCCGGGCGAGTCGCGCCACTACCGCGGCAGCGCCGGGCAGAGCTTCGGCGCGTTCATCGACGAGGGCGTCGAGCTCTCCCTCGAAGGCGAGGCCCAGGACTATGTGGGCAAAGGCATGGGCGGCGGCGTGATCGTGATCCGGCCGTTCGCGGATGACGCTTCATCCGACCCGGTGCTCGCCGGCAACACGATCTGCTATGGCGCCACCAGTGGGAAGCTCTTCGTTGCCGGTCGCGTGGGCGAGCGGTTCTGCGTGCGCAACTCAGGCGCGATGGCCGTGGTCGAGGGCGCGGGCGACCATTTCTGCGAGTACATGACAGGCGGCGTCGCCGTCGCGCTGGGGCCCGTGGGATGGAACGCGGGCGCCGGGATGACCGGAGGCGTCGCCTACCTCACCGACTGGCGCCAGCTCAACGCCGACAGCGTGGTCGCGCGCGAGGTCCCCGCCGAAGATGAAGCCGAGCTCCGCGCGCTGGTCGAGGAGCACAGCCACAGGACGGGGAGCCCGCGCGCGGCCGCCATGCTGGCCGACTGGCAATCCGCCATCGCGAAATTCCGCCAGGTCGTTCCGGTCGCCAGGCTGCAAGCGCAAGCCGAGCAGGCCGCGACCCCGACGCAGGAGAGCGCCCCCAAAACCGCCGCATAAAACCAACCTTGGCGCCATGACGGGCGCGTAGGATCGCCTCGATGCGACATTTCGCCGTCGTTGCGTTCGTCACCATCGCCTGCGGCGCTGTCACGGTGCACGCACAAACGCTGATGCTCGCCTACTCGAAGGGGGCCATTTACCACTACACGGTGCACACGACCTCGGACTTTTCCATCGTGGCCGGCGCGGTGAGCTCACCGCTCAAGTCCGACATGAGAGCGACCGAGACTGTCACAGTCGACTCGGTCGACTCGAGTGGTGTGGCCAATGTCAGCGTGACTGTCACAAATGTCTCGCTGACCTCGACAGTTAACATCGGCAACGGCCTGACAACGTCGACCACCACGATGCCAGCGCTGCCGCCGGTGAGCCTCAAGATGGCGCCGGACGGCCTGATCGTCAGCGTCAACGGAATGGCCATTCCAGGCAATGTCATGTCCGGCCTCGGGGTTGGAGGCAACATCGCCTCAGCTGTGCTGCCGGACAACGCTGTTAAACCTGGCGACACCTGGCCGAAGACCTATGACCAGCCGAGCCCGGCCGGCGGAGGCAGCATCCACGTGACCGCCAGGAGCACGTACCTGCGCGATGAGTTGTTCCACGGGGTTCAGGCAGCCGTGGTCGAGACCGCTAGCACCACTACGATCAACCTGGGTTCAAAAACCGCCACGCCGACGTCGACAGTCGGCCTCAAAGCAACTGAGACCTCGGATGCCACGAGCTGGATCGACCCGGCGAGCCACCGCCTGCTCAAGACCCTGGCAACGTCGTCCGACGAGATGACCATCTCGGCTGGTGGACCTACCGGCAGTGCTCTTCCCGGCCTCGCCGGACCCTTCTCGTTGAAGGGTAAGCAGACCCTCGACCTGGAACCGGCCTAGGTCACCCCGGCCGGCAGCGCCGGCACCATCCCTCCGCCGATTCCCTGTCGGGCATCCACGTCCCGTGCGTCGAGCTGGGCGCCGCAGGTCTCGCAGATGCGGCGGTCGTTGACCGCGCCACCACACTTCTTGTGCACGAGAAGGACCGGCGCTTTTCCTGGGTAGATGTGGCGGTCGCCCCACTGCAGCAGCGAGACGATCACCGGCCAAAGGTCGATGCCCTTCTCGGTGAGGCGGTACTCATAGCGAACCGGGTGCTCCTGGTACGCCACCTTGCGGAAGATTCCCTCCTCGACCAGCAGGTTGAGGCGGTTCGCCAGCACGTTGCGTGCGGCTCCGGTCCGGCGCTGGAAGTTCTCGAAGCGCCGAGCCCCCATGAACGCGTCGCGGACGATCAGCAGCGTCCAGCGCTCCCCGATCACCTCGAGCGTGCCGGCCACCGAGCAGACCTGGGAATCGTAGGTTCGGCCGAGCATCAAAGCGAGAATACCGCATTGAGTTGCACCATGCAACTGTTTCTGCTAGGGTGCGTAGCGTCAAGCAACGGGCTGTAGGAGGGCACCGCCGATGCCGCACCGCTACCGGGTCCTGATCGTCGTCTCTGTGGCCACGTTCGTAGCGAGCATGGATCTGTTCATCGTCAACATCGCCTTTCCGAGCATCGAGCGCGACTTCGCCGGCACCAGCGATGCCACCCTCTCATGGGTCCTAAGCGCGTACGCGATCGTGACCGCCGCGCTCCTCATTCCCGCCGGCCGCCTGGCCGACCTGCTGGGTCGCAAGCGCCTGTTCATGGGCGGCCTGGTGACCTTTGTCGTCGCCTCCGCCCTTTGCGCAGCTGCGCCCGGCGCGGGATGGCTGATAGGTGCGCGTGTGGTCCAGGCCGCCGGCGGGGCGGTGCTCATGCCGACATCGCTCGCGCTGCTCCTGGCCGAGTTTTCGGGCCGCCAGCGTGCGGTCGCGGTGGCCATCTGGTCCGCGACCGGTGCTGTCGCCGCCGGGGCCGGACCGCCGATCGGCGGACTCCTCGTCCAGGCCAGCTGGCGCTGGGTCTTCCTGGTCAACCTGCCGATCGGGCTGGTCACGGCAGTCATCGCGGCCCGCATCCTGAGCGAGTCTCGCGATCCGGACGGCAAGCGGTTCCCCGACCTCGCGGGCGCCGTGATGCTGGTGCTGGCGTCGAGCGCGCTGATGCTCGCGATCGTGCAGGGCCAATCGTGGGGTTGGACGAGCCCGCGAATCACGGCTCTCTTCGCGGGTTCAGTGGTGTTGGCGGCCGGGTTCGTCTACTGGTCCTCGCGTCACCCCGCGCCGGTTCTCGAGCTCGGCCTGTTTCGTGCTCGCGCCTTCAGCGCCGCCAACATCTCGGGGACGCTTTTCTTCGCCGCGTTCGGCGCGATGCTGCTCGCGAGCGTGCTTTTCCTGACGCGCGTGTGGCACGAAGACATCCTCACAGCGGGCCTCCAAATATCGCCAGGACCGATTTCGGCGGCGGCGTTCGCGGTGCCCGGCAGCTTGCTGTCGCGACGTTTCGGCGAGCGCACCATCGCCGCCATCGGCGCGGTCCTGTTTGCGGTCGCAGGCCTGTGGTGGCTGCGGACGGTTGGTTTGCAGCCGCATTACGCATCGGAGTTTCTTCCCGGCTGGCTGATCGGCGGGGCGGGGGTCGGGTTCGTGGTCCCGACACTGGCCAGCGCTTCGGCGGCTGCGCTGCCCCCATCGCGCTTTGCGACCGGCAGCGCTGTGTACGGCATGACGAGGCAATTCGGGATCGCCCTTGGGATTGCGATTCTCATTGCTGTGCTGGGCACGCCTCGAGGGGCGCAGGTGCTGCCGGCCTTTCGCGGCGGCTGGGAGGTGAATGTAGGACTCGCCTTCGCCAGCGCGATCGCGGCCCTTGCGATCGGGCGAATCCGACTTGCACCCGCGCAGGCCGACGTCGTTCACGAGCTGAAGCAGGCGGTGTGATTCGATGATGGAGATGGACACGAAAGCGCGGACTCGAACGATCAAATGGGACGACCCGATGACGGCGCTGACGCAGGGTGCCGGCCTGAGCGGCCTCGAGTTCATAAAGGCGATCTTCGACGGCAAGCTCCCCAGCCCGCCCATCACAGCCACCATGGGTTTCACAGGGGGCTCGGTGGGGGAAGGCAAGGTGACCTTCGTGGGCGAAGCAGCGGAGCATCTCTACAACCCCATCGGCGTCGTGCACGGCGGTTTCGCGATGACGATGCTCGACTCGGCCATGGGCTGCGCTGTGCACACCACTCTCGCGGTGGGCGAGGCGTACACAACGCTCGAGGCGAAGGTGAACTTCGTGCGTCCGATCACGCTGGATACGGGACCGGTTCGCTGCGAAGGCACAGTCATCCACCGCGGCGGCAAGATAGCAACCGCCGAAGGCCGGCTCCTGGCCAAGCGGACGGGCAAGCTGCTTGCGCACGGCACGACGACTTGCATGGTGTTCAAGAGATGACCAGCACCGTGGTCGACGGCCGGCGCCTCACGCTGCGGCTTCTGCAGCCGGGCGACGCCGAACTCCTCACGCGCTTCTTCTGGCGGCTCTCGGGCGAGACCGTCTACCGCCGCTTCTTTTCTCCGATCAGGCTGCCTAACGACACTCTGCTGAAGAAGTTGGTCGATGTCGACCACTGTGAGCGCGAGGCGCTGATCGCCCTCGACGATAAAGGCATTGTCGGAGTGGCGCGGTATGGGACGGGCCATGGCGGGAGCCATGACGTCGCGGTCGTCGTGGCAGATGACTGGCAAGGCCGCGGTCTCGGCGCCCTCCTCATCAGGCGGCTGGCGCATATCGCCAGGCTGCGCGGAATCTCGACCTTTCACGCCACAATGCTCGGCGACAACGTGCGCGCGCAATCTCTGGTGCTGGGCCTCTCGCGCAACGCGAAGCTTCGCTACGAGGGCGGCTACCTCGAGGCGGACATACCGCTGCGGCCGACCGCCTGAGCCTCTTCACGGATGCGGTCGAGGACCCGCATGTTTGCGATCGACTCGGTGAGAGGGACGGCCACAGGCCGGTCGTCGATGATGCTGTCCGCGAACGACTCGACCATCAGCTGAAACGGGTCGACCTCCTCGCGAGAGTTGAATGGCATCTCGAGGCGATGCACGGCTTCATTCGTGACCACGGTGACGTCCTGGCCCTCGGCAGACTCGAAGCTCGACCACACGGCCGCGGTCTGTCCGCCACGGAAGCCGAGCAGAGCGCTGGTCGTCATGTCGACCGCGTCTCTCATCGACGAGTGCGCACTGACTATTGACGGCTCGCCAAGGATCCAGCGCACCACGCTGACCGTGTAACACCCGACATCGAGAAGCGCGCCACCACCCAACACAGACTGCAGGCGATAGTTGCCGGGCTTGTCGAGCGTGAAACCGAACCTCGCCTGCACGTAAAGCGGATTGCGCACGCTTTCGACAAATCTGCGAGTCCGCGGATGGAACCGGTACATGAAGGCTTCCATCAGATGCCGGCCCGATCGCTGCGCCGCGGCGGCCATGTCCTCGGCTTCAGCCGCATTCATGGCCAGCGGCTTCTCGCACAGAACATGCTTGCCGGCGTCTAGAGCGTTCAATGTCCACTCGCGGTGGAGCGAGTTGACCAGCGGGATGTAGACGGCATCCACCTCGGGGTCGTCGAGGACTGCGCCGTAGGACGCGGCGACCCTGGCGAAGGAGTGGCGCGCAGCAAGCTCCCGCGCGCGAGCAGGGTCGCGGCTCGCGATCGACACAAGCCGGCCGTTGCGCGATGCCTCGATGGCGGGAATCACCGCCAGCCCGGCGATCCACGCCGCACCGAGGATCCCCCACCCGACACGCTCCGTGGCTATATATCGACCTCGAGCTGATCGCCGTCGCGCGCGATGGACCGAGCCGCGGCCTCCATGACCGCCACGGTGCGCCTTGCCTCTGCCGGGGTCACTGCCAGCGCCTCGTCCCAGGCCATGTGGTCGGCGAGGTTGCGATAAAAGCCGTTCACCTCTCGAGCGGGAAGCGAGATGAGCTCATCGTGCACGCCGCCATTTGCCGCGGGCCGCAGCACTTTCACGCGAGCGGGGAAATCCGCCGGCACCGGCTCGTCGCGCCACTCACCGACGATCGCGCCACGAGTGCCGAGCACGTACCATTTCGGTTTCATCGCGGTGGCGATGTCGGATTGCAAGAAGCTCGCCTCGGCTCCATTCGCGAAGGTGAGGTCCACGCGCACCTGGTCGGAGTTGGTGACGTCGTGCCACACGCGCTTGTGTGCATGGGCGGAGACAGTCTTCACCGCACCCGGGAAGAGCTGCAGTATCCAGTCGAAGTAGTGCGAGCCCCAGTCATAGATCGTCCCTCCCGAGATGGGCTCATGGCTGTGCCAGTAGTCGCAAGGATGCGCGTAGCCGCCGATGAACGACTCCATGTAAAACGGCTCGCCGATTTCGCCTGAACGGACGACGTCGCGCATGGCCACGTAGTCGGGGTCCCATCGCCGGCTCTGGTACACGGTCAGCACGCGGTCGTGGGCGGCGGCCTCGTCCGTCATGCGATCGACCTCGTCGGCACGCAGCGCGAAAGGCTTCTCACAAACGACGTGCTTGCCCGCGGCCAGCGCCGCAATCACGGACTCGGCGTGCGCAACCGGCGGAGTGCCGACCACGACCAGGGCGACGTCAGGGTCGTCGAGCATTTCATCGGCTGCCGAATGGACTGGGACGCTCCATTCGCGCGCCGCGAGGTCCCTGCGTTCCGGCGAGATGTCGCATACGCCGGCCAGCCGCAGGCCAGTCACCTCGGCAATCGATGCCGCGTGGTCGCGGGCGATCGCGCCGTACCCGATCAGGCCGACACCGATAGGCGGGGGCGGCCTGTGTCCGGCCGCGTACATCAGCGCCCGGTGCACGAGCTTCTGAAATGAGATGTCTTCGTAAGTCGCGGCGGCGCTCCCCAGGCCGATGTGGATGAACGTGCCGGCACCGAACTCCCGCTCATAGGCAACGACTTGCTCGGTGAAGTGCCAGCTGGTGCGGACCAGGATGGAAGAGTCGGCCGGCGGCCCTTCGGATAGATAAAGCTGGTCGGTGAGCCTGAGCTCGAGTCCGAGCGTCGCCGTTATGGGATGCCGCGCGTCGGTGCTCAGTACGAGCTCGGTCTGTGGAGCTGGACCACTTGCCGTCCAGCGCGCCATCGCTCCAAGCGCGCCACGCTCATTCCATGCGGCCAGCGTTCCGCCCAGCACGACCAGTCCACCGCCACGCTTCACGAAGTCCATGAGCTCCTCGGCCTGACCCGAGCTGAGGCTGCGGTCGGTGGCGGCCAGGATCACGCTCGCGCGATCGAGCGAAAGCGCAGCCGGCTCGCTGACCACGCCGACGTCCAAGTGGTGCGTCAGCTCGAGCGCGCGGAGGAGAGGACGCGCGAGGTGGAGATAGTCGACCGACCGCCCGGCGAGCAGGGCCTGAACCGAAACGCGATCCATCGGACGATCGTACGTCAGCCGGCCGAACCGATCCTTCGCAGGACCTCCACCGTTTCCGCGGCCGCTCGGTCCCACGTGAATGCGGCAGCTCTCTTCTTGCCATCTTCACCGAGCTTCTTTCTCAGCACGGCATCGGAGAGCACTCTCTCGAGCGCGCCGGCAATAGCTTCCACGTCTTCAGGATCGACCTCGACGGCGGTGCCACCAGCGAGCTCGGGCAGGGCACCCCTCTTGCCGATCACCGCCGGCACGCCGCGCGCCATGGCTTCGAGCAGGGGCAGCCCGAAACCCTCGTACAGGCTCGGAAGGGCGAGCACCGACGCGTTTTCGTAAAGGGCGGCGAGGGTGGGCTCGTCGACATGGCCGAGGTAGCGCACGCCCGGCTCCGCATTGATTCTGTCCAGCGTGTCGCCATAAGCCCAACCCGGGCGTCCCGCGATGACCAGCTGTGGCACGCTGCCGCGCCTTCGCAGGAGCCGGTAAGCGGCCAGAAGCCGCGGGTAATTCTTGCGCGGCTCGATCGTACCGACGGCCAGGATGAAGCCTGGGTGGATCCCATCCGGCAGCGATCCCGCGGCTGAAGGTGCTCTGAATCCGTACGGAATCACCGTCACGCGTTCGTCCAGTCCTGGCAGCGGGTAAGCGGCGAGCAGGTCGCGCCTGGTGGTCTCCGTCGGAACCACCACTGCCGCCGCCTGCCGCAGCGCCGGCCCCAGGACGGTGCCGAAGTACGCGCGCTGCTGCCACGGGACTTCGGCGGGCCGAAGGCGGAATGCCAGATCGTTCACGACGACGGCCGCAGGTGGAGCGCCGTGCCGGCGCCTGGGCGGGCTCGGCCAGTACGGGTAGAAGATGGCATCGGAGCCCAGCTGAGGCTCGATCATCGGCAGCCAGCGGGTCTTCAACACCACCTCGTGCCGGTACGGCGCCAGGACCGCTTCGCAATCCAGGTCGGCCAGCGCCGGCGGCCGCTCTCGGCTGCACAACAACGTGAACGTGTCGCCATTGCGATTCATCACCATCGCCCTGGCGAGCTCGAGGGCGACGGTGATCATGCCTACCCGCTGCGGTCTCCAGCACGCGGTGACGTCAATCGCAAAGCGCGGCACCTGCCGACTCTAGCCCCCTTCAGACCGAAGACGCCCTGTTAAGGCATGGTGACCCGAAGGGCCGAGGCAGGTTAAGATCAAGGGGCGGGGACGCCCCGTCAAAGCCACCCTCCCTCCTTTCTGAAGGTCCTTCGCCCGTCGGTGGAGGGCCTTCCTCTTTTTCAGCGAAGGCTCGCGCCATCACCGATTTCGCACGTTTTGCGCAAAACGCGCGGATGGACCAACGGAATTACGCACGTGTGGCGCAAGGCGTGCGTTTCGGCTACGTCTCGACGGAGCGGATGGCGAAGACGCAGTCGAACGTCCCCGACACACACCCGCACTCGACCTCTTCCACGTACCAGTCGTTGGCGAGGCCGGCCCAGCGCAGGATCGCCTCGATGGTCGCCACCCAGACGTGGCACGACTTCACGGTCTTGATGCGGCCCAGCGCGAACATGTTGGAAAAGTTGACGAGCCAGAACTGGAACTCGTCGACCTGGAGCCATGCATGCGTGTGCTCGCCGCGCACGTTGTCCATCGCCTCGCTGAACGACTTGACGATGCCGGCCAGTTTGCGTTGACGGCCGGGCACCAGTCTTCGCGGCCCGCCCATGCCGTGCCTGCCTTCGGCCAGCCAGCGCTCAGTCGCGCGCCGCCCCCAAGCCCGCAGCATGTCTTCCGACTCCGCGCCGTAGATCGTCTCGAAGGCCTCGTTCAGTCGGCCGATGTACTCGACTGGCGTCGCCAGCTGCTCGTCGTTGGGTGGGTCCTGCTCGACGTATTGCGCCAGCCCCGCCGTGTATGCGATCTCCGGCCAGCGCACACCGGTGACGTCGCGGGCCACATGGATCAGGTTGGCGACGTGCGAGTTGAGGACGAACCGTCCCCGAGCCCGCGCGGGCTTCACGCCCATCATCTGCAGGGTCCGGATGGCGGATGACCCGCTCGACGAGCCGGTGCTCGGAGTCGGCGGAGGCGAACCGTGCACTTGAGGAGGTGGCGCCGAGATCAGGCGCATGGCCGCGGTCTCGGGGGGCTGGGGGCTGGAGCCCGAGGCGGCCGCGGGCCGAACAGCTCCCGCCGCAGCCGGTGCGGCCGTCGCGCGCCTTTGCGGCAGCTTGGCCATCTGCGCCAGCAGGTCCTTCACCGTCTGCGGTCGCTGGGCCGGGTCCTTGGCGAGCACCTTGGCGAGCAGAACATCGAGCTCGTCGGGGAGGACGGCGTTCAGCTTGGCAGCGGATGGAATGGGCGCGTTGACCGTCGAGTAGGCCACCTCCATTCGGTTGGCGCCGATGAACGGCAGGCGGCCGGTGAGCATCTCGAAAGTGAGCACCCCCATCGCGTAGATGTCGGCGCGCCGGTCGACGTCGTGGCCCATGACCTGCTCTGGCGCCATGTACCCGGGCGTGCCGATGGCGAGACCGACTGTCGTCAGGTGCGTCGGTTGTCCGGCCCCGCGCGCGAGCCCGAAGTCGGCCAGCATCGCGCGCCCGTCCGAATGGATGAGCACGTTCGTCGGCTTGAGATCGCGGTGGACGATGCCGGCATCGTGTGCGTGCTGGAGGCCGTCGCCGATCTCGCGCAGGTAGCGCCACGCGGAAAGCGTGTCCAGGGGCCCCCGGTTGAGGATGTCGCGCAGCGTGCCGCCACGGATCAGGGGCATCGTGAGGTACGCCATGCCGTCGGTCAGCTCGAAGTCGTAGATGGGCAGGATGTTCGGGTGGTCGAGCTTCGCCAGCGTCTTGGCCTCGGCCTCGAACCGCTTCACGAAGCCGTCGTCCTGGAACAGCTCGGGAGAAAGGGCCTTCAGCGCAACCTCTCGTCCAAGTGGCTGCTGCACCGCGCGGTATACGACCGCCATGCCGCCTCCGCCGAGGCGTTCGACGATCTCGTAGCTGCCGATTCGGGTACCGGTAAGGTCCTTCATTCTGTGTGACCTACGCGCTTGGCTTCGCGGTCAGCTTCGCGACGACCGCGATCAGGTCCCCTAACCGGAACGGCTTGCTCAAAACGTCGTCGGCGCCCGCGGCGAGAAAACGCTCTCGGTCGCTGGCCATGGAGTGAGCGCTGGCGATGACGACCCGCATCTCCGGCCGCTCGGCTTTGATCCTTCGCATCGCCTCGAGCCCGTCCATGCCCGGCATGGCGACATCCATGAGAATCACGTTCGGGTTCTGGGCCAGCGCCAGGTCGACCGCCTGCAGCCCGTCGGACGCGATCAACACGCCGTAGCCAGCCTTCTCGAGGACGCGGCGGCACAGCCGCTGAGCGACCTCGTTATCGTCGGCCACCAGCACCATCGAAGGTCCATACCCACCCGCCGATACCAGCTCAGGCATGGCGGCGCTGTTGTGGCGTCGCGGCCTCCACTGCCAGGGGGATGGTGAAATGGAACGCCGAACCGTGACCGACCGCGCTCTCGACCCAGATCTTGCCACCATGCATCTCGACGATCTGCTTAACGATCGTGAGGCCCAGGCCGGTCCCGGGTATCGATTGCGCGGCGCCGCTTCTAACGCGCCGGAACCGCTCGAACACGTGGCCGATCTCATCGGGCGGGATGCCGAGGCCGGTGTCGGCGACGCTGACCAACACGAAGCCGCCATCCGCGCGGCTGGACAGGGTCACCGTGCCGCCATCGGGCGAGTACTTGACGGCGTTGTTCACCAGGTTGCTGACCACCTGGACGAGCCGGTCGCGATCGCCGGCGACGATGGGCAGCCGCGGATCGAGGTCGGCCTTGAACTCGACGACGACCGCCGACGAGGAGGCAGCCCTGGACATGACATCGCTCACCACCTCATTGATGTCGACGTGGGTGATGCGGATGCTCATGCGGCCCGACTCCATGCGGTCGAGGTCGAGCATGTCGGTGATGAGGCGGTTGACACGGTCCGCGTCATTGAATATGTAGCCGCCGTAGGCACGCACCTCGTCCGGCTCGAGACCGCCATCCCGGATGAGCTCGCTGAAACCCTGTATGCCGGTCAGCGCGGTCCTGAACTCGTGGCTGACGATCGAAAGGAACTCGGTCTTCGTGCGATCGAGCGTCTCGAGGTTGGTGTTGGCGCTGCGCTGCGAATCGAGTGCCTCCGCCAGCTTGTCCTGGGTGTCGCGTACGGTCGTCACGTCCTCGACCATCACGAGCACATGCTCGGGCCGGCCGTTTGAGTCCGGAATCGAGGTCGCGGTCAGCTGCAGCCACAGCCAGCGGCCACCACCGGTGGCGGCGCGCACCTGGACGCTGCGCTGGTCGGGGATTCCTGCAAGCATCGGCGCCAGCCGCGCTCGGCCCGCCGCGAGGTCGTAAGCGCGCAGTAGGTCGGGCCAGGCCTGGGAGCGCATGGTCTCCATGTCGTGCTCGAGCATGTGCAGCAGAGCCGGGTTGCCTTCGAGGAGCTCGCCGGCGCCGCTGACTCGCGCGATCCCGATCGGAGACCGCTCATAAATCGCGCGATGATCGGCTTCGCTTCGGAGCAGAGCCTGCGCCGTCTCAGCGCGGTGAATGAACTGTCCGATCTCGACGCCCGCGATCGACAGCATCGCTATGAGGTCGTCCTCGATGTGCCTGACTTCGCGACCAAGGAGCTCGATGACTCCGATGGTCGCTCCGCCGCTGACAACAGGGAAGGCGACCTCGGCGCGCAATCCGGCGCGGCGCTCCGCGCTCGCCTGCTCGTAGTCGTTCGCCGTCAGGTCGTCCAGGGATGCGGCGATCCCCGACTGCCACACGCGGCCGACCAGTCCGCCGCCCGCCTCGATGGAGAGATCTCGCGCCGGGTCGTCGAGCTCCCCAACATTGGAGTCGTCGCCACGCCACGAGCTGCGCAGGCGCAGGCTGTGCTTTTCTGGGTCGACGCTCCAGTACTGGGCGATATCCCAATCGAGGTGCGAGCAAAGGCTGCCAAGCACCGCGGCCGCTCCCTGGTCCCAGCTGTTGGCGGTCACGATCACCTGCCGAACCGCGACCAGGGCGTCGCGCATCGCGTCGAGCCGCTTGCGCGCCGAGATGTCGGTCACCTGGACGAGCAGCAGAGGCTCAGTCGAATGGTCGCTGAGCGCGGCCATCGCGAGCGAAACCGGGATCGGACGTCCGTGCGGGCCGGCCTGCTCGACCTCGCTTTCCCAGCGGACGATCTCGCCGCGGCCGAGCTGACCGAGCGCGTCGGCGACCGCGAGGCGATCGTCTTCGGACGTCAATTCCAGAAGGCCGCACTGCATCAGCTCACCTCGCCCGAGTCCGAGGATCGCCCCCAGGCGCTCGTTGACCTGCAGCCACCGCCCGTCAAACGTCACCACGCCCAACCCGATCGTCGCCGCCTCCATGACCATGTGCAGTCGCGCGTCGTCGGTCTCCAACTCCACCGCCTTCCTCTCGGCGCTGCCCTCGGCCGTGCGCACGTGCTGCACGACTTCGTGCACCGAGCCGGCGACGATCGCAAGGACCGCCACCTCAAACACCGCCGTGGCGAGGTTTGACGTCGGCCCGAGATGGATGACGCTGAGGACCAGGATGGCGAGCGTCGCCACCCCGCCGACGGCGAGCAGCTGGGCGCGGTCGTCGAAGAGCGCCGATGAGATGGCGACGATCAGGAACAGCGGAAACGCGAGCAGCTCGGGCGCGCCGGTGGCGGTGGCGACCGCGAAAACCGCGGCGATTCCGAGGAAGGGTGTGGCTCGACGGACCAGGCTTTGCGTCCGCAACGGCACCCCTTCAGTCCGTGGACGAGATCCCGGCAACACCCCGTAGGCCTCGCCCCCCCTGGCGGGTTGGATGGTGCGCAGGACGCAAAGTTTAAGGGCCCCCGGTCCGGCCAGACCCCCCTTAAGCAACGGGTTCCATGGCCTAAATTAGCCAGGCTCCATGAGAACTCCTCTCCACGCGGATGGCTTGGCTCGGCGCGTCTACCCGTTCCTGGGACTCGCGATCGTGGGCCTGGTCAGCCTGCGGGGCCTGGCGGCGGTTGCCGGCCAACCCCCGCTCCTGGCGGCCGCGGCGATCGGCGTGCTGCTCGTCCTGGGGCCGCTCGCGCCCTTCTCGCTCCCGCGAGTCGGGAAGCTGGCGACGGCAGTCCCGGTGCTGGCCGGCTTCGGGCTCGCCCTCTACCCGCTATGGGCGTCGCGATCGATCTTCGGAATCGCCGTCTCGGCGGTCCTCGCGGCCCTGGCCGCGGCACTGATCGTTCTTCCGTGGGAGCGAATCCCGCGGGTTCTACATGCTGCGTCACCCATCGGCGGCCTGGCGATCGCCTTCGTGCTAGAGGCCCAGTTCGGGTCGAGCGTCCTGCATGCGTTCCCCTTCTTGTTGCTTCCGCTGCTCTTCCTCGCCCTGTACTACACGACCATCGAATTCGCCATCGGCGCTGCCCTCGCGGTTGCGAACATCGTCGCGGTGGCGCTCGCCAACCCCGGCGCCGCCGATGCTGGACTGGCGCTCCTCGCCGCGCTGGTGCTCGTCGCCTTGGGCTCTCTGGTCCGTCGCGTCGTCGACGACCTGGAGCACAGCCGCGCCGCGGCCACTGCGGCTGAGACGGCGAGGTCCGCCGTGATGTCCGACCTGGCCCAGAGCAATCAGGAGCTGCAGGAGCTGACGCGCATGAAGTCGGAGTTCCTCGCGACCATGAGCCACGAGATCCGAACGCCGATGAACGGCGTCATCGGGATGACGGGCCTGCTTCTCGACACCGATCTCTCCGAGGAGCAGCGAGACTATGTCGAGACGATTCGGACGTCCGGCGACACGCTCCTCGACATCATCAACGACATCCTCGATTTCTCAAAGATCGAAGCAGGTCGGGTGCGCATGGAGACGATCGACTTCAGCCCAAAGCAGGTGACCGAGGAGGCGGTCGAGCTGTTTGCGGAGCCGGCCGCCAACAAGGGCCTCGAGCTGATCCTCGATGCCGATCCAGAGGTGCCGCACAGCGTGGTCGGCGACCCGGGACGTTTGCGTCAAGTGCTGATCAACCTGGTTGGAAACGCGATCAAGTTCACCGACTCCGGCGAAGTCGTCGTGCGCGTGGAGAAGCTGGACACAATGACGCCGGGCGTGATGGTCCGGTTCGAGGTCGCCGACACCGGGGTCGGCCTGACCACCGAGGAGCAGGCTCGTGTGTTCTCGACCTATTCGCAGGTCGACAGCTCGACCACGCGACGACACGGCGGTACGGGCCTCGGACTCGCCATCGCGCGCATGCTCACCCAGCTCATGGGCGGCGAGATCGGCGTCGTGAGTCAGAAGGGCGCCGGCAGCCGGTTCTGGTTCACTGCCCTGTTTCGCGAGTCCGAAATCAAGTCGTCGGCACCGCAGCCGGTCGGCAGCCTTGCCGGCACCGCCGTTGCGATCATCGACGACAACCGAACGAACCGGGTGATCCTCGAGCGCTATCTCGACTCATGGGGAACGCGTGAGCGCAGCTTCGAGCGCGGCCGGGACGCGCTGCATGCGCTCCACGAAGCGGCCGACGCGGACGATCCCTTCGAGGTCGCGATCGTCGACCTGATGATGCCGGAGATGGACGGCGCCGACGTGGCTGCGAAGATCCGCGCAGACCCCAAGTTGAAGGACATGGTCGTCGTCCTTCTCACCTCGGCCGGCCGCTCCGAGCAACCGGTTTCGGGTGTCGACGTCGAGCTCGTCAAACCGGTGCGGCCGTCGCAGCTGTTCGACGTGCTGCAGACGCTGCTGGCGTCGCGACCCGCGCGTTCGAAGCGGCGCATCAATCGCGAGGGCTCCGGACCGCCGGGGGCGCGCCACCGCTGGGCGCGCATCTTGATCGTCGAAGACAACGCGGCCAACCTCAAGGTAGCGGTGCGCATGGTGGAGAGGCTCGGTTATCGCGCGGACGTCGCCGGCAACGGGAGCGAGGCGCTGTACGTGCTCGGCCAGGTGCGCTACGACGCCGTGCTGATGGATTGCCAGATGCCCGAGATGGACGGTTACGAGGCGACCCGCGAGATTCGGCGCGGCGAGGATGGCGGTCGCCACCTGCCCGTCATCGCCATGACCGCGAGCGCGATGGCGGGCGACCGCGAACGTTGCCTTGCCGCGGGCATGGACGACTACATCTCCAAACCGGTGAAGCTGCACATAGTCGCCGCGGTGCTGGAACGCTGGCTGGGAGTGGAGAAGGATCCCAGCCCGGTCTGAAATCTCGCGCTTTACAACCCGGGTTGGCGAAACCCCACGCGATCGGCATCCTGCCCGAATGGGACGGAGACCGTTCATTCCCACAAAGCTGACGAAGGGGCCGTTCACATTGGACGAAGCGCGCGGTGTCGGACTCAGCTCGAGCGCGCTTGGAGGCAAGGCCTGGCGACGTGTCGGCGCGGAGCTCTATTGCTGGAGTGGCGCACCGACGGATCCGTTGCGTGTCCTCTCTGCGTGGCAACGATTGCTGCCACCGCAGTCCGTGTTTGCGGGCGCGACTGCTGCGTGGCTCTTGGGTCTTGATCTGAAACCGACGAATCCAGTTGAGATTGCGGTCCCCACTAACTCCGGCATGCGGTCTCGGGACGGGCTCAGCGTTCGGCGCTGTGAGGTCTCACGAAGAGAAACGGTGTCAGTCAGGGGGCTTCGAGCGACATCAGTCAACCGCACCCTTTCCGATCTCAGCCTCCGTTGGCCTGCGGTAGAAGCCCTCGTGGCTATCGATATGGCAGTCGCCTCAGGTCTCGCGGACCCGGCCGCGTTGCGGCGTCACGCCGAGGCGACCAATGGTCGAGCGGGTTCGCGGCGACTTCACTCGCTTGCCCTCCTTGCCGCGCCGGCCGAATCTCCAATGGAGACACGGCTTCGCTGGCTTTTGATCCAGTCAGGGCTACCGCGCCCGGAGGTTCAGATCGACCTTCGAGACACGAAAAAACGGTTCGTGGGTCGGGCCGACCTCTATTACCCGTCGGCCCGCCTTGTTCTCGAGTTTGACGGCGGCAATCACCGGGAGCGTTTGGTCGAGGACGACCGCAGGCAGAACCTTCTGATCAATGCCGGCTTTCGACTTTTGAGATTCACTACCGCCGACATCCACCATCGCGCAGGGGTCGTCGTGGCACAGGTCCGGGCGGCGCTGAGTGACCCAATTCGGCACGTCTGACGCCAAACACATCTTTCGTTGCTTTGGATTCGGCACGTTTGGCGCCAACGGTGCGGTATTAGAGGCGGCGCAGGGCCAGCACCGTCACGTCGTCCATGAGCTCGCGGCTTCGCGAGCCTTGCGCGAGCACATCGACCAGCTCCTGAACGTTGGGCGCGCGCCGCGCGTCGTATGGCAGCAACACTTCCTTCGTCGCCATGTCGGGACGGAGATCTATGAGCCCATCAGAGAAGACGACCAGCGTGTCACCCACATCGAGCTTCTCAGTGCCGACGGCGAACTTGCTGTCGGGAAAGATGCCGATGGGCGCGCTCCGGCGCGTCAAGACGTCCTGACCGGTCGAGCCTCGGAGCAGCCGCGTGTAACCGTGGCCGGCGTCGATGTAGCTGAGGTCGCCGCTCTCGGTGTTCAGGACCGCATGGAAGAGCGTCACGTACGCGTGATTGACCTCGAGCGCGGTGGCCATCACCCTGGCCGCCAAATTCACGCCCTCCTCCATGTCCTCGAGACCCGCTGACCCGCGCAGCGCCGCTCGAACGGTGGCCATCATGATCGCGGCCGGGAGGCCCTTGCCCATCACGTCGCCCAGCGTCACGGTCAGCAACCGCGGATTCGGCTGGTGCCAGTCGTAGAAATCCCCGCTGATCTCGCGGGCCGGTGTGAACGAGGCGGCGACTTCGAACCCATTACCTCTCCATGGGGAAGCAGGGAGCATGCCTGCCTGGAGCGCAGCCGCACGCGCCATCTGGTCAGAGCGCTCGGCCACCATCGTCTCGAGCCGCTCCAGATTGGCGCGGTACTCGAGCTCGAGGGCTCGCCGACGCAATGCGTTCACAGCGGCGAGGTACATCTCGGTGGCGCCGACCGGCTTCACGTAGTAGCCGTAAGCGCCGTGGTCGACAGCAGCCTTGCCAAGCTCGGGATCATCGACGCCCGAGATCATGACCACCGCCGGCGCCGGCCGCTTCTTATGCAGCTCCTCGAGCAGGCCGTACCCGCTTTCGTCCGGCAGGCGGATGTCCATGAGCACGAGCGCGTAGTCGATTGCCGCGAAGCGCTCTCTGGCCTCAGCGCCTGTCAGGGCGATGTCGGCCTGGAATCCGCGGCTGCGAAGTGTGCGCGCCATCGCGTTCGCCAGCGCTTGCTCGTCCTCGACGATCAAGAGCCGCTGACCCGCGCCGCCATCCCCAGACGCCATCAGTCACTGGAGTGTAAGGGGGGCGAATCCGGGCTCGGCCGATATAGGCTTTCCGGATGACCCTGGACGTCGAAAGCAGACAGACGGATGCCGGCGTGACAGTGCTCGCCCCGTCAGGCCGCCTCGACGTGGCGGGAGCGCCCGCACTCAAGGATGCCGTCAGCGAGGCGGTGAAGAACGGCCAGCCCCGACTTGTGATCGATATGGAAGGGGTGAGCTTCGTCGACAGCTCTGGCCTTGGCTCGGTGGTGGCTGCGCTGAAACAGGTGCGCAGCTCGAAGGGCGATCTGAGACTGGCGGCGCCGAACCAACAGGTTCGGGTGGTGCTGGAGCTGACCACCCTGGACCGTGTGTTCCCGTACTACGCCACGGTCGAGGAAGCCCTGACTGATTTCTGAGGATCTAGCGCC
>WNFB01001411.1_pt1 | contig 20419 bp, 24 predicted proteins | sample 5400501 | NCBI WGS metagenome assembly WNFB01 (sample SAMN13153341, study PRJNA577476) | soil metagenome | isolation source: 200 cm saprolite under Douglas fir tree site 2 hole 1 | place: USA:California | collected 2015-04-18 | reverse complement strand
GCCGAGGTTCGACTCCTCGATGCCGCCGATGGCGAAGACTGGAACGTTCACCGCCGCGGCCACGGCGGCTACGCCCGCTGGACCGATCACGCCCTTCTGCGGCTTGAGCGGTGTCGCGAACGCCGCTCCGGCGCCGATGTAGTCGGCTCCACCTCGCACTGCGGCTGCCGCCGCCTGTGGGCTGGACGCCGACGCCCCGACCAGGATGCTATCTCCGGCGAGCCGGTTGGCGCTCTCCACGGATAGGTCGTCCGGACCAAGGTGCACCCCGTCGGCGCCGCACAGGAGCGCCACGTCGAGGTAGTCGTTGACAATGAAGAGTGCCTCCGCGGTGGTCGTAAGCTCTCGAAGCCGGCGAGCCAACTGCAGCAGATCACCTCGGGCGAGGCTCTTGTGGCGCAGCTGGACCACGTCAGCACCGCCGCGCAGCGCCGCCCCGGCGAGATCCTCTGCCCGGGCGGGCTCGCGATCAGGGGTGATGAAGTACAGCCGGGCAGCTTGCAGCTTACGCAAGAGAGTGCTACGGCTGTGCATAGCCACTTAAGCCCCTCACCCTAGCCCTCTCCCCGATGGGGAGAGGGTATTAGGTCAAGATTTGCCGGAGCTTCTCGCGGAAAGCCGGCGGGGCCTGCTCCTGCTCGCAGCAGACCTTGACCAGGCGCTTGAGATGAGCCTGGAACTGGTAATGGTCTTCGCAGTCAGGACAGCCCTCCAGGTGGAGCTGCAGCTCCAGGACCTCGGTGTCGTTGAGCTCGCGATCGACGAACCGGTCGAGCTTGTCCGAACATTCCTTGCAGTTCATTGGTGGGGCACCTCGTCGGTGGCGCCACGGTGGACGATACCGGATTCGACCGCGTAGTCATAGAGGGATCTCTGCAGCTGCTGGCGGGCTCGGTGCAGGCGGGACATGACGGTTCCGATCGGGACGCCCAGCGTCTGCGCGGCGTCTTTGTAGGAGAAGCCTTCGACGTCGACCAGCAGCACGACCTCACGGTGGAGGGGCGGCAGCTTCTCGACTGCGGACACAACCTCGCTGGCAGCTAGCTTGTCAAGGACGTCGGCCTCGGGCTTGGCCCCATCGTCGCGCAGCTTCTCGTACAGCACAAACTCGCCGACGTCGTCGAGGCTCACATCCTCTTTTCGGGACCCTTTGAAGCGGTCCCAGAAAAGGTTGCGCATGATCGCGAAGAGCCAGGCTTTCATGTTCGTGCCGGGCTGATAGCTGTGCTGGTAGCGCAAGGCCCGGAGGTACGCCTCCTGGACCAGGTCCTGCGCCTGGTCAGGATCGCGCGTCAACCGGAGCGCGCCCCTATACAAAGTGTCGAGATGTGCCAATGCCTCTTCTGCGAAAGCAGTACGTGCGGGACTTTCCGCCATCGGTACTGCCAGTTTAGATACACCTACCTTGTGTCAAGTGGAATCAAGCGATAGGGCTTTGTTATTCCGGAGCGCCGCCCTCTTCGGGGACATAACGCCTTTCGACCCGCGGCCCGATTGAGGCCAGCACATCGTGGGAGATGGTGTCCGACCACTTTGCTACCTCCTCAGCCGAGATGCGCTCAGCGCCGTCCTCGCCGATGAGCGTTACGACGTCGCCCACACCGATGCCCGGCACGTCGGTCACGTCGATCGTGATCGCATCCATGCTCACGGCTCCGATGAGCGGCGCGCGCCTCCCGCGCACCAGAACGTGACCGCGGTTGGAACGCTGCCGGAAGACCCCGTCCGCATAGCCGATGGCCACCGTGGCGACATGGGTGGTGCCCGGCGACTGCCACGTCGCTCCATAGCCCACTGTGTCGCCCTTGCTGAGGGTCTTCAGATGGGTGATTACGGAACGCAGCGTCAACGCCGGTTGAGCGCCGGGCCACTCGCACCCGTACAGGGCGATGCCCGCACGAACCCCGTCCAGCGCCATCTCCGGGTACCGCAGCGCGGCAGCGGAATTGCAAGCGTGGCGGAGGCCAGGGTCGACGTCGAACGTGGCCAGCGCCTCAGAGAACCGATCGAACTGCCTGCGCGTCATCGCCTCATCTGAACCAGCCGAAGCAAAGTGGGTCCAGGTCCCGGCGAGGCGGAGGCCCGGCGAGGAATTGATGAACCTGGCGAGCTGCGCCGCCTCTTCGGGGGCAGCGCCGAATCGCCCCATGCCGGTGTCGATCTTGAGGTGGACTGGAACGACCTCGTCGCTTTCGCTCAAAACCCGGGCCAACTCCAAGGTCGACACAGCGATGCTGCAGCCGCTTTCCGCCGCCTCGCGCGCGAGTTCGGGGATCAGTCCGCCCATCAACAGCACGCGCTCCGACCGTTCTATGGGACCCAGCTCGCGCACCTCCTCTAGGGTGGCGACCGCCAATCCGTAAGCACCACCCTCCAGAGCCGCCCTTGCCACAGGGACCGCGCCGTGGCCGTAGGCTCCCGCTTTTACGACCGCGAAGAGCCGCGCGCCCCGGGGGAGGTGGGCGAGGATGGTGGCAGTGTTGGCGCGCACGGCGCCGAGGTCGATTACCGCCCAGCGCAGCGCGGTCGTCAGCGGGCCGTCACCTAGAGTCCGCCCTGACGGAGCACGTTCATGATCAGCGGGATCTCGAGCAGCAGGTCGCTGGCGAGCAGTCCGGAATCGCCCAGTCGGTGGGCCAGGCGGCGGCCCGCGGCGGCATGGATGTACACGCCGGTGACCGCAGCCGAGAACGGGTCCAACCCCTGCGCGACAAGGGCTCCGATCACTCCGGACAGCACGTCGCCCGTGCCTCCCGTGGCGAGCGCGGGGACCTCGTGTGGGTCCTCGCTGCTGCGCCCGTCTGGATGCGCCACCACCGTGTGTGCTCCCTTGAGGACGACAACCGCCCCCCACTCCCTGGCTGCCGACAGGGCCGCGCCCGTGCGATCCTTGGCGATCGCATCGACGCTCTTGCCGGTGAGTCGGGACATCTCGCCGGGGTGCGGCGTGAGGACCCGGTTCCTGCCCAGACGCGCCTTCAAACGCGGGGAGTCAGCCAGGGCGTTGAGCCCGTCCGCGTCGAGGACGAGGGGGCACCGGGCGTGCGTGGCGAGGTCGACGACCAGGCGCCAGGTGGAGCTGTCGCGACCAAGTCCAGGGCCGATGACGCCGGCCTCTGCATCGCCCAGCTGGCGCAGCAGCGTGTCGTGCGCAGCGTGGCCCACCGCCCCCGGGGCCACTTCTGGGACGGGCGTCGCCATCACCTCGGTGCACTTGGTGGCGAGGATCGGGTAGATGCTCTCGGCGACCAGCAGCCGGACCAGCCCCGCTCCGGCACGCGCTGCGGCCGTCGCGGCGAGGTACGCGGCGCCGGTGAAGCCGAGGCTCCCCGCGAGCACGACCACCGTGCCGAACGTGCCCTTGTGCGCATGACGCGGCCGGTCGGGGAGCATGACGGAATCGGGCGCCGGCAGCAGGTTGTCGATGGGCTCAGGGATTTCGAGGTGCGAGGTTGCCACCGCCAAGCCGCTGTGGTGCGTGATGCTCACCTCGACTCGGGCGCCTCGCGCATTGCCGAGCAGGCGAACCCTCGGCGCGCCCGCCGGCCCAGGCAGCACCTCGATTCGGCGGCGTGGGAAGCAGATGCCCGTGCCGTCGAAGCACTTGATCACGGCCTCCTTGGCCGCCCACCGGCCGGCCAGGCGCTGGGGGTCGCCGCGGCAGTAGGTCAGCTCTGCGGGTGTGTACACCTTCTCCAGGAAGCCGCGACCGGAACGCTTGACAGCCAGGGCAAGGCGATCGACCGAGACGGCATCGACGCCGATCCGCTGCATCGCTCCATTTTGCGGCACTCGTTCTCACCAGCCGTGTAGGCGCTTGGTTCTCCCCACCCGGGCTCCGCGTAGCGGAGCCCGACCTCCCCACATGGTGGGGAGGTGAAATAGCTATTCGACGGTGACGCTCTTGGCCAGGTTGCGCGGTTGGTCCACGTCCTGGCCCAGCTCGACGGCCACGTGGTAGGCGAACAGCTGGAGCATCACCGTGTTGAGGATCGCGCCTGCCGCCTCCTCCACCGCCGGCATCTCGAAGACGTCGGCGGCGACGCCATCGAGGGAATGATCGCCCATGGTCACCAGGGCCAACACGGGCGCATCTCGCGCGGCGATCTCATGGACGTTGCTCACCATCTTGTCCTTGGTCGAGCTCGCGGTGCAGATCGCCACCACAGGAAAGTCGCGGTCGAGCAGCGCAATGGGGCCGTGCTTGAGCTCACCGCCGGTCGTGCCCTCGGCGTGCACGTACGAGATCTCCTTCAGCTTGAGCGCGCCCTCCAGGGCAACCGGGTAGCCCAGACCTCGGCCGAAGTAAATGAAGTTGCGGAAGCGGCTGTAGCGGTGCGCGATCGCCGCGATCTCGGCCTCGCGCTCGAGCAGGACGCGGACCTGGTCCGGAATCGCCCGCAGCGCAGCCACCAGCTCACGGCGGCGCTCGAGGGAGACGCGACCATTGACCGTGGCCACCCGCAGAGCAAGGAGGCACAGGCTGACCATGTGAGCAAGAAACGTCTTGGTTGACGCGACGCCGATCTCCGGTCCCGAGTGCAGGTAGATCGCACCGTCCGAGTCACGCGCCACCGAGCTGGCGAACACGTTCGTGACGGCCACCGTCAGCGCGCCGCGCTCCTTGGCCCGGTGCATGGCGACCAGCGTGTCCGCGGTCTCCCCGGATTGGGTCATGACGACGGCCAGGGTCTTGGGTCCGAAGGTTGGCCGGCGGTATCGAAACTCAGAAGCGTCATCCGCGCGGGCGGGAATGCCCGCCCAATCCTCGATGAGGTGCTCGCCGATCATCGCCGCGTGAAGCGAAGTGCCCATGCCGAGCAGCACCACTTCCTGGTAGGCGCGCAGTTCCTCGTCCGGTAGATCGAATTCGCGGAACGAAACCGCGCCGTCGTCCGTGAGCCGTCCGCGCATGGCGTTGGCGACTGCCTCTGGTGCTTCGTTGATCTCCTTGAGCATGAAGTGGGCGAACCCGCTCTTCTGGGCCTGGCTGACGTCCCAATCGACGTGGATGAGCTTGGGCTCCACTGTCATCCCGTCGATCGTCGAGACCTCTGCGCCGAGTGGCGTAACGGCGGCCACCTCGCCCTCGCCCAGCACGAGCACGCGCTTCGTGTAAGGAATGATCGCGGTGATGTCCGAGGCGAGGTAGTACTCCTGGTCGCCAAGGCCGACGACGAGGGGAGCGTTGAGGCGTGCCCCCACCAGCAGTTCTGGGTCATCGGTCGAGAACATAGCCAGGGCGTAGGCCCCGCGGATCCTCTTCAAAGCGACTCTGACAGCGGCGAGGAAATCGCCCTTATAACTGGCCTCGATGAGGTGCGGGACCACCTCCGTGTCGGTGTCGGAGGTGAACTCATGGCCGGCCGCCTCAAGCTCCGCTTTGAGCTCGGCGAAGTTCTCGATGATGCCGTTGTGGACGACAAAAACGCGGCCGTGGCAGTCGGTGTGCGGGTGCGCGTTGACGTAGGTGGGCTTGCCGTGGGTGGCCCAGCGCGTGTGGCCGATCCCGAGCTTGCCAGAGGGCATGTTGGCCCGGAGCTTCTCGATCAGCATGTCCACCTTGGCCTCGGACTTGGTCACGCTCGTCCGGTTGGTCGAGCCGGCCTTGGGCGGCTCGAGCACGGCCACACCGGCGGAGTCGTAGCCACGGTACTCGAGGCGCTTGAGGCTCTCCATGAGGATGGGGGTCGCCTCGCGATCGCCGAGGTAGCCGATGATCCCGCACATATCTAGTGCCTAACTCCTAACCGGGGGTTGTCGAGACCGATGTTGGGTTGAACGGGGACAGCTATCTCCAGGTTACAACCCGTGTCTAGCCGTTGGGATTGGCCGAGATCGAGTATGTGACCCGGGCGAGCGCCACAGAGCCTGTCATCAGGTCGGGGTAGGGGATCTGCACCCTGAAGGTAACGTCCGAGGTGTGGCCGCTGAGGTCCAGTGGAGGCAGCGAGATGTTGTCGATCCTGGCCAGGGCAGAGGCGGGACCGCTGATCAGCACGGTGATCGGGTCGACGCTGATTTTGGTCACCCGATAGCCGGAGGGCGGCGGATTGGACGGCGGTGAATCGACCAGGGCCACCTGCCGGAACTGCGTGCCGGTCACCGCCTCGACGTGGATTGACACGTTTGTGATGTCAAGCCCGGCCTCAGGCACGGTGGGCCTGGTCAGGTCCAGTGGCTTGCCGTTTTGCTCCAGCTGCACCGGCTGGTTGGGCAACGTGGCTGAGCTGTTCTGGACGGGGTCGGGCCAGTCGGCGTAGGCCTTCAGATGGTCCTCCCAGCTCGCCGGCCCGTCGAAGTTGACGCTGCATAGGGCATCCAGGCAGCGTGCCTCTGCCTTGGTGACCTGCCAGCCCGACGTGACCCTGGGCGTCCGCACCTCCACTGGGAGCTTGACCGTGGCGCGCTGATCGACGTTGAGCGCTTGGGGAACGATAGGGTTCTGGATGGTCACGTTGCTGATGAGTGACTTGACGATCAGGTTGACCTTCACCTGGCCCGACGCGGGTTTCACCGAAGCCAGGTCGAATTCGGCGACGACGCTGCGGGCGGTCACTGAGCTGATGGTGTCGGCCAGCCCGCTGACGGTCACCCTTGTCTTTGTCGGTGGGTTGATGAGGATGATGTTGGCCGGCTCGGAGGTGAATGCGATGTCCTTGTCGAACGTCTTGGTGGTGGGCGGGTTCTGAGAGAACGCGACGGCTCCAAGCAGCAGCACCGACAGCCCGAGCGCCAGCAGCTTGAGCTTCCAGTCGTCGATGATCCAGCTCCAGCTCACTTAAGGAACCCAAGGAGCGGCCGCGTCCTCGACACCGCCGCCGGAACCTTCAGGCTCACGCGCCGCCGCAGGCCATCGCTGTCGAGGTTACGAGTTATCTTGCCCTCCTCGATCACAGAGATGGCGCCGGTCTCCTCAGAAACAGCGAGCACCAACGCATCAGAGGCGAGTGACAACCCGACGGCCGCCCGGTGTCGCGTCCCCAAACGCTCTCGGATCATCCCCTCTTCAGGGAGTGGGAGCAGGCAGCCTGCGGCCAGTATGTGATTGCCCCGCACTATGACCGCGCCGTCGTGAAGCGGCGAGTTGGGATAGAAGATCGACTGCAAGAACTCCGCCGAGATCTCGCCGTTGATGCGCACGCCGGTGGCCGCGTAGTCCTCGAGTCCCACTTCACGTTCGAACGCGATCAGCGCCCCTGTCCGCTTCGCGCTGAGGCGCTCCGCCGCGCGGATGGCCTCGGCGATGGCCTGGCTGTACAGGTGGGCGTTGTAGCTGGAGAGCGGCCTGCCCAGACGACCCAACCGGCCGACCTGGTCGACCGCGCGGCGAATCTCCGGTTGGAACATGACGATTACCGCGACGATGATGAAGAACGCCGCGTTCTTGAAAAGCCAGGTCAGAAGGACGAGGTTGAACTGGCTAGCGACGACACCGACCACAGCGAGCAGCACCAATCCCACCAGGACCTGCGTGCCCTGGGTGCCTCGCAGCAGTCGCAAGACTTGATACAGCACGACGGCCACGACGGCAACGTCGATGACCTCACCCCATCCCAGGTGGCGCACAACCTCCTGCAGCTGCAGCAGGAACTGCTGGATCAGCTGGATCATCGGGAGGTCTGACCGCCTCCGAAGAGATGCACCATCAGGGCCATCTGGGCATAGAGGCGGTTGCCGGCCTGATCGAACACCACCGACCGCGGGCCATCGATGACCTCATCGGTGACCTCCTCGCCTCGATGCGCGGGCAAGCAGTGCATGAACACCGCGCCGGGCACGGAGTCCATAACCGCCTGGTTGACCTGGTATTCGACAAAGGCCTTTCGCCTGGCGTCTCGTTCACTCTCCTGGCCCATCGAAGCCCAGACGTCGGTGTAGACCGCCGTCGCGCCGTCGAGCGCCCCGAGATCGCTGGTCAGCGACACTGCCATCATTCCCGAACGGAGCTTACGAGCCCGCTCCAGCACGGCGGGCGCGGGTTCGTAGCCGGGCGGCGTCACGACCGTGAGGCGGAACCCCAGCAGTGCCGCCGCCTCGATCAGGGACGTGGCGATGTTGTTGCCGTCGCCAACGTAAGCGACGTGCTGCTGGGCCAGCGCGCCGCACACCTCCTCTATGGTCATCATGTCGGCCAGGACCTGACAGGGGTGTGAGCGATCCGTGAGCGCGTTGATGACTGGCTTTTCCGCGGCGCCGGCCAGCTCGAGCAGGTCGGCGTGGCTGCGCAGGCGGGCCACGATCCCATCCACGTAGCGGTCGAGGACCCGGGCCGCGTCTCCCACCGTCTCCCGAACGCCGAGCTGGACGTCTTGCTCGCCCAGCGTCGTCGTGGTCCCGCCCAACCGAGCGATCCCAACCTCGAACGAGACCCGGGTGCGATGAGAAGGCTTCTGGAACAGCATGGCCACGTGGCGACCCTGGAGTGGACGCTCGTTCCAATGACCCGCCTTGATCGCATGCGCAAGCTTGAGTACGTTTTCAAGCTCCTGCTGGTCCAGGTCGGCGATGTCAATGAAGTCGCGACCTTCTAGGGCGGCCACTACAGGGAACATGATGCCAGGGGGGTGCGCCGGGAGCTGGCTTCGCCAGGCCCGGCGCCCTGAGGGAGGCGGGTGCGCCGGGAGCTGGCTCCGCCAGGCCCGGTGCCCTGGGGAGGGAGGTCCCCCCTCAATGGACGTCCCCCCCTCAAATCGGAAGTACCCTACAAACGGGGTTCGATCAGCTCTCCGGCAACGACCGGCGTCACCGCCAGGTCGCGTGCAGAGTCGAATTCAGGCAGCCGGGCCCGCAATCGGGCGTCGTCTCGCAGCTTGAGGATCAAGTCGCGGCACGCGGTGGGTTCGAGCCCGAAGACTGCGGGCTTGAACCCGAGCGGGGGCTCGTTCCGAAAGTGGATCGTCAGACGGTCGGTCAGGCGGACGCTGGGCCACGATTCGGGGTTGGACAGGGTGACCATCTCCATCAGCTCCCAGAGCGCCCTCATCTCGTGCCGTCCCTCGATCACCACCAGCCGATCGCGGAAGAAGCCGAGCTTTCCAGGCGGCCACGCACGAAGCCTGAGTGCGGCCCAGATCGCAAGCACGGCGCTCCCCAGCGAACCGACGCCCAGCGCGACGCCCGCCACCCAGCCGGCCGGCAGTCGAACGGCCGCCGCCGCGAGGATGCCGAAGACGAGCGCGCAGAACAGGCCGGATGCCCCCAGGGTCAGGATGGACCGGCGCGACCGCACGTAGATCAAAGACGCCCCACCAGGGGCTAGTTTATGCCCGGTCGGGCACGCTCGTGCTCCCAGCCCCTCACCCTAGCCCTCTCCCCAAAGGGGAGAGGAAATCACTAATGGACGGCGCGCTCCTGGCCCACCCAATAGGGCGCTCGCAAGTCCTTCTTCAGGATCTTTCCGCTCGGGTTCCTGGGGATGACGTCGATGAAGTCCACTGAGTGCGGGCGTTTGTAACCGGCCAGCCTGTCCTTCGACCACTCGATCAGCTCCTCAGGGCTGAGGTCTGTGCCCGGCCTGCGGATGACGATCGCCTTCACCGTCTCACCCCACGTGTCGTCAGGGACACCGATCACCGCGACGTCGGCTACTTTGGGATGCCCCGCCAGCACAGCCTCCACCTCCGCGGGATAGATGTTCTCGCCACCCGAGATGATCATGTCCTTGATCCGGTCCTTGATGTAGATGAAACCATCACGGTCCATGGTTCCGGCATCGCCCGTGTGGAGCCAGCCGTCGCGGATGGTGTCCCTGGTCTCCTTCTCCTTGCGCCAGTAACCGGCCATCGTGCCGGGTCCGCGATAGACGATCTCACCCACCTGGCCGTGCGGCAGCTCCTTGTCGTCAGGACCAACCACCTTCAGGTCATGCCCGAAGCCCGAGCGGCCACAGCTCAGGAAGCGCTCCCCCACATGCTCCTCTTGCTGGAGGAACGTGATCGCGCCCGTGGTCTCGGTCAGGCCGTAGACCTGGGTGAAGCGGCAGCCGAAAGTTTGGATCGATCGCTTGAGCAGTTCAGGCGTGATTGGCGAGGCTCCGTACGCAATGTTCCTGAGCGCTGAGTAGTCCGCACCCTGCGACTCAGGCAGCGAGGTGAGGAAGAGCAGGGCTGCGGGCACCAGGAATGCGGTGTTGACCTTCTCATCGACGATGACCTTCAGGATGTCCTGGGGGATGAAGTCGCGCGTGATCACCGCGGTGCACCCGGCGAACATCGCCGCCAGAGCCCAGCCGCAGCCTCCCATGTGGTAGAGCGGCATGGCGACAAGAGAGCGGCCGTACTCGTCGAAACCCTTGAGTTCAATGGTCAGGTTGCCAGTCAGGCCGAACAGATTGAGGTTGGTGAGCATGGCTCCCTTCGGGATACCTGTCGTGCCAGACGTGTACAGCTGCCAGGTGACGCGTTCCTCGGCATCGCGCTGAGGATCGGCGCCTCCCTTCACGCGGGGCAGCTCGCCGTATCCGAGCACTCGGCACGAGACCTGGTCGGCGTTCTGGCGCAGGTCCTCGCTGACCACGAGCGCTTTCGGATCCGCGTCCCCAACGATCTTGGCCACCTCGGGCGCAGTCAGGCGCCAGTTGACCGGGCAAGCCACCGCGCCGGCTTTGTCGAGCGCGAACAGGAGCTCGATGTACTCATCCGAGTTCTTGTCGAGGATCGCCACGCGGTCGCCAGGCTCGACCTTGAGCTCCGTCACTAGCCCCGCGGCCAGCTCGGAGCTCGAGCGGTTCATCTCTTCGTAGGACCGTTCCTTGCCCTGAAACCAGGTGATCGGAAAGTCGGGACGCCTGCGGGCTCGCCACCGCAGCATCCCCGACAGGGTGCGCACGCGGCGATATTAACGGTCTCTCAGCTTTGTGACTTCTGCTTGGCCAAGCCGGCGCGGGCCGGCTTGGTAGGCGGCCTGGCGGCCATGACGGCGTCCGTGAACAGGCGGGTGGCGAGCCGGCTCCTGGGTTCTCCGAAACGCGCTGCCAGCCTGGCCAATTGATTCACGACGCGTGGCTCCACGCTGAGCCGGTACAGCTGCTTGACGGGGGCCTTAGCCTTCATTCCGATCCTCCTTGGTGCGCCCTGCGCGCGCCCGACGCTGACTTGATGGGTCGTTCGCTCCGGATTCTCACCGGTGCGCATGCGGGCGCCAACCCTGCGTGTTAAGGCCGGGATTACTGCTCTCCGCCCCTCTCCCTAGCCCTCCCCCCGAGGGGGGAGGGAAGACGAGCTTTGCTTGCAGCGCGGAGATAGCCGTCCCGGAGAGTCCCGCCGCACCGAGGTAGCCCTCGACTCCACCCCATCGCCGCTCGAGGTGCTCAAGGGCGCCCAAGATCAGATCCGGAGGGCACTGCAGCTCGCTGCGCATCCGTTCCAGCCTCTCCGGCGGGGCCGCGGCGAGCCACTCGTCGTACTTTGACGCCAGCTGCACGTCTGTCTCTGCGTAGTCCGCGCCGATCGCCTCCGGCTCGACACCGGCGATCGAAAGCAGCATCGCAGCGACGAGGCCCGTCCGGTCCTTGCCGGCGAAACAGTGGAAAAGGACCGGCCCGTCCGCCGCAGCGATGCCGTTGAAGATCGCGCCGAATGCGCCTTGCCGCCGATCGAGCATCAACGCATACAGCTCCGGCATGGCCGGGGCCTCCTTGAGCAGAGGCGCGGTGGCGTCGTCGATAAGCGGCAGATACAGGTACACAGGAGCCCTGCCATCAACCTCTCCCCCCGGTGAGGACACGGGAGAAATGCTCTGGAACTCAGAGAACGGTGGGCCGGGGGAACCCTTGACCTCCGATTCGCTGCGCAGGTCGATCACGGTGGTGACGCCGTAATCGATCATCGCCTGGCGCCCGGCTGCGGTCAGGCTGGCAACGTTGTCGGAGCGGATGAGGACACCGCTTCGGGTGTGGCCACCCCGTACGGGAAGGCCGCCCAGGTCACGCGTGTTCCGGCAATCCGGCCAGTCCAGCCGCCGCCCAGCTTTTGGCGCCGCTACCGCTTTGTGTACTGTGGAGCCTTACGGGCCCGCTTCAGCCCGTACTTCTTGCGCTCCTTCATGCGCGCGTCGCGCGTCAGAAGGCCGGCCTTCTTGAGGGCGGGGCGGAGATCGGGGTCATAGTTGATGAGCGCCCGCGCGATTCCGTGGGCGATGGCCCCCGCCTGACCGCTGGTGCCACCGCCGACGACCTTCACGCTGATGTCGAACTTCCGAGTGGAACTGGTGACTCGAAGCGGGGCCAGCGCTGCCATCTCCAGGACACGGCGGCCCAGGTAGGCGAGCGGATCTTTGTCGTTGACGGTCACCCGGCCCTCGCCGGGTGAGATGCGCACTCGCGCCACGGCGTTCTTGCGCCGGCCGGTGCCGCGGTTGAATGTCTCAGCCAATCTTGATATCCCCTCTAGAGTCGAAAGTGATCGCCTTCGGCTTTTGTGCCTGGTGGCCATGGTCAGCCCCGGCATAAACCCGAAGGCGCTTGAGCATGTCTGCACCCAGCGTGTTGCGCTGAAGCATGCCGCGCACGGCGTTTGTGATCGGGAAGGTCGGGTCGCGCTGCTGCTCGTTCTCCAGCGTCCGCGTGCGCAGGCCGCCCGGATACCCCGTGTAGCGGGTGTACTCCTTGGTCCGGAGCTTGCTGCCCGTGACTTTGACCTTGGCCGCGTTGATGACGACTACGTGGTCGCCCGTGTTGAGGTGGGGCGTGAATGTGGGCTTGTGCTTGCCGCGGAGGATCTTCGCGACGGAGCTGGCAAGGCGGCCCAAAACCTGATCCGTGGCATCGACCACGAACCAATCGCTTTTAAGATCTTCGGCTTTCGCCGTCCACGTCTTTTGTTTGCTCACACTCTCCCAAGTAATGCGCCCTGCGCGCGCCCGGCGGTCTTTTGCTTACTCACAAGGCTCCCTAGTAAATCACTTCCATCAATGTCAGGCCCCCCGGCGGGGCCGTTTTCGGCGCTAGACTCCGGTCTTTTGCCTTGAGCACCTCACTCACCCACTCAGCCGCCCGCCGCCCGCTGCCCACTTCAGCCAGGGCCCCCGCGACGCTGCGGACGAGGCCGCGCAGGAAGCCCTCCGCGACGAGCTCCAGCTCGACGAAATCCCCACGCCGCTCCACCTTCGCTGAGCGCATCTCGCGCTCCCTGGAGCCTGGTGGCTCGGAGGCCGAGCAGAAGCTGGTCCAGTCGTGCTTGCCGACAAGCGCCTGGGCCGCCATGGACATCGCCTCCACGTCCAGGCGCCTGGCGACGTACCAGCAGCGATCCCTCGCGAGCGCCGGTCGGGCCGCCCGGTCCAGGTATAGGTATCGGTAGCGCCGCCATCGCGCTGAGTAGCGAGCATGGAAGCCGTCTGGGACCGCCTCGGCCGTGAGCACGGCCACGTCAGCAGGCAAGCGGGCGTTGAGCGCCCGCACCAGCCGGTGCGGCGGGATCCTCCCGTCGAGCTGGAAGCTGACCACCTGGCCTTCGGCGTGGGCTCCGGCGTCCGTCCGCCCCGCCGCATAGACCGTGTGCTCCTTGCCAGTCAGCCCGCGCAGCGCCCGCTTCAGCTCCGCCTCTACCGTGCGCCCACGCGCCTGCTGCTGCCAGCCGGCAAACCCGCTGCCGTCGTACTCGAGCACGACCTTGATATTCAATTTTTAACTACTGCTTTCCGCCGAATTGATTGCCCCGTCTCCCCACCCGGCCGGGCCCGCTCCGCGGGCCCCGGCCAACCTCGCCGCGGGGCGGGGAGGTGAAAGCGCCGCTCTCCCCACCGTGCGGCGCCCTTGGGGCGCCGCGCGGGGAGGGGACTTAATCAACTAGTTCGATGATCACCATCGGCGCCGAATCCCCTAGCCGCGGGCCCTTGCGAATGATCCGGGTATAGCCCCCGGGCCGTTCCGCCAACCGAGGTATCAGGTTCGAAAAGAGGCGCTCCACCACCTCGGGCTTGGAAATGTCCTCGCTCACGCGCCGGCGTGCGCTCAGGTCCTGGACCTTGGCGGTCGTGATCAGCCGCTCGACCCAACGGCGAAGCTCCTTGGCGCGAGCCTCGGTCGTGGTGATACGGCCGCTTTCGAGGAGCGACGTGCAGAGGCCGCGCATCAGCGCCTTGCGGGCGTCGGTGCCCCGGTTGAAGTGGCGGCCGCTCTTCTGATGCCTCATTGGTCTTTATCCGCGCAGGACGGTGCTCATCTCCTCGGGCTTGATGAAGCCCTTCTCGACGAGCTTCTCCTTGATCTCGTCCAGCGACTTGCGCCCGAAGTTGCGCAGTGCGAGCAGCTCGTCCTCTTTCTTCTGGAGAAGCTGGCCCACGGTCTGGATCTCGTTGGCCTTGAGGCAGTTGAAAGCGCGCACCGACAGGTCCAGCTCCTCGATCGGCGTGTCCATGAGGCGGTTCTGGCTGCCCTTCTCACCGCGGAGCTCGGCCTCGCGCTTGGCGATGGAGTCATGGAAGCTCACGAACAGCTCGAGGTGCTTGGTGAACAAGGACGCGGCCAGACTGACCGCCTCCTCGGGCGACATGGTGCCGTCGGTCCAGACCTCCATGAGCAGCCGGTCGTAGTCAGTCGACTGACCGACACGGGTCTTCTCGACTGTGAAGTTGGCCTTCTCGACCGGGGAGAAGATCGCGTCGATAGCGATGACGCCGATCGGCTGGCCCTCCCGCTTGTTGCGCTCCGCTGGAACGTAGCCCTTGCCCCGCTCGACGTTGAGCTCCATGCGGAGGTGGCCCCTGGGCGCCAGCGTGCAGATGTAGAGGTTAGGGTTGACGATCTCCACGTCCGACGAGGCCTGGATGTGCGAGGCATGCACCTCGGCTGGACCCTTGACGTCCAGCAGCAGGGTGACGGGGTCCTCCGTGAAGCTCTTGAGGCAGAGCATCTTCAGGTTGAGGATGACCTCGGTCACGTCCTCTTTCACGTGGGGGATGGCCGTGAACTCATGCGCGACGCCATCGATCTGTATCGAGGTGACCGCAGCTCCCCAAAGCGAGGAGAGCAGCACACGTCGCAGCGTGTTGCCGAGCGTGGTCCCGAATCCTGGCTCGAGCGGCTCAATGTCGAACTTGCCGTAGGTCGACGTGCCCTGGAGCTTGCGGACCTGCGGGATGACGGTCATCTGGGTGTCAATTGCCAATTGGGTGCTTAACCTCCGTCCCTTTACCGGGAGTAGAACTCAACGATCAGCTGCTCTTCGACGCCGGTCTCCATCTCGTGCCGATCCGGCGGAGCCAGAACCTTGGCGGACTTCTCTTCGCCATTGAATGAGAGCCACGACGGGACCGGGCGGACCTTGGACGACTCGAGGGCCACGTCGATGACTCCGTTGGCCGGCTTGACTTTCAGCACGTCACCCGGTTTGAGCTGAAACGACGGCACGTTGACCGTCTTGCCATTGACCTCGAAGTGGCGATGGGTCACCAGCTGGCGCGCCTGCTTGCGTGACATGCCCAGGCCCAGCCTGTAGACCACGTTGTCGAGGCGCAGCTCCAGGTGGCGCAGCAGATTCAATCCGGTGACTCCCGGCTCGCGCGCTGCCAACGTGAAGTAGTTGTGAAACTGCTTCTCCAGCAGCCCGTACAGGCGACGCGCCTTCTGCTTGGCCCTCAGCTGGAGACCGTAGTCCGACGTCTTGCGCTTGCGCGCCTGACCGTGCATGCCAGGTGCAAAGGCGCGCCGCTCGATGGCGCACTTGGGCGTATAGCAGCGCTCGCCTTTCAGGTAGAGCTTCGCGCCCTCCCGACGGCAGAATCGACAGACTGGACCGCTGTAATTAGCCAAGCGCTCAGACCCTTCGCCGCTTGGGCGGCCGGCAGCCGTTGTGCGGGATCGGCGTGACATCCGTGATCGCGCTCACCGCGAGACCGGTCGCCTGCAGGGAACGGATGGCTGCCTCGCGGCCGGCGCCCGGGCCGCGCACGAAGACCTCGATCGAGCGCATGCCGTGCTCGAGCGCCTTCTTCGCCGTCGCCTCGGCCGTGACCTGGGCCGCGAAGGGAGTCGACTTGCGACTGCCTTTGAAGCCCTGCGCGCCGGCGGAGCCCCACGCGATTGTGTTGCCGTCGATGTCGGTGATCGAGATGATGGTGTTGTTGAACGTGCTCTGGACGTGCGCTTGACCGGCGACCACATTCTTGCGCTCGCGGCGGCGGGTGCGGACGACCTTCTTGACTTTTGCCATCAGCTCTCTCTAGACGTCACTTACCGGCCTTCACCTTCTTCTTGCCGGCGACGGCGCGCTTCGGACCGCGACGTCCGCGTGCGTTGGTCCGAGTCCGCTGTCCTCGCACCGGGAGGCCGCGGCGATGGCGGGCTCCCCGATAGGAGCCGATCTCGGTCATGCGCTTGATGTTCATGGCCACCTCACGGCGCAGGTCGCCCTCGATGAGGACCTCTTTCGCGGTGGCCATGCGATCAATGATCTGACGTACGCGGCCGACCTCATCCTCGGAGAGGTCCTTGACCCGGGTGTCCGGGTTGAGGTTGGCCATCTTCACAAGCTTTTCGGCCGTCGTCCTGCCGATTCCGTGGATGTACGTGAGCGATATGACCACCCGCTTCTGCGGGGGTATGTCGACACCGGCGATCCGCGCCAATTAATTCTCTCCCTGACCTAACCCTGCCGCTGCTTGTGTTTGGGGTTCTTGGAGCAGATCACGCGCACCACTCCAGCCCGCTTGATCACCTTGCAGCTCGGGCACATTCTCCTTACCGACGGCCGTACCTTCATCTCCAAATCTCTCGAATCCGCCCTCGCGATCGGTCGCTGCTCGACAGCTCGACCCCCACCTTGTCCCCAGCGAGGAGCCGGGTGAAATGGGTGCCGGCACGATCGGCGACGTGGGCGAGGACCTTGGCCCCGTTCTCGAGCTCGACCCGGTAGACGCCGTTGGGTAGAGGCTCCACCACGACCCCCTTCACGAGCGGGGGGCGTTGGGGCACGAACGTCAATTGTACCAAACGCGTGTTTTTCACCGCCGGCGCCGGCTTAAGCCCCACACCCTAGCCCTCACTTCGAGGGGAACGTCCCACAGGGGGACTGGGGGCATTCTGTGACTCTCCACGCTGGAGGACGGAGCTCTGGCCGTTTGAGGACGGAGGGGCTGTGAGAATCAAAGGCCCTTTCTCGGTGATCGCCACCGTGTGCTCGAAGTAGGCCGACAGGGAGCCGTCCACAGTGCAGATGGTCCAACCGTCTGGCTTCATGTAGACCTCGTACGAGCCGGCGTTGACCATCGGCTCTATGGCCATAGTCATGCCGGCTTTGAGCCGGGGCGGGGTCCCCGGTTGGCCGAAGTTGGGAACCTGAGGCTCCTCATGCATCTGCCGGCCGATCCCGTGGCCGACGAATTGTCGGATCACCGAGAAGCCGGCCGCCTCGACATGTTTCTGGATCGCCGCGGAGACGTCGCCGAGCCAACCTCCGGGCCGGGCCTTGTCGATCCCGACATACAGAGCCTCTCGGGTCACCTTGATCAGGCGCTGCGCCTCGGGGCTGATCTTGCCGGCGCCGACGGTGATGCCGACGTCCGCCCAAAAACCGTCCAGTACCAGGCCCAGGTCCAGGCTGACGACATCGCCCGCCACGATGCGGCGGCTGCCGGGGATACCGTGCACGGCCTCATCGTTGATGGATGCGCAGATGGACCGTGGATAGCCGTGATAGCCGAGGAAGCCTGGCGTCGCCCCGCCCGCGCGAATGAGCCGGTCGGCGATGCGGTCCAGCTCGATGGTGCGCACGCCCGGCTGGCAGGCCTCTTCGAGTGGGGGCAGCACCGAGGCGAGCAGGGTACCTGCCCGGGCCATCAGGTCGATCTCGTGCGCGGTCTTGAGGTTGATCATTCTTTGCGGGCTGCTGGCGGTTGCTTCACGCCCGCACCCGGCCGGGAGCGCTCCGCGGGCCCGGCCGACCTCCCTTTGAGGGGAGGCGAGAGGGGAAGAGCGGCCATGACCTTCTGGCTGATCTCTTCGATTGTGCCCCTGCCGTCGATCTCGGAAACCAGGCCCTCGCGGCCGTAATAGTCGAGCACAGGTATGGTCTTTTCCAGATAGATCTCGATGCGAGGCTTCACCGCCTCCCGCTTGTCATCCTCCCGCTGCACCAGGGAGGTGGAGTCGACCGGGCACTTCTGCTTACCGGGCGGGTAGGTCCGCTGGCAGGCCGGACAGACAAGGCGCCCAGACAGGCGCCTGAGCAGCTCCTCGGTCTCCACCTTGAGATACAGCACGCGATCGAAGCGCCGGCCGAGCTTACGCATCAACTCGTCCAACGCTTCCGCCTGAGGCACCGTGCGAGGAAAGCCGTCGATGATGAAACCCCTGGCGCAGTCGGGCTGCTGCAGCCGGTTCTGGACGATCCCGATCATGATCGGGTCGGGTACGTAGCCGCCGACGGCCAGAATCGGCTGCACCTTGCGGCCGAGCTCGCTGCCTGCGGTGATCTCGGCGCGGAGCATATCGCCGGTGGCAATGTGCGGGATGCCAAAGCGCGAGCGGAGCATGTCGGCCTGGGTGCCCTTGCCGCTTCCGGGCGCCCCGTAGAGGAGCAGGTTCATCGGACCCTACTGCCCGAGTGAGCATCCCCACCCGGAACCCGCAAGCGGGTTCCGACCTCCCCACATGGTGGGGAGGTGAATTTTCTCGAGTGAGCATCCCCACCCGGAACCCGCAAGCGGGTTCCGACCTCCCCACATGGTGGGGAGGTGAATTTTCTCGAGTGAGCATCCCCACCCGGAACGCGCAAGCGGGTTCCGGCCTCCCCGTTCCCCTTCCGACCGCGACCGCTTTGCGGCCGGGGTCGACCTCCCCACATGGTGGGGAGGCCAGGTGGGGAGGTGAATTTGCTCATCGGATGAAGCCGCGGTACTGACGCATGACGAGCTGCGTTTGCAGCTGCTTCATCGTGTCGAGCGCCACCCCGACAACGATCAGGATCGCCGTGCCTCCCAGGTACATCTGCTGGTGTGGGATGCCGGAGATCTTGGCAGTGCCGATCGGAAGAATGACCGTGATAAAACCAAGGAAGCATGCGCCGGCGAAAGTGACCCGATTCATGACCGAGGCAAGATAATCGGCCGTCGGCCGTCCCGGACGGATGCCGGGAATGAAGCTTGAGTACCGCTTTAGGTTGTCCGCGACGTCATTCACCTCGAACGTGATGGCCGTGTAGAAGTAGGTGAACCCGAAAGTGAACGCGAAGTAGAGCGCGTTGTACATGACAGCCATCGGCACGTTGGCGGTGTCCGGAGTGAAGTTGCCCCGCACCCAGGCCGCCGACTTGTAGTACCAGGTGTCAGGCGGCGCCCCGGTGAAGTAGTTGGCGACGATCGTAGGCAGGAACATGACCGAGATCGCGAAGATGATGGGGATCACGCCGGCGTGGTTGACGCGCAGGGGCAGAAAGCTGGCGCGGCTCTGCACCTGCTTCAGGCCGACCGTGCGCTGTGCGGATTGGATGGGGATCTTCCTCACCGCCTGTTGCACCTCGATGATCACCGCCGTCATCACCAGGGCGATCACTCCGAAGGTGATGAAGGGAATGTAGTCAGCGAGGCCGCCGCCCGTGGTGTGGGCCTGGAACACGGCCGCGACGCCCTGGGGCCCGCGTCCGATGATACCGGCGAAGATGATCAGTGAGACGCCGTTGCCGATGCCGTACTCGGTGATCAGCTCACCGAACCACATCAGCATGATGGTGCCCGCGGTGAGCACCAACACGATCTGCAGGCGCTGGAACCAGTCGAGCGGACCGAGGATCGCCGGGGTGGTGTTCTGGAACAAGACGGTGAACCCGTAGGCCTGGCCGGCGCCTAGCGCTACGGTGAGGTACCGGCTCCACCGGTTGATGCGCCGGCGGCCCATCTCGCCCTCTTTGGAGATCTCCTTGATGCGCTCGGAGATCACCTGCATCAGCTGCATGATGATCGTGGCGTTGATGTAGGGGTTCATCCCCATGGCCACGACGCTGAAGCGGGACAGGCCGCCGCCCGAGAAGAGGTCCAGCAGTCCCAGCAGCGCCTGGGAGTTGAACAGCTGCGTCAGGGCCGCCTGGCTCGCCCCCGGAACCGCGACGTTGGCGAAGAGCCGGAAGATGACCAGGATCCCGCCGGTAAACAGGATCTTGTTGCGGAGCTCCGGCAGACGGATGGCGTTGACCAGCGCCTCGAGCAGGTTCATTTCTTATTCGTCCGAAGGAGGGGTGCTCTCCGGCGCTGCAGGCTGATCCGCCCCCCCACCCGGCGGCGCCATGTCCCCTTCCGCCCGCGGCCGCCAAGCGTCCGGGGTCGACCTCCCCACAGGTGGGGAGGCCAGGGCGGCGCCGGCCTCCCCGCCAAGCGGGGAGGGAACTGCTGGCTCAGCCGGCTCACCCCGACCGCGGCCCTTTGGCGGGGAGGGGACTGCTGCCTCCGCCGGCTCACCCCGACCGCGGCCCTTTGGCGGGGAGGG